>Ga0070664_100005255_pt1 | contig 10392 bp, 8 predicted proteins | sample KBSC73metaG_FD_65863 | JGI IMG/M metagenome (GOLD analysis project Ga0070664, IMG submission 65863) | Corn rhizosphere microbial communities from Kellogg Biological Station, Michigan, USA - KBS C7-3 metaG | ecosystem: Host-associated > Plants > Roots > Rhizosphere > Soil ... | reverse complement strand
GTGCGACGGCATCCGGTCGCGGCAGCTCTCGCATACCTTCGAATGTGAGACCCGCCTGGACCGGCTGGATGGCGAACTGCTCCGCGTGATGCACGCCGCCGGACTACGCGCGATGAGTTTCGGCGTTGAGTCGGTCGCACCGTCCACCCTCAAAAAGGTCGGGCGTCGGCCAATCCCCGAGCCGCATCAGCGGCAGGTCCTGCAGCGCTGCCGCGAGCTCGGAATCGTCACGGCGGCGTTTTATGTGCTCGGCTTTGCCGAAGACACCTGGACATCGATCGAAGCGACCATCGAATACGCCATCGACCTCGGTTCGAGCTTCGCACAGTTCAAAATTCTGACGCCGTATCCAGGAACGCCGCTCTTTCATCGCATGCAGCGCATCATCACAGAAACCGACTGGGAGCGCTTCGACGGCTTTACTCCGACGTTCACCCACCCCTCGTTGACGCACGAGGAGCTGCTCTTTCTCCTGGGGAGCGCGTACCGGCTGTACTACATACGCCCTTCGTTCGTGACGAACTATTTGCGTATCAGCGCGCCGCGCGTCCGCCAGCTGGCGGAGGCCCTGGACGTGCACGTTCGCCGCCGGCACGCCAGCGAAATGGCGATGATGGAGCGGTCGCTCTCGTGCTGAATGTGCTGTCGCATGGCGGCATCGTCTGGCGACACAAGGACTGCGGTGCGACGGGACGAGAGTGCGAAAGTTCGAGGGTCTGGTGCGAACGTTCGACGGTCCGGTTCGATGGTGCGAAGGTCTGGCGGGACCTCAGACTCTCGCGCCTTCGCACCGGACCTTCGCACCGCCGCACCGTCGTCCCGTCGCACCGTACGAACAAAATCGGTTAGTCAGTCACGGCAGGCTCAGCGCCACATATTCCGCCGCGTGCTCGCGAGATCCGATGGCAACGACGATGTACTGTTTGCCGCGGTACATGTAGGTCATCGGCGCCCCCGTGGTGCCGGCGGGTAACTCCGTTTCCCACACCGCCTGGCCGGTCGCCTTGTCGTAAGCACGAAACTTACGCCCACCGGCACCGGGAGCCAGTGAAAGCGGCATGCTCTTCGGTGTGCGCTCCGGCGTGGCCATGATCGGATCGCCTTCGCCCACAAACAGCAGGGTCTTCGTCGCGAGCGGAGAGCTGCGACCCGGGTTTCCGAGCGGCGGCAACTTGAGCGGCTTGAGCAGTGGGTGATCGCGCGGGCCATCACCGTTGGCGACCATCCACGCGATTGTTCCCTTATTGAGATCGATCGCTGTGAGGCGGCCGTACGGCGGCTTGAGCAACGGCAGGCCCATAGGCGCCGGCGGGTACTCGCGCGTACCGCGAGTGAACGTCAGATTCGTCTTTGCGGCGTCACCTGGAATGATGTCGGCGACGAACGGACCGGTGATTGACTGCACGTACAAGAAGCCGGTGTCGGGATCGAAGGCGCCGCCCTGCCAGTCAGCGCCGCCGACCGAGCCGGGCAGCTGAATCGTCCCTTTCGTGTCGTTCGGCCCAGGCCCCTTGATCGAGGGTGGCGTAAACATCGGGCCGATCACGTATTGCTTCACGATATCGAGCGCGGCCGCGCGCAGTTCCGGGGTGAAGTCGATCAGATCGTCGACGGTCACGCCCTGTCGGTCGAACGCCGGTGGCCTGGTCGGAAAGGGCTGGGTCGCCGCTGTCTGCTCACCGGGCGTCTTCGACTGTGGCACGGGTCGATCTTCGATCGGCCACACCGGCTGGCCGGTGACGCGATCGAAGACGAAGGCAAACGCCTGTTTCGTCAACTGCACCACGGACCTGATGCGCCGGCCGTCGACGGTGATGTCGGCAAGAATCGGCGCCGCCGGGAGGTCGTAGTCCCATAGATCGTGTCGTACGAGCTGGTAATGCCACACGCGCTTGCCGGTCTGGCAGTCGACGGCAACCAGCGTGTCAGAGAACAGATTGTCGCCGGGACGATGGCCGCCATACATGTCGCTCGTCGGACTGGTGAGCGGCAGATACGCGTACCCGAGCTGCTCGTCGACGCTGATGAGCGACCAGAGGTTGGCATGCCCCGTGTACTGCCACGAGTTGTCCTTCCACGTATCGACGCCGAACTCTCCGCCGCGCGGGACGACATGAAATGTCCAGCGCAGTTGCCCGGTGCGAACGTCATAGCCCCTCACGTCGCCCGGTGTTCCCTCTTTGCGCGGCGGCGAGTCGCTCATCGACGCGCCAACGATGACGACGTCCCGGCACACGCGTGGCGCGCCACTCCACGAGTACGGGTCCTTGTCTGAACCCAGGTGCAGATTGACGGCGCCCGCAGTGCCAAACGTCGAGTACGGTTGTCCGGTCTTTGCGTTCAACGCGATCAGGCTCTCGCCCCGTTGTACGAAGATGCGTTCGTCGCTCGCATCGCGCCAATAGGCGACGCCGCGTGTGCTGGTACCGCGCAATGCGTCCGGACCGGCTCCGGGCTCCTGGATCCAGATTGTCTTGCCCGTGCCCGGGTCGAATGCCTCGACGAGGCCGACGCCGTTCGGCGAATACAGCACCCCGCCGATCATTACCGGCGTCGCACGGAAGTTGTTCTGCACCTGCAGCTTCGGATCTTTCCCGCTGAGCAGCGGATCGACGGCCGGGCGCCGCCACGCGATCCGAAGATTCTTCACGTTGGCGCGATTGATCTGATCGAGCGGCGCGTATTTCGTGCTGCCGGCATCTCCGCTCTGACTGCGCCACTCGCCGTTCTCGGTTTGCGCGCCTGCAGCGCCGCTCACGCACAGGCATGTCGCCAGAACCATCCATGTCCATCGAAGATGTTTCATCGCTTCATCTCCCGCCCCGCGATCGGTCGGCCTGAAGGCGGACACTACTGTACGTCGTAGTGTTCGGCTTTCGCCGGACTTCATTCAAACAACGTCATTGACGGCGGCTGATCTTACTCTTCTACTCGCCGAAGAGATCTGAAATGGAGATGATGCATTCCGGGAGCAACTGCGGCGCCAGCGACTGTCCACGCATATAGCGTTGGACGTTCCAGTACGTCCCGTCGCGGGGTGAGGAGTGCTGCAACAGGACGTTCTCGTTCAGATCGGCCAGCCAGTACTCGTGAACACCCGATCGCGCATAGACGCGTGCCTTGACTTCGCGGTCGTATTCTATCGACGACTCAGCGACTTCGACGATGAGCAGAATGTCAGAGGGGCCAGGATGCGCAGACGCGTAGAAATCTGCTCGTGGTCGCAGCAGCACGAGATCAGGCTCCGGCTCGCTGTAAAGATCCAACCGAACCGACCCCTGCACCCGGACGATTGCCGAGTCACCCGCCTTCGTCACGAGCGCGCGGTTGGCGCGGTCTACGCTCGCGCAGTGACGCGTGCCGATCGGCGTCATCGCGATGATCTCGCCGTCGATGAGCTCGACGTGGTCTTCCCGGCGCAGAATCCCCGCCTGTCCCATTCGCTGGTAGTCGTCGGCGGTGAACCGCCTTCTGCTGACTGCAACTGACATACGATTCGCGCCATCCTAGCACGGGCAAAAGCGAGCGGCGTGCCGTGCGATTCTGGGCCGTCAGACGATCATGCAAACTCCAGATGTCGAACTTCGTGCAATGCGAATCGCACCAGAAGTACGCAGAATTTTGCGCGGTCGTTGACAGCGCCCCGATGCGGCCGCGAAGATCCAGACCATGGCCTCCTCATCAAAGCGCCTCGCCATCCTCGTCGGTGGCGGGCCTGCTCCCGGTATCAACGCAGTCATTTCCGCCGCGACGATCCAGGCGCTCAACCAGGGGTTCGACGTCATCGGTATTCGCGACGGCTTCAAGCGTCTGGTGCGCCGCGATCCAAGTGCGCTGCGGCCGCTGACGATCGACGACGTCTCGCGCGTGCACTTGATTGGCGGGTCGATCCTGGGGACGTCACGCGAGAACCCGACCAAGTCTGCAGAGGCGACTCGCGCCGTGATCGACACGCTGCGCGAAGCGTCCGTTACGCACCTCGTGACGATCGGCGGTGATGACACGGCGCTCTCGTCGCGCTACATCACCGGACAGTCGGCAGGCGCGATCCGCAGCGTGCATGTGCCCAAGACGATCGACAACGATCTGCCGTTACCACCACATGTGCCCACGTTCGGATTCCAGACTGCGCGCCACATCGGCGTCGAGCTCGTCCGCAATCTCATGGAAGATGCCAGGTCGACGCGACGCTGGTACGTCGTGGTGGCCATGGGCCGCAAGGCGGGACATCTTGCGCTAGGCATCGGGAAGGCCGCCGGCGCCACTCTGACCGTCGTTGCCGAGGAATATCCCTCTCGCTACGTCCCTTTCGCAACGATCTGCGACATCGTCGAGGGCGCGATCATCAAGCGTCGCGCGACGGGCCGTCACTTCGGCGTCGCCGTCCTGGCAGAGGGCCTCATCGACAAGCTCGATCCCGCGGAACTCGTCGGCCTGGAAGACATCGAGCGCGACGAGCACGGGCACGTGCGATTCGCGGAAGTCGATCTGGCGCGGAAGGTCAAAGCCGAGTTGCATGGTCGCCTCAGCGAGCGCGGTCTTCGCGTGACGATCACGGACAAGAACGTCGGCTACGAGCTTCGCTGCGCGGACCCGATCCCCTTCGATGCCGAGTACTGCCGTGACCTCGGGCATGCCGCGGTTCGCTTCCTGGTTGCGGGCGGTGGCAACGCGATGATCAGCGTGCAGGGTGGCCGGCTGGTGCCCATTCCGTTCGACGATCTCGTCGAGCCGGAAACGGGCAAGACGAAGGTGCGCCTCGTGAACGTGAACAGCGAAGGCTTCCGGGTCGCCCGCGCGTACATGATCCGTCTCGAGGCCGAGGACTTCGCGCACGCCGCCTGGGTCGACCGGCTCGCTGATGCGGCGCACCTGACACCAGGCGCATTCCGTCAGCGCTTCGAGTACCTGGCGACGACCTGAGGGAACCGACGTCCATGCCCATCAAGCGTATCGGGGTCGTCATTGGCGGCGGACCTGCACCCGGGACCAACGGCGTCATCAGTGCCGTCGCGATCGAAGCGATCAAGCTGGGCTGCGTGCCCATCGGCTTCCATGACGGATTCGACTGGCTCGCACAACGTTACACGGATGAACAGCACGAGTTGACAATTGACGAAGTCTCGCGTGTTCATCTCGATGGCGGTGTCTTCCTCGGCGCCTCGCGGCGTGACGTGACCCGCGATCCCGAGAGCCTCGAGAACACGGTTGCGGCGCTGGCTAAACTCAAGATCGACGCCCTGGTGTGCATCGGCGGCGACGACATGGTTCGCAGCGCGGTCGCACTCGAGCGGCGCGGTGGGGTGAAAGTCGTCCAGGTACCCAAGAGCATCGACAACGATTTGTGGCTGCCACTGCCGCTCGCAACCCTTGGCTACGAGACCGCGCGTCATGTGGGCGTTGGCATCGTCAAGAGTCTCATGGAGGACGCCAAGACGACTGGCCGCTGGTATCTCGGCGTGACGATGGGACGGCCAACCGGGCATTTGACATTGGGCATCGGCAAGGCCGTGAGCGCGACGTGCACCATCATCCCCGAAGAATTTCCCGAGACGCCGATTTCGCTCTCCGGCATCGCCGACATCGTTGAGGGGAGCATCATCAAGCGGCGGGCAATGGGTAAGTCCTATGGTGTCGCGCTGCTTTCAGAGGCGCTCGTCGAACGCTTCAGTCCGCGTGAAGTGGCGGAACTGCAGGACGTCGATCGCGACGCGCAGGGCAACATTCGAGTGACTGAGATCGATCTCGGACGGAAGGTCAAGAACGAGGTCCAGGTGCGCCTCGAACAGCGCGGCATCAAGGTCACGATCGTGGACAAGACGATCGGATATGAACTGCGATGCGCGCCTCCGATCCCGTTCGACGCCGAGTACGCGCGCGATCTTGGCTACGCCGCCGTCATCTATCTGCTCGAGGGTGGATCGGGCGCGCTCGTCACAATCCAGGGCGGTGAGTTCGCGCCGATTCCGTTCACCGACGTTCTCGATCCGAGCGGCGCCGGCAGGCGGCGTCCCGTGGACGTCACGACGGAGAGCTATCACGTCGCGCGCGAGTACATGGTGCGGCTCGGCCCGCGCGACTTCGAGGATGCTGCGTGGGTGGGTGCCCTGTCGAAGGCGGCCGGACTCGACGAGGACGCGTTCCGCGCGAAGTTTGGACGGTTAGCGACTGCTTCCTCCGAAGAGCTCGAGGGAAGATAGAACACTACCTGGATGGATTCCTGGATGGATTCAACGTGACGCTGACACGCGTCTCCTTATCGGCAACAACCCGGACAGTCGATGACCATGAGTTGTGATCGTCGGCTTCTAGGCGGAGGGCACGTGATCCGACGGGGACCTCCGTTAGGACGAGCGGCGTGACACCCACGGCTTCGCCGTTGATGAACACACGCGCATTCACCGGGTCAGACTCGATCGCCAAGGATCCGTAAAATCTGGCACGGGCAACTGGGAGACTCGGCGTGGGCCACGGCTGGACAGGTGTATCAACCACGGGTGACTGCGGTTTGACCGGTGCCGGTGCACTCGGTTTCTTCGCGCCGGCCGGAGTTACAGGCACGAAAGACTTGGCGACCGGCGGCATCTCGACGGGTGCCTCCGTACGAACGAGCGCTAGTGCAGGCGCTGAAGGCACGACCGGGTCCTGCAAAGCCGTTTCCGGCGGAAGGTTCATCTGCACAATGATCACGGCTACCGCCGCACTTCCTAACGTCGCTCCTACGACGAGGGGCCAGATGGATCGACCAGCTTTCGATCGTGCGGCGCGAGCTTCTATCTTGCCCGGCGGACGAACCACGGCGTCGGAGCGAAACGCAGGTGGCGAAGCGGAGGGGGGGCGCACAGAAACGGCAGCCAGTTCGCGTCTGCCAACAATGCAATCCTCAGAATCGAACTCCAGGAGGGCATCGAGCTGGCCCGACGTGCGGGACGTCTGCCCTTTCTTGTCCAACGCAAACTGGCGCATCGATGGCTGCATCGTGTGGAGAGACGTGCACGAAACCGCACTCGGCACGCTCACGGAGCATGTCGTGCCGCTCACACACGGGAGCAAAGCCCATTCCACGAACTACGTTCGGCTTCGGTGCGTTCCGTGGTGTTGTATTGTTGAAGTCAGCCAAGGCGAGGTCTTACTGCATCTGAACGCGACGACATTCTCCTCACGACTCCTTTGGCTCGGGAGCAGCGTAGCGTCGCAACACCGCTTTCACGGCGTCGCTACCGAAACCGGGGTAAACCAACTTCGCGCCAGCCTGAACGAGCGCCTCGGCACACGCTGGATAGTCCCCGTGGGGATCGCGGAAATTGAGCGAGCCCCATTGGCATCCTTCGAGCGCCGTACCGCCGTACTGATTGCGGATCTCGAGATCCGCTCCACGTGCAATCAAAAGACGGACGGTATCGACGTGGCCGCGCAGCGACGCATGCCCGACGGGCGTAAAGCCTTCGCCACCGCGCGTGTTCACATCGAAACCGAGCTTCAACATCAACTCGAGCGCCGGGATATTGTGTGCGAACGCCGTGGCTGCGATGAGTCCTCGATCGTAGGCGGTTAGTTCGGTGACCAGGTTCGGCCGTTCGGCCAGCACGGTCGTCGCGTGAGCTTCATCCGCAAGCTCACATGCGGCGAGAAACTGCTCCTTGAGGGGGCTGCGCGTGAGGAGCAACTCGTAGATCGTGCGGCCACCATGTCTGGCCGCGACCAGCAGAACAGAAGCGGCCTCGAGCTTCCACTGGTAGATGTGACCTGGAGGTACCGGCGCGTATCCGGGCCTGCCGATGCGCGCCGCCAGGCAGCCAGGATCGGCGCTCAAGGCTCGTTCGACGAGAGCTTCATCGCCAAGCACCGCTGCCATGAAGATGTCGACATCGGCGCCACGTGCAATGAGATGGCGGCACAACTCCGTGTCGCGCACTCGATATTGCGCCGCCGTCGATCGGTGATCGATACAGCGAGCGTCGATCTCCGCGCCGTGTGCGAGCAGAATGTCGATGATCTCCGGCGTGCTGGCCCAGTGCAGCGGGCGCTTGCCGTCGCCCCCCGGCGCGTGCACGAGCGATGGGTCCCTGGCGATCCACTCCCTCACCTTCGCCGTCATCCCGAGGCCCGCGGCCGCGTGCATATCGACCACCGCGCCACGCTCGATCAACCAGCGAGCCTGATCAGGCTCCGTGTCGTCGAGCACGCCGAACCCGCCGGCCCACCAATCACTCTTCACGTTGATATTCGCGCCGAACTCGAGCAGCGTCTCGACAACCGGACGATCGTTTTTCGCAACCACTACGGCCTGGGCGCCGAAGCTGAAGAGTGGCCGATCGATCTGAGTACGGAGCGCTGGAGATGTTGCAAGCAACTCCCGAAGTGTCGCCGCGTCTCGCGCCTGCACCGCGTCGACGAAGTCACCAATCTCAGGTATGGCGCCGCGGCCGATCAGGTACGCGCGCATCTCGGAGGTGTTGTCGTCGAGCACACCCACTGCGCGACCCCAGAACTGGCTGCGCACGTTGATATCCGCGCCGAACTCGAGCAGCACGTCGACCATCGCGCGATCGTGCCGACAGAAGACGATCGCAGGTGCGGCGGCGTCGAAATCCGGCCGGTCGATGTCGCGGCGCAGCTCTGGATGTGTTGCGAGCAACGCGCGCACGCGCCCAGTGTCCTGCTTGCGAACCGCGTCTTTGAAATCCTCCACTCGTAAACGTTACTCCGACGTCCGGCTGCAGCGGCATCATTCGTGAATCTTCCGATCGCAGGGATGGGCTACAGCGATGCCGTTCAAAAGCCAGGCGCAACGCCGGAAATTTGCAGAGCTGCTCGTCGAGGGGAAGATCTCGCCCGACACCTTCGAGGAGTGGAATCGCGAAACGGGAAGAAAGAAACTTCCTGAACGAGTGAAGCCAAGATCCAAGGCTGCGAGGAAGAAATGACGGAGTGGAGACTCGACAAGAATGCCCTTCACGAACGTGTCGCGGTGGTCGCCGGCGCCACGCGCGGCGCCGGTCGTGGCATCGCTGCCGCGCTGGGCGAAGCCGGCGCAACGGTCCTGTGTACGGGCCGCAGCACGCGATGGGCACGATCCGAGTACAACCGCGCTGAGACGATCGAAGACACGGCACAGCTCGTGACGGATCTTGGGGGCACCGGTATAGCCGTCGCCGTCGATCATCTCGAGACCGACCAGGTCAGGCGCCTCGCCGATCGAATTCGCACCGACCATGGGCACATCGACGTTCTCGTCAACGACATCTGGGGCGGCGAATTGCTGAAAGGTGGCCCCTCGGAGTGGAACAAAACCAATCTGGGAGCACAGCCTCGAGAAAGGATTTCGGATACTTCGCCTCGCGATCGACACTCACCTCATCACATCGCATCATCTGCTGCCGCTGCTCATCGACCGGCCGGGCGGACTGCTGGTCGAAGTCACGGACTGGACGCTCGACTACAACGCCGCGCATTATCGGATTTCGGTCTTCTACGACCTCGCGAAAGTCGCGGTCAATCGACTGGCCTTCGCGCAGGGTCATGAGCTCGAGCCGCACGGCGCGACGGCTGTCGCGATTACGCCAGGGTGGCTTCGCTCCGAGATGATGCTCGACAACTTCGGCGTGTCGGAGGAGAACTGGCGGGACGCGATCCTCGGAAACGTGCCAGGCTTTGCTGCGGCCCGCCCCGAGTTCGCGCTGTCCGAGTCGCCACGTTACGTTGGTCGCGCGATCGTTGCCTTGGCGATCGATCCGCAACGGACACGATGGAATCAGAAGTCAGTGACATCAGGGCAACTGGCGTCCGGATATGGATTCGCGGATGTCGATGGCTCGCGGCCGGACATCTGGCGCTTCATGGACATGCGCGAGCGCGGGCTCGAGGCAGACATGAAGGAGTACCGATAGCGGGGCCTAGAAGCCGACCGCCTTGAAGAGTTGAGCGCCGATAACGCCGCCGACGATTGGCGCGACGATCGGAACCCAGGCGTAGCCCCAGTCTGAATCGCGCTTGCCGGCAATCGGCAGCATGAAATGGGCGATGCGAGGTCCCAGATCTCTCGCCGGATTGATCGCGTACCCCGTCGGGCCGCCGAGCGACAAACCGACGCCCAGCACGAGCGCTCCGACGAGCAGCGGCTGCAGCCCATTGCTGAAGACGACGGACAAATCGATGTCGCCTGGCTTGGCGAGCGTTTGTGCATTGGCGCCGATGCCGAGGATGGCGAAGACGAATGCCGCAGTCGCGATTGTCTCCGCCAGGAAGTTCGCGGCCGGGTTGCGAATCGCAGGACCCGTGCAGAACACCGCGAGTTTCAGGTTCGCGTCCTGCGTGAGCGGCCAATGCGGGAGATACATCAGCCACACGAGCACGGCACCGATAAAGGCGCCGATCATCTGCGCGCCGATG
>Ga0070664_100005254_pt1 | contig 10392 bp, 9 predicted proteins | sample KBSC73metaG_FD_65863 | JGI IMG/M metagenome (GOLD analysis project Ga0070664, IMG submission 65863) | Corn rhizosphere microbial communities from Kellogg Biological Station, Michigan, USA - KBS C7-3 metaG | ecosystem: Host-associated > Plants > Roots > Rhizosphere > Soil ... | reverse complement strand
TTCCCGATGGCCTCTCTATGGAAGAAGCGAGTGTGGTCGGTTGCCGCGTCACAACGGCTTACAACGCGGTCAAGCATCGCGCGCGGTTGAAGCCGGGCGATTCGGCGCTCGTCATCGGATGCGGCGGAATCGGTTTGAACACCATTCAATTTCTAAAGTGTTTTGGCGCCTATCCGATTATCGCTGTCGATATTGCCGAGGATAAGCTCGACGCGGCAAAGCGATTCGGAGCGACGGATGTGATCGACGCGCGATCAGAAGATCCAGTGAAAGCGGCGATCAAGCTCACGGACGGCGGTGTCGACAAAGCATTCGAAGCGATCGGCAATGCCAAAACTTCGGATCAAATCATTCAGGCAACGCGGCCAGGCGGTACCGCGACGATCATCGGCGGCCTCGGGAGCGGCCCCTTTACGATCAGCAGCGGCAACTTCGTCACCCGCGAAATTACCATCACCGGAGTTTCGAGCCGCCAGGCCAACGACGTGGAAGAGGTTTTTCAGATGGCCATGCGCGGTCGAATCGAGCTCAAGGATCTGATCACGAAAAGCTATAGATACGACGAGATCAACGAAGCGCTGGCCGATCTCGAGCACGGCAAGCTGCGAATGGCGGTTTCCCTGTGGAACTGAAGAAACGGAACGGTTACTTGGGTTTAGAGATACGACATAGAGGAGCATTGAACAGATTGAGCCGTTTACGCCTGATAATTTTATCCCTTGGTCTGTTCTCTGCCGTCGCTTACGCGGCGGATAAGAATCCAATCGATGTGATTGAAGACAATAGTTTTCTCATAGAGGAAGCTTACAATCAGGAACCGGGAGTGGTGCAGCATATCTTCAATGCTCAATATACGACCAGCGGCCGTCTGCATGGCTGGAACTTCAGCTTCACGCAGGAATGGCCGGTGTTTTCCCTCGACCACCAGCTCTCCTATACGATTCCATCCTTTCATCTGATCGATGACAAAGACCGCGTCTACGGCGGCGGCGATATTCTGATCAATTACCGTTACCAGGCATTAGAGGAGGGCGAGACAAAGCCGGCGTTTGCGCCAAGGTTCAGTTTGATTTTGCCAACCGGCAGTCGCGACCGGGGCACGGGCAACGGCGTTGTCGGCTATCAATGGAGTCTGCCGTTCAGCAAAAAGCTGACATCGCGCTTTGCCATACACGCCAATTTCGGTCTGACTTATCTGCCTCATGTGCGCGCGCGACTCGATGGCAGCACGAGCCCGCTTTCGCCGGCCCATTCTTTGGTTTCGTACAACTTGGGAGCAAGCGGCATCTTTGCATTGTTTCCACGTTTCCACTTGATGCTCGAATGGCTAGGACCTTTCGAGGATAACATCAACGATTCGGGGAAAGCGCGACGACAGTTTCAGCCCGTTATTTCTCCAGGATTTCGAGCGGCGGTGGTGAATGAGGAGAAATTGCAGATCGTCGTCGGTGCCGCAGCTCCCATCGGCCTTAATCGAAAGGCGGACAATCTCGGAGGGTTTCTCTATCTTTCCGTCGAACACGACTTCATACCGAAATGATTTTCTCGGCGAGCGCTTTGAGACAAATCCACAGGAAGCAAATCAAGAGGTGAATTATGAAAAGCGTTATTGATGCCGATACCCATATTTCAGAGGGTGAAGCGATGTGGGCCTTGATCGATAAGCCCATGCAGCCGCGGCGCCCGATCATGTTGTCGGTGCCCGGCGACACTTGGTACGGCAACCGAAATGCTTTTTGGTTGATCGACGGGGAAATTTACCCCAAGCCTGCGGGCAAGGGGAGCTTCGCTTTGGTCACGCCATCCGCGCAACGAGTTCAGGAGGGCCGTAAAGATTCTACGCCGCAAACGCGAGAAATGACCGATATTCGCGGACGTCTCGCCGACATGGACAAGCTTCACACCGAAATCCAGATTATCTATCCGACACTCTTTCTCGTCTACAACACCAAAGATCGCGAACTCGAAGTGGCGCTTTGCCGCGCTTATAACCGATTTCTCGCGCAGGCGTGTGCGCAATCGTCCGGCCGCATGAAATGGGTGGCAGTCTTACCGTTTCGGTCGATGAGTGTTGCCGTCGATGAAATTCGCTTCGCGAAACAGAATGGCGCCGTGGGACTTTTCTTTCGCGGCATTGAAGGCGATTATACGCTAGATCATCCTTATTTGTTCCCGGTTTATGAGGAGGCGCAAAAGAATCAGCTAGCGATATGTATTCACACGGGCTGTGGCATCAAAGCGATTCTCGGAATGTTCGACCTCGCGCGTAATCACACATTCGGTCATACGCGTGTCATGCCGCTCCTCGGGTTTCGCGATCTGGTGGCCAATAAAATCCCGGAGCAGTTTCCCAATTTGAAGTTCGGGTTTATCGAGGCGGCGGCCGGCTGGGTGCCGTTTTTGATGCATATTGTGCGGCGTTTACTCAAAGACAAGTTTCGTTTCGCTTCCAGCGCTGAGCTATTTCGTGAATACCGGCTCTACGTCGCTTGTGAAGCTGACGAGGATATCAGGTACCTGGCAAAATGCATGGGCGAAGATCATTTGCTGATCGGTTCAGATTACCCGCACAGCGATCCATCTCGCGAGGATCAGTTCGTCAATGCCATCAACGTGCGCTCGGATATAACTCCCGAGCTCAAGCAGAAACTACTGTATGAAAACGCGCGCGCGTTTTACGGGCTGTGAAATTCGCAGTGCTGGAGTGATGGAGAACCGGAGTGTTGGGTTCGAAAACGAATCATTCGGTCACGCTGGGCGCAAAGTGATCTGGGCCGCGTCCCCTTGCATTTGATTTCCCTGTCATAAGCTACGTCACTTCCCACATCTGTGGCACAGCACAAAAAGCAGCATTACGTGCCAGCTTTGAAGGCGTGGTGCGATCCTAATGCGCCACGCGAGCAGACGCCATACGTATGGGTCTTTGATAAGGAAGGCAATGCCGCAAGGCGAAAAGCACCAGAGAATATATTTTATGAAACTGACATGTACACGATTGAAGACAGTGGTGGTCAGCGCTTGTTGCATCTTGAACACTGCCTTCAACAGCTAGAGACAGCGTTCGCGCGTATCTGAGAAACAAAACTTAAAAATAGGCAAAAGTTAACTAGCCGGGAAACAATCCTGCTCTGTGCTTTTATAGCCGCACAGCAATTTCGGACACCGGCTTCCCGCGATCACCACCGTGAACAATGACGGCACGTTCGCAAAGTAATGGAAGATACAGCCGAGTGGGCTAAAACTGCCACTCCGGAAGAAACAAAAAGCGCTAGCGCGCGTTGTCTCTATCGTCCACAAGGACGCCAGCTCTAAATTATGAGGATGTAAAGGCGCTACACGAGCGGCCTATTCAGATGATGATGAAGCAGACGATTTATTACATTATTCTAACTACTGTCATACTGGCGCTACCATATCCATTAACATTAGGTCCTATTCTCCATGGTGTACCATCTACAACTGCTACTCTTAATTGAATTGTACTAGGTGCTATTACATTGACTATTAAAGAGCCATTAAAGGGTAAATTAGTGGTTTGATTTATTGTCGTTGGCGCTTTACAAGCAGGTCCTTTAATATCTGTTCCATTCACATTTATTGCTGTAAACCATTCATCACCTGTACAAGGAGCATTGAGTTCTATTGTTGCATCGTATTGTATTGAATAAAATCCGGATGTTGAAATATTTATTGTCGCATTATCGGTTAATAAATTGATATCACTTGATGATTGCAATATTCCTGGTGCTCCATTTTCATTCTGAAATAATATGGGGCCGGGCGTTAATGAATAAAGACTTCCTAAATTATTAAAAAGACTGATAAATGATGTTCCTGATGTTCCTGATAATCCGGGGTTTGGCCGTTTCCCTTTGAAATCGTCTTTGCCGTTATTCTCGGGGCTCTTTTCGGCCGCTTCCGCTTGGCTGCTCGGGTTTAGCCCCAAGATTCCCGCTGCCGCCGCGACGCTGCCCTGGATGAAGCGCCGCCGGCTGAAGTCGTTAGAGTCGTCTGACTTCGTTGTTCGCGTTCTGTTGTTACGAGCCACAGGTCTTCCCCCAATACTTAAATTGTCGCCCGTGATATCAAATGCACCGGTCGTCGCGCAATAGCAGTGTTGCGTCGCGTTGTAGCCGCGCACTGTCGCGCTAAGATCGTAGATACGGGTTGTCGATTAACCGTTCTGAACGGAAATGGAGGTCGGCCACGTTCTGCGCTCTGACTAAGAGGATGGCAAGCGCTATCAACGCGCACAGGCCCAAATGATCGCGGCAAACGGAATAACACCACGAACCAATCTTCCATCAGCGGACTCTTTCGCTTGGGATAAGAGCAGTACGGGGTCGGGTACGCACACGCCCTCGACAAAATCGTATGCTCCTGACGCAGGACTCAAGCGATAGTGTATGGCGGCAAGATTGCTGTGTTACGTAGTGAGCTAGCTAAACGGTTGAAGTGGGCAGTCCTAGAGTCTGAGCGGAGATCGAGGCCAGCATCAACGAAGCTGATCGAACTGTCGATTCATGGAGTGCGCCTTTCGTCGGGACTTCAGAATGAACCCATTGTAGTAAAAGTTGCAATCTCGGCCACCAGCCGAATGTTGAGAATTCCTATCCAACTTCGCAATGAAAGTGTTGAAACATTAAAAGCGATTTCCCACGTTTACTTATTTTCTGAACAAACTCCATTGATCGTGCCGGCAAAACTCAAATCTGACGCAGGGCGGCAATCCGTACATAAAATTAAATTCGTTTAAAGCGCCAAAAATTGATGCTCCGGATGGACTTTCGCGTCAATACCGATCATTGGTAACATTTCCCGATCTTCCGCCGAGAGCTACTGAGCTGAAATGGCTGCGGTTCATATCGTTGATGAGAAGCAAAGCGCTGGAAGTGCCGAGTATAGGGTTCGTCTGCATGGGCAAACACAATTCTATGATTTCAAGTTTCGCTTGGAAGTAGTTCCAAAGAAAAACTCAAAAAAGTAGTCACTTTGACAACGGCAGAGCAAATTTGTTGCAAAAATGGCGACAACAATCCCAACGTTCAGGAGCGAACCTTAAGCTCTCGCCATGCCTGCAATTTTTTCAGCACCGGAACTTTGTCAAGTCTCTGATGAGGACCTAATACTTGAGATTGGTGCGATTGTCTTTCCTAATTTCGTGCACCGGGATAGAAACGTGAATGGATTGCAACTAATCGTGGATGGCGATTACGCGCGTAATCACAGGGACGAGTCTTTCATGCCGCGCCCCTACAAATCTTCATCACACCGCATCTGGGGGCAAGGATTTAGCTCTTACGTTTCGAAGTGGCTGGTTTTTCTGATCGTCTTCTCGACCTCGATAGCGCGCTCCGAGGAGGTCTTCGTTGGCAATCCGGGCAAGAGTCTCAACTTCTTCCATTTCGATCTGGCGATCGAGCGGGGTTTTTTCAAGGAACTCGGGCTCGATGTCAAGCTGCTCAGCACCAAGTGCGACATCGCGGTGATGCGCTCCTCACGGGTGATCTGCAGGCCACCGGCTGCGTCGGATCGGCATCGCGCTTTATCGCAAGCCAAAACGTTCCGGTGCGCACGGTGATCTGGCTTTTCAAAAAGCCGACGTTCTATGTGGTGGCGCGGCCGGATATCCGATCTGCAGGCGATCTCAAGGGCAAAACCATCGGCATCAGTTCCTTCGGCAGCGATACTGACCTGTCCATGAAAATTTACGCCGCAAGCGGCAAACTCGATCCGGAAAAAGACATCAAGCGGATCGTCGTCGGGTCGACATCGACACGGCTGCAAGGTCTCAAGTCCGGCTCTCTCGACGCGACTACATTATCGCCGCCATTCAACGTTTACGCCGAGCAGATGGGTCTCCGAGTGCTTGCCTACGTGGGCGATTTTTTGGAATTTCCCCAGAGCGGTTTTACGGTTTCCGATGCGACGCTCAAAGCCAAGCGCGATCTGATTAAAAAACTTCTGCACGGCACGCTGCGCTCTTTGCAATTTACGCTCAAGAATCGGGCGGAAACAGCGCGCTTCATCGCCAAAGATTACAAACTACAAGACGCAGTGGCTGACAAGGTTTATAGCTCGCTCCTGCCAGCCATGAGCGAGAACGGATTGGCGACGGACAAGGGATTGAAAGTGATGATTGAGACCCTCGGCACCGCGGTCGGCAAGAGGGTCGATTTTCCGGCCGAGCGGCTTGTCGACTATACATTGCTCAAAGAAGTGCAAAAGGAGCTAGGCATACAATGACATCGAGGAAGATTATTCAGAAGCGCGCGATCGTTGTCCTGTCGCTCGTGCTTGCCATGACCCTCAGCACGGTCAGCGCCGGGCTGAGCGCCGAGACGCCGCAAAAAGTCAGGATTGCTTACGCAAGTCGCAGCAGCTCGGCGATGCCCCAATATATGGCCTTGCAGAAGGGTTTCTTCAAGGCGGAAGGACTCGACGTCGAAATTATACAGATGAATCCCCGTCTCGGCGCCACTGCAGTGGTCAATGGCGACGTGTCATTCGCTACGCCGTTTACCAGCACCTTTCGCGGCATCCTTCAAGGATTTCCGATAAAGCTCGTTTTCATTCATCTCAAAAAAGGGCCGTATTACCTAATGGTTCGTCCCGACATCAAGGACCTGCAGCAGCTCAAAGGAAAGCGTATCGGCGTGGCGACGATCAAGGGGACCGATCAGCTCGTTGCCGAGGAAATGCTGCAAGCAAAGGGGTTTAATCCCAATTTCTTGCAAGCGGTCGCGATCGGCGACGGCCCCGTGCGTATGCAAGCGCTCATCAGCGGAGCGGTGGAAGCGATCTGCGTCGCGCCGCCGCACGATTTGATGCTTAAGAAGATGGGCTATCCAGCCTTGGCGGGACCGCCGGAGGTGGGTCTCCCGTCCGCTGGTATGCTGACTTCAGATCGCCTGATCAAGGAGAATCCTTTATTGGTGAGACGTACGCTCAAGGCGCTCCTCAAGTCCCATCTTTATATTCTGGAAAACCGCCAGGAGACGGTTCAAACGTTGATCAAGTGGCTGCCCCAGCCGCTCGATATCGCCGAGCACTCCTATGACAGCGAGCTCAAAACTCTCTCGCGCGACGGCACCATGACCGACGCGGAAGTGGAAGCGATCATCGCCCGGGTTGGCGAAAAGAAGCGGCCCCTCGATGAAGTCCGAGATTTTTCGTTCGCACGCCAGGCGATGAAAGAAATCGACGCGGGAAAGTAGAAAGATGGAATGCTGAGTGTCGCATTGATGGAGTGATGGCTTTATTCGGACCCGCATTGACAACACTCCACCGTTCGATCAGCCGTTCTTGTTCTGGAGTCAATGCGAAATTCAGGTAAGGCAATCCTAGCGCCCGAGAGTCTTCACGTTCGTCCATATCTCAGGGCTTCTCAGCCAGTGGCAACGATAGATTCTTCGGCTCTGCCTCAGAATGACATTACGGAGGTAGGGTCCTGGTGGGAATATGAGAGCCGTATGCGATGCAGCTATGGTTTGTATAGTTTTTCGATGAAACCCGACTTATCGAGCTCGGCAACGAAAGAGTTGTCGATAAACTGCTCGGGCCTGGCGGTTTTTCCGGCCGGATTCACCGAAAAATTGAGCAGTGTCTGCATACCCGCCGCAGAAACGTAAGGAGCGGTCTCCCAAACTTTCGCATACGTGCTGTAGGTCTCGTCCAAATCTTCCTTGTTTTCAGTCTTGGTATACTTGCCGATGATTTGCTTCGTGGTTTCCGGGTCGGTGCGGGCGATTTTGCTTCCTTCAATGTAGGCTTGGACGTAACGGCGCACTTTATCGGGATTATTTTTGATAAACTCGCGGGTGGTCGCGAGGCCTGCGTGAATCATCGGCAAATTGCGGGCCGCGACATCGACGAGTTCCTTAAATCCCGCTTGCCGGAGTTTCAATGTGGTCGGCGCTGAGACCACGCCGGCATCAATGCGACCTTGCATCAAAGCCGTAATGATATCGGGCATGCCTTGCAAGTGAGTCACCTGAACATCCTTGCCCGGAACGAGACCGGTCTGCTGGAATAGAATCTTGGCAGTAAGATCGGTGGTGGAGCAAGGAAGCGTAACTCCCATGACCTTGCCACGTAAGTCGCTCAATTGCCGCAGCTCGGGCTTGCTATATACGGAAAGCACAGCACGATTCAAAATGCCAATAATGAATGCGACCTGCTGTCCGCTTAAACCGGCTTCGATAATCTCTGTCGCTGGATTCACGATATCGATGCTGCCCGAGAAGAGCGCCTGGGTTCCGGTGGCCGAGAGAATGTATTTGAGATCGACGGCCAAGCCGTACTTCGTGAAAAGCCCTTTATCCTGAGCGAGCCACAGGGGCGCAAAAGCGCCGCCGATGGATGAATAGGTGGCACGGAGCGGAAGAAGCTCGGCGGCGCGAAGATAGCCTGACGGTAAGACAGCAAGCGCGAATAAGCCCAGCAAGAGTTGTCGAACTCGATCGAAACTCATGGCTTTACCTCTAATAACTTGGATCCCGTGATGGCTGTTCTTGCCGAACTGGCGAGGAAGCGCTCATCAGCCGTGAAAGATTATATTAATGGAACCGATAGGGGGGAGCGCGCCGCGTTCCCCTCCACAGCTCTAATCGACTCGATTACTGGCGGGTGCCGAAGGTGTTCTGGTCGATCATCCACTGCTTTTGCGGGGACAGATCGACGCGCTGATTCTCGATGCTTTGATCTTTGGCGGTCACGCGCAGGATTTCCAGTGGTTCGGCGGCGGCGCTTTCGAACCAGTATTTAAAGCCGCGCGGGATCACGATCCCTTCGCCTTTCTTGTACTCGCCGATTAGCTTATCGCCTTCACCGTAGAATTTGACCGCGCCGCTGATGACGTACCAAAACGCGTCTTCACCGGTATGGGTATGCAAATTGTTTTCACCGCCGTTTTTAACCACTTGGACCTGTACTTTCATGAGATCAGTGTTACAGACGTGCCAGGTCTTTTTCACTCCCGGAAAATCCGGGGTCTGGTGTCGAAATTCTTTCGCATCCTGAGCCATGGGTCACCTCGCGTCAAAATTTGAGCTACCTTAGTCCGGTTCAGGCAGCACGGTCAAGCGTCAGTTCAAAGGGGCACTCGCGCATTGACCCCGGTATGAGGACTCGCTAACTTGATGACGCCAAGATGGCGAGTCGGAAGGAAGCAAAGCTTGAGAAAAAAATTGATCAGCTCGATGGCGGTTGCGGCGTGCATTATCAGCACGGCAACGACGTGGGGGCAAAATCTACCGGTTCTCAATATGGGATTCAGTGGTGCCGGCATCGGCTCCGATCTACTCAAGGTCATCGATCGAAGCGCGCTCTGGCGCAAGCACGGTCTCGAAGTGCGCACGGTTTATCTGTCGAGCGGTACCTTGATGGCGCAAACGCTGTCCTCCGGCGACATCGGCATCGCCGGATTTGACACTCCCGCAATGCTGAACCTCGCGTTGGCCGGACAGAGCCTCAAAGTGATTGCGGTGCCGATCAATCGGCTTGAGCCGTTTTTTGTCGTGCGCAGCAACATCAAAACGCCCGCCGATTTGAAAGGTAAGAAAATCACCATCAGCCGCTTTGGCTCGGGCTCGGATATCATGACTCGGGTGGCGCTCAAATACTGGAAAATCGATCCGGAAAAAGACGTGAGTTTTTTTCAATCGGGAAACACCCCAAGCCGTACGGCCGCGCTCGTGGCCGGCCACATGGACGGGGCCTTGGTGAGCTCGACCGGCGTCGCCAAGATTGTCGCCACTGGTTGTTGCCGCGTGCTCGCGGATCTCTCCGAGTTGCCCTTGGAATTTGCCAATTACGGAGTGGTGGTTTCTGGGTCGCTGCTGAAAAATCAGCGCGATCACGTCAAGCGATTTTTACAAGCGCTCATCGAGGGAATCCGCACGTTCAAAGGTAATTCGGAGCTTGCGCGCGCGGTTTTGCGCGAAAGTAACGGTGATGCCGACGTCGCTACATTATACGAGCGACTGACGAAATCTTTTCGAGATTTTCCGTCGCCCGAAAATCGCGGCATTCAAAATGTCATCGATTCGCTTCCGACGCCGAAAGCGCGCGGCGCAAAGGCGGAAAACTTCATCGATGCGACCCTGATGGAAGAGATCCGCAAGAGCGGGTTTATGGAGAAGCTTGGCGGGGCGAAGGGCTAGTCGGCGCTTGGAAGTACGATCTGCCAGTTTGCCATCTCGAGCGCCAGCGAGAGATCTTATATTTAAGGGTTAGATGCGAAGAAAGATTTCTCGTCTTGGCTCGAGATGACAGTCGCGAAACGGAGAATACTGAAACAAAGCAGTGAAATTAATCCGCTTAGTTCGAGAATTCTTATGAGCAAGACACTTATTACCAATGCGCTTATTATCCCAATGACGGAACGCCGCT
>Ga0070664_100005253_pt1 | contig 10393 bp, 10 predicted proteins | sample KBSC73metaG_FD_65863 | JGI IMG/M metagenome (GOLD analysis project Ga0070664, IMG submission 65863) | Corn rhizosphere microbial communities from Kellogg Biological Station, Michigan, USA - KBS C7-3 metaG | ecosystem: Host-associated > Plants > Roots > Rhizosphere > Soil ... | reverse complement strand
CGGCGGAGTGTCCTCTGTACGCTCATTGGCCCGTGTCGTCCCTAGGGGTACTCGACCTATAGCAACAGGAGTGCCACGACTCGTCCGAAAGCGACGATTCGGCGCAAAGCCTGTTTGATGAGATGGTTAGGGATCGATCGCCGAGCGGCGCCGCGTTTTCAGAAGTGATCGCTGTTGCGCCGTCGCCACGGCGATCCGCCGACAAAGTGAGGCTACTTTACCACGCTTCCGTGTTCGGTCCGGCGCCCGTCCGGGTCGTTGGAGTCCAGGATCCGTGTCCCAAAGAGAGGCGCGAGGAACTGGCCGGTGGCCGATTGGGGGTCTGCCGCCACCACCTCCGGCGTTCCGCTGACGAGCACGCGGCCGCCCCCGGCTCCCCCCTCCGGCCCCAGGTCGATCAGGTGATCGGCGCACCGGATCACGTCGAGATTGTGCTCGATCACCACCACCGTATTGCCCTGGTCCACCAGCTTGTTCAGCACGTCGAGGAGCTTGCGCGTGTCCTCGAAGTGCAGTCCGGTCGTGGGCTCGTCGAGGATATAGAGGGTGCGGCCGGTGCCGCGCCGTGACAGCTCGCGCGCCAGCTTCACCCGCTGCGCTTCTCCGCCACTGAGCGTCGTCGCCGACTGCCCCAGCTCGATGTATCCGAGCCCGACGTCCTGCAGCGTGCGGAGCTTGTTGGCAATCGGCGGGAAGTTCTCGAGCAGCGGCAGCGCCTGGTCCACGGTCAGGTCCAGCACTTCGGCAATCGACTTCCCGCGGTACTGGATCTCGAGCGTCTCGCGGTTGTAGCGGCGCCCCTTGCACTGCTCGCACGTCACGTAGACATCGGGCAGGAAGTGCATCTCGATGGCGATGACACCGTCGCCCTGGCAGGCTTCGCAGCGTCCGCCCTTGACGTTGAACGAGAACCGCCCCGGCCGGAACCCGCGCGCCTTGGCTTCCGGCATCATCGCGAAGAGCTCGCGGAGGAAGGTGAACATCCCGGTGTAGGTCGCCGGGTTCGACCGGGGCGTGCGCCCGATCGGTGACTGATCGATCTCGATGACCTTGTCGATCAGCTCGATGCCCTCGATGCGGTCGTGCGGGCCAGGCTCGGCGGCGGCGCGATAGATCACCTTGGCGAGCGAGCGGTAGAGGATGTCGTTGACGAGGGTGGATTTCCCCGAACCGCTCACGCCGGTTACCGCGGTGAGCGTGCCGATCGGGATCGTGACGTCGACGTTTTTCAGGTTGTTGGCGCGCGCGCCGCGAATCACCAGCTCGCCGCGTCCCGGCTGCCGCCGCGTGGCGGGGGTGGCGATCGTGCGTTCGCCGCGCAGATAGGCCCCGGTGAGCGACGCGGCGCCGGGTTCCAGCAGCGCCGAGGGCTTGCCCTGGAACGTCACGTAGCCGCCGTGCTCGCCGGCGCCAGGCCCGAGGTCCACGATGTAGTCCGCGGTACGAATCGTTTCCTCGTCGTGCTCCACCACCACGACGGTGTTGCCGAGATCGCGCAACCGCGTCAGCGTCGAAAGCAGCTTGCGGTTGTCGCGCTGGTGCAGACCGATGGACGGCTCATCGAGCACGTAGAGCACGCCCGTGAGGTTGGCGCCGATCTGCGTCGCGAGCCGGATACGCTGCCCTTCGCCGCCCGACAGCGTGGCCGCGCTGCGGTTGAGCGTCAGGTAGCCCACGCCGACCTCGTCGAGAAACCGCAGGCGCTCGCGGATCTCGCGCAGGACGCGGTTGGCGATAAGTTCCTCGCGTTCAGTGAGGGTGAACGCCTCGAACACCTGCGTCGCCTCGCTGATCGGCAGGTTGACGTAATCGGCCATCGTGCGGTCCTTCACACGCACCGCCAGGCTCTGCGGCCGCAGCCGCTGCCCATGGCAGGCCGGGCACTCGCGCAACATCCGGAACGGCTCGAGGTCCTCCTGCACCGCCCACGACCCTTCCTCGTAGCGGCGGCGCAGGTTGGGGATCACGCCTTCGAAGGCGCGACCGAACGCGTCGTCGCCCGGGGACTCGCGCCGGCGCCCGCGCGGCATCTCGAACTCGTCGTCGCCGTCGTCGTCCTCGATCTCCTCCGCTACCGGTGCCACCGTGCCGGCGGCCTTGGCGGCTTTCTTCGCCGCGCCGACGCCCGAGAGCACGAGGTCGCGATGCTTCTTCGACAGCTTCGAGAACGGCATGCTGGGATCGAGTCCCGACGCCTTCGCCAGCGCCAGAATCGCGTCCTTCACCAGCTTGCGGTCGCCGCGAGCCCACGGTGCGATGGCGCCGTCGAGCAGCGATTTCGTTTCGTCGGGCACGACCAGCCGCGGCTCGAAGTCGTAGGTCGCGCCAAGTCCCTGGCAGGTCGTGCACGCGCCGTGCGGCGAGTTGAACGAAAAGGCGCGCGACGTCATCTCGGGCATCGAGATGCCGCACGCCACGCAGGCCAGCTTGCGGGAGAACAGCTGGTCGCCGCTCTCGAACGTGTTGACGATGACGATCTCGTCGGCCAGGCCCAACGCCATTTCGAGCGACTCGGACAGGCGCCGCTCGATGCCGCTCTTGATCACCAGGCGGTCCACCACGATGTCGATGTTGTGGTTCCGCCGCCGATCGAGCTTGAGATCCTCTTCGAGCGAGCGGAACTGGCCGTCGATGCGCGCCTTGGTGAAGCCGCGCTGGCGGAGCGCCTGCAGCTCCTTCTTGAACTCGCCTTTCCGGCCGCGCACCACCGGCGCCAGCACGTTGATACGCGCGTCCTGCGGGTACGACATCACCAGGTCGAGGATGCGCTCGAGCGACTGCGCGGTGATTTCGCGGCCGCAGTTGTAGCAGTGCGGCACGCCGATGTTGGCGAAGAGCAGCCGCAGGTAGTCGTAGATTTCGGTGACGGTGCCGACGGTCGAGCGGGGGTTGGACCCGGTCGTCTTCTGCTCGATCGAGATGGCCGGCGACAGCCCCTCGATGAGATCCACGTCCGGCTTTTCCATCTGCTCGAGGAACTGCCGGGCGTAGGCCGACAGCGACTCCACGTAGCGCCGCTGACCTTCGGCGTAGATGGTGTCGAAGGCGAGCGACGACTTGCCCGACCCCGACAGACCGGTGATCACCACCAGCCGGTTGCGCGGCAGGTCGACGTCGATGTCTTTCAGGTTGTGAACGCGGGCCCCGCGCACCGCAATCCAGTCGTGCCCCATATGTCAGGAATTTGGCGCGAACGCCAAACGCCTATTTTATCAGCCCGGCTATACTCCGTCCAATGCGCAAGCTGAGCGAACGGCGATGGACGCCGCGCTGACCTGGTATCAGAGCTCCGCCCTCGCCTCGGCGGTCGGAGACTCGCCGACCATCACCGCCGTGCTGAGCGCTTTCCACGCGCTCGGCTTCACTTTCATCATGGGCGGCGCCCTCTTCGCCAACCTGGGCCAGCTGCGCGTGCTCTTCCCGGCGCGGCCGGTTCGGGAACTGGCCGGGCCCGGGTCGCGGCTGGTCGCCCTCGGCCTTCTTCTCAGCGTGCCCACGGGACTTCTGCTGTTCGGTCCGCGCGCCGTGAACGCCGCCCACAACTCGACGTTTCAATTGAAGCTGCTGCTCATCCTGGCCGCGTCGGCGGTGCAGTTCGGCCTGCGGCGGCGCGGCACGCGGGCCGTGGGTGCGCTGGGGCTCGTGCTCTGGATCGGCCTGGCCCTCACCGCGTGCGCCTTCATCCTGCTCGAATAAGCCACGCCGATGATGCTGCTTCAAATCTGTGAATGGCTCGAGTCGACGCGGCTCGCCGAGCTGGTGACGCAATCGACCTACGGGTTTCCAATCGTCGTCGCGATCCATCTGCTCGGATTGGGCCTCTCGGTCGGCACCGTGATCTGGTTCGACCTGCGGCTGCTGGGCAAGGTGTTGACGGCCACGCCCGTGTCGGAGGTCTACCGGCGCCTGGCACCGGTCATGGTGACCGGCTTCGGGGTGATGTTCGGGTCCGGCGCGGTGATCTTCACCGGCTACGCGACGGCGGCCTACCACAACCCGTATTTCCGGGTGAAGCTGACGATGCTCGCGCTCGCGGGGCTGAACGCCGCGTTCTTCCACGTCTACACGCAGCGGCGCGTCGCGGGGTGGGACTCGTGGAGCCAGCCGCCGGCGTCCGCACGCGCCGCCGGCGCGATTTCGATCGTGAGCTGGATCGTGGTCGTCCTGGCGGGCCGGATGATGTCCTATACGATGTTCTGAAGAACCTGGAAGGCTCAGGGCTCAAGACTCAAGACTCAAGATTGCGGGCCGGGAGAACAGCATGAAGCGAATATCGGCCGGAACCTTGGTCGTGTCGTTGGCCTGCGCCGTGACAGTCGCAGAAGCGCAATGGCTGAACCGACCCACGCCAAACATCCCCCGCACGTCCGACGGCCGGCCTGACCTCACGGCAGCGGCCCCTCGCGGCGCCGACGGCCACGTCGATCTCTCAGGTGTATGGAATGGACGACCGGCCGTCATTCGCGTGCCCGACGACGCGCTGACCGAGCGATCGAAGACGCTGATCCATGAACGGGAAGAGAACTACTTCAGCGACCGGCCTGCATTTCAGTGCCTGCCCAGTGGTCCCGAGACGATGGTTGGCTGGAGGCGCATCATCCAGACGCCGTCGCTCATCGCGATTGCGCACGAGAACCTGACGTATCGCCTCATTTACATGGACGGGCGCACACTCGAACCCAATCCCGAGCGCACCTGGATGGGATACTCCGTCGGCCGTTGGGAAGGCGACACACTGGTCGTCGACAGCTTCGGGTTCAACGATCGGACGTGGTTGGATGGTCGCGGTCTGCCGCACACCGAAGCGCTCCGAACGACTGAGCGCTTGGTGCGGCGCACGGTCGGGCAGCTGCAGGTGGAGCTCACCGTCACCGACCCGGGCGCGTTCGAGAGGTCGTGGTCGACCTCTTACACCCTGAACTTTCAAGCCGACACCGAGATGGTGGAAGGCGTGTGCGAGAACCGGACCCGGTGGATCGGCCGGTTGTCCGAGAGCGAGAAGGCGGCGGTGGCGGTGTCGCCCGCCACACTGGCCAGGTATGTGGGCGTCTACAGCGGGCTGTGGGGGACGCTGCCGCGCACGGTTCGCGTGGAGCTCGAAGGAGGCGTGCTGTACCTGAACGGCGTCCTCAACGAGCGGGTCCGGCTCATTCCTCACTCCGACTGGTCGTTCAGCGGGACCGACGGCCTGTCGTTCGAATTCGATCCGAGCGGAAATCCCGCGGCATTCATGGTGGAGCGGCACGTGTCCGGCGACTACCGCTATGCGCGTCAGCCTGCGACACGTTGAAACGAGAGTCGGCCTAGCCGCGCCGGCCTGGCCCCTCGTCGGCGATGTCACCCACGTCGTCAGGATCGAGGCTCTCGGAGTGCCCGAGCTGCTCCACCATCATCTGCGTCGTGAAGCCGCGCTCGTACGAGTCCTCGGTCTGAGGTCCGGGCTCGTTCGCATCGCCCCACCCGAATTCGGTCGGCCAGAGGGTCGCCATGATCGTCACCTCCGATACAGGCGCGCGCACTGAGGGATTGGCCTAGTGTAACGCTCGGGGGCGCACCTTCCAGCCGGCTCGAATCGCCAGCCCCGCGGCGATCAAGCCCATCGACCACAACTGCGCGAGCGTCAGCGGGCCCAGTACCGGCGCATTGATACGCACGAACTCGATTGCGAATCGGGTCGCGCCGGCCAGGATGAGGTAGCGCGACAGCACAACCGGATCGGAGACGCCCTGACGGCGCCAGCGCAGCAGCAACAGTGCGATGACGACGAGCGGGATCGCCTCGTACAACTGCGTGGGATGCACCGGCACGTCCGTCGGCGGCAGCCCCTTCGGGAACGCGACGGCCCAAGGCAGCGTACTCGGGCGCCCGTAGTCGTCGCCGACGAGAAAACAGCCGACGCGCCCGATCGCATGACCGAGGGCGAGCCCCGGACTGGCCGCGGCAAGGCCACGGACGAGCGGCACCCGGTAGCTGCGAAGCGTCGACAAGCCGGCGGCCAGTCCACCGGCGAGCCCGCCGAACCAGCTCAAACCTCCGCGGCTCAAGACCAGATCGACGAAAGGCGCCGTGCCGTGGAACTCGATCGCCCAGATCAGTTTGGCGCCCGCCAACCCGCCCAGCACACCAGCGAGGGCCGCGTTGATCGCGTCGGGCGGGAGGCCGGCGCGGCGCAACTCGCGCTGGAACACGAGCATGCCGGTTAGCGCGCCCAGCGCGACGAGCACGCCGAAGCTCGTGATCTCGAAGTCCCCGATGCGTAGAAAGGTGGGATACACGATGTATTGAGCCCGCCGTCGTCAGCGGGCGTCGAACGCGGCAGTCACCCAGGCTGGCGGGTCGGGCTCGCCTTTCGCGGGCAGCCCCTTGGTCTTCGACCAGCGGTGGATCCACGAGAAGCCGCCGCGGCCAACATACTCCTCTGGCAGGCGATACGCATCGTCCGCCAGCGCCTCGTCGAGCGAGACGAACCGGTAGCCCCGCCGGCGAAACATGTCGAGTAGCTCGGGCATCACGTCGGAGTTGAGCTGATTGTCGTGGAGCAGCAGGATCTGCGGGAACTCGCGGCCAGCCACGTCGATTGCGCGCCGCTCGAAGAATTCGACGATCGACTCCATGTACGGGAGATACTCGCGGCGCACACGCTCGCGATGCTCCGGCCTGGTGTAGAGCGCGGCGTACATGTAGTCGCTGTTGTCGAGCGTCACCGGCGCCACCCGGTACCCGTGACCGTCGAGAAATGCCTGGAGCCCGGACTTGACCTCCGCCGTCGGGCCCGCGTGCAGAAACGGATGCCGGAAGTAGCGCAGCCCCCGGCCGCGCGCCTCGAGTGCCGCACGCAGGATGGGCTCGCCCTTGACGACGTCGACCGTGTAGTCCGCGAGCGCGACGTTGTTGAGGTCCGGATGCGAATACGTGTGGTTGCCCAGCTCGGCGCCGGCATCGAGCCACAGGTCGAGCAGCCGGCGCAGTTTGTCGGCACCCAGCGTCAGTTCGTGATGCGCGTTGACGAAGCCGATGAGCGGAATGCGGCCGTCCTTGAACGGTCGCAACAGCCGTTCGTTCATCGCGTACACAGCGTCGAAGGAGGCCGCACTGCCGTCGCCGCCGCGCGGCAGATCGTCGATGGTGATGGCCACGGCGCGGCGAGGCTGCTGCGCCGAGAGCGGGAACAGCCCCGCGAGCACGGCCACGACGACGGCCGCGGCGAGTCCCCGCGTCATCGCGCGTTCCGCAGACGGCTGTGGCGATGGCCGTAGAGGGCGTAGAGCACCACGCCGATCACCAGCCAGATGCCGAAGCGCTCCCAGGCCTGCCGCGGCAGGCCGAGCATCACGAACAGGCAGGCGACGATGCCGAGCGGCGCTACCACCCACACCAGCGGCACGCGGAAGGGGCGTTCACGCGCCGGCTCCTTGATCCGCAGCACGAGCACGCCAGCCGACACGAGGGCAAACGCGAAGAGCGTTCCGATGTTGGTGAGGTCGTAGGTTTCGGCGGCATCCCCAATGAGCGACCCCAGCGCGACGACGATGCCGGTGACGAGCGTGGTCGTGTAGGGCACACGCGTTTTCGCATCGATCTTGGCTGCCCACTGCGGCAGCAGACCGTCGCGCGCCATGGCGAAAAAGATACGCGGCTGTCCGTACTGGAACACCAGCAGCACGGCCGACATGGACACCGCGGCACCGAGGGCGACGATGATCCCCACGCTGCCGAACCCGGTCAGCTTCAACGCCTCGGCCAGCGGATCGGCCACGGCCAGCTGCCGGTACGGCACCATGCCGGTGAGCACCGCCCCTACGACGACGTAGATCAGCGTGCAGATGGCCAGGCCGCCCAGGATGCCGATCGGCAGGTTGCGCTGCGGGTTGCGCGTCTCCTCGCCGGCCGTCGAGATCGCGTCGAAGCCGATGTAGGCAAAAAACACGATCGCGGCGCCCTGATGGATGCCGGTGAACCCGTTCGGCGCAAACGGCGTGTAGTTCGCCGGATTGATCGCCGTGAGTCCTGCCCCCACGAACAGCGTCAGCGCGAGCAGCTTGATCACCACCATCACGTTGTTGACGGTAGTGCTTTCGCGTGCCCCCCGCAGCAGCAGCCATGTGATCAGCATCACGATGCTGAAGGCCGGGACATTCAGCAGAATCGGCATGCCGGCCAGGTGGGGGGCCGAGTCGAGCAGCGCGTGCACGTCCGGATTGGAGCTGAGGAGCGCGGTACGATACCCGGTGGTCAGCCACGCGGGCAGGTCGATCCCCGCGCCGCGCATGAGCGTCATGAAGTAATCGCCCCACGAGATCGCCACGGCCACGTTGCCCACGGCGTACTCGAGCACCAGGTCCCAGCCGATGATCCAGGCGACGATCTCGCCAAGCGTGGCGTAGGAATAGGCGTAGGCGCTGCCGGCCTGCGGAATCATCGCGGCGAGCTCCGCATAGCAGAGCGCGGCCAGCGCGCACGCGCCGCCGAGGAGGACAAACGAAAACACCAGCGCGGGGCCGGCCCCCAAACGCACCACCACGCCATCGGGTCCCACCTGGCCCGCCGCGGCGGTCCCGATGGCGCCGAAGATGCCGGCGCCGATCACCGCCCCGATCGCCAGCATCACCAGATCGCCGGCGCCGAGCACGCGTTTCAACGAGTGCGGTGAATCCGAGGTATCGAGCGCGGCGATCGGCTTGCGGTCGAAGAGGCTCATGCGCGCGCGGGACGAGCATGGCCGAAACGATAGGCGGTGTCGTTCGTGGCCACCGACAGTTCGCCCGACGGGCCGAACGCGACGCCGACCAGGGCATTGCCGGACACGACGAGCTCCGGCTCGCCATCCAGATCGCGGAACCGGTAGAGGCCGCCGGCGCCGGCCAGCGCATCGGTCACGTGCAGCAGACCGTCTGGCGAGAACGCCATCCCCTGCGGCCGCCCCATCGTGTGCGGCAGCGTCCGCACCTCGCCATCGGCGCCGATGCGATAGATGTGGTCATAGGTGCCGAGCGTGGGTGCGCTGACGAAGAGCTCGCCCCACGGGCTCATCGCCAGATGAAACGCGGCGACGCTGGGCGGCAGCGTCGCGAACGGCGTCGCCGAACCGTCACGCACGCGAAAGATGGTGCCGGAACGGTCCCCGACGTACATCCAGCCGTCGTCATCGAAGGCGAGCCCGCACGCCACGCCAAGCTCCGACGCCACCTGCGTGTGCGTACCGTCGTCGGCGACACGGTAGACGGCTCCGTCGAACCGGCTCGAGACATAGAGCTGGCGATCGGGACCGACTGCGAGCGAGGTGGCGTTGACGATCCCCGACACGAACGGCTCGCGCGCGCCAGGCGTGGCGACGCGGAACACCGACACCGGCGCCTCCTGTCCGCGCGGTCCGCTGTAGGTGACGTAGAGCCGCCCTTCGGCATCGAAGGCGGGGTTGTCCACCTGGTGCAGGCCGGTGGCCCAGGGCACACCAATCTCGACGCGCGTTGCGCCGTCGTTTTCGATCTCCAGGGCCAGGTTCTCGCCTTCGACTTCGGCGGGCACCAGTACCACCAGTCGGGTGGGCGACACGAACGCCACCATCGCGGGGTGGCCGCCCACGCGAACCGCGGGTAGCGCGTCCGTCGGGAACCCGCTGCCGTGGACAACCACGCGCGCGCCTTCGACGGCCTTGTCTGGGCTGACCTGAGAGATGGTGGGCAGTTTTCGCGCCTCGCGAAGCTCGGCCTCGCCTTGGCAGTATGTAATGCCCCGCCTTCGGCGGGGAACCTGGTTACGTGCTGTCGTCGTCGGCGTCGAGCTCGACGTTCCAGTATAGATAGTCGCGCCAGCTCTCGGGGGCGTTGTGGACGCCGAAGGTGATGCGAATCGCCGTGGCAGGCGCCGAATCCGGCCGCTTGGGATGGCGCAGCAGCCGCATGCCCGCCTCAGCCGGCGTGCGTCCGCCCTTCTTGCGGTTGCAGCTCACGCAGCAGGTGACGATGTTCTCCCAGTCCTTTCGCCCCCCTTGCGCCACCGGCACCACATGGTCGAAGGTCAGGTCCGGGGTGGAGAACGCCTTTCGGCAGTACTGGCACGTGTGGTGATCGCGCGCGTAGATATTGGCCCGGGAAAAGGGGACGTAATCGAAGCGGCGGCGGATTTTGACGAAGCGGAGGAGGCGGATGACGGAGGGCAGCTTGAAGCTGACAGACACCGACCTTATCTCGCGCTCATGATGCGCGATCACCTCCACCTTCCCCTGGCACCAGAGCGTAATCGCCTTCTGCCAGTTGACAACCTTCAGAGGTTCGTAGGTCGCGTTCAGAAGGAGCGCCTGCTCCATACGATGGATGATGCCCGGTCACTGCTGACACTGTCAAGCGACGGGGTTACCATAACCGCTAACGAACGCAGTGATTTACACCGATAG
>Ga0070664_100005248_pt1 | contig 10400 bp, 5 predicted proteins | sample KBSC73metaG_FD_65863 | JGI IMG/M metagenome (GOLD analysis project Ga0070664, IMG submission 65863) | Corn rhizosphere microbial communities from Kellogg Biological Station, Michigan, USA - KBS C7-3 metaG | ecosystem: Host-associated > Plants > Roots > Rhizosphere > Soil ... | reverse complement strand
TAAACTTGTGATAGTTGGGTTGACAACTGACCACTGTGTTTCCACTACGGCAAGGATGGCTGGAAACTTTCATTATGATACATTTCTTGTTTCAGACGCTACTGCAACTTTTAGCAAGAAAGGACTTGCTGGACAAAACTTTTCGGCTGATCTGATTCATGAAACTGCTCTTGCAAGTTTAAATGAAGAGTTTGCGATCGTTGTAACAACAGAATTCATAAAACAAAATATTTAGCACGACTAATGTGAAAAGGTGGCGTACAAAAGGGCTCCATGTGAAGCGATATGAGAGGGTCTATATTTTTTTGTCGGTATATTTTAACATGCATTCTGCAGGCATCATAAGTCAAAAGTATTCTGTTGAGTAAGCCATGCTCCTGTATTAAATCTTTTGGTGGTGACAATGTTGTTTGTTGACAAAAACAACAAATAGTAGATGTCATTACGTCGATCTTTCAAAAAACTTCCTCTTAGAGTATACCACTCATTACTATCTCCCAATCACGTAAGCTTTCAACTTTTAGGAAACTATTAGGTAGGGCAAGACAATTAAAAACAGGCAGCGATCAATTAGGGAAAATCGTCCATCCCATGGCGCAGTTTCTCCATTTTTCCACCGCTGCATTCACCACACCTTTGTATTATTAAATACGAAAATAAGATGTCGACAGAAATTAAGAATAGATCTATCAACAAAGCTGTTTATGAAAGGTATGTCCGGGAAGGTATAAACTACAGTGTTTACAAACAACAAATGAAGGAAGACCTGGCAAAGAATGCTGATTCCAAAGTGAAAGAGTATATTCATTTAAACCAACGTCGGATGGGCCGGGTAGAAAAAACATACAAAGTGTCCAGTGAACTTGCGGCACAGGTTACAAACCTGAAACATAAAACCTATTGGTTGGTGTTGACGGAGCATTGGTGTGGTGATGCGTCACAAATATTACCTGCTTTAAATGCAATCGTAATATTGAGTGAAGGTAAGATTGAAATGAAATTGGTTTACCGCGATCAAAACGCAGAATTAATGGATGCATACCTAACAGATAAAAGCCGTTCCATTCCGAAGTTGATCCAGCTGGATAAGCACTTTAATGTAACTGGTATTTGGGGCCCCAGGCCAAATACAGCCCAACAGTTGGTAAAACAATTGAAATCAAATCCCGCTACCGCCGTTACCTATGCAAATGAGTTACATCTTTGGTATGCGAAAGATAAGCAGCGATCCTTGGAAACAGAAATCGCCATATTAATTTTTAAGGCAAACTTATTTTGCCCTGACTGTTATCATAACTAAATAAAATCATTACGGAATAAAGACTGCCGCTGCCGCCATTCAATATGGAGACAGCATTGCAAAAGGTTCAAATGGAAAAAGATGCCTGGAATAGTAAACACCCGCCAAGAGGTAGTCTTGTTTGTACCGTGGATACTCAATGGAGAAACCAGGCAGACTTTATCAATGGCCGGGAAGAAGTAGGAGATGAGGCGATCCCAAATCGGTTTCCTGTACTTTGTTATAGAAAAAATTTTGGATCAATCCGAAAGTGATAGCAACGGGTTAGGTGCGAAAATCAGCGGTTGATGTAATTCATCTCGCAGTGTCTGAATCCGGTTCCACCGCAATTTTCTACACGATCAATGACTTCACGTCAACGTTTTCTAGTATCGTTCGCATGCAGCAAAATCAGCTCGTTTATTCTTTTATTCATTACCTGTTTCTGAAATAGGATAGGGTATTCCCAATATAGGGTATATGTCTCTAATCTTTCAACACGCAACTTTATATAATCAAACGACGCAATTTCAAATCAAAGCTTTTAAAAAAGATTCAATCAAATAATTAACTATAAATGAAAACCAGTCTGAAACTCAATTTTTGGTTTTGAATTCTGCTTGCTTGTTTGGTGTGTTGTAAATCATTGTCGGTAAAATTTGAGCACAAATGGAACTATATCAAGTAGATGCTTTTTGCAAAGACTTGTTCTCCGGTAACCCGGCGGGTGTATGCCTGATGGACAAATGGCCCAAAGACGAGTTGATGCAAAACATCGCATTTGAAAACGGAATTGCAGAAACTGCATTTTGCGTCAAGGAAAATGATCACTATCACATCCGTTGGTTTACTCCCATCATTGAAGTAGACCTTTGCGGTCATGCCACCCTTGCCACCGCACATGTCCTGTTCGAGTATAAGGACTATAGCAATGAAACAATCTTGTTTTCATCCCGGAGCGGTGACTTACGTGTTACAAAAAACAAGGAACTGTTAACGTTGGATTTTCCAGCAGATAATTGGAAGAGAATTGAACTACGAGAGGAAATGCATCTTTGGTTTTCAGCTAAACCAATTGAAGCCTATCGAACCAAGACAGACTATCTATTGATTTTTTCTTCAGAATCAGATATTGCAAATATTGTTGCCGATTTCCATTTACTGGGGCAATTAAAGGAAGTAAGAGGAATTATTGTATCTGCAAAAGGGGATACGGTTGATTTTGTGTCACGTTTTTTTGCTCCTCAATCCGGCATTCCCGAGGACATGGTAACAGGATCAGCACATACGAGTCTTACACCGTACTGGTCACAGAAGCTTGATAAAAATGAATTAGTAGCTCTCCAACTGTCAAGCAGAAAAGGTTATCTGTATTGCAAAGATGAAGGAAGCAGAATAAAGATCAGCGGCAAAGCAAAGACATTCTCAGTGGGACAGATTGATGAAACAAATTTTATTTAAACGGCCGTCAAAAAGCTATTAATGATGCGGAGCCTGCTGTAACGAAATTTTTCCAGTATTAATTACTTTCCGGATTTTATCTATTCAGATGGAACACTCCAACAGGTTTAATGAATTCAGGTGGATTGCGTCTTTTGCGAAACAGGGAAGGTAGTCGATTCGATTCTTCCTATGATGCTGCCGAAAAAAAAGTTTTATCTAATCAAACTTATCTCACAGAAGTTTTAGGACAACTTCATAATAGTTGTTTTGATTTCTTTTATTACCATGTAATCGATAGCATTGAAGTGAATGGAAGAAAAGATACAAATCTATGTTGACGTATAAGAATGCTGATGCTGAGAAATTTACACAGATATCCGTCATTACAGTTAACTAATGCAAGTAGTACTTAACGATATCATCTCGTGAAAGAAATAACAATCACGGTTTTATTATACTTGCAAAAACAATATTACCTGGAAAATGAAAAAACATAGGTAATACGCATAGCCTAAAAGTTGTTTTACCAATTAAGCTACATCATCTCCCAGTCCTTAACACCTGGTATCGGTATGCCTTCAGCCAAAAATCATTTTGTTTCCGGTTGAGTTTTTAAAACTTCAATTTTCTTATTTTTTACTTCCAAAATGTTAACTACCCATTTCGCAAAGTCGAAATACTTCAGTAGTTGTTGTTCATACCGATCTTTCATGATGACCTCAAGCTCATTAAGAATTTTTCTTCTGTCATTGTTGATTAAGCGAAGTCTTTTATTTGCTGTTGATGAGGTCAACATTTTAAAAAATATTTTTTCAGTTTTCAATAGTTTGATTTGGGCAAAATATCGTTTGTAAGAACGGATCTCATATTCGAGATGAAGCATTTCATTCTTTTCATAATAAATGACAATATTGAGTAAGCGAATGGCTTTGCTTACCAGCAACTGCTCGGGCAGTTTCAAGCGGTTCATAATCTCTCTGATAAAAAGGTGGGCTTTTTGCCAATCGCCGTTTTTGAAATATACAAGGCTGCAATAAAAATAAAGTTCACTTTGTTTTTCCTCATCTACCATCGTATAATTATCAAAAACATCCTTTGGTATATCTCTAACGTAAGTAAGCGCTTCATCTAGTTTTTCAGAATGCAGAAGGGTCACAATCTGCTGAATACAATATGTTTTGCGTACGAGGTATCGAAAGAACTCAGGAAAATAAGGTTGGTCGAGGCTATTGATTTTGTCCAGGTAATTACTTACTTCCGAATCATTATTTAGCATGCGCAGACTGTCCACGATTCCAGTGAGTGCTGATAAATAATCAAGGGGCGGGTTATCCAAAAAGCTCTGGTTGTTTTCAAGTAATTCGTTTAGTTTATCAAAAGATTTTACAGCAGAGTGATAATCACCAATATCAGTGAAGAAAAAAGATTGAAAGAGCAAATGCAATTTTTGAGTCGAAAAGCTTTTGGCTTTACCGGATACCAGTACCATTTCGCTTAGCATCAGATCATTCAATTTTTTCTTTCCCTCTTCAGAAACAATTTTTCCTGCATGAATGAGACGAAATTTCAATAGTTCATAAAGAGAATAGTGGTCATGGATAGAGTTTAAGTTTCTAAGCACCTCTTTACCCTTCATTTGCAGTTTGATAAGACTCTCATCCGTAAGCTCAGGAAAATTATTATCCGCATAATAATTGAGCTCGAAACGACAGCAATAATACTCGATCCAATGCTGTTGTAACATAGATGCTCTTTGACGAATTTTTTTAATTTGTTTAAACGCTTCTTCATCTAATGAACGTTCTTTCAGCACCCTGACTTCCTGAATCTGATGTAGCAGATCGAAGAATACATCTTTTTCTTTTTTAGTCCTTACAAGGGAATCGAGCAATACGCTTCCCAAATAAGTGCATGTATTGTCCCATGATTTTTTAGGTGCTTTTTCCTGAAATGCCTTTTTGAGTGCCGGAATGTCCAGGTTCTTTTTCTGGTCCAGAAGTTCAAAAAGAAGAAGGTATTCTTTGTTCCCACCCTGGAAATGCGAATACAACTTGAAATACCTTTTTTCAGGACTGGAAAGAGAATTTACCAACTTAATTAAAGAGGCTGCAGTCATATACAAGCTTGACTTTCAAAGTTATAACAAATATTTATTCACGTAAATAATTGAAAATGAGTATGATAAATTCCCTCATCCATATATTTGGATAGCTTGGGAAGTATGAATGGATACGAAAATCGTCTTTCGTTACGCGATCGTCCCTTCTATTTTTGGTTATTCAATTGAAACACTTGCTTATGGAAAATAGAAAAATTGTCGTAGTTGGTAGTTCTAACATGGATATGGTAGTAAAGACAGATCATATCCCCGTTCCTGGTGAAACTGTATTATCAGGATCTTTTTTTATGAATCCTGGAGGTAAAGGTGCAAACCAGGCCGTAGCTGTTGCAAGGCTCGGCGGAGAAGTCCTTTTTATATCCAAAATGGGTAATGATGTTTTTGGAAAGCAGTTCTCCCAGCTTTTCAGCGATGAAGGAATTGATACCCGATACATTCTTTCTGATGAAGATCTTCCTTCAGGTGTTGCTTTAATTACGGTAGATAACGCTGGGGAAAATAGTATCGTTGTTGCATCAGGTGCTAACGCAAACCTTCAAAGCTGCGATATAGATGGTGCATTGACGCAGATTTCAAATGCTGGAATTTTGCTTGTTCAGTTAGAAATTCCAATGACGACCGTCAACTATGTAGTAAAGTTTGCTAGCGCAAAGGGTGTCAAAGTCATTCTTAATCCTGCTCCAGCCAATTCCCTTAGTACTGAATTATTAGAGTGTGTTTATATTCTCACCCCTAACAAGACTGAAGCTTCTATGATTTCCGGTCTGGATGTGACAGATTTTAATTCTGCAAAAAAGGCCGCCCAGTTAATTTGCAAAATGGGTGCAAAAAATGTGGTAGTTACGATGGGTCCCTTAGGAGCCATCATCTGCAAAAGTGGTGAATGTTTTGAAGTCACAGCCAGAAAGGTAGAGACGATTGATACTACTGCCGCTGGTGATGTCTTCAGTGGTGCACTCGCCGTGGCTGTATCAGAAGGAAAGGAATTGGAAGAGGCAGTTGACTTTGCATGCGAAGCAGCGGCAATTTCTGTTACAAGACTTGGTGCCCAATCTTCAATACCTTATCGGACTGAACTCATTGCACAAAAACTAGCTGCTGTTAACCTTTAATATTCGATTGCTCACCAAAAATAAAATTGCTGTATGAAAAAATTGACTCTTGCTTTTAGGAGCAGCCTTCCGGTATTGAGCTTATTTATTGTACTGTTTTCCTTTGCTCAAAATGCAAGTATGCCTGTCTCCGGGGTTGTGAAGGATGACAAGGGACAAGCCTTATCCGGTGTCAGCGTGTCTGTAAAAGGGATCAGCGGAGGTGTCTCAACTGATGCTGCTGGAAAATTTGCGATTAACGTTCCTTCCACAAGCTCAATACTTATCTTTTCCTACGTTGGTTATCAACCTCAGGAAGTCCCTGTAGGATTGAATACTTCTTTTTCACTTTCGTTATTGCCTGCCGATAATAGAATGAATGATGTTGTAGTGATCGGATACGGTACGCAAAAGAAAATAAGTATGACCAGTGCCGTTAGTTCATTAAAAGGAGATGAAGTTGCCAACCGTCCAGTTAATAGTCTGAACCAGGCGTTACAAGGCCAGCTGTCTGGTCTTACGATCCTGGACCAGGGTGGTGCCCCGGGTAACTCCAATACGGTAATGCGGGTACGTGGAATTACAACCCTTAGCTCAAATCTACCGCTGGTAATTGTGGATGGAATTGAACAACCACTTTCGGACCTGAGTGGTGCCGATGTAGAAACAATATCGGTTTTAAAAGATGCTTCTTCCACCGCTATATATGGATCCCGTGCTGCTAATGGGGTCATTTTGGTTACAACAAAAAGAGCCCGAAACGGCAAGCTTTCTGTCAGCTACAATGGCTTTTACGGAATACAAAAAGCAATAAGTCATCCCGAGCACATGGGATTGGAAGATTATATGAGACTGCAAAATGTTGCTTTTACAAATGTCGGTTCACCTGCAAAATATACGGAACAACAAATTCAGGATTATGTTGGTAGTACTGACCGGGATAAAAACCCGCTTCCATTTGACTGGTATAATGCAATGTACAAGAATGCACCTCAAACAAATCACACACTCGCACTAAGTGGGGGCGGTGAAAATCTGAAAGCACGTTTTTCTCTCCGTTATCAAAACCAGGATGGAATCATTGCCAACACAAATGCTCAAACTGTAGAAGCCCGTTTAAATACGGACATGAAAATATCCAACCGTATTAAGGCGAGTGCAGATATTAATTACCGTTATAAGAATGCATACACGCCTTACGACATTACTAACATCTTCCTGAGAATGATGCAGAATTCCATTTGGACTACTCCAAAGTTTCCTGATGGCACTTATGGCATCGGTCCACAGGGTAATAACCCGCTTCTTTATGCAGAAGCTGGAGGCATCTCAAGGAACGTTGTTGATTATTTGACTGGAAATGCAAAAGGAGAGTGGGAGATTATCAAGGGGTTAAAGTTCACATCTCAAATTGCTGCACGTATGTCACTTACCACAGGCAAAGACTACGTAAATGCTTATGAGGTGAGGGATTATTATACTCCAACACTTGTAAAAAAATCGCAGCCCATCAATAAATTGACTGAAACAAGAAATATTTTAAGAGAGTTAACTCTGAATAACCTTTTAAATTATACAACTAGTTTTGGACAACACAACATCAATGCCTTAGCAGGGTACTCACAAATTGAAAATAACTTTTCGCAACTAAGTGCTTACAGACAGAATTTTTATAACAATGACATTACTTCCATTGGCCAGGGAACAAATGATGCTACAAAAGATAATGGTGGCGGAGAATCGACCTGGGGCCTTCGTTCATACTTTGGAAGAGTGAATTACAGTTTTGCAGACAAATACCTTTTTGAAGCCAATGGTCGTTATGATGGCTCTTCGCGTTTTTTGGATGATAATCGGTATAGCTTTTTCCCTTCTTTTTCCGCAGGATGGAGAATTTCCAGGGAAAAGTTCTGGAATGATAATCTGCGCAGTATTTTAAACGAGTTCAAGTTAAGAGGCTCATGGGGTAAAACTGGCAACCAGGCAGTTGACCTTTATAGTTATTTCGCGACGCTCAACTTGTTAACCTACAGCTTTAATGGCGCTCCTGTACAAGCCTACACTCAAACCAAGATGTCCAATGAAGATCTAACATGGGAAACGACAACGCAAACTAATTTCGGTGTAGACGGAGCGTTGTTGAATAACCGTATATCATTTTCGGTTGACTACTATTTTAAGAAGACCGATGGAATTTTGTTGGTGCTTCCTGTGCCCGGTACTCTTGGCCTTCAGCCAGCTGCACAAAATGCAGGACGAGTTGACAACAAGGGTTGGGAGTTTACAGTCGGGACCAGAAACCAATTCGGCAAGTTGCTGTTTAATTCGAACCTGAACTTTAATATCAACAACAATAAGGTAGTCAATCTTGCTGGTACTGGTCCTTATATAACCGGTTCGGATATTGATCCTCGTTATATCATAGCCGAGGGTTATCCCATTAATTCTTTCTGGGGTTATAAAACGGACGGCCTTTTCCAAACAAAGGAAGAAGCCCAGAGCTATCCACAGTTCATGAGACCTGCACAACCCGGCGATGTAAAAGTGCTGGATCTGACTGGTGATGGAAAGATTGATGCTGCAGACATGACCTATCTCGGTAACACGTTTCCTAAATATACCTATGGCGGAAGCTTTGAATTTGGATACAAAAATTTTGGACTTAATATTCTGTTCCAGGGTGCAGCTAAAGTCGGAATGAGGGTTGCCCGGGCACTTGGTGAACAGGGCAATTTTGAAGGGTTTACACCAGATATTTATACAAATAATTATTGGACGCCTACACATACTGATGCCCGTTTCCCGAGACCAACCAAACAGGATCTTCGTAATCAGGCTTCAACTGATCGAATGGTGATTAATTCGTCTTACCTCCGGGTAAAAAACCTGCAATTATCTTATTCTCTGCCATCAAGCCTTATCCGCAAAGCTTACATGGAAAGAATGAGTGTGTTTGTTTCGGCAACGAATATTCTTACTATTTCCAAAATGAATGATTGGCACCTTGATCCCGAAAGCACCTCCGGATTTCAGGATTATTATCCCCAGGTTTCTATTTATGCTGTTGGTATTAATCTTCAGTTTTAAAACTATCACACATGAAACGTTACAATCAATTTAGTATATACTTTATTTTACTTGCCATCAGCACCATTATAGGCGGCTGTAAAAAAGACCTTTTAGAAACTGTTCCTACCGATCGGATTTCTACTGATATTTTCTGGAAGACAGAAAAAGATGCAACGCTTGCGTCAAACGCTGTATACACTTACCTGGGAAATGCAGAACGCTATTTTTATCTCGATGGCGTGTCTGATCTTGGTCATACAAATGCACCGTCTTCTTCTGAATCTTTAATATTAAAGGGACAATACGATCCACTCAACACAAGGGTGCAGGATGAATGGACCAACGCGTATGCAGGTATTCGTTCTGCTAATACCTTCATGGCCAATGTAGATAAAGTTCAGGCTATTGATCTCACACTCATTCCGAGATTAAAAGCAGAAGTACGGACGTTGAGGGCTTATTACTACTTGCGTCTGGTGGGGTTGTATGGTGATGTGCCTTTAATAACAACAGAAATTTCCCTGGCAGAGAGTAAAGAAGTTACAAGAACTCCTGCTTCTCAGGTGTATGATTTTATTAAAACTGAATTAACGGAAGCTGCAGCTGCGCTACCTACTACTCAAAAAGATAAAGGCCGCGTGACAAAGGGTGCAGCCCTTGCATTTCTGTCAAGAGCCATGCTATGGGCAGGAAGATATACGGACGCTATTGCAGCCTCCAAGGCTGTTATGGACCTGAATGTATATTCACTGTATTCTTCTTATGAAAAGCTTTTTACCTACGCTGCAGAAAACAATTCCGAAGTCATTTTTGATATCCAATATGTGAAAGACACATATAGTAATAATGTCTTCTGGCTGATGGCTCCATTTAGCCAGCAAAATAGTCAGAACCGATATGTGCCAACCAAAAAAATGGTTGACGCTTATCCCATGACCAATGGAAAACTGATAACAGATGCCACGAGTGGTTATGATCCAAAGAATCCTTATGCCAATCGTGACCCCCGCCTGAAATTTTCTGTTTTCCTACCGGGTGATGTATTGCCGGATGGTAAAATTTTTAAGCCACAACCAGGTAGTGGTACCACAGACGCTGTTGGCTCTTCTTTCCAATCCTCGAACACAGGATTTGTAATTAAAAAGTACGTCAATAAAGAAGACCTGGCACAAATCACCAACGGTGGAATTAATTTGATTCTGATACGTTATGCTGAGATCTTGCTCAATTATGCAGAAGCAAAGGTAGAGGCAGGACAGGTGGATCAATCGGTTCTTGATGCCATTAATGCATTGCGCAAACGTGCCGACGTAAACATGCCTCTTGTGGTTACGACGGATGCCTCTGAACTGCGCTCTATTATACGCAATGAAAGGGTAGTGGAACTCGCCTACGAGGG
>Ga0070664_100005246_pt1 | contig 10402 bp, 14 predicted proteins | sample KBSC73metaG_FD_65863 | JGI IMG/M metagenome (GOLD analysis project Ga0070664, IMG submission 65863) | Corn rhizosphere microbial communities from Kellogg Biological Station, Michigan, USA - KBS C7-3 metaG | ecosystem: Host-associated > Plants > Roots > Rhizosphere > Soil ... | reverse complement strand
CGACCGGCTGGCCGAGGGCGTGACGCGCCACGTCTTCACGGACGCGGGAGGACGCGCGCGCTCGGCGCCGGACGATCTGGTGGACGGACTGAGACGGTTCCGCGAGAGCTGAGAGACATATTAGCAACCGCTAATATGTCGTCGCTCTTACGGCTTAGGACTCTGCCGGTCCTGCATCCTTTTTCCGCGAACGCGTGTTTCGTGCTCAGGAGGTCCCCATTATCGCCCGCATCTGGCACGGAGCCGTTCTCGCCGACAAGCAGGAGCCCTACCGGGCATATCTCGCGAAGACCGGCATTCCCGACAGCCGCGCGACACCCGGGAACCGGGGGGTGACGGTGCTCGAGCGCCGCGAGGACGGCGTCGCGCACTTCGTCTTCATCTCGCTCTGGGAGTCGAAGGACGCGATCCGCGCCTTCGCCGGCGAGCCGCTCGACCAGGCTCGGTATTACCCGGAGGACGCGGAGTATCTCCTCGAGCTCGAGCCGACGGTGACCCACTACGAGGTGGCGGTGCAGGAGCTCGCCGGTTAGCTCGGTCCACGCCACGCCTCGGGCTTGCCGCCGCCGCGGAAACGCGATACACCTGCGCGGCTTTTCCGCGGCGGACGCCGCTCCGGGTGTGTCCGGAGCGCCGCGCTCCGCGGACTCCGAAGGAGGAGAGACATGAGGAAGATCGTCAGGATCTCGTCGCTGGGTTTCGCGGCGGCGCTGGCCGCGGGCGCGCTGCTCGCCCAGGAGGCCGCCCCGACCGCGACGGCCAAGCAGGAGATGTCCAAAGCGGGCGAGGCCGCGAAGGAGTCCGGCGAGAAGGCGGGCGAGGCCGCGAAGGACGCCGGCAAGGCCGTGGGCAAGGAGGCCGGGGAGGTCGGCCGCGACGCCGCGAAGGCCGGAGAGAAGGCCGCCGACGGAGCGAAGAAGACCGGCGAGAAGGTCGGCAAGGACGTCGAGAAGGCCGCCGACAAGACCGGCGACGCCGCGAAGAAGGCCGGCAAGGGCGCGAAGAAGGCGGGCAAGAAGGCCGTCGACGCGACGAAGGACGGGGCGGAGAAGGTCGGCGACGGAGCGAAGAAGGCCGGCGAGGCGGTCGCCACCGAGGCGAAGGACGTCGCGAAGGACGTCTCGAAGGAGGCGAAGGAGGTCGGCAAGGACGTGTCCGGCGAGGCGAAGAAGCTGGAGGGCAAGGACCAGCCCGCGCCTGCGCCGACGCCGAAGAGCGAGTAGCCGCTCCTTACTTTCTGGTGGCGGGGGCGGGCGCGTGCCCGCCCCTCACTCGTCCGCGCCGCGCGCGTCCGGCAGTCGCCCCGGGAGTCAACGAGGAATCTGCCCGCCCTGGGTCAGCTCGCCCGGCACTCCGGACGGAAACTTCTTCTCGATCTCGGCCTGGATGACGCCGACGCGGTTGCCGGGATCGGGGTGGCTGCTCAGGAACTCCGGCGGGCGCTGCCCGTTCGACGCGCTCTCGAGGATCTTCATCACCTCGACCATCCCGCGCGGGTCGTAGCCCGCTTCGCTCATGAAGTCGACGCCGAGCGTGTCGGCCTGCAGCTCGTCCTGCCGCCCGTATCGAAGCTGCGCCATCTGGGCGACGAACGCGCCGATCTGAACCGCCTCCTGGCCGTGCCCGCTGTCGGATGCGGCGACGCCCGCCGCGCCGACGAGCGTCTGCGCGAGCTGGCTCTTCGCCATCTGCTCCGAGGAGTGGCGCCCGACGACGTGCCCGATCTCGTGTCCGAGCACGCCGGCGAGCTGGCCCTCGTTCTGGAGCCTCTTGTAGAGCCCGCGCGTGATGAACACCGGTCCGCCGGGCAGGGCGAACGCGTTGATCGTCTCGGGATCCGCGAGCAGCTCGAAGTGGAACTCGTACGGCGTCTGCGAGGCCCGAGAACGCGACTGGACGCGGCGGCCGACCTCCTGGACGAACCGCTGCGCGGCCGGATCCTGGTCCTCACCGCCGAACTGCGCCGCCATCTCGGGCGCGGACTTCAGGCCGAGGGCCACTTCCTGCTCGGGCGTCATCGCGATCGCCTGCTTCTCCCCGGTGACCGGATTGACCTGCTTGGAGGCGTAATACCCGATGATGGCGACCGCCGCGACGACGAGCGCGGCAAAGAGCCGGGAACGGCGCATGTCGACCTCCTCTGCCGGCGCGGCCGGCCACGTGGAAACCCGTGGGCGCGAGTCTGCAGAGCCTATGCCAGACGGCATCGCTCGAGCCGCCGGCGCCGGCGGCGCGCGCCGTCAGGGCGCGGCGGGGTCCCCGGGCGGGGTGACGGCGCCGCCCCGGAGCGCCCGGGGGAGCCGCGCCGCACCGACGGAGACCGCCAGGCCCGCGAGGATGAGCACGCCCGCGACGAGGGTCTTCGTCGTCAGGGTCTCGCCGAGGACCGGGATCGCGAGCGCCGTCGCGACGAGCGGCTGGAGGAATCCGTAGAACGCGACGCGCGACGCGTGCGTGCGCGCCAGGGCCCACGAGTTCAGGAGGTAGGGGATCACCGTGCAGAGCACGATCACCGCGGCCAGGCAGACCCACGCGAGCGGCGGCGTCTTCGCGAACGAGAAGCGCATCAGGTCCGGGATCGCGGCGAGGACGATGAGGACCGCGCCGTAACGGAAGACGGCGGCGGTGAACGAGGTGGCGCGATAGCTCGCGAGCCCCGTGCGGGAGAGCACGAGGTACAGCGAGTACGAGACGCAGTTGGCGGTGAGGAGCAGGTCGCCGCGGAACGAGCCGTTCGCCCACTCGAAGCGGTGCACGTTCAGCAGCGCGAGGGCGCCGGCTCCCGCGAGCAGGATGCCCGCGGCCGCGCGGGCCGTGAGCGACTCCTTCCGCAGGAGCACGGCGGCCGCCAGCGTGAAGACGGGGATCGTCGTGATCAGGATCGTCGTGTGGATCGCCGTGGTGAGCGCGAGGCCGGAGATGAAGAGGATCTGATTGAACGAGACGCCGAGCAGGGCGTAGAGCACGAGGCGCGGGCGGTCGGCCTTCCGCACCGACTCGCCTCCGTGGGCGCGCCGGATCGCGTCGAGCAGGACGGCCGCGGCCGTCACGCGGAACGCGGCGAACGGCAGGGGCGGGATCGACGCGAGCGCGAGCTTGCCGAAGATCGGAAAGAGGGCGAACCCGACCTGCGCGCCGGCCAGCGCGGCGTGCACCCGCCAGGGCTCGTGCCGTCCCGTCACGGGGGCGCGAAGGGAAGCGGCGCGACGACGGCCTGCTGCGCCCCCGACGCGAGCCGCGCCCCGTCCGTGGCATCGACGGACGCGACCGCGAGACCGATGGGGCCCAGCCGGGGCGAAACCGCGGCGCTGGTGACGCGCGCGAGCACGCGGTCCGGCCGGTCCGGCGAGGAGAGCTCCGTGCCGGGAGGAAGGACGGCCGGCTCGAAGCGGAGCCCGACGAGCCGCCGCGTCGGCTTCCCGTAGGTCTTCCGTCGCGCGACGACCTCCTGGCCGACGTAGCAGCCCTTCGTGCGCGAGATCGCCTCCTCGAGCCCGACCTCGTCGGGCAGGTTCGCGTCCGTCGCGTCGGCGCCGAGCCGCGGGCGCCCGGCCTCGATGCGCAGCGCCTCGGCCTCCTCGTCGCCCACCGGCTCCGACCCCGCGGCGGCCAGCGCGGCCTCGATCTGCTCGCGCGCGGCCGCCGGAACGAGCAGCTGGCCGGCGAGCTCGCCCCACGCGGGCAGCCGCCAGGCGCCCTCCGGGAGTGCGGCCGGCGCGCCGGCGCCGTACAGCTCGACGAGCGCGTAGTCCGCGGACGCGTCCCGCACCGTCGCCTTCTGGAAGACGGCGTACTTCGTTAGGTGCGCCTGGACGCCGGGAACCGAATCGCGAGGCAGCACGAGGAGGAGGCGCTCGCCGGCCGCGAGCAGAGGGCCGAAGAAGAGGACCTTGCCCTTCGGCGTCAGGCCGGCCGCGAGCCGCGAGTCTCCCGGCGCGAGCCCGCGGACGTCCTGCGTCAGCTGTCCCTGCAGGAACGCCTCGCGGTCGGCGCCCTCCACGGCGACCACGCCGGCCTCGACCAGGCGGTGGCCGCTACTTGGGAACGACTTCGGCACGCAGGCGCACCCTGGGCGCGTCCGCCGCCTCGACCGTGCGCATCCGGGTGGTGATCTTGACGTCGTCCGCGGAGTGCGCCGAGACGTTCGGCGAGCGGTCGTTGGAAGCGATCACCTGGCCGCTCTTGTCGAGCACCTCGACGGAGAGGTGGACCTCGAACTTCTGCGAGCTGCGGTTGTCGATCAGGAACTGCCAGTCGATGCCGGACTTGTCGTTCGGCTTCTCGCGGCGCGCCTTGTCGATCTCGTAGTCGGCGGGGTAGTCGAGCACGCGGACCCTCTGGATGACGAGCTTGTCGTACGTCCAGTCGAGCTTGACCTCGCCGCCGCGCGGAAAGGCGATCGTCTTGTCGAACTTGTTGGACTCCGCGGGCGCGGCGGCCGCGGCGGCCAGGAGGGCGGCGGCGGCGAAGAGGCGCGGCGTCGGGAACCGAACGGGCATGGCGTCTCCCTCCTGCGGAGCGGTCCTACTTCTTGTCGTGCACGAACGACGCGCGCACTCGGACCTTCGGCGAATCGGCGGCGTCGAGCGTGCGCATGCGCATGGAGATCCGGTACGACTCGTCCTCGAAGCCGTCGATCGTCACGCCTCGGTCGCTCGACTTGAGGACCTGCCCGTTCTTGTCGAGGACCTCGACGACGAGCTTGATCTTGAACTTCTCGGGGCCCCGGTTGGCGACCTCGAACTGCCACCACAGCCACGAGGAGTCCTTCGGGTCGTTGGCGCGCGCCTTCTCGATGTCCTCCTCGTCCGGATAGTTGCGCGCCTCGAGGCTGCGGATCGTGCACTTCGCGTAGGTGATGCCGACGTCGCCCTGGTGGCGGCGCGGGAACGGGATGACCTTCTCGAAGCTGCCCTCCTCGGCCGCCAGGGTGGCGGCGGCGGACGCCCCGAGCAGAGCCGTCGCGAACAGAAGCGTGGCCTTCATGGGATGAACCTCGCGGGGCGAGAGATTATCATTGGCGCCCCGTGAGCACGCCCCGCGACGACACGCACGTGATCGACATCTTCATGATGTCCGTGAAGTGCGGCAACTGCGACTCGTACCAGACGATCGTGAAGTTCCGGAAGGGTCCGGAGAAGAACGTCTACACGTACGAGTGCGAGAACGAGATCTGCGATCCGAACGTCACGCGCACGATCGTCGAGGTCCCGAAGCACCTGGACAACTCGACGCGCCGGGCCGAGGAGCTGCCGTACTACTCGCGGGAGACGGAGGGGGCGGAGGAGTGACGGCCCGGCGGCCGGCGGGGGCCCCCTGGAAATCGCGTAGAATAGAACGTTCGTGAGCCTGCAAACGGCCACGCGGGAAGGGCCGGCCATCGCGCCGGACCTCCTGCAGCGCCTGCGGAAACGCCTCGCCGACTCGCCCGCCCTGGGCTGGCTGCGTCCGAGCCTCGATGAGCTCGGGCCGGACACGTGTGTCCTCCGCCTGCCGTACCGGGCCGAGGTGACGAACGGCTCGGGCACCGTTCACGGCGGGGTGCTGGCCACGCTGGCGGACACGGCGATCGCCTTCGCGCTGGCGACGAACTTCGACGGCAAGATGGGGTTCGCGACCGCGGACCTCACGATTCACTACCTGCGGCGCGCGCGAAGCGAGGTCTTCGCGCGGGCGCGCATTCTGAAGAAAGGACGGCGCGTGAACGTCGGTGAGGTGGACATGACGGACGCGGAGGGCCGCGCGGTGGCGCGCGTGCTCGGCACGTTCATCCTGACGACCTCGAGCTTCGACTACGCGCCGGAAAGGACGACGACGACATGATGGACGACACGGTTCCGTTCCCCGCGGCCGAGACCGCGGAGACGGACAGGAAACCCTCGCGCAGGCGCCGCGGAGGACAGAGACGGCACAAGGCGGCGCCCTATCCCGCCCCCGCGCCCGACGACACGAACCCGATCCCCGTTCCACCCCCGCCCGCGGCGGCCTCCGCGCCGGCGTACAGCCAGCCCGCGGCGCCGTCGCCGCAGACCGGCGGAGCGGTCTCGGTCGGAGGCGCGCCGCCGACGCGCGCGGCCGTCGACCAGCGGCTGTCGCTCTTCATCGACTTCGAGAACATCGCGCTCGGGGTCCGGGACGCGCAGTACAAGAAGTTCGACATCCACCTCGTGCTCCAGCGGCTCATCGAGAAGGGCCGCATCGTGTTCAAGAAGGCGTACGCCGACTGGACCCGGTACTCCGAGTACAAGCGCGAGTTCCACGAGGCCGCGATCGAGCTGATCGACATCCCGCAGCGCAACTACGCGGCGAAGAACTCGGCCGACATCCGGATGGTCGTCGACGCGATGGACCTCGTCGCCTCGAAGGGCCACATCACGACGTTCGTGATCTGCTCCGGCGACTCCGACTTCTCGCCCCTCGTCTCGAAGCTCAAGGAGAACGACAAGGCGGTGATCGGCGTCGGCGTGAAGAATTCGACGTCGAACCTGCTGATCTCCAACTGCGACGAGTTCATCTTCTACGAAGATCTCGTCCGCGAGACGCGCGCCCTGCCCTCGATCGACAACCTGCCGAAGAAGAAGCAGGAGGTCTTCCGCCTGATCGCGGACTCGATCCAGGCGCTGCGCCGCGAGAACTACGACGTGATCTGGGGCTCGATGGTCAAGCAGACGATGCAGCGAAAGCAGCCGTACTTCAACGAGTCGTACTACGGCTACAAGTCGTTCTCCGAGCTGCTCGAGGACGCCGAGCGCCACGGGCTCCTGTCGATGAAGAAGGACGCGAAGAGCGGGGGATACGTCGTCGAGGCGTAGACGCCTCGCTCGAAGGTCGAGGCGTAGGCCGGCCGCGCCGGCTTGGAGGGGCGGGGCCTGACCCCGCCCGTCACTTCCTCCGCAGCACGATCCGATCCGCGGTCCCCGCCGGCTGCGAGATGGTCGCGGGGACCTGGAGGCCGACGAAGTCGGCGGCGCCCGAGAGGTCCCAGACGATGTTCCGGAACCCGCGGAGGCCGCTCTCGGGCCCGGGGTGGATCACTCGCGAGAGCTGGTCCGAGCCGCGACCCTGCGCGTAGTCGCCCGCGAGATAGAGCCAGGACAGGAACCCGGACGCGTTCAGCCCCGCCTGGATCACGTCCTTCGGCTCGACGGCCTCGAGCAGGAGGTACGTCGTCTCGTCGGGGCTCCGGCGCGCACCCTCGACCGCCCGCCAGGTCCGCTCCTTCGCGGGCATCCAGGGCGGGATCGGGACGAACTCGAGCGACAGCGACGCGCCGTGGGGGGACGCGGCCAGGGCCGCCGCCGCGTCGCGCACGCGCCGCGCGCCGTCCGGCACCGAGAGGTATCCGGCGCCCGCCCCGCCCCGGCCGGGATCGGTCAGGGTGACGCCCGCCGCGACGATCGCGCCGGAACGGTCCGTCTCGACGAACACCTCGCGCAGCGCCGGCCGAGGCGGCGTGCCCGGCAGCGAGGTCGCCCCCTTGCCCTCCCAGCGCCCCGTCAGGTCGAGCGCCCACGTGGCGGGCGCCGCCGCGACGTCCCGCGACGCCTCCGCGACCGGCGCCGGGCCCCGCCGGTTCCAGACGACCACGCCACTGATGACGAGCAGCGCGAGCGCGCCGAGGAGGATCAGGTAAGGGCGGGCGGCGCGCGACGTGATTCCCGGATCGGAAGGCGCGGCGGCCGGCGCGGCCTCGCGGGAGGGCCGGCGGTCCAGCCGCTTGTGGCACTTGAAGCACTCCGCTGCGGGCAACTGGGTGAACCCGCAGTGCGGGCACGTGACCCAGGACATTTGAGTCCCATGGTACCCGACGGCTGCTGTGCGGCCGGTCACGCAGCCCGGCGTGTCGACACGGAATCTATCGTCGCGGGGTCAGATCTCCCGGAAGAAGAACCGGTCCATCACCGCCATCCGCTCAGCGAGCTGCTTCGGCTCGGGATCGATCAGCCAGAGCGCGGCCTGGATCGAGGAGGCGAGGGAGTTGCCGTCCTGCGGCGTGAAGCAGAAGCCGAGGATCTCGTTGTCGCCGTGGACCGAGATCGTCGGCGAGGAGATGACCGTCTGCGAGAGGATCCGGCCGTAGTAACCGTGGTCGCGGCCGAAGGAGAAGATCTGGTTCGCGGAGCGGCGCTCGGTCACCGCGACCTTCCGGTTCGCCCGCAGCCGCTCGAGCACCTTCGCGCGGCTCGTCGGCTTCGAGAGGTCCATGTCGAACCACAGCGCGTGCATGTACTGCGTGTTGATCTTCATCGCCGAGGAGAAGATCGGCGGCTTCCAGCCGATCGTCGAGAGCAGCGCCGACGCGTCGCGCGCGTGGTGCGTTCCGAACTCGGGGTCGTCGTGCTTTCCGACCGAGGGCGCCGGAGCGAAGCCCGAATCCTGCGACACGTCGTTGGCCCGGCGCATGCAGACGAAGCGCCCGCGGTCGAGGATGCGCTCGCCGTTGTCGTCGCACCCGAGCGTCTTGATGAGGCAGGCGATGTTGTGGGTGTTGCAGGAGACGATCTGGAGGAACTTGTCCTGGCCGGGGACCAGCGCCTCGTCGTTGATCCCCATCGCGTACATCTTGCCGAAACCGAACTCGCTGCCCTGCGCGAGGAACCCGCGCGGGCCGGAGATCTTCTCGTAGACCTTCTTGTTCTCGTTGCCGGCGGGGGTGCAGTCGATCACGACCGTCGCCCGCTCGAGCGCTCCCTGCGCCTCGTGGGAGACCTTGTGCCCGATCGCCTCGAAGTCCGCGACCTTGTCGGAGTCGACGGCGAGCTGCGCACCGCGCTCCATGAGGTGGTTGACCTTGGCGCGCTCCGTCGTCATCGGCGTGCGCTTGTGGAAGGTCACCTCGTCGATGCCGAGGTACTTCCGGAAGTCGGTGAACAGGCCGATCAGCGGCTCGCCGATCGTGCCGGTGCCGACGATGTGAACGATCTTCTTCATGGGAACGCTCCTTCGCTGGGTCGCGGGTCCGCCGAGGCGGCGGAAGGATACGATGAGAACGGCATTTCGCCAACCGGAGGAGAGCGCGACTTGGCGGGCCGTCTTCAGAGCGTCGTCTTCGCGGGGCCGGCGGGCCGGCTCGAGGGACTCTGGAGGGAGCCGGAGGGCCCGCCGCGCGGCTCGGCGGTCTTCGCGCATCCGCATCCTCTCGGGGGCGGCACGATGCACAACAAGGTCGCGTACCGCGCGGCGCAGGAGCTGGCGCGCGCGGGGTGGGCCGCGCTCCGCTTCAACTTCCGCGGCGTCGGACTCTCCGAGGGAACGCACGACGCCGGCCGCGGCGAAGTGGAGGACTACCGCGCCGCGGTCGACCTCGCGGAGCGGACGCACGGCCTGCCCCTCCTGGCGGGCGGCTTCTCGTTCGGCTCCGGCGTCGCGCTGCGCGAGATCGCGAACGACCCTCGCGCCTCGGCCGTCGTGGCCATCGGCCTGCCCCTGGCGACCGACTCCGGGCGGGACGTTCCGTTCCCGGCGGTTCCCGCGCTCTTCGTCACGGGGGAGCGGGACTCCTACGGTCCGCCCGAGGTCCTCGAGCGCTTCGTGGGCGGCCGGGCTCGGGTCGCGATCGTGCCGGGCGCGGACCACTTCTTCGAGGGCAGGCTCGACGCGCTCGGCGCGGCGATCGCGGAGTTCCTCGCGACACTGCCGGTCCCGCAGACGGGGAGCCCGGCGTGAACGACCGGACGCGTCTTTCCCCGGAGGCCCGGCGCGCGCTCCTGGGCCTCGCCCGGGGAACGCTCGAGGCGCACTTCCGGGGCGAGCCGCCGCCGCGCCTCGCGTCCGACCGCTCGGACACGTTCGGCCAGCCGCGCGGTCTCTTCGTCACGCTCCGGCGGGGCGAGGACCTGCGCGGCTGCATCGGCACCGTCGCCGCGCGGGGCGAGATCACGCGGGTCGTGTCCGAGTACGCGCTCCGCGCCGCGCTCGAGGACCCGCGCTTTCCGCCGCTGACCCCGGAGGAGCTTCCGGGGGTCACGCTCGAGATCTCCGTGCTCGGGGCGCCGCGAGAGATCTCCGGGCCGGAGGACGTCGAGATCGGCCGCGACGGCCTGATCGTCGAGGCGGGCGGCCGGCGCGGGCTGCTCCTGCCGCAGGTCGCTCCGGAGTGGGGCTTCGACGCGACGACGTTCGTCGAGGAGGTGTGCCGCAAGGCGGGGCTGCCGCCGGACGCGTGGCGCGCCGAGGGGACGAGGCTCTTCGCGTTCGGCGCCGAGGTGTTCGCGGAGGACGAGGAGGGGTGACCGTGAAGGACGTATCAGCCGGCGCTGATGTGTCCTTCGGCCCGGTTCCGGCCCAGGCTGCCTGAATACAGCAGCAGCGCCGTGGCCACCGCCGCGTTGAGGCTGTCGACCGGCTGCCGCATCGGGATCGTGAGCTTGCGGTCCAGGTAGCGGTACGCGCCCGCGGGGAG
>Ga0070664_100005240_pt1 | contig 10406 bp, 10 predicted proteins | sample KBSC73metaG_FD_65863 | JGI IMG/M metagenome (GOLD analysis project Ga0070664, IMG submission 65863) | Corn rhizosphere microbial communities from Kellogg Biological Station, Michigan, USA - KBS C7-3 metaG | ecosystem: Host-associated > Plants > Roots > Rhizosphere > Soil ... | reverse complement strand
ATCAAGTCGCTGTGCGTCGTCGCGGCGCAGTGAGATCAAAACTGCCGAGCGATCCGATCACCCGGGAAACCAATCGGCGCATCCTCGCGCGGGTTCAGGACGCTGGGGGCCGCGTCTACAATCTGGAGCCCGAACGCGGCTCAGCACCGCCGCTCAATCGACCTTGATTATCACCTTGCCGCGCGCGTGGCCGTCCTCGACATACGCCACCGCCTCCGGCACCTGCGCCAGTGGATAGGTGCGGTCGACGACCGACTTCATGCGGCCCGAGGACATGAGCCCGGCCAGGTAGTCGAGATCGGCGGCATCGAGGCCGGCGATAAAAAACTTGAACTGATGGTCGGCGAAGCGACCCCAGGTGAGTATCTTCAGCGGCACACTGAGCGCGCCCACCCACGGATCGCGACCGCTTCCGCCGACGATGACCGCCACGCCCGTGATCGTCAGCACACGTTCGAGCTCGCGCAGATCGCGATTGCCCACCGTGTCGATGATCACGTCGTAACGCGCGTCCTCGGCGACGAAGTCCGAGTTCTTGTAGTCGAGCACACGATCCGCGCCCAGCGCAGCCACCATGTCCACGTTGCGCGTGCTGGTGACCCCGGTCACTTCGCCGCCCATGGCCTTGGCGATCTGCACCGCGTAAGTCCCGACGCCGCCGGAAGCGCCGTTCACCAGCACCTTCTGGCCCGGCTTCAATTGCGCCTGGTCGCGCAGCGCCTGCAGCGCTGTCACCGCGGCAATGGGTACCGCGGCAGCCTGCTCGTGGCTGACGTTCGCGGGTTTTTGCGCCACCGCGCCGCTCTCGCGCACGCGCAGGAATTCTGCGAAGGACCCTTTGGCGCCACCGAATACTTCATCACCCGGCTTGAAGCGCCGGACGGACTTGCCCACCGCCTCGACCGTGCCGGAGAAATCCACGCCCATACGCGCATCCTTCGGTGCGCCCAGGCCGACGTCCATGCGCATGATGTACGGCTCGCCGCGCATGTAGTGCCAGTCAAGTGGATTGACCGAGGCGGCATGTACCCTCACGAGCAACATGTCGTCGTCGAGCTCGGGCTTGGGCGCAAGCTCCAGCCGCAGGACCGACGCGGGCCCATAACATTGATAGTGGATGGCCTGCATGAGGGCTTCGCCATCCACCATCAGGGGCGATGGACACGTCGAGTTGTGGCTGATGGTGAGTGCGAAACCCGCGATCGCCATCACCAGCAACGCGAGGATCCAGCGGCCCCAGCGGACGCGCTTGCGAATGCGGTATTTCACGACCTGGGCATGTTAGCGCCCCTAACGACAAAGCCCGCGCTTTTCGGCGCGGGCTTCGTTGACCTGTGCATCGACAGTCTGGCTAGGCTTTCTTTTTTGCCTTTGCGGCTCTTGCTTTCTTCTTCGCAGGATCCTTGGCGCGGGTCTTGCCGAACGAACCCGCATATAACTTGCCGCGCTTGGTGCGGCGATCACCCTTACCCATTCGCCTCTTCCTTGTTCTGCGAGATCCACAGCAGGGCCGCTTCGATGTCCGACAGCTGCGCGGCAGTCATGCCAGGAATGCGGCCACCGCCGGCTTCCTGCTTGACTCGCGATAGCTCGGCGGACGACACCGTGCTTACCCAGGTGAGCCCGCGGCGCACCTTGCTGGTGAATTTCTGGGATTTTTCTTCGGTCATGGAGACTCCTGAATCAGCCGAATCGTCATTTAGCGGGCCGAAACATAGCGCCTCTAACGATATCGCGCCAGAACTTTCGCGAGCGCGGCCGACCCCGGCGACAGCCGGACATGGTCAATCTGATTGAGGGGAATAGCCGGTGTCTCATTGACTTCGTGGAACTCTTTACCATTCGTATCCACGTATAAGAGTCCAGTCAGGAATTCACCTTTTTTCAAGCGCTCCTGGATGGCGGCGCTCGCCGCGGCGCGATCGGTCGGGTCATAGCTAGCGTCCAGCTTGCGCAGCAGGATCCGGCTTCCGTCGTGCAGCACCACGGGTAATACATCTCCCGCGCCGTACTCGGCCGAAATCTCCTGCTGGAAGGGCACGAAGTCGGCGTTCACGGCGGCATCGTAGTGCTCGCGCGTGTACTGGTAACTCTTCGTCGAACCCTCGTGATCGTTGAACGTGACGCACGGCGACAGCACGTCGATCAGCGCGAAACCCTTGTGCGTGATCGCCGCCTGGATCAGCGGCACGAGTTGTTGTTTGTCGCCGGAGAAACTGCGGGCGACGAAGGTGGCGCCGAGAGTCAAGGCGAGCAGGACGGGATCGATGGGTGGCTGCTGGTTGACCTCCCCTTTCTTTGCCCTGGTCCCCACGTCCGCCGAGGCACTGAACTGCCCCTTGGTAAGACCGTACACACCGTTGTTCTCGATGATGTACGCCATGTTCAGGTTGCGGCGGATGGCGTGGCAGAACTGTCCGAGCCCAATCGACAAGGTGTCGCCGTCACCGGAGACACCGACATAAGCCAGGTTGCGGTTCGCGGCGTTCGCGCCCATGGCGATGGACGGCATGCGGCCGTGCACGGAGTTGAAACCGTGGCCGCCCGAGACGAAATACGCCGTGGTCTTCGACGAGCAACCGATGCCGGACAGCTTCACCATGTTCTGCGGCTCGAGGGCGAGACCCCAGGTTGCTTCGATGATGGCCGCCGTGATCGAGTCGTGGCCGCAGCCGGCGCACAACGTCGACAGGCCGCCTTCGTAGTCACGGCGAGTCAGGCCGAGTGCATTTTTCGGCAGCGACGGATGACGGACCTTGGGTTTCGGCAGGAAGGTCATGCGACACCTCCGGAAGCCTTGGCACCCACGACGGGCACGGGCTCAGGCTTGCGTGCCTTCGGTTCGACCTCGGCGAGCACACCTTTGACGATGAACTCGGAGGAAATCGGCAGGCCACTGTAGTGGAGCAGCGAACGCAGTTTTTCTTTCGGCACGCGCGTCTCGAGCGTGAGCAGCGAGCGCATCTGCGCGTCGCGGTTCTGTTCGATGACGAACACCATTTTGTGCGCCTCGAGGAATTTCTCCACGTCCTCGCCGAACGGGAAGGCACGCAGCCGCATGTAGTTGGCCGTGAGGCCATGCGATGACAGGATGTCGCGCGCTTCGCGAATCGCGCCGTCGGAACTGCCGTAGGCCACGAGCGCGATGTCGATCTTCGGATCGTGCTCGATGACGGGTGCCGGCACCAGCCGCTTCGCGGTGTGGAACTTGCGCGTGAGTCGGTCGAGCACGATCTGGTACTCGGCCGAATCCTCGGTGTAGGCGCCGTACTGCGTGTGGCCCGAGCCGCGCGTGAAGTACGCGCCCTTGGGATGCACACCCGGGAGTGTGCGCCATGGAATGCCGTCGCCGTCCACGTCGAGATAGCGATGGAACTTCTCGAGCTTCGCGATCTCGTCCTTGGCCATCACCTTGCCGCGGTCAGGCACGTAGTTGTCGTCCCATTTCAGGTCGGGACACATCCAGTCGTTCATGCCGATGTCGAGATCGCTGAGCACCATGATGGGCGTCTGCAGCCGCTCGGCGAGATCGAACGCGTCGCGCGCGAAGTAGAAACACTCTTCCGGGTCGCGCGGGAACAGGCACACGTGTTTGGTGTCACCGTGCGAGGCGTAGGCCGCCTCGAGGATGTCGCACTGCTGCGTGCGTGTCGGCATGCCCGTGGAAGGGCCCACGCGCTGGATGTCGAAGAGCACCGCGGGCACCTCGGCGTAGTACGCCAGGCCCAGGAACTCATTCATGAGTGACACGCCAGGCCCGGACGTGGCCGTGAAAGCACGCGCGCCGTTCCAGTTGGCGCCGAGCACCATGCCAATGGCGGCCAGCTCGTCCTCGGCCTGGATGAAGGCGAAATTCTTCCTGCCGGTCTCCGGGTCGACGCGCAGCTTGTCGGCGAAGCTCTTGAAGGCATCCATCAGAGAGGTGGACGGTGTGATCGGATACCACGCGGCCACGGTCGCGCCGGCGAACACGCAGCCGAGCCCCGCGGCGGTGTTGCCGTCGATCATGATGTGGCCGCGAGTCTTGTCCAGCGGCGCCACCTTCACGGGCAACGGGCAGGCCAGGTTCTGCCTGGCGTAGTCGTAGCCCAGCGTGATGGCCTTCATGTTCGAATCGACCAGCTGCGGCTTCTTCGCGTAGGTTTCGGCGAGCAACCCGCGGATCTTCTCCACGTCGAGATCGAGCAGCGCGGCGAGCACGCCCGCGTAGCAGATGTTCTTCATGAGGATGCGCGTGCGCACCCCGTTGAAGTTCTCGTTGCAGAGCCTGGCCAGCGGCACGCCGAGCACCGTGATGTCGTCGCGCGCCAGCAGCGAGGGCCGCGACCAAGTGCTGTCGTAGATGAGATAACCGCCCGAGGCCACCTCGCGCACGTCGCGTGCGTAGGTCTCGGCATTCATGGCCACCATCACATCGATCTTTCCCGAGCGCGCGACGTAGGCGTCCTTGGTGACGCGGATCTCGTACCAGGTGGGCAGGCCCTGGATGTTCGACGGGAAGTAGTTCTTGCCCATCACCGGGATGCCGCTGCGGAAGATGGACTTCATGAGCAGCGTGTTGGCGCTGGCCGAGCCCGTGCCGTTCACCGTCGCGATCTTGATCGCGAAGTCATTCACTCTGTCGTTCATGCCTACGCGCTCTTGGGCATCTTCGCGGCATCGGCCGCGGCTTCGTCCTTGGCATGCGGCCATTTCACGAAGGACTTCTGCATGTCCCACGCGGCCGTCGGACAACGTTCGGCGCACAGGCCGCAATGCACGCACAGGTCTTCGTCTTTGACCATGACGCGGCCCGTGTGTTTCAGCGCCGACGATACGTATAGCGCCTGGGTGACATTTTTTGCCGGTGCCTTGAGCCGGGTGCGCAGGTCCGCCTCTTCACCATTGTGGGTGATGGTCAGGCAGTCCACCGGGCAGATGTCGATGCAGGCGTCGCACTCGATGCACAGCTTGGTTTCGAACACCGTCTGGACGTCGCAGTTGAGACAGCGCTGGACCTCCTTTTCGATCTGTTCCGCCGTGAAACCCAGCTCCACCTCGATGTTGAGCTTCTTGAAACGCTCCTTGAGCGAGACGTGCGGCATCAGGCGTCGCTCGGCCGGGTTGTAGTCGTTGGCGTAGGCCCACTCGTGCATGCCCATCTTGCGCGACTGCAGGTTCACACCCGGCGGCAGGCGTTCGGCCGTGGCCTTGCCCTGGCAATAGTTGTGGATGGAAATCGCCGCCTGGTGGCCGTGCTCCACGGCCCAGATGATGTTCTTGGGACCGAACGCGGCATCGCCGCCGAAGAACACACCGGCACGCGAAGACTCGAAGGTCCTCATGTCGACCTTGGGAACGTCCCATTTGTCGAACTCGATGCCGAGGTCACGCTCGATCCAGGGAAACGCATTCTCCTGGCCGATGGCCAGGATCACGTCGTCGGCTTCGTGGAATTCCTCGCCCGCCATGCGCTCGGCGGTGATGCGGCCGTTCGCGTCGAGGTCGTACTCCATGACGTCGAACATCATGCCCTTGAGCTTGCCGTTCTCCACGACGAAGGCCTTGGGCGAACGGTTGATGATGATCTCGACGTGTTCTTCTTCGGCGTCCTCGAGCTCCCACTCGGATGCCTTGAAGAACTGGCGCGGCTTGCGCGCCATGACTTTCACCTGGTCGGCGCCCAGCCGCAGGCTGGTACGGCAACAGTCCATCGCCGTGTTGCCCACGCCGATGATCAACACCTTCTTGCCAATGGCCTTGATGTGTTCGAAGGCCACGGATTCGAGCCAGGTGATGCCGATGTGGATATTGGCCCCGCCCTCGGCGCGGCCTGGCAGTTTCAGCTCCTTGCCCTTGGGCGCCCCGGCACCCACGAACACCGCATCGAAGCCGCCCTGGTCTAACAACTCGCGCATCGACCTGATCGGGTGGTTGAGCTTGAGGTCCACGCCCATGTCGACGATGTGGGCGATTTCCTCGTTCAATACCTCGCCCGGCAGGCGGAACGACGGGATGTTGGTGCGCATCAGGCCACCGGGCACCCCGAACTGCTCGAAGATGGTGACCGAGTAACCCAGCGGCATCAGGTCGTTGGCCACGGTCAGGGACGCACAGCCGGCGCCGATCAGCGCCACCTTCTTGCCGTTCTTCAGCTTGGGAATCCGCGGCAACCGGCCCTGGATATCCTCCTCGCGGTGATCCGCGGCCACACGCTTGAGGCGGCAGATTGCGACCGGCTTCTCCTCGACGCGGCCGCGACGACAAGCCGGCTCACAGGGGCGATCACAGACGCGTCCCAGGATTCCCGGAAACACGTTCGAATGGCGATTCACCATGTAGGCATCGGTGAAGCGGCCTTGGGCAATAAGTCGAATGTATTCGGGGACGTCGGTGTGTGCTGGGCAAGCCCATTGGCAATCCACGACCTTGTGAAAGTAGTCGGGTTGCGAAGTGTCCGTCGGTTGCATATCCCCCCGGATAAGACGCCGGAATTCCCCCGCCGGCACGCGGCCGAGTATAGGCTTCGTGGCCCCCGAATGAGTAACCCGATAGAAATCAAGGTCCGGACGCGGTCGCGCGTGCTCGAAGTGGCATACGACGACGGGGCGCGCTACCTGCTGCCATTCGAATACCTGCGCGTGTATTCACCGTCGGCCGAAGTGAAAGGCCACGGCCCTGGCCAGGAGGTCCTGGTCCTCGGCAAGCAGCATGTCGGGATCAAGGCGGTGGAAGAGATTGGCCAGTACGCCGTCAAGCTGGTGTTCGACGACGGCCACGATTCGGGTTTGTATTCGTGGAAATACCTGCGCGAGCTCGGTGAGGGCTACGAGCAGAAATGGGCGGCCTACCAAGCCAGAATTCAGAGCGCGCAATAAAAAAGGCCGGTGGGTCACACCGGCCTTTGCAAGACCCCCGCTCGAATAGTTCGGCTTTGTAACCAATGCGTTTGTGAAAATCCAGCGCTTTTTCTTGGGACTGCGCGAGACGACTATACTGGCCGCCCTGTGAGCGCAGAAAACAAACCGGACACCGACTTCGGCTACCAACGCGTCCCCTGGGGCGACAAGCAGAGCCGCGTGCGCGGCGTGTTCGACTCGGTCGCCACGAACTACGACCTGATGAACGACCTCATGTCGGGCGGCGCACACCGGCTGTGGAAGGAGTTCACGCTGTCGCTCACCGGCCTGCACACCGGGCAGCGGGCGCTCGACGTGGCGGGCGGCACGGGTGACCTGGCCACCGGGCTCGCCGCACAAGTGGGCAAGTCGGGCAAGGTGATCCTCTCCGACATCAATGCCGCCATGCTCGGCGAAGGCCGTGACCGGATGCTGGACGCCGGCCTGGTCGGCAACGTGAGCTGCGTGCTCGCCAATGCCGAGAAGCTGCCGTTCGCTGACTCGCAGTTCGACTGCGTGACCATCGGATTCGGATTGCGCAATGTGACGGACAAAACCGCCGCGCTCGCGGACATGCGCCGCGTGCTCAAGCCTGGCGGCCAACTGCTGGTGCTCGAGTTCTCGCACCCGGTCCCACTGCTCAAGCCGCTGTACGACCTGTATTCCTTCCGCGTGCTGCCGCTGCTCGGCAAGTTCGTGGCCAAGGACGAGGCCAGCTACCGCTATCTCGCCGAGTCGATCCGCATGCACCCCAACCAGGAGACCCTGCTCGGCATGATGCGCGACGCGGGCCTGGAAGATTGCCGCTATCACAATCTCACCGGCGGCATAGTCGCAGTGCACCGGGGCTATCGGTATTGATGCTGACCCAGGCCATCGAGAACCTGCTCAACCGCAACCTGCCGCGCAGTCCGCGCGCGCAGGAACTGTGCGATTCGCTCAAGGGCAAGGCCGTGCGCATCGAGGCCGACGGTCTCGGCTGGCGTCTGGACTGCGAGTCGCTGGGGACTTCGCTCAAACTCACCAAGGCGGAGCTGCAACGCACGCCGGACGCGGAAATCTCCGGAAACCTCATGAGCCTTGCGGCGCTGGCCGGTCCGCGTCCTGAGGAGGTCATCCAGCGCGGCGACGTGCGCATCCGCGGCGATGCCGAGCTGGCGCAGAAATTCCGCGAGCTCGCCATGTTGCTGAGGCCGGACGTCGAGGAAGAGCTCTCGAAGCTCATCGGCGATACACCGGCGCACCAGGCGCTGCGGCTTGCCAAGGCGGTGACCGGTTTCGGCCGGCGCGCCGTGAACACGGGCGTGCGCAACGTAGCCGAGTACCTCGCGCATGAGCGCGGTGACCTGGTGCCGCGCGCCGAGGCCGAGGATTTCTACCGCGGGGTCGAGCGGTTACGCGAAGATCTCGATCGGCTCGACGCCCGCACGCGCCTGCTCGAGCAGACCGATGCACCCCCGGAAGATCAAAGATAGTCCCTGATGAAACTGCGAGTCATTGCCCGACTCATCGAGATCCAGCGCGTCCTGGTGAGGCACGGGCTGGACGAGTTCGTGCGCGCCACGCACCTGTACCGGCCGCTGCGCTTCGTGTTCCTGCTGAGCCCGTGGACCTGGGCGGTCCGCAAGCGAGAAGAGCCGCGCGCTGTACGCCTGCGCGAGGCCCTCGAAGAGCTGGGCCCCATCTTCGTGAAATTCGGGCAGGCGCTGTCGACGCGGCGCGACCTGTTGCCACCGGACATCGCCGCGGAGCTGGCCAAGCTGCAGGATCGCGTGCCGCCCTTCGACGGCAAGATTGCCCGCTCCATCATCGAGGGTGCCTACGGCCGTTCCGTCGAGCAGGTGTTCTCGACCTTCGACGAGACCCCGCTGGCGGCTGCATCGATCGCGCAGGTGCACGCGGCCGAGCTGCGCCCCGAGGTACCGCTCAACGGTGCCAAGACCCGCGAGGTCGTGGTCAAGGTATTGCGACCCGGCATGCACGCGGTCATCGCGCGCGATCTCGAGGTACTGCACGCGCTCGCCGCCTTCGCCAACAACAACTGGGAAGGTAGCCGGCGGCTCAAGCCCGTGGAAATCGTGCGCGAGTACGAGAAGACCATCATCGACGAGCTGGACCTGATGCGCGAGGCCGCCAACGCCTCGCAGCTGCGCCGCAACTGGGAAACCTCCACTCTTCTATATGTGCCTGCCGTGCACTTCGACTTCTGCCGCCCGGAAGTCCTGGTCCTGGAGCGCATCCGCGGCGTGCAGATCTCCAACATGGCGCGGCTGCGCGAGGCCGGCACGGACATCCGGCGCCTGGCCGAGAACGGCGTCGAGATCTTCTTCACGCAGGTGTTCAAGCACAACTTCTTCCACGCCGACATGCACCCCGGGAACATCTTCGTGCTGATCGACAACCCGTCGCAGCCGAAGTACGCCGCCGTGGACTTCGGCATCGTCGGGACGCTGGATCCGAGCGACCAGTATTACCTTGCGCAGAATTTCCTCGCCGTGTTCGACCGCGACTACCGCAAGGTGGCGGTGTTGCATCTCGAGTCCGGCTGGGTGCCGGAAGGCTCGCGCGTCGACGAGATGGAATCGGCGATACGCACGGTGTGCGAACCCATTTTCAACAAGCCACTGAAGGAGATTTCCTTTGGCACGGTGCTGTTGCGGCTGTTCGAGATTTCGCGCCGGTTCAACGTCGAGATCCAGCCGCAGCTCATCCTCTTGCAGAAGACCTTGCTGAACGTCGAGGGGCTGGGGCGCGATCTCTACCCCGATCTCGACGTGTTCAAGATCGCCGGCCCCATCATGCGCGACTGGCAACGCGAGAAGATGAGCGGTCGCGCCATCCTCGAGAACGCGCGCACGCAGCTGCCGGACCTGATCGCCGGCCTGCAGACGCTGGCGCCGCTGATGCGCTCGGCCGTGCAGCGCGCGCAGGATGGCAGACTCCGCCTGGCGGTCGAAGCGCCGGAGATCAATGCGCTCCGCAACGAGATCAGGCGTACGAACCGACGACGCGACAAGGTGACCATCGCAGCGGTGGTGCTGTTAGGCGGCATCGTCTGGACGGCGTTGGCTCGCGAACCGGTGTGGGCGGGCTTGGTGTTGTGCGGCACCGGTATGGCCGCGCTGATTGCGGCCGTTCGTAAATAGTTAGGGCGTCTTCGACATTCCATTTCTGACCTGATTTAGCGCTTCCGTCCCGCCACGCTCCACATGATGGGCGACGGCATGGCGTACTCGTCGGTCTCGATCATGGCGAGATCCGCATCCAGCTGCTCCTGGGTCAGCAATCCCGCCTTGATGACGTCCTGGCCGATCTGCTCGAAATTCACGCGCATCAGGTCGTTGCCGCCGTTGCGGCGATCGAACATCAGCAGGCGGCCCTCGGCATAAACCTCGGTGAGCCCGAGCTCGCGCAAGCGTCCGTGCAGCCGCCGGCCGAAGTAACCATCCTGGTTGCGGGTGAGATAGGCGCGCACTGCCTCCGAGGTCGGCAACGGCGTTTCGTGGCGATTGATGGACGAGTCGGGAG
>Ga0070664_100005237_pt1 | contig 10407 bp, 7 predicted proteins | sample KBSC73metaG_FD_65863 | JGI IMG/M metagenome (GOLD analysis project Ga0070664, IMG submission 65863) | Corn rhizosphere microbial communities from Kellogg Biological Station, Michigan, USA - KBS C7-3 metaG | ecosystem: Host-associated > Plants > Roots > Rhizosphere > Soil ... | reverse complement strand
GCGCGGCGACCGCGATGGAGGTGAGGATCTGGCGCAACTCGTCCGGGAGGCGGCTGACCCGCATGGCGATCGCGTCGCGCACCGTCCGCGGCACCTCGACTTGGGCAAAGCCCCCCGATGAGCGCTGAGCCGGCAAGACCCACTCGCGTGATACCGGCGTGGCTCCCAGAAGTCCTTCCGCAAACAGCATCTTGGCAATCTCGATGACCTGAAACGGATTGCCGTCGCTCACCGCGTGCAGGCGGCGGGCAAACCGGCGGCCGCCGGCCGGCGCGCGGATGTTGCCCATTTGCCGGATCAGCTGCCACACCTCGTCCTCACTCAGCGGCGCCAGCGCGACCCGGCGGGTGCCCGGTCGCGCCGCCAGGGTCTGCGCCAGCCGCTCCGGGGCACTGCCCGCCTCGACTTCGCCGGAGGTGAGCGTCGCGATCAGGAGCACGGGTGCTCCATCGAGGCGGCGCACCAGGAAATGGATCAGCGCGCAGCTCTCGGGATCGCACCACTGGAGGTCGTCGAGGAACAGCAGGACGCGCTGCTCCGATCCAAGCGCAAGCAGCATCTGCGCCACCCCCTCGAACAGACGCCAGCGCTCCATCTCGGGTGCCGCCGCCGCCGGGCGGGGCAGGCCCGGAAAGCGCTGCCGCAGGTCGGGAAGCAGCCGGGCCGCCTCGGCGAGCCAGTCGGGGTCGGTGCCGGCGAGGCCGGGCGCCGCGAGCGCGCCGCGGAGCGCGGTGGCCATCGTTCCGAACGCGGGTCCGCCCGACGGCTCGTAGCCCTCCCCCCGCAGCACCGTGCCACCACGGGCCTGCACCCATCGGGTGAACTCATCGGCCAGGCGGGTCTTGCCCATGCCGGCCTCGCCTTCGATCAGCACGACCGGCGCAAGACTGCTCGCCCGTGCCTGCCAGGCGTCCGTAAGTGCCGCCCAGTGCGCTTCGCGCCCGACGAGATCGGAGCGGAAGGAGAACTCCTGCGCGTCGTCGGCGCCTCCCGGGGGCGGGGCCGTCTCCGCGGAGCGCTCGATGCGTGCCGCCAGGGCCGCGAGCTCGGCGCCCGGTTCGGATCCCACATCCTGCCGGAGGCGGGCGCGAAACCCGCCGTACCGCCGCAGTGCCGCCGCCCGGCCGTGCACGCAGTACTCGGCCTCGACGATCACGCCCATCGCCTCGTCGGAAAACGCGTCGGCGGCGAGCCACCGTTCGGCGTGCTCCAGCGCCTCCTGCCAGCGCGACCGGCCGACGGCGTTGCGCGCGGCATCCCGGAGCGCGTCCACGGAGAGCCGGACCAGGCGGTCCCGCGTCGCGGCGGCCCACTCGTTGAAGGCAGGGGCCTGGCGGAATACGACTCCGCGGAGGAAGCGGCCGACATCGAATGCGGCGGCCGCACGCGCGTCCCGGCGTGCCGCGTCGAGGAACTGGAGCACGTCGCAGTCGATGGGGGCGGTGAGCCAGACGAACTGGCGATCGGCGGCGATGCTGTCGCCAAAGGCGTGACGCAGCTGGCGCAGCGCCTGCCGGAGCGATGCGCGGGCATCGTCGTCGCCCGAGTCGCTCCAGAGGAGCGTCGCCAGGGTTTCGCGCGGATGGGGCCCGGGCTCGAGTGCCAGGTATGCCAGGAGGCCCAGCGCCTTGATGCCGAGCGGGGCCGGCGCCTGGGAGGGCACACTGGCTGTCGGGCTGCCCAGCAGCCTCAGCTCCAGTCCAGTCAAACGTCCGCCTTCGGAAGGGTAGGGCTAAGGTACCGCGAGTTCACGGAACGGCAACCGCCATTCACGGGCGATTCACGGAGCCGAACCATGTTGGCTCCGCGATCCTGGCCACCGTACCGGAGGCACCATGGCGAGAGACAAGGCGCACGTCCGCCTGGAGCTGACCCCGGAGCAGCGCGCCGTCGTCGAGAGCGCCACCGGCCGCAGCGCCGAGGCCCTCGAGCTCAGTGTCTCCGAGCTGGACGAGCGGATCGCGCCGACTCGGCTCCTCCGGCCATCCGGCGGAGCCAGGATCCTCGACCCCTGATGTCACCCTTACCGGAGGCGCTGCCATGAGATTTCTGTCGCTGACCCGCTCCAGCATTCCGCTGCTCGCTGCTCTTGCGCTCGCGACGCCGGTCGTCGCCGGGGCACAGGGCGTCGAGCGGCCGAGGCTGCCGCTGCGGACCGCGCTCAACGAGCTGAGCGCGTTCCGGGCCGAGTACCAGGAGGCGGTCAACAAGGGGGACCACGCCGCCGTGATCGCCATGTACATGCCGGACGCCTCGCTCATCACCGCCGACGGCAAGGAGTACACCGGCCGCGAAGCGATCGGCCGCGCGCTCTTCGCAGACAGCGCCGCCGGGAGCTTCAAGCTCGAGTCGGATACCACGAAGGTGGTCGGTCACACCGCGTGGGATATCGGCCGCGTGACGGTCGGCGACAAGAGCTCGCGGTACCTCGTGGTGCTCCGCCGGGGCCTCAAGGAGTGGCAGCTGGCGAGCGTGGCCGTCGTTCCGGAGCGCGGCGACGCGATGGGCTCGAAGTAGCGTCCCGCTCGCGTCGACACGTGGCCCGGCCGAAAGGTTCGGGCCACGTGTCGCGTTCCGGCGGGTTTGATCGGTGCCCGGCCGGGCGTAGAATAGCTGCATGCACTTGAACGACCCCAATCTCCTTCGCGCCTGGCCTGGCGCTCCGGCTCCGCTCGGAGCCACCTGGGACGGCGAAGGCACCAACTTCGCCCTGTACTCGTCCCACGCCACGGCCGTTGAGCTCTGCCTGTTCGACAGTGGTGAGGCGGCCACGGAGCGCGCCCGGATCCCGCTTCGGGAGCGCACCGACGACGTGTGGCACGCCTACCTCCCCGACGTGCGCCCCGGGCAGTTCTATGGCTACCGCGTCCACGGCCCGTACGCCCCGGCCGAGGGGCACCGCTTCAATCCGGCCAAGCTGCTGCTCGACCCCTACGCGCGCGCCATCAGCGGGCCGATCCGCTGGAGCGATGCGCTGTTCGGCTATCGCGTCGGCGGCGGGCACGAAGACCTCGAGCCCGATCCCCGCGACAGCGCGGCCGGCATGCCGAAGTCGGTGGTGATCGAGAACGCCTTCACCTGGGGCGATGACCGTTCACCACGGACGCCATGGAACCGCACCGTCATCTACGAGTGCCACGTGAAGGGCATGACCGCGCTCCATCCCGCCGTGCCCGAGGCGCTCCGGGGCACATATCTCGGCCTCGCGACTGATCCGGTGATCGATCACCTGCGCGCGCTGGGCGTGACCGCGGTCGAGCTGCTCCCGGTGCACCAGTTTGCGGTGGACCGCCATCTGGTCGAACGATCGCTCACCAATTACTGGGGTTACAACACGATCGGGTTCTTCGCGCCTGACGTGCGGTACGCCACCGGCGCCGGCGGCCGCCCCGTCACTGAATTCAAGTCGATGGTCAAGCGTCTGCACCGCGCCGGACTCGAGGTGATCCTCGACGTGGTGTACAACCACACCGGGGAGGGGAATCACCTGGGGCCCACGCTCTGCTTCCGCGGCATCGACAACGCCGCGTATTACCGGCTCGATGCGGCCGACCCCCAGCGCTACGTCGACTACACCGGCTGCGGCAATACCATCAATCTCCCGCACTCGCGGGCGCTTCAGCTGGTGATGGACAGCCTCCGCTACTGGGTCACCGAGATGCACGTCGACGGCTTCCGCTTCGACCTGGCCACCGTGCTCGCGCGGGACACCGCCGAGGTGAACCCGTTCGGCCGCTTCTTCGACGTCATTCGGCAGGACCCGGTCGTGTCCCAGGTGAAGCTCATCGCCGAGCCCTGGGATCTGGGAGAGAACGGCTATCAGCTCGGCCGCTTTCCGATCGGGTGGGCCGAGTGGAACGGTCAGTACCGCGACACGGTGCGCCGGTTCTGGCGGGGCGATCCCGCGGAAGTCGGGGCGCTGGCTTCGCGGCTGGCCGGAAGCAGCGACCTGTATGAGGCATCCGGCCGCTCGCCGCAGGCGAGCATCAATTTCATCACCTGCCATGACGGGTTCACGCTCCAGGACCTCGTGAGCTACGAGCAGCGGCACAACGAGGCGAACCAGGAAGGGAACCAGGACGGGCACCCCGACAACGAGAGCCGGAACTGGGGAGTGGAAGGTCCCACCGACGCGCCGCACGTGCTGCGCATGCGGGAGCGGATCAAGCGCGACCTGCTCGCCACCCTCGCGTTTTCGCAGGGCGTTCCCATGCTGTCCCATGGCGACGAGCTCGGCCGCACGCAACAGGGCAACAACAACGCGTACTGCCAGGACAATCCCCTCACCTGGATCGACTGGAACCTGGACCAGCCGCGCCAGGAGCTGCTCGATTTCACCCGGCGGGTCTTCCAGATCCGCGCCGCGAATCCGGTGCTCCGCCGGCGCGGCTACTTTCGCCACGACGGCGGCGCCCCGCCCGAGGAGCGCGATCTCTGGTGGCTGCACGCCGACGGCCGCGAGATGACGGCGGACGACTGGAACGACGGGGGCAGCCACGTGCTCGGCATGCTCGTGCGCGGCTCCGCCACCGACGAGCTCGATGCGCAGGGCCATTCGTCTCTGGGCGAGACGGTGCTGCTGCTGCTCAACGGCGGCAGCCGGACGCATCCCTTCGTGCTGCCGACCCTGCCCGACCGGGGCGCGTGGGAGGAGATGGTCAACACGGCGCGGGGCGGCAGCCGGCCGGTTCGCGAAGGCGCGGTCAGCCTGGTGGCCCACTCGCTCATGCTCCTCCGGCATCGCGTCAGCGGCTGACGTGCGGCCGGTTCTCTCCACCTATCGGCTGCAGCTGCACGCCGGGTTCCGGCTCGCCCAGGCCCGCGAGCTGGTCCCCTACCTCGCGCAGCTCGGCGTCTCCCATCTCCACTGCTCGCCGATCCTCGCCGCGCGCAGTGGAAGCCTGCACGGGTACGATGTCACCGATCCGACCCGGCTCAATCCCGCGCTCGGGACCGAGGACGAGCTGCGGGCGCTCGCCGGGACCCTGCATGCCGCCGGGCTGGGAATGGTTCTCGACGTGGTGCCGAACCACATGGCCGCATCATCGGCGAATCCGTTCTGGGAAGATGTCCTCATGCACGGGAGCGGGTCCCCCTACGCCCGATGGTTCGACATCGAATGGCGCTCCAGCGAGCCCTCGCCGCGGCCGCGGATCGTGCTGCCCGTGCTGGGCGACCTCCGGGTGCACGTACTGGAGCGTGGCGAGCTGGGACTGCGGCTGATCGGCGGACAGGTGCGGGTCGGGTACCACGAGCACGAGTGGCCACTGGATCCGCTCTCACTGCATCTCGTCCTTCCCTTCATCGCCGATGAGGCCGAACGGAGCGGGGCGCCGGCGGACCTCGTCGCGTCGATCCGGGCCCACGGCCGGATGCTCCGCGCCCTCGCGCGCCGCCGGGCGCGGGCCCAGGCCGCGCGCGAGGATCTGGCCCGCCGCGCGGGCGATGCGGCCGCCCACGTGGCCGGCCTGCTGCGCGAGCCGGTGCTCGGTGCCGCGGGGGAGCGGGCGGTCAGGCAATTCGGCGCGGGCGCGGAGGGTGTTCGTCGCCTCCGCCGCCTGCTGGATGCGCAGCGGTATCGGGTCGTCTTCTGGCGGCGCGCGGCGCGCGAGCTGAATTACCGGCGCTTCTTCGACGTGAACGAGCTGGTGGCGCTGCACATGGAAGACCCCGATGTCTTCGATCGCACCCACGCCAGGGTCCTCGCCTGGCGGCGCGAGGGCATCATCGACGGGTTCCGCGTCGATCATCCCGACGGCCTGCTCGACCCGCTGGCCTATCTGCGCCGGCTGGCCGACGAAGCGTTCGAGTGGCGAGCCGACGCCCGCTACCCCGTCTGGGTCGAGAAGATCCTGATGCCGGGTGAGATGCTGCCGGCCGCGTGGCCGGTGGCGGGAACCACCGGGTACGATTTTCTGAACCAGGCTGAGCGCGTGTTCGTGCATCCGGCCGGATTCGCCCAGGTGGAGCGCGACTACGCGCATTTGATCCGGCGCCGGCTGAGCTTTGCACTGGCGACGGAAGCGGGCAAGCGCGACGCGCTCGAGGGCGGCCTGTCGCCGGGCGTGCGGCTGCTCACCACGCGCCTGCTGCGCCTCGCGGCCGGGACGACACCGCCGCTCACCGCGAACGCCGCGCGGGCCGCGCTCGTCGAAGTGCTCACCGCGCTGCCCGTCTACCGCACCTACATCGATCGTCACAACCCGACCGGGACCGCCGATGATCGCCGGCTCCTCGAGGAGGCGATCGCCTCGGCTCGGAGCCGCGGCCGCGCGACACCCGCCGCGCTGGATCAGCTTCAGGCGGTGCTGCTCGGCTCCCCGGGCGCCGACGCCGAGCGGGAGCAGCTCCGGCTTCGCTTCGTGCAGCGCTTCCAGCAGCTGAGCGGCCCCGCGATGGCCAAGGGAGTGGAAGACACCGCCTTCTATTCCTGGGTGCCGCTCGCGTCACTCAACGAAGTTGGCGGCTCGGCCGAAGTGGGCAGCGACGCGGCCGCCGTCCTGCACGGGGCGGCCGCCCTCCGCGCGCGCACGTGGCCTCGCGCGATGCTCGCGGTCACCACGCACGATACGAAGCGCACCGCCGACGTTCGGGCGCGCCTCGACGTACTGAGCGAACTGGCCGACGAGTGGGAGGAGCGGGTCTACCGCTGGCGGCGGCTCACCCGCCCGCTGCAGCGGCGCAGCGCCGACGGCAACGCACCTGACGTCAACACGCTCTACCTCTTCTTCCAGACGCTCGTGGGCGTGTGGCCGGTTGGAGAGGTGATGGACGGGGCGTGCCGCGATGGGCTCGTCGGCCGCCTCCAGGAATACATGCTCAAGGCGGTGCGCGAAGCGAAGCGGCGGACGTCATGGCTCGATCCGGATGCCGTGTATGAGTCGGCGGTGTCGGACTACGTCGCGGGCGCGCTGGATCCCGGTCTCTCTGCTGCCTTTCTGGCCGACCTGGCTCAGTTCGTGGAGCGGATTGCCGCCGCCGGCTGGTGGAACTCCATCGCGCGCACGGTGCTCCAGCTCACGAGCCCCGGAACGCCGGACATCTACCAGGGCGATGAGCTCTGGAATTTGGCACTGGTGGACCCGGACAACCGCCGCCCCGTGGATTTTGCGCGGCGGCGCCGCCTCCTCGACGAGGTCGCGGTGGGAGGCTTCGCCGGCCCGGGCTCGGCGCTGCTTGACGCCATGGTATCGCGCCCCGGGGACGGCCGGCTCAAGCTGCACGTTACCCGGCGGCTCCTGCATGTGCGCCGGCGATTTCCCGCGCTGTTCGCTGGGTCGGAGTACCTGCCGCTCGACGCTTCCGGGCCCCACGCGGGGGAGCTCCTCGCCTTTGCGCGCCGGGCCGGCGAATCGTGGATGGTGGTCGTGGTGCCGCGGCTCACGACTTCCGGCGGCGCCGGATCAGCGCCGCCGCTCGGTGCTGAATTCTGGGGGGAGACGATCGTGGGGCTGCCGCCGGGCTGCGCCGGCCGCACGCTGACGTGTGCGCTGGCGGGGAGCGTGGTGGAGATGCGCGGCGGCGGCATGCCGGTTGGCAGCGCCCTCTTCCGGCTGCCGGCCGCCGTGCTGGTGGCGTCCGGGCCTACATCGACCCGTTCGGCTCCAGAATCACGTACGTGAGCGTGTTGCCGACGACGAAGAAGGGGGCACCGCCGGCGGCGGCGAGGACCAGAGCGTGGATCAGGCTGCTGCTGCTGGACGTGACGGTGAGGCCGACCTGCATCACGCCGTTGCCGCCGGTTGTCGATCCGTTGGCCGGGACGAAATTCTCCCAGTCGATCGTGTACCGCGGCCGCGTAAAGCTGAAGTTGCGCGGGAGATAGGGCGTGAGCCCCGCCGGCACGGCGCCGGCGGCCGCTTCCGCCGGCCACTGGTCGTGATCCGCCCAGTAGTTGTAGGCCGCGAGCCGGATCCCGTTCAGCTCGCTCGCCATGCCCGACGCGACGGCGCGGTCGCGGATGTCGATATAGCGCAGCACCGCGATGGTGGCGAGGATGCCGATCACGATCATCACGGTGAGAATCTCGATGAACGTGAACCCGCGGCGGCCCCTCACTTGCCCCTCCGCTTGACCGCGTCGTAGCTGTTGCCGACGAAAGTTCGGAGCGAGGTGGTCGAGCGGTAGAGCACCGCGATGTCACCGTCGGCCGCGCTGATCTCGTAGATCCCGTCGCGGGAGGGCTGATAGATGATGCCCGGCATGACGGCACCGGCCTCCGCGAGCGTGGCTGGCAGCTGGCCGTGCGCCCGCTGGTAGCGCAGCACCCGTTGGGCTTCGAGCGCCACCGCCAGCCGGAGGCTGGCCTCGCGCACCGCCGGCGGCTCGGTCAGCGGCGCCTCGATCCCGATCCATTCCGGGCGGAGGATCGCGACCGCGCCCGCGCCACCGACAGCGAGAAGGAGGATCACCCAGAAGACGGGACGGGTTCTGCGGGGGCCGGACGGGCGGGAAGCGGCATCGCGTCGTTCGGCACTCGCCTTGAGCGCCGACTCATAGGCATCAATGAGCGCGCGCTTCTCGGGTGTCGGCGGCGTGGGTGCTGTCATCGGCTCGGGGCTCTGGGCGGACGTTGAGAATCGGGACGTGTATAAGTACGATAGACCCGGGCCGGGGGCAACTCGGCCAACACTCGGATCGCGGGGGCGGTGATGAAGATCGACGGGTCGGTCCGGGTCCCCGGCGACAAGAGCATCACCCAGCGCGCACTGCTGCTCGCGGCCATGGCACGTGGCACCAGCCAGCTCGAGGACGCGCTCGTCTCCCTCGACACGCGGTCGGCGGCCGGTTCGGTGCGCGCGCTGGGCGCCAGGGTGTCGCCGCTTCGGGCCGGGCGGTCGGTGACCATCGCGGGACGCGGGCGCCTCCATCCCCCGCTTCGCACGATCGATTGCGGCAACTCCGGCACCGCCGCGCGCCTCCTGCTCGGGCTCCTCGCCGCGCACACTTTCCGCACGGTGCTCACCGGTGATCGCTCGCTCCGCCGCCGGCCGATGGGACGGGTGACCGGCCCGCTCGTACGGATGGGCGCGCGGTTCGACGGGAGCGCCGACTATCTGCCCCTCGCCATTCGCGGCAGCGCGCTCGCCCCCCTCCGGTACGAGCTGCCGGTCTCGAGTGCCCAGCTCAAGAGCGCGCTGCTCCTTGCCGGCATGGCGGCCGGCGTGCCGGTGGCGGTCCGGGAGCCGGCTGGCCGTTCCCGCGATCACACCGAGCGCCTCCTCCGCGCGTTCGGCTACGACGTAGGGGAGCGCGGCGGCTGGATCGAATTTGCACCCACCGGCCGGCTCGAGCCCTTCGCCCTCACGGTGCCCGGTGACTTTTCGTCCGCCATCTTCCTCATCGGCGCGGCCCTGCTGGCCGAAGCCGGAGAGCTGCGAATCAGCTCCGTAGGGCTCAACCCGAGCCGCACGGCCGCGCTCGACGTGCTGCGGCGGATGGGGGGATCGGTGCGCGCGGAGGCATCCCGCGAGGCGCTGGACGAGCCGCTGGGCGATCTCGTCGTCCGGCCCTCCGCGCTCCGCGCCACCACCGTCGGGCCCACCGAGATTCCCGGACTCATCGACGAGATCCCCATGCTTGCCGTGCTGGCGTCCCGGGCCGAGGGATGCACCACGCTCCGGCAGGTGGGAGAGCTGCGGGTCAAGGAGAGCGACCGGCTGTCCCTCATTGCCGAAAACCTCCGCGCCCTGGGCGGCCGGGCGGAGGCGCGGGACAACGACCTGTACGTCGACGGCGGCGCGGAGCCGCCCCGCGGCCGCGTACGAACCGATGGCGATCACCGGATCGCCATGGCCTTCGCGGTACTGGGCACGCTGCCCGGCGCGCGCGTCGTCGTCGACGACATGCGCTGTGCCGATGTCAGCTTTCCGGGCTTCGCGGGCATGCTGCGGCGGGCGGGGGGCGGCCGGTGAGCGGGGCGGTCATCGCCATCGACGGCCCCGCCGCGTCGGGCAAGTCCAGCACCGCGCGGGCGGTCGCCGAAGCGCTCGGCTTTGCCCATCTCGACTCGGGATCGCTGTATCGCGCGGTTACGCTGGTGGCCCTCCGGGAGGCCGCGCGGCGCGGGTCGGCGGACGAGGCGATCAGCGGCCTCGACGCCGAGACGATCCTGCGGGCGGCGGAGGACCGCGGGCTGCTCCTCTATCCGGACGGTGCGGGCTTCACCACCTACCTCGAGGGCGAGCCGGTGGACGGACCGATCCGGGAGGCGGCCGTCACCCGCCATGTCTCCGCGGTCTCCGCCGTCCCGGTCATCCGGGAGTGGGTCAACAGCCGCCTCCGGGCAATGGTGCGGGAGGGGCGGGATGTGGTCGTCGACGGGCGGGACATCGGCACGGTGGTGTTTCCCGACGCCGACCTCAAGGTCTTTCTCACCGCCTCGCCGGAGGCACGGGCCGGCCGGCG
>Ga0070664_100005236_pt1 | contig 10408 bp, 12 predicted proteins | sample KBSC73metaG_FD_65863 | JGI IMG/M metagenome (GOLD analysis project Ga0070664, IMG submission 65863) | Corn rhizosphere microbial communities from Kellogg Biological Station, Michigan, USA - KBS C7-3 metaG | ecosystem: Host-associated > Plants > Roots > Rhizosphere > Soil ... | reverse complement strand
TTGTAACTACCGATCTTCAGAGCGTGAACAAAAACCGAATTCCATTAACTTAGTATGAGTGGTAATTTTTTATGGGCAACGAAATAAGAGAACTGTTAATAAATTTTTGGAGAAGAAGTTTTTTTATTGAGCCATTGCTAATCTTTTCTTTTATTCTCAGCTTTATACTTGGGCTCTTCTATCACTATAAAAACAAGGAGCGGCTTTTATTTACAGCTTATTTTTTTTCAGGAGCGATTCTATTTTTACCGAGCCCAATAATTAGTATCTGCAAAATTTTGACGCGGAGGCAATTAATGATATATGAGGAAGTCGCTAATACATTTTTTGAACTAATCGAATTCCTTGCCTTCTACTTTTTTTTCAAAAAATGTTTGCAAAATAAATATGAAAAATGTTTTAAAGTAGCACTTTATATGCTGATGACTGTCAGTGGTATTTTTTTCATTAGGTTAGCGTTCCCAAACTATAAGGACGAAGACATGAGAACCCATTCTCTATTCATTAACGTCATCGAATTTTTCTTTCTTTTCATTATGTGTCTCGCATATTTTCGTAAACTGTTTACTGACGCTCCCACCAAAAACCTATTTAAACGGCCCTCTTTCCTGATAGTGACCAGCCTTTTCTTCTATACGATCTTGATGATTCCATTTTTTCTAATAGCAAATGACGTATTCTTAAATGAGGTAGCAATTTATCATATTCTCTTTGCCTGTCACTATATTCTTCTAATGTTTCTGCTGTTTTCAATTTCAAAGGCTTTTTTATGCAAAATACCCATTACAACCTAGTTCTTTTTATACTAGCGAGTACCTTTCTTCTCCTGTTAATGGCTGGCTTCATTGCTACAATTCTTTTCTTGTATAAAAAAAAGCAGCTTGCTTATTATAAGACAATTGAAGAACTAAAGCTTGACTACGAAAAAAGCCTTTTGCGCACGCAGTTAGAGATCCAGGAACAGACACTTCAACACATATCAAGGGAAATCCACGATAACATTAATCTCTCCCTCACACTTGCTAAGCTAAATCTGAATACTTTGGATTGGAGTCACCCTTGCAAATCAATAAATAAAATAGATTCATCGTTGCAGCAAATTAGTAAAGCTATAGTCGATCTTAGCGATCTTTCAAAGGGAATGAATTCTGAATTAATCATTAACCAGGGTTTAATAGAAGTGCTAGAAAAGGAAACTAAGAGACTTAAAGAATTAAATTTGTTTGAATTGGATTACGTCGTCACTGGCAATCCTGTTTTTCTAGCCTCTCAAAAAGAGCTTGTTATTTTTAGAATTATCCAGGAGGCATTGAACAACATTATTAAACATGCTAAGGCAACCTCGGTCAAGTTAAATCTCGAATATGATTCTGATCATATTAACGTATTAATAGCTGATAATGGCAAAGGCTTTTGTAAAGATGCCGTTGAGCAAAACAAAAATAAAGAATCAAATGCTGGTCTAAGCAATATGCAAAAACGAGCAGCATTATTTAACGGAAGAACGATTATTGACAGTATTCTAGATTCAGGGACAACCATTTTCGTAACAATTCCCTATTAGCTAACTCATGGAAGAAAACTCTGTTCAAATAAAAGTTGCTCTTGCAGACGATCATATACTGTTACGCAGCGCCTTAGCTTCTTTAATAGACGGCTTTGGAGATTGTAAGGTTATTCACCAGTCAAATAACGGAAAGGAGTTGATTGATTGGTTTGAGAATGGGTTAGTTCCTGATGTCGCCATACTGGATCTTAATATGCCCGAGATGAATGGCTACGAGGCAGCTCGCTTAATACAACAAAAATTTCCCAATGTAAATGTTTTGATGCTGACCATGTATGATTCTGAGTTATCGCTCATACGATTACTCCAGGCGGGAGTGAAGGGTTTTTTAAAAAAGGATATACATCCATCGGAACTGAAATTTGCCATTCACTCAGTAATGAATGCCGGTTATTATTACTCAAACCACACGGCAGGCAGGCTGGCTAATCTTTTTCGTTCCGTTGACGAGAAAAAAAATTTTCTCCAAAACATGATGCTTTCAGAGCAAGAAGTGCAATTCTTGAAACTCGCTTGTTCTGAACTTACTTACAAGGAAGTTGCCCAAAAAATGGCTTTGAATCCGAGGTCGGTCGACAATTTAAGGGATCAGCTATTCGTTAAACTTGACGTAAAAAGCAGGGTGGGCTTGGCAATGGTAGCGATAAAAAACGGAATAGTTACCCTTTAGATACTTGCTCTTTCTGCCACAATGTAAACTCTTGGTTCTCCCAGGGTGAATTTCTTTTTACCCGGAATACTCCAGATCTCTTTAACCTCTAGTCCCACTTCATTAAACATGGCCTCCGTCTCGTTTAAGGAATAAATATAATCAACAGCCTGTTTTATTTCGGTAGTGCTGTCGGGTGCAATGAATATCGATTCGGTTTCAATGCGTGCAGGAGAAAACAGGTACTTACTGTTATACAAACATTTTATGTCTCCAATGGTAGTCCAGGAATTATCTTTAAACTGTTTGTAAACAATTTCAGCGATTACCCATGAATTAAAAATAGCCTTACCACTAATTTTCAGATGAGAACAAATGTTTGAAAATAATTTTATAGAGTCCTCTTTATTGAAAAAGCTCATGCTATTTCCCATGCAAATGATAAGGTCATAGGTTTCGTCAGACTGAAATTCCATCACGTCCTGCTGCAACGCCGTAACCGGTAGACCCTCCCTTAGTGCATTTTCTTTGATCTCATTAATATAATCAGCAAGGTTGTCGACAGCGGTAATATCAATTCCCATTCTTGCTAAGGATAAGGCATGACGGCCATAGCCGCACATCAAGTCAAGAAGTTTATCGCCTCGTTGTAATCCTGCTTCCTTTACGAGGAAATCGACTTCTGCTTTTGTCAAGGCCTCGGGGATAAGGGCACGCCAGATATCTTTGTAATGACCATCGAAAAAATTATTATTAATATTTTCAACCATGGTTGATGACATGAAAGAAAAATTGTAGATAAACGTTATTCAAGCAGTTTATTTCTCATCGCATACATGACGAGGCCAGCAATGGTTTTGGCGCCGACTTTTTGCTTCATATTTTGCCGGATGGTCTCGATGGTTCTTGGGCTGAGAAAAACTTCTTTGGAGATCTCTTCAGTAGTTTTGTCTTCCGCGATCAGCTTTAGAATTTTCACCTCTTTCTCAGAAAACTTTACCGGGTTTGGGTAGAATTGCCTGATCGTTTTTTTATGCTGCAGTTTCAAGAGCACGGCCTTATTAACCAGGTCATTGAAATAGAAATCATCATTCATGCAGGTAATAATGGCCTGGTAAATTTCTTCCGGGTCTGTTGTTTTTGTGAGATAGGCATTGGCCCCCATTTCCATCATCTTGGTGATCATTTCCTGGTCGTCATACATAGTGAGTACAACGATCTTCACCCCCTCGTGCTCTTTACGTATCATGTTGATGGCGTTAATACCATCTACTTCAGGCATGCGTATATCCATTAATAGAACGTCAGGCTGCTTGATCTGGAGTTTGTGCATGAGGTCCTTTCCGTCTTCAGCTTCCCAAAGAATCCTGAGGTATTCTTTGTCTTTCAGAGCCATTTTGATGCCGTCTCTGAAAATCTTATGGTCGTCGGCGATCGCTACACGGATTTGTTGAGCAGTCATAGTTTAGGTTCTAACATTATTTGAGGGTGAAATATCAAACGAAAATAAACTATTTCAATTGTCCCCATAGTAGAATTCTTTAGTTGGTTCTCAAATTGTTAGTTTGTAACAACGTTTCTTGAAGCGTGATATTGCGATAATGGGAACGTAATATTACTAAGAATAATTTGATGAACCTATTATTTAATTCAGGTAAAAACTGAACAGGCAAAATCGGGGAATAATGCTCTTGTTTTCACCTCCGATGGAGCCTATTTTTGACTCAAGTTGATTGACCAGACAGCCCCGATTTGAGTCCAATGTCCTTAAACCGTCCAGAAATTCTAACCGATAATCCTTGAAAAATCACACAAAGGTCTGCTGCCAGTCAACTTCTTTAAAACAACCAGGCTTTACCACATATTCCGATTTTTTATCAACAGCCGTTAATAACCCCAAGAAAAGGTAAAACTTCTTAGGCTTTTTTATTGATTTTACTATAGTATTTTTACTAAGAATTGATAGTAAATTAACCCTATTTACAGTGAACATTTACTGCGGTTCTTTCCATGGAATCCTCTACCAGACTGCGTTTCAAATAATTCTAAAGGGATTTGAAACTAAGGTACCTATTGAGAAGGGTGGCATTTAAATCTTCTTTTATACAAGAATTGATGCTAAACCCTCAAAAACTTAGAGTATGAAAAGGCAAATTTTGGCCGGGGAAATCGAAATTTGGGACCAAGACTGATTGAAATAAGGTTGGCCGCCTGAAATTATTGATTTAAAGAAAGCTTTTCTATATTTGGGGAAAACCCAATAGTATAGAAAAGCTTTTGCACATAATGACGTACTCCTATCTGCTGCCCATCGTAGTTTCTCTCGTATTTTTTAAGAAGGCAAATCCAAAAAAAGTCTTGGTAATTGTAGGGGTATATTGCAGCGTCTTCTTTGTCTTAAACGTTTTTTTTAAAGTATTGCAGAGGGATTGGACTAGGAGCGTCTATTATTTCACTTACACACTGCTAGAATATTCCACTTTTGTTGCTCTGCTTTTTATAAACATAAGGGATAAAAGGGCTAAATTTTTTGGCCTATGCATAAGTATTCTGTTTGCGGTTTTCCTTTATTTGTTCAACTTCGTTATCAAATTTATTAAATTTGATTCGATACCGATCGCCGCGGAAACCTTGGTTCTTCTAGTCTTTATTATTTACTTTTTTTACGAGCAATTTAGAGATCCCTCCTCGTTATACATTTATAATCACTATTGTTTTTGGTTCGCAATAGGCATTCTGATTTATTTGTGCGGCTCTCTCTTTATATATGTATATGGAGACCAAATGACACTTGAGCAAATTTTGCGATTCTGGTTTTTTACGTATGTCGTCGAAATCATTAAAAATATTTTGTTTACTGTGGCTATAGTCATTTATTGCCGGAATTTCACTTTCAAACACCAAAAAAAACATATACCGTTTTTGGACATCCAAGAACTATAATAAATTATTTAAATGTTCTTCTTACAAGTCACCACCCACTCCGATGTTTCCCTCGTACTCTTTTTGGGTACGCTTGGGATGCTTGTGCTTGTAATAGGTCTCATCCTTTTCATCATTTTTCATCAACGCAGGGTAATTCGTTATCAGCAGAAATTACAAGACCTGGAAATTGAGCAGCAAAAGATGATGCTTACAGCATCAATCAAGCTCCAGGAAGAGGAACGGCAGCGACTTGCCGCAGATCTTCACGACGATGCAGGCCCTTTATTGGCTACGGCAAGACTTTATCTAAACGAAAATCTTGTCAACCAGGATAAGAGCACACAGCTTCAGTCAATATACCAGGCAAGGCAAATCATCGATGATACCATCCAGCTGATCCGCAACATCAGCCACAGCCTGATGCCGCCGACGTTGAAGAACTTTGGTCTCGAATCTGCAGTGAATGATTTGTTCCAAAAGATCAGCGGCTCAGGCACTATTAATGCCAGTAGCCGCTTTCATGACTACAGTGAAAGGTTAAAGCCCGAAAAAGAATTGGTGGTTTTCAGGATCATCCAGGAATTGATCAATAATATTTTGAAACACAGTAACTCGAGCTTTATTCATCTAACGGAAAATGTACACGGAGATAAATTCTATCTCCGCATTCATCACGATGGAAGAGGAATTGTGCAGTCTGATTTTGAAAAACTTACCAAGAGTAATATTGGTTTGGGATTGAAAAACATAAGCAGCCGCATGCGGGTCTTACATGGAAGTATCAATTTTGAAAAAGATATTTCCCAGACCTACTATAAGATCACTCTTGAGTTGCCAAAAGATGACCCTTATGAATCCTGAGAATTTTAATTGCCTAACTTTGACGAACACCTAATATCTATGGGAATCATTAAAGTTGCTATCGCTGATGATCATAAAATTTTTAGAAAAGGCGTAATTCTCTCACTTCGTCCTTATACAAATATCAAGTTTGTGCTGGAGGCCGATAACGGCGATGATTTATTGGCCGGTATCCCTGAGGCACAACCGGATGTTATTTTGATGGACTTACGAATGCCGGGCAAGGATGGCATTGAAGCCACAAAAGCCGTCAGCAAGCAGTATCCCCATATTTACGTAGTGGTGTTAAGCATGTATGAAGATGAGCGATTTGTTTACCACCTGATGGAAAATGGAGCTAATGGTTATCTTTTGAAAAATGCTGAGCCCATGGAAATTCGCAGGGCTGTAATGGAGGTGTATGAAAAGGGATATTATCTCAATAATTTTGTCAATCGCATTTTACTAAAACGCTCACACGCCAGGCAAAAAGTTGTGCCCTCGTTGAATAATGAGATCACACTGAGTGATAAGGAGAGAGACGTGCTTCGTTATATTTGCATGGAGTTCACAGCGCAAGAGATCGCTCAAAAAATGGAGATCAGCCCGCGTACAGTAGAGGCTATCAAGGATCGCCTTATGGAGCGATTTGGCAGCAAGAACACAGCCGGGCTTGTTTTCTTCGCCGTGAAAAATAACCTGATCGAGTGAAAATTTATTAATCAAACTTGATTTCCGGAATCTCCCCATCCACAATCAGTTTGCCTTCTGTCTTTGACTTTATTTCCTCAATCGAAATCCCGGGAGCCCTTTCGACCAATTTAAAACCACCGTCTGTTATATCCAGCACGGCAAGATCGGTGATGATCTTTTTTACACACCGGGTTCCAGTCAATGGCAGTGTGCAACGAGATAATAATTTCGACTCCCCTTTCGGATTGGTATGCATCATAGCGACAATAATATTTTTCGCGCTGGCGACGAGATCCATTGCGCCACCCATTCCCTTTACCATTTTACCGGGTATTTTCCAATTTGCGATGTCACCTTTTTCACTTACTTCCATCGCGCCGAGGACAGTCAGATCAACCTTGCCCGCGCGGATCATCCCAAAACTCATGGCAGAATCAAAAAAGGCAGAGCCTGGAATGGTCGTCACCGTTTGTTTGCCAGCGTTGATCAGGTCAGGATCTTCCTGGCCCTCTGCTGGAAACGGACCGATGCCCAACAATCCATTTTCACTTTGGAGAACCACGTTGATTCCCGAAGGAATATAGTTTGCTACGAGTGTGGGAATGCCAATGCCGAGGTTTACATAGTAGCCGTCTTGCAATTCTCTCGCTATTCGTTGTGCGATCTGTTCTTTCGTAAGTGGCATTTGATTAATTATTTGTCGACGGAAAACTGATGGCCAACTTATTTAGCTTTTTCTAAAGGTCCTTTGCTCTATTCTTTTTTCATAATTTTTTCCCTGGAAGATTTTATGTACGTAGATCCCAGGTGTGTGTATATGATCAGGATCCAATTCCCCTGCGGGCACTAATTGCTCAACCTCCGCAATGGTTGTCTTACCGGCCATTGCCATCAACGGATTAAAATTTCTCGCAGTCTCTTTATAAATTAGATTACCGTCTGTATCTCCTTTCCATGCTTTTACAAGTGCATAATCAGCATCGAAAGCATATTCGAGCAGATATTCTTTTCCATTGAAACTTCTTATTTCCTTTTGCTCGGCTACCTCCGTTCCCGCTCCGGCAGGCGTATAAATAGCAGGCATTCCATAGCCTGCCGCGAGGCAGCGTGTCGCCAGTGTACCCTGCGGGATCAGTTCCACGTCTAATTCTCCACTCAGAAGTTGTCTTTCAAATTCAGCATTTTCTCCAACATAGGATGAGATCATTTTCCTTACCTGTTTTTTTTTCAGCATCAAACCTATTCCAAAGTCATCAACGCCCGCATTGTTTGAAATACAGGTCAGGTCCTTCACTCCCTTGTTCACTAATGCAGAAATGCAATTTTCCGGAATACCACAAAGGCCGAAACCACCAAGCATCAATACATCACCGTCTTTAATATTGCTGATGGCTTCATCAGCATTGGATACCACTTTATTCATAAAATCAATTAGCAATAAAATTAAGAAACTTGCAATTATCATTTCTTAAGCTTGCGAAGAAGCGGCTTAGTCAATGAATCTTTACGACCCGGATGTGCAGGCCGAAGATGAGGAGATTCTATTCTTCTTTTCGCCAGCGAATCGAGAATAGGATGAAACAGGTCGGGCCGGGAACTATAATAATCAAAGCTGGTCTTGAATTGTTCCCGCGTTATTTTGTGCATATGAAATATCTCGTCGTATAACCCGATAGATCGATCTTTCTTGTTGTGTGTTGAATCCTTCAAAAATGAACCGACATACTGATCGGCACGCATCATATCCCACATTACTTCCCGCATTTCATTTTCTGGTAACACATCTTTTTTCTGCTCTCTTTCAGAACAGGAAAAAAAAGAAGTAATCAATAATAGTATACCGGGAAAAAATTTCATTTCATGTCCTTATAAGCGCTCGCATTTGTTACATCAAGCTTCATGAGCAGATCCCTTGCACGTTTTTTTATGTCGGGGGTTGCCCTGCTGAACATTTTGATCAGCTCTGTATTTTTTCCCTGGAAGAAAAACTGGATGGGCATTGAGTTAGGGATCTCAGTATTGATGGTATTGAGATAATTTAGACTGTTTATGATCCCAAGCCTTGCTTCGTCTTCTTTGTCAAAGAAATTATCCAGCCCCGCCCGATAATAAGTATAAATGGCATCGTGCATCAGTGCAAAGCGGGAGTTGTTTAGATTCTCCGCGAGGAAATAACGATTTCGCAATCCATCAAACTGCTTCCATCCCTTGATGCCTCCCCCTTCAGGAGCGTTGTTTACAATGTACCAGGCTTTTTGGAAATATGTATCCCCTCCCCGCAACGAGTACGAATCATAGTCCATTCCCAGGATGATATATACATAATAAACCAGCGTAGCTGCCAAGTTAGCGACAAGCGGATCAGAACCCTGTATCCTGTTTTCATTGAAATCGATGGGCGTATATTCGAGATATCTGAACGTGAAATTGGGATCCTGGAAATTTATTAATGGAGAATCATAAGTGGTGTTGTAAATAGGCCTTGCGGCTTGTACGGTCAAGGTAGCGTCATAAGAATTATCTCCAAGATCTTTATCCAGGTTGATCAGAAAACTACAATTGATCTTTTCACCAGTGAGAAAATTATCACTCGTCCACTTACGGTTATTAATGAAATTGTTCAGTGAATTTTGCAGGGTTTGGAACACTTTTTTGTCAATCTGGGAGCTAATCTTGTCTGACAATACAGTAATGCGCGCCTGTAGCTCCTGTGCCTCAACAAAGAAAACAGATAAAATAAAAACAGCGGTTACAAAAAACTTTTTATTCATAGAATAATTGAATTATTGTATCAACGATATCCTTAGCAACATCCCGCTTGGATTTTGCTTCAAATTGAAATTCTTTTCCTCCTTTCTCAAAAATAGTCACCTTATTCTTATCGCTGCCGAAAACATTGTTGCCTTCATTCAGAGAATTCAAAACAATAAGATCCGCATTTTTTCTCTTTAATTTCTCCAGCGCGTTCTTTCTTTCATTGGTTGTTTCCAAAGCAAAACCAATAAGTACCTGCCTGCTTTTCTTCCTCTCCCCCAACGTCTTCAAAATATCCTTTGTTTGTTTTAATTCAAGCAGGATCCCTTTTCCGTTCTTTTTTATTTTTTCTTTCACCGCTTTTGCAGGCGTATAGTCGGCAACTGCGGCTGCCATTACTCCAATGTCAGAATTTTTAAATGCTTTTAAGCAAGCGTCATACATTTCCCCTGCAGTATGCACTTTCACCAACCGAATGCCATTTTCCAGTTCAACATTAGGTCCCGCCACTAATGTCACCTCCGCCCCCCTGCTGCAAAGCTCATTTGCTATCGCAACTCCCATTTTTCCACTCGAGTGATTCCCAATAAAACGGACAGGGTCGATCGGTTCGTATGTAGGTCCTGCAGAAACAAAAGCCTTTTTGCCACTAAGTGTCTTTGCTAAAAAAAAATTATGTTCCAAAAATTGGACGATGGTTTCGGGCTCCGCCATGCGACCCTCACCATACAATCCACTGGCCAATTCACCCTTTTCAACGGGAATAATTTTATTGCCGAACGATTCGATCTTTTTCAAATTTTCCCTGGTTGCTGCATGATGCCACATATCTTCATCCATTGCAGGTGCGACTGCAACAGGACAAGTGGCGGATAAGTAAACCGCGAGTAACAGATTATCACAAAGCCCGTGGGCCATTTTAGCAAGGGTATTGCAGCTCAGCGGTGCTATTATCATTACGTCGGCCCAGCGACCAAGCA
>Ga0070664_100005233_pt1 | contig 10409 bp, 9 predicted proteins | sample KBSC73metaG_FD_65863 | JGI IMG/M metagenome (GOLD analysis project Ga0070664, IMG submission 65863) | Corn rhizosphere microbial communities from Kellogg Biological Station, Michigan, USA - KBS C7-3 metaG | ecosystem: Host-associated > Plants > Roots > Rhizosphere > Soil ... | reverse complement strand
CTCTCAATGAAGGTCTGGCCATCGATGGGCAGAAGCGCTTTGGGCCGTCCCATACGGCTCGACTCGCCGGCGGAGAGAACCACGGCGACAATCATGACTGACCCTGCCAAGTATAAGCGCAAACCTCTTCAGCGTATTTCCGTCCGGAGAGTTTATCGTGAGCGCAGTCAACGGACTCAGGGCGAGCTTTTTCAAACAGGCGAAGAGTTTTTTGAAACATCTCCGCCTTTGGCAAAGAGGCATTAAGGAGGATTTCTTTGCAGCACAACAATTCGGCCATGACTATCGGCATTTCAGCCGGCAACTCACCGAGTATTATAGACCTTGTCGATGAAACCGTTTTTTTCCAGCTCCCGCACAATACTATCGTCGACAATATCCTCGACCCGCAATAACGCACCCGGTTTTCGCGCCAGCGCTTCCTTGATCTGCACTTCAGTGCCTTCGCGCGTGACCAACGGCACCCGGTCGTGCAGCTTTACATTGGCAGCATAGGAAGCTTCCAAGTATTGCGGATTGTCTTGGCGCGTGTATTTGGCGATATATTTTTTTGTCTCTTCCTTGTGAGTTTTGAGGAAATGGGTCGACTCGATGAGCGCCATCGTGAGCCGGCGAATGGTATCGCGGTGACTCGCTAGATAATTCTTTGTCGTGGTCGAGCAGATGTAGGGAAACTCATAACGCTTTTGAAAATCCGCTGTGCTGATCATAATTCGATGGGGCATGCCTTTGGCGAGATAAATGGTGCCCGGTGGCGAGGGAAAGCCGACGATCCGTCCGGTGCGAAACGCCGCCGCGCGTTCCGTCGGGCCGCCCACCTGAAGAATCGGGACATCGCGGACCGGCTCCAATCCCAAGCCTTTGATCAGCACCCGGGCAGCGACATCCGAGGCGCTGCCAACGCGGCTGATGCCGATGCTTTTCCCTTTCAAATCCTCCGGCGACTTGACCGACTCCTGGACGATTAATTCATACGGCAGCGTATTGATATAGCAGGCGGTCATTACGAGGTTCGCGCCACTCACTGCTGCGCTCGCCACCGCACCGCCGGAAGCATTCGCGACCTGAATATCGCCCGAGACTACTGTGGAGACGCTCATCGTCGAGCTTTGGATGAAGATCAGCTCCACGTCCAAACCGTATTTTTTATAGATGCCGGCATCGAGCGCTGTGAACCAGACGGTATTCGAGGCATCCGCCGAGCTATACGCGATTTTGAGGCGCTCCTGCGCTTGAGCACCGCTCGGACCACAGGCGCCGACTAGTAACACAAAAATAACTATACGACGGATCATTCCTTTGACTCCTTATTCCTAGTCTAAACGCGCCTCCCGAGTTGAAAGGGTGCTGGGAAATTTGGCTTGATCTCGCGATCACTCGGCAGGTAGCGCCATACATTCGGCGACGGGAAGCTCAACCCAAACCGGATCGCCGCGCCGAACTTGGAAAGTGTAGCGCTGGTGCGTTTGCAACATCTGATTGCCCAGTTCGACGGCACAATCAACGTATTCGCCCAAAAACATGGCTGCGCCGATTTTACCCTCGATGACGTTCAGACTCGACTGTGGGTGGTCAATGTGAAGGTTGATACTTTCGGGGCGAACCACAACAACGACATGGCTGCCGACGCCTAGGCCATCGAGAACCTGGCACGAAATTTCACCGTTCTCAGTTTTTACCGCACCGGTGCCGTTGCCTTCGAGTCGGGCGACGTGTCCGCTAAGCTGATTCGTCGAACCGATAAAATTCGCAACAAACTTGCTCTTCGGCTGTAGATAGATGTCGCGCGGCCCGCCTTCCTGAATGATCACGCCGGAGTTCATGACCGCGATCACGTTCGACATCGAGAGGGCTTCGATCTGATCATGGGTGACGTACAGAGTGGTGATGCGCAAGCGGCGCTGCAACTCCCGAAGCTCGAAGCGCATGCGCTCGCGGAGTTTCGCGTCCAAATTGCTCAACGGCTCATCGAGCAGCAATACCTGCGGTTCGCGCACCAGCGCGCGAGCCAACGCGAGCCGCTGTTGCTGGCCACCGGAAAGCTGCGTCGCCATGCGCTCTTCATAGTCGCCGAGTTCCACCTGAGCCAGCGCACTGCCCACTTTCTTCCGGATATCAGCGCTGCTAAAACGCTGCTTTCCAACCCGCAAAGGAAACGCAACATTTTCAAACACCGTCAAGTGCGGCCAAATCGCATAGCTTTGAAACACCATGCCGATGGGCCGGCGATAAGCTGGCACAAATGTGTGATCGCCAGCGGCATAAACTTTTTTTCCGGCAACAACGATCTCGCCACCGTTCGCCTTTTCCAATCCCGCGATGCAGCGCAAGGTTGTGGTCTTGCCGCAGCCGGAAGGCCCTAGCAAGGTATAAAATCGCCCCTCTTCGACCGTGAACGAAATACCGTCCACTGCCTTGACCCCGGCATTATCGCCGTCGGCGTAAATCTTTGTGAGAGACTTGACTTCGATCATTGCTGACTTGGTTCGAGCTGTTGAGTCGTTGCTCCGTTCGAACGATTTGTACGTCTTGAACTTTTATTGCGTTTGTATTCCCACCCGGCCTGTCAGTTTGTAGAACACCGCCACAATGGCTAGCAGGGTCGCGATCATCAATATTCCGATGGCCGCGACAACGGTCACTTGGCCCTGCTCGAACATAGTGAACAGCAGAATCGATAAGACGCGGCTTTCACCGGTCGCCAACAGCACCGAAGTGGAAAACTCTCGGAAGGACACGATGCAGATATAGATCCAGCCGGCGACCAAGCCCGGCCGCAGGAGCGGCAACGTTACGCGCCGAAAAGTTTCCCACCAGGAAGCACCGGACGCCGCGGCCGCTTCTTCCAGCTCAGAGTGAATTTGCAGTATAGAGCCGGAGGCGGCCCGCATACCGTAGGGAATAAACCGGGTTAAGTAAGCGATGAGCAATACCCAGATCGTGCCGTAGATCGGAATCGGAAAAGCAACGTACAACAAGATCAATGCCATACCCATGACAATACCGGGGATCGTAATCGGCACAAAAGCCAGAAAGTCCAAAATCCAGGAACCGGGTAAGCGGCTTTTATAAACGATCCATGCCACCAGCGAGGTCAGCAGCATCGCCAGCGTTGCCGTCAACGTCGCGAGCACTATGCTGTTTTGCAATGCGTCCCAAAAGGGCCGAAAGCCATTCAAGTAACGGTAATTGTCGAGACTTAACTTCTGCACGGCATCCCAACTCGGGGCGGCGAAGAACGGCAAGAACGATGCCCAGAAAAGCACCAGAAACGGCAAAAGAACCACGAAGGCAAAATAGCTCGCCAGAAATCCGAAGCCCACCCAACGCCAACGGCCGAGATCGAACTGCCGCGGCCTGAAGGCTTTGCCTGTAACGGTTTGAAACTTTTTTCCTTCTTTGGTCGCGCGGCTGTACAACCACACACCGACCGCGCTCAAAATCAGTAGGCCAACAGCCAGCGCTCCGCCGCGGCCGTAATCCGGCGGGTATTCATTGAAGGCGAGAAAGATTTCGCTGGTATAAACGTAAATCCGCGCCGGAATGCCGATTAACGCCGGTGTCTCGAAGGACTCCAGGGTGCGGACGAAAAGGATCAGCAGAACAGATCCCGCAGCAGGAACCAGCAGCCGCAATGTCACCCGCTTGAAGGTTTGCCACGCGCCGGCGCCGGACATCATGGCGGATTCCTCGAGGGATGGATCCATAGATTTGAACGCCGCCGTCATCATCAGAAAGGCCAACGGCACCTGCCCGACCGAATGCACCCAAATCATACCGGGCAAGGAGAAAACATTGAACGGCGGCGATGCGAGGCCAAAGAGGCTCTTTAACCAGACATTGATATAGCCGAACTTCGGACTCAGAAGAAAAATCCAGGCGATCGATTCGAGCACGCCTGGCAAAATCAAGGGCACCACCGCGAGCGGCACAAAGATGCCGCGCAACGGCGTATTCGTGCGTTCGGTTAACCAGGCAAGCAAAGTCCCCAGGACAAAAGTAAGCGCTGCCGAGCCCGAGGCGAAGATGAGAGAATTTTTGAACGTCGAGTAGGTATATTCGCTGGCATATGCGGCTTGATAATTTTTTAAGGTGTAAACAAATTCCCGCGGCGCGACTTCCGCTTGAAAGCTCCCAATGAGCAGCATCAGTAGCGGCAAAACGGCCAAGTAAATCAGAATGCCCGCGCCGACCAGCGGTACGAATAGCGCGGGATCGCGAAACGACGGCAGAGTGGCGCCGGTGCCGCGAGGGATTGCGAGTGTCGCCATACTTCACCTTTGTATAAGCAGCTTCGAAACCTGACGATCTTTAGCGCAGCCTGAAGATCTCCTTCCAGATCTTCTCGTACTTGGGGAACTCTTTCAAATCGGCCGCCGTGATAAAATAGGTTTTCTCGGTCTTGGTTTTGTCAGTCGGGTCGACTTTCGGGTGCGCAGGATTGCGTCCTCCTTGCGCCATCGCTTTCTGTCCTTCCTGGCTTGCAACCCAGCGGGCGTATAGCAATGCGGCGTTGGGATGCGGCGAGTTCTTGAAGATCGCTGTGCCGTTGATCGATGCCACGCCTTCGCTCAGCAAGTAATTCACCGGCGCGCCCTTTTTGACACGGATCGGATAGTGATGTGAATAGCAGGTAAGACAGGCGGCCGCCTGGCCGGCAACCAGGAGCTCCGCCAGCTGAGAGTGTCCTTTGTGAAATTCGACGTTGTTTGCCGCGACTTTTTTCCAGTACTCGATCGCCTTTTCATCGCTCTTGAAGCGGTATTTTGCGAACGCCAGCAACATCTCGAGATCGCGGGGCTCCGCAATCAGCCGATTCTTCCAACGCGGCTGGGTGAAATCATCGTACGATTTGGGCTCCTCCTCTTTTTTGACCAAGCTCGTGTTCCAGGCCGCAATGAAGTATTGCAGGTCGGAAGCGACCCAAAACGAACCCTTCAGTCCTTCCGGATAGGCAGCCGCTTCCGGAAAATTCGCATCGAGCAATAAGCCCTGGTCGTGAACCTGAAGCACATTTTCAAGCGGCACCTGGAGAACATCGGCGAGGGTTTTGCCGCCGCGTGCTTCACTGACCGCACGCGCCACCAACTTGTCGGAAGTGGCGTCCACATGATTGATTTTAATACCGGGAAATCGTTTCTCGAACGTCGGTAGGACAATCTCGGCATTGATCTGCGCCAAGGTGGCGTAGAAGTTCAGCGCCCCCTCCTTCGCAGCGGCTTTGTGCAGCTCATCCAACGACTGCGCCCAGACAGATGAGCCAGACGCCAGTCCGACGAGCATGAAACCCGCTATGATTATTCGCACGATACGCCCCATCAAGCACCTCCAACCCAGATCCAAACACGTAAGCTTGATACCAACTTGGAAGTTCGAGTCAATACGCCGCTTCGCGCTGTATCTCTCGAGATACGACTCCGCTCTACTCGGGAAATCGGAAAGACCGACGACTCTGCTCAGCGAAGCTTAAAAATCTCCTTCCAGGTCTTCTCGTATTGGCGCCAATCCTTTATTTCTTGCGTTCCGATGGGGTAAAGCGTCTCAGGACGAATCTTCTCCACCGGCTCGACCTTCGGATGGGGCGGCAGTCGTCCGCCCGCAGCATAAGCTTTCTGCCCTTCTTCGCTGGCGGACCAACGGTAAAAAAGCCAGGCGGAATTTGGATGCGGCGCATCTTTAGCAATGGCATCGGCCGTGATCGTAGCAATCCCCTCGGCCCGCATGTAGCCCAGCGGCGCGCCTTTTTTGATCCGTGGCGGATAATGGTGCGCGTAGCAGGTCACGCAGGCGGCCGCCTGCCCGGCAACGAGGAATTCCGCTAGCTCGGAATGACCCTGATGAAACTCGATGTTATTGGCGGCGAGCTTGCGCAGATAGTCGAACGCTTTTTCGTCATTTTTAAATTTGTGCCGTGCAAGGCCGATCAGCAATTCCACATCACGCGGCTCCGCAATCAGCTTTCCCTTCCATTTTGGATCCGCGAAATCATCGAACACCTTTGGTTCATCCTCTTTTTTTACCAAATTCGTGTTCCATGCACCGATGATGATGACCAAGTCGGCCGCCAACCAATTGGTTCCCTTGAAATTGGCCGGATAGGCCGCAGCTTCAGGCGGAAGCCGATCCACCAGCAGCTTTTGATCGGCTACTTGCAGCACATTTTCGAGCGCCATCTGAAACACATCGGCGAGAACTCTCCCGCCGCGCGCTTCGGTAATCGCCCGTGCGGCGAGTTTGTCGGCGGTCGCATCGACGTGGTTGACTTTCATCCCGGGAAAGCGTTTTTCAAATACCGGTAAGATCTTCTCCGCGTTGATCTGCGCCAAGGTCCCGTAAAAGTTGATTGTGCCGCCTTCCTTCAAGGCCGCCTTGTGAAGCTCATCCAGAGATTGGGATTGCGCTCGCGCTGGCGTCGCAATTGCGGCGAGCATCATCCCCAGAGCCACACTAAAAACCGTCGCGAATCCATTACGGTTTATTTTGAACATCGTACCTCCATCGTTTTGTTGCGCGATTTACGCCCGACTATCTCAATTTGAAAACTTCCTTCCAGACCTTTTCGTATTTCGAATATTGCTTGAGGTCCTCGACTCCCACCGCATAAATCACCTTGGGTCGAATTTTCTCCGTGGGCTCAACTTTCGGATGGGCCGGGGTTCTCCCACCCTTCGAGTAAACCGCCTGCCCCTCTTCGGACGCCGCCCAGCGGCTAAATAGCCAGGCGGTATTCGGATGGGGCGCATTCTTCAAGACCGCGACCGCGATAATTCCGGCAGCTCCTTCGCTCAACATGTAATCGACTGGAGCGCCTTTCCGTTTTCGCTCGGGATAATGATGGGAATAGCAGGTGAAACAAGCCGCAGCTTGTCCGGCGACTAGAAGCTCCGCGAGTTGGGAATGCCCTTTGTGAAATTCGACGTCGTTTGCCGCAATGCGCGCGAGGATGGCACGCGCTTTCTCCAGGCTTTTATGCTTGTGGGTGAGCGCCACCAGGATCTCGTAATCGCGCGGTTCCGCAATCAACCGTCCTTTCCAGCGCGGATCGCCGAAGTCGTCAAGGAATTTCGGTTCTTCGTCCTTTTTAACCTTGTCCGTGTTCCAGGCGCCCACGAAGAAGATCAAATTGTTCGCCACCCAGTAGGAGCCTTTCAGATCTGCCGGATACGCGGCGGCCTCAGGCGGCGCCTTGTCCAGTAGCAATCCTTGCTCATGGATCTTGTTGATGTCTTCCAGCCCAAACTCCACGACGTCCGCAAGCGTTTTGCCACCGCGCGCTTCGGTAATCGCTCGCGCGGAAAGCTTATCTGAAGTAGCATCGACGTGGTTGATGCGAAGACCGGGGAAGCGCTTCTCGAATACCGGATAAATTTTCTCGGCATTGATCTGCGCCAGCGAGCAGTAGCAGTTGAGCGTCCCGCCTTCCTTCTGCGCCCTCTTATAAATCTCGTCGAGACTTTCGCTCTGGGCCAGCGCAGAGGCGGTGATTACGGAAAATAAAAAGACGGCGATCAATCCGGCAGCACTCGTCTTGTAAGTCATGGCTCACCTCGCACGTGCTATTTTTTGCTCTTCAGCGCGGTTTGTAATTTGTTCTTGAGATCGGAACTCATGCCCAAAAATTCCGTCACCAGCTTGTGAATCTCTTCGCCGAAGGTCGGATCGATTTCGAGCTTGCCTTTGGCCGCGTCCGCCTGCAGCTCTTTGTCGGCAAACACCTTCTCGAATGCTGATTCGAGCGCCGCGGCCCGATCCGCGGGCGTTCCAGGCGGCACCACGTAGACTTTGCCGAAGTCGTTCGGCGTACTCGTGCCGAATTTCAACAAAAGGCGCTGCTCATCGGTTTTGGCAATCTGCGGGATCGTCGGCACATTCGGCACGATCAGGTCCTTGATCGGCTTTTCGGAAAATTGCGCCAATACGAGCCACTCGCCAGTTTTTACTTTGTCGAAGGAAGTGATCTTGACGGAGGTATACGAATTGAAGAATCCGTCCACCTCTCCCGAATCGATCGCCATGCGCACGTCGGCCGTGCCTTTGTAACCCAGCACGACTTTCAAGTTCGCGCCGAGCACATCGCGGGCGAGCACCGGTGCGTGTTCCACGGTTGAGCCCGGGATACCGCCAACGGTAATCTGCTTGCCGTTCGGCCCCAGAAGCTCCTCGAATTTAGTGACGCCGGGTTTGCGCGTCACAATGAACACGTAGGTTTCGCTCACGGGCACCGCGAGATAACGGAACTTGCCCATGTCGAACTGAACGGCCGGGTTGCCAAACAATTGCTCTAAAATAATCGGTCCCGAGATATTGCCGATGACCGTGCCATCCTTCGGGGCGGCATTGAACATGTGATTGGCGGCGATAATGCTTCCCGCCCCTGCCATATTGTCGACGATGACGTTCGGATTGCCGGGGATGAATTTGGAAATGTGGCGGCCGATCAGCCGCGAATACTGATCGTAGCCGCCGCCTGCGGTAAAGCCGACGATAATCCGTATCGACTTCCCGCGGTAAAAGTTCGCGACTGCCTTTTCATCATAGCTCGCCTTTGGTACCTGAGCTGCCAACCCTATGGCGATAGAGCCGAGGGAGAATATCAACGTCGAAAACGAGAACAGCCTAAGTCGCATGATTACCCCCTGTTTCGCGTCGCAGCGACTCGAGTTACGGGCGTTCAACATCCTAGACTTTAGACGTACTCGGCAGAGAGAACTTCACTTCCGAAGACGAAGCTTTTAAAGACGCTCCAATCGCTTCAGTGTTGCGCCGTAATCCAGGACCGCCTTGTCGATGGAATAATCGGGCTCGTAACCCAGCTGGTCTTTCGCGCGAGAAAAATCGCTGGCAAGTCGGGAATCGGGATACGGCATGGGATTCTTTTCTTTGACTAGCTCGATGTTCGACCCTGGATAAGCCTTGCGCACTGCTGCGACAATATCATCGCCGCTGAGGGTGATGCCGTTGCCGATGTGAAACAGCGTGTCAGTAAATTTGTCCTTGAGCACCGCCAATACGGTACCTTTTGCCGCATCCTTTCCGTAAAGAATCTCCGCCGGCCCGTATGGCCACCCGATCTTTGCCGGCTCGCCTTTCACAGCAGCACGAATCATCTGCTGAATCGCGATCTCGCGGGTCGCTTTGAGCGCAGCCGGCGAGGGACCATAAAGCCCACCCGTGTAACGAAGGCAAATAAATTCGAACCCGTAGCGTTTGGCGTAGGCGCGGCCCATAAATTCGCAGCTCGCTTTTGTCGCAGCGTAAATCGACGGCGGATTCATCGGAATCGTCTCGTCGATCTTGTGCAAACCCTCGCCGAGCGATCCCAAGTAGACCGTTCCAGAGCTTGGGAATATCATCCGGGACACTTTCTCCAGACGCGCGGCTTCAAAAACATTGACCGTCCCCATAAAATTCAGCCGCACGCCGCTGTAGGGTCGGCGCTGCACTTCTTCGCCGAGAAAAGCGGCAAGATGAATGATCCGATCACAATCATTATCCCGTAGTGCGGAAATCAGCGCAGGCAAATCCATCATATCGCCACGGATCGCCGTGACTTTGCCGCTCTCGACACCGACCGCCTCGAGCAGACGCTCGTTCACGGCAACATCATAGACGACCGGCCGCTCGCCGCGATCGAGCAACATTCTTACGGCGTAAGCTCCGACCAGTCCGGAACCGCCAGTCACGAGTATTCCTTTGCTCGCCATATCGGAGGTTTCCCTTCAGAACGGTGCCTCTAGTATCTCAAAGCCCATGCCGAGTCAACGTAGGGGGCTTCATCCGTGCGATGGCGAGTCCACGAGCGGATACCCTGAGTACGCGGAGCGCGTATAGCAGCGCTGCTCGCTGCAGATCAGGACACTGCGTGTCGCCCGAGCCCGAATAACGCGAAGGCGGTATCCTTCCATACGTCAGCGCTACACACTGCCTACTCATGACATTCGGCATGGCCCGACTTCGCGAGTAGGGCGAAGCGCGTATCGAGGGAGTCGCCGCCCTTGACCTCACTTTTTTTTCGAGCATGATGTCAGCCGGCGCGTCTAACTGAATAGAGGAGGATTCCGAATGTCCTATAGAAGCTCACTTGGCGTCATATTCGGGTTTATTTTGGCAACCGCTTCTTTGGCCGCGGGACAAGAAAAATTGCGGCTGGCCTGGGCAGGCTTTAGCCCGACAAATAGCCCGGTCTGGGTCATGGACGATCGCAAGCTCTTACAGAAGCAGGGTGTGACACCGGAGATCATCTCGATAAACGCGAGTCCGACGGTGCTGCAAGCATTGCTCGCCAATGAAATCGACGCTGCCAGTATTTCGGTCACGACTCTGACGAGCTCCCGTTTGGCGGGAGCCGACACGGTTATGATTCTTGGCATTGTCCCGACGTTCGTCGATCATATCGTGTCCTTGTCGAG
>Ga0070664_100005231_pt1 | contig 10410 bp, 8 predicted proteins | sample KBSC73metaG_FD_65863 | JGI IMG/M metagenome (GOLD analysis project Ga0070664, IMG submission 65863) | Corn rhizosphere microbial communities from Kellogg Biological Station, Michigan, USA - KBS C7-3 metaG | ecosystem: Host-associated > Plants > Roots > Rhizosphere > Soil ... | reverse complement strand
TCGATTTGCTTCACCTGCCTGACCCCTTCCATAAAGTTGGGGAATTCTTCGAACTGGGTCCACTGATTGTAGACGGCTCTGACCGGCACGTTGATTTCGATCGATTTCTCGATAACCGACATCCTGTCCTCCTTTCGCTTCAAGATTGAACGTCACGCAGTTTCACGACTCACTGCTCATATTTCTCGACGATCTCCGCAGGCCTGACTTGTGCCTTGTCCGGATCTTGTCCGGTCGCGCGAAGGGCACGGCGCTGCCGGAGAAGATCCCATCTTTGATCGAGTTCGACCTGAATGGTGCGTAACCGGGCGCGCTCGTCTTCGGTCAGAGACTCCTGTGCCTGCAGCCGATGTTCCTGCGTGACCAGCTCATCGATGTGTTGAAGAACCGATTTGTCCGTCGATGGCTCTCGCATCGGATGTCCCTCGCCGCACGTTCTTACAGCGCCCGCAGAAACGCCGTCAGTGCTCGTTTCTCTTCCTGCTCCAGCTTGAGGCCGCCGATGATGTTGAAAAACTCCACGGTATCCTCGAGCGTCGGGAGACGACCGTCATGCAGATAGGGCGGAGAATCTTTGATCCCTCGCAAGACGAACGTCTTGATCGGGCCGTCCGCGGCCGCCCCGAATCGCTCGAGACGTAGATCATGCATCTGGTGATCGGTAAACGACGGCGGCTGATGACAGCCGGCACACTTCGCTTTCCCGAAAAAGAGATCCTCCCCTTTGGTTTCGAGCGGCGCCGATTTCGTCCGGTCCAGCCGGCCCGTCATCGGATCGAGCCTGGGCGCGGGCGGAAAGTCGATCATGTTCTGTATCTGTGCCATGTGGGCCACAGGCACCCGGTCGATGATGTTCATGCCCTTCTTCACGGCCCGGATCGGATCGCCGTTGAAGTAGGCCGTGCGCTGCTCGAATTCCGTGAAATCTTCCACGGACCGGATCGAGCGCTTCGAGCCGTGGATCTGCTGGTTGAACATTCCGCGCAGACTGACCGTATCCAGCCGCAACCGCTCCATTTGAGGCCGCGTGTCGGGATTGAGATGAAATTGCCCGGTCGTATGGAAATTCACGTGGCAATCGAGGCAGCTCACGCCCAGGCTCGGTTTCGCCGATTTCCGGTCATGAGTCGCGTTGAATTCTTCCTGCGGAAACTGCGTCACGAGCATGCGTACACCATCAAGCTGTGCCGGCGTTACAAGTCCGCGGAAGATGCGGTCGAAATTGTCCGCGTTCAGCACTTCACCTTGCGACACATCCCCAAGCTCGGGATGGGTCGTCAGAAAAATCGGAGGCGGGAACTCCGGCAGGATGCATTCTGGAAGATCAAATTCCACGTCAAATCGTTCCAATCTGGGAAATTCCTTGGTCTGTATTTGCGGGAAGACCTGGCCCCCGACGGCCTGCTTTACGTGCGGCAACCGATCAAAGCCGGGTGGAAATGCGCCTCTTTTTCTGATGTCGTCGGCAGAGAGTTGGCCGAGCTGCTCCCACGTCATCCCGCCGCCCAGTTTGACGGTTGGACCGATCGGCTGCAGTTTCCCCTTCGTCATGGTGACGCCTTTTTCAGTGCGGCAGCTCAGGTCGTAGCGATCGTTCAAGAGCTTGTGCTGCCGCTTCATGACGTCGGCTTTTTGGTTGATGTCCTTTTTCATGACCTCTTCGGCCGTTTTGAAGGCATCTTGTCCTGGCGGGGCGCCGAACACATCGTAAGAAAAATCCACCCCGTCGAATCCTTTTTGCTTGGCGTCATCGATGCTGCCGACCTGTGCCTGCTGCTTTTTGCCTTCGGAGGTCGGCTGAGCCAGGCCTGCGCGATCCATGACCAGCGCCCATGACACCAGCGCGGTTGCTCCGATGAGACAAAGCCCTTGGAGCCACAATCTGCCAATCCTCATCGTGTCCGTGTCCCTTTTCACTCAACGACTGGGAGTCTGGAACGCACTTACCGTTCGGCCGACCCGTCGAGACCGATTGCACTGGCGATCTGTTGGGCTTGCCGAAGGTGCTGCCTCAAGAGCGGCAGCGTGCCTTCCGCCCATTGCTGAACCTGCGGATCTTTGATCGCCTTGAGATGTCGTTCGAACTCTTTCACGTCCTTGCGATGGTCACGCAGCATGTAACCGATGTACGCCTGGTCGAACTCCCTCCCCGACAACCGGGCGAATTGCTCCTGCTTGTCCTTGTGCTTGCCGGTCAACTCGGTGGGAAGGATGACGCCTTCCTTGAAGGCGAGCTGCCGGATCTCGGCGCTCGTTTTCCGGTGATCCTCGATCATTTGCGCTCCGAACTGCTTGACCTCTTGGTTGCCAGCCCGCTCGGAGGCCAACTCTCCCAAGGCAATCTCCGCCTGTTGACCTTCGGCCGCCTTTTGCAAAAACCCCTGGGCAGAGGGCCTGGCGTCCGGCTTACCGCCGCTCGCCGGAAGGAAGGCTGCTGCAGTCGTCGCCAACAGCCAGGCCGTCGCCGTGAACATCATAGGGTCACCCTGTTGAGGCCGCCGACCGTCACTGTCTGTCCGCCTCATACCATCGATGCGTCTCAGCCTGCCTCCCTCCAGACTCTGCCCGCCATCGCAGCCATGAGGCCAAGGTGAGACCGGTGGCGGCAAGCGCCGCACCCGTCAACAGCGGATGCAATGAGGCCTGCGTGTAGAGGCTGGTTTCCGCCACGTAGGCCGCGCGTCCCCCGCGTTCTCTGAGACCGGTGGTAGGAGCGTACAGACTGTTGTTGGTACGGTCCTCTTCCGGTTGGTCGCTCAACTGCATCTCGAAGAGGGAGGTCATAATTTTGTCCGTCAACCTGGGAGCCAGATTCCCGATCGTGGACAGGATCTTCCCACTGCCTCCCACACAGACATCCCGTGTGGGGTGTTCCGCACAATGAAGAATGGCTTTTGCAACCACTTCCGGGGCATAGACTGGAAGCGGAAATGCCGGTTCCATAGCCAGGTAGTTTTTGGCATGCTCCGCGTACGGCGTATCGATCGAATAGGGCTTGATCAGGGTCACGGAGATCGGCAAGCGGTCGTGCTCCAGTTCCATGCGAAGCGAATCGGTAAACCCCTTCACTGCATGTTTGCTCGCACAGTAGATGCCCTGTAAGGGAACCGCCCGATCCGAGAGAATGCTTCCGATGTTGATCAACGCCCCGCCCTCGCGGAGATAGGGAACGGCGATACGGGAACCGATGACTACTCCCCAAAAATTCGTTTCGAACAACCGTCGCTGATCCTCCATTGAGATGTCCGTTAAGCGGCCATACACCGAAACGCCCGCCCCGTTCACCCAGGTGTCGATACGGCCGAACCGCGACACCGCCTCTTCCGCCACCCGCCGCACTGCCGACTCATCCGACACGTCCGCGGCAAGGAAGGTGGCCATGCCGCCGTTCGATTCATCGCCCGTGATTTCCTCAGCCGCTTCCTGCAATGCCTCATGGTTACGGGCGGTCAAGACCACACGGGCGCCCCGTTGTGCGGCCATCCGTGCCGTCACGAGCCCGATCCCGCTGGACGCTCCGGTGACGACGATGACCTGATCTTTGACGGGTTTGAGCCAAGCAGCCATAGGAAACGATCTGCCTCGAGAGGGTCGGAGGCGTTGAACAACCTTTCGCTCACTATGCGGGAGCCAAGTATGGCTATCGACTAGCAAATGCCCGAGACAAATTGTTGCGCGACGACAACGCTCGAAAGATGGCATTCGCGAAGCGTCAATGCAGCGGCCAATCGGTAACAATTTCATCTCAAGGGGTTTCCCTAGTCGTCCTGCCGCCGCCATTCGCGTGATAACCAACCTTTACATCGGTGATAGAAGAACTTTCCTAAGCGGCTCCGCATCCGACATCCGTCCATATGACTATGCCTCGCTGCTCAGCAATCCTTGGCCTCGTGCTGTTGTTCGGCTTCCTCGTCGTCTCCGAGGGACTGACTGCAGATTCCGATGGGCCCAAGGACGGGGCGCAAAAGACCGCCACGCCGTCAGGGCCTTCCAGTGATCAAGCCACGCTCACGGAACTCCACAACAAACGTGGCAAGGCTCAAGCGGAACTCGACGCCGTCAACCAGCCGAAGACGTTGGCGGCGGGCGCCCCGGCGGGAACGTCGCAAGAGGAACTGCTGGAACGCCGCACCCTGCTTCACCATATCGTGCGGAATCTCGACGAGCAGATCGATGATACGCTGCGTCTCGAGCAAGCCCGCCGGCAACGAAACCAACCCCCAGAATCCTCGTCCGCAGCGCCCGCTCCTGAGGAATCTCCGCCGTATTCCGTGTTTTTTGCGGATCAACTGTGGGATACGATCTACTCCCTGCACCTGGCCGTCGAAGGTCTGCAATCCCAGCAAAGCCTCATCGAGCTTCGGTCCGGTCGCGCCAGGGATGCACTGCAGGCAACAGAAGAGCGTTTGCGTCAGGTCTCTGAACGGTTAGAGAGCGCGAAGGGGACGATCGATGACCGACAGCGCTGGCTTCGTGATCTCGAAACATTACGTCAGAAAGCGGCCGCCGTACTCTTGCAGGCAACGGAACTGTCGAAGACCCGCATCGGGGAGGAACTGTCCGACGCAAAGGCTCGCCTCGAGTCCGCAGAGCATCGGCTGGCAGCGGTAGAGTCTCAGGTGGAGTTCACGGAAGCAGACCTGGCCAAGATCCGCACGCGCCTCTCCGAGGAACAGCAGCAGCTCGCCGACGAGTTGGATAAAACGACCGCCGAGCGGCTGCGCCAATTCGACGAGCTTCGCACCATGGAGGGACAGCTGGCCTCCCGGGTCTCCAAAGGAAGCACGGCGGGCCGGCAGGCGGCCAGAAACCTCCGCCGAACCCAAGGCGCCATCGAGGTCGGCCATGTTCGGACGGATGCACTGTCGCTCAAGGGCGACTTGCTGCAGCTATTGCTGGACGTCGTGGAAGGCGAACGACAGCTCTGGGAGAGCCGCTATGCGATCGTTCACAGCGGCGAACCGGGGACAATTCGAGAGGCCTACGACCGCTTCGCGCCGCTGTTTACCAATTTTCAGGCGTCCAGGGACTACGTGCGACAGCAATTGGGCATCGTGTCGAGGCAGATCGGCGAATTGGAGACGCGGCTCAAAAACAGCGCCACCGCCGATGACCGAAGCCACGCGCGGGCCCTCCTTGATGCCCACCGGCAACGCGAGAGCATCTACAGTTCCACGCTCCAGCGGCTGGATCAGGCATCCCGGTTCCTTGAGCGTTGGAAGTCGATGTTCAAGGAACAGCAACAGGAGTTGCCCCTCTCGGCCCGGCTGGAAGGATGGTGGCAGCAGACATGGGAACGGACAAAAGGTGCCTGGGATTGGGAGGTGTTCAGCGCAGAAGATACGATTGAGGTCGAAGGAAAGAAGATCACCGGACACCGCAGCGTGACTGTCGGCAAGATTGTCACCGCGCTCGTGATCCTCTCGATCGGCTATTGGCTGTGTCTGTACGTCGCGGCGTTCGTCGGCCGGCTGGCCGTCACCCGGCTCGGCGTCGACGCGGAATTGGCCAACCTGCTTCGCCAGTGGAGCCAGGCCCTGTTGCTGACCGTGTTGATCGTGACGAGCCTTCTCTGGGTGAAGATCCCCCTGACCATTTTCGCGTTCCTGGGCGGCGCCTTCGCGATCGGCATCGGATTCGGGGCTCAGAATCTCCTGAAGAATGTCATCAGCGGCATCCTGCTGCTCATTGAACGACCCCTGCGCGTCGGCGACTTGATCGAAGTAGAAAATGTGCGCGGACGGGTGACGACCATCGGCCTTCGATCCTCCACGGTGCGAGACGCCAAGGGGGTGGTCACTCTCATTCCGAATAGTAGTTTTCTCGAACGCCATCTCACGAACTGGACATACTCCAGCCGCATCGGGCGGTTTTCGCTGCGGGTCGGCGCGCTCTATGGATCACCCACGCAGCTGGTCATGAAGCTGCTCGGTGATCTGGCCGCCAATCACCCCCACGTGCTGAAGACCCCGCAACCACAGGTGCTTCTCGAGGAGTTCGGCAACCAGGGCCGCATTTTTACATTGAATTACTGGCTGGAAATCCGACTGGATGTGGACCCCCACGAAGTGGCGAGCGCGTTACGGTTTGCCATCGAGGAGAAGTTCGAAGCAGCCGGAGTGAAAATCTTGCCGGCCGCTTGAAGTCTGGGGGCTTCCCGTTGACAGGGGAAGGACATCCTCATAGACTAGGCCACTTTTTGGAGCACTCGCATGCTGCGTGAACGAGGACCAAACCTTCCTCGGCTCGTGTTGTACGGCATCGGTCTCACCTGCCTCTGCGTCCTCATGTTCATGCTCGGCAGCACCATGACGCTCTGGACTATGCAATTTGCGCTGGACCAGACGGACAATTCCATGCTTGAGGGCTTTTCATTGCCAGCCATGGTTTCGGATGTGATCCCCGCGATGCCGGTCACGCCCTTTCGAGAACAGTGGACCGGGGCCACGTTAAACGTTGCCGAAGACAGTCTCCTGCGCCCTCCCAATCAGACAGCCTGATCAGGCTCTCCGCGTTCTTCACCCCTGTGGCATAACGAGGCCGTGCAAGGCGTCTTTGACGCTGCGCAGCGCTCCCACAGGGATACCAACTCTCGGCCGCAGGAAGGAGCGCCCAGTATGAGCAATCAGCATCTCACATATTGTTGTCCGGCTTGTCAGCGCGTCAAAGATCAACATTCGGACGGATCCGTAGACCACGATTGGTGCACGATGGCAGACTACGTCGCGCGCCATCCGGTTCCTGGACAAGACCTGCTGCTGTCCGAATTCTACTGCACCGACTGCTCCGCATCCTACGACCGGCTCGTACAATACAGCCGCACGAGCCCGTCCTGCTTCCTATAGATCGAATGCCGGTGAGCTCAGCCTCTTGCTTCTGCGAGGTTGCGCTCACCGCAAAAACAGCAGCCAGAGATACAGGGTGCTGAGAAGCAGCGAGCCGACCATCACCGGAAATCCGATCAGGAAGAATTGCCGGTAACTGATTGGATGCCCGGCTTTCCTCGCCATATCCACGATCACCACGTTTGCACTCGCGCCGATCACCGTGCCGTTGCCGCCCAGGCAGGCGCCAAGCGCCAATGCCCACCAGAGCGGCAGCACATCGGGATGCTGAACCAAGGTCGCATAGTCCACGATCTCCGGGTGCAGCGAGCGCGCCAGGTCGACGATCAAAGGATTCATCGCCGCCACATAGGGGATGTTGTCGACCACCGCGGAAAGCAACGCGGAGCCCCACAAAATCGCAAGCACCGAAACCGCCTGATGCCCGTGCGTGACGGATACCAGCTGACCGGCAAGACCCTTGATCACGCCGACTTTCACAAGACCGCCAATCAGCACAAACAAGCCGATGAAGAAAAAAATGGTTTTCCATTCCACTTCTGCCAAATATGCCAATTCGTCGGCATCGTGTGTCTGTGTCGCGTGACCGATCACCATGAAGGCGCTTGCACCAGCCAGTGCAATCGTGGCCGGCTCCAAGTGAAGCAGGCCGTGCAAGCAAAACGCCACATTGATGATCGCCAGGAGCCAGACGCATCGCTTCAGCAAAACCGGGTCCCGGACCGCATCTCGCGCATCCAACGCCAATAGCGCCTCTTTGAGCTGCGGCGCCACCTGCATAGCACCGCGGTAGAACACCCGGAGACCGATCAGAAACACCCCCATAATGCCGACCACGACGGGGCCAAGCACGAGGAGAAATTGGTCATAGCCCAACCCCGCTTTGCTGGCAATCATGATGTTGGGCGGGTCCCCCACCAAGGTGGCCGTTCCGCCGATGTTCGAGGCGAGCGCCTCCACGATCAGAAACGGCACGGGATTCAGATGAAGCCGTTTCGCAATGCTTAACGTCACGGGCGCCATCAAGAGCACCGTCGTCACATTGTCGAGCATGGCGGACAACACCGCCGTGACAATCGCCAGCAAGGCGAGCATCCGAAAAGGTTGGGCACCCGCACGCTGCGCCGACCAAATTGCCAGCACTTCAAACAATCCGGTCGTACGCACAATGTTGACGATGATCATCATCCCGATGAGGAGAAAGACCACGTTGTAATCCACGCCGAACTCATGAGAATAAAACGCTTCCTCCTGCGTGAGGACGCCGGACACAATCATGAGTGCCGCACCGCACAAGGCCACGATGGTTTTGTGAATGCGCTCGGTAATGATGAGACCATAGGCGAGCGTAAAGATTGCCAGAGCCATTTCAAGTGCTGAGGGTGAGCGCATAGCCGTCCGTTATTGTCTCAAGCGCGATCGTGGCCGTCGAAGCGAAGACGTGACGAGAGGCCACCTGGGTGGCATTCTCGTTATTGTTCTTTCATAATGGAACAGTTTACTCGTACGATACACACAGGGAGTCGCGCTGACCATCATGTCCACGCTTTCACGACAGCTCATCGAGCAACTGATCACGGGCACGCACTGGGATCCCTTGGCTGTGCTGGGTCCCCACACGCGTGAGCAGAACGGCTCCGCCGCGGTGGTCATTCGCTGTTTTTTACCCGAAGCGAACGAGGCCGAGGTGCTGGTTTCACCGCATGAGGCGCGGGCGTTTCCCATGTCGCGCATTCATGAATCCGGACTCTTCGAAGCCGTCCTGCCGCAGTCTTCGAGCATGTCGCGATATCGGCTTCGCGTGACTGATTATGCCGGGCGGGTGTCCGAGCGCTACGATCCCTATGCCTTTGCGCCTCTCCTTTCGGACTTTGACCTGCACCTGTTTGCCGAAGGGACGTTTTTCAGAGCCTACGAGACGCTGGGTTCTCATTTACGCACAATCGATGGCATCGCGGGCATACATTTCGTCGTCTGGGCTCCCAATGCCGGACGCGTCAGCATCGTGGGCGATTTCAATCAATGGGATGGACGGCGGCATCCGATGACCAACCGGGGAGCGACCGGTCTCTGGGAGCTCTTCATTCCCGGTCTCAAGGACGGGACGCTCTATAAATATGAGGTCCGTCCACGCGGCCAGGATACGATTCTCCTGAAGGCCGATCCCTACGCTGTGGCCTCGGAACTCCGGCCGAAAACCGCCTCGGTGGCGCGGGACATCTCCTCCTACCGATGGAACGATCACGCCTGGATGGAAAGCCGGAGCAAGCGTGATCCCCTCCACACCCCCGTGTCCGTCTATGAAGTGCATCTAGGCTCATGGATGCGCGTGCCGGAAGATCACCATCGTTGGTTGACTTATCGGGAACTCGCTCACCAGCTCATTCCCTACGTCAAAGACATGGGTTACACCCATCTTGAACTCATGCCGGTGACCGAACACCCGTTCGATGGCTCGTGGGGTTATCAATCCACCGGCTACTTTGCCGTTAGCAGCCGCTATGGCACACCGGAGGACTTCATGGCCTTCGTCGATGCGGCCCATCAGGCCGGGATCGGAGTGCTCATGGATTGGGCGCCCGCCCATTTTCCCGACGATGCCCACGGTCTGTCGCAGTTTGATGGAACTCATCTGTACGACCATGCCGATCCGCGCTTGGGCTACCATCCGGAATGGCACAGCCGCATCTTCAATTATGGCCGCGTCGAGGTCCGAAATTTCCTGATGAACAGCGCGCTGTCCTGGCTGGATCGTTACCATATTGACGGACTGCGCGTGGATGCCGTCGCCTCAATGCTGTATCTCGATTATGCACGGAAGGCGGGTGAATGGATTCCGAACCAATTCGGAGGTCATGAGAATCTCGACGCCGTGCTGTTTCTCAAAGATTTGAACGTGCTGGTGCATCGGGACTTTCCCGGAGCCATGATGTTGGCCGAAGAATCCACTTCCTGGGCCGGGGTGTCAAGACCTACCTACACCGGCGGGCTTGGATTTACCTTCAAGTGGAACATGGGATGGATGCACGACATGCTTCAATATTTCAGTCATGATCCCATCCATCGGATGTATCACCAGAATCAGCTCACCTTCGGCTTGCTATATGCGTTCAATGAAAATTTCATGCTCCCTCTCTCGCACGATGAAGTCGTGCATGGGAAAGGCTCGCTGATCAACAAGATGCCCGGCGACGAATGGCAGCAGTTCGCCAACCTCCGCGCCCTCTACGGCCTTATGTACGGGCATCCCGGGAAAAAAATGCTCTTCATGGGCGGCGAGTTCGCCCAGCGCCAGGAATGGAACCACGATACCAGTCTCGATTGGCATCTGCTGCAGTATGCCTATCACAACGGAGTCCAACACCTGGTGCGTGATCTCAATCGACTGTATCAATCAGAGCCCGCGCTCCATGCCATCGACCATGACTGGCAGGGGTTCCAATGGGTGGACTTCCATGATGCGGCCAATTCGATTATCGCGTTTCTCAGGATGGCCCGCGATCCGCACGACCATATTCTGTGCGTGTGCAACTTTACGCCGGTGCCGCGGTACGACTATCGAATC
>Ga0070664_100005230_pt1 | contig 10411 bp, 11 predicted proteins | sample KBSC73metaG_FD_65863 | JGI IMG/M metagenome (GOLD analysis project Ga0070664, IMG submission 65863) | Corn rhizosphere microbial communities from Kellogg Biological Station, Michigan, USA - KBS C7-3 metaG | ecosystem: Host-associated > Plants > Roots > Rhizosphere > Soil ... | reverse complement strand
CTTGCCGCCGAGCTCGGCGTCACCGTTACGAGTTTTCAAACGAACAGCGAAGCGGAGATCTGTCAGCGAATCCACCGGGCGTATGAGGAGCAGGTGGATGGTGTGATCATCAACGCTGGCGCCTGGACGCACTACAGCTATGGGCTGCGCGATGCGCTCGCGATCCTGACCGTACCGATCGTCGAGATTCACATGTCGAACAACGCGGCGCGCGACAAGTTCCGCCAGTACTCGGTGATCTCCGACATCGCGAAGGGCTACATTGCCGGATTCGGCGTCGACAGCTACCTGCTGGGACTGCGCGCGGCCGTGTCAGCGGCGGCTTGAACAACGAGGAAAAGATGACAACCGAACGCTACTGGGACGACGCCAAGGAAGGCGACGAAGGGGTCAGCCCGACGGTGACGATCACCGGCGAAATGATCGACATGTATGCCGACGTGTCCGGCGACCACACGCCGCTGCACGTCGACGAGGAATACGCACGCAAGTCACATTTCGGCGGCAGGGTCGCGCACGGGCTGCTCGGGCTGTCGGTAGCAGACGGCTTGAAGTGCCAGTCGGACTATCGATTCCTTCCCGGCATGTCCCTCGGCTGGACGTGGGACTTCCAGCAGCCGATCCGCATCGGCGATACGCTGCACGTCAAATTCCGCATCGCGAGCATGCGCGCATCGAAGAGCAAGCCCGATTGGGGCATCGTCATCATTCCGACCGAGCTCATCAACCAGAAAGGCGAGGTCGTGCAGCGCGGAGAGCACAAGCTGATGGTGCCGCGCCGCCCGCAGGCTTCTGCCGCGTGACGGCACTGACGCATTACGCGACCGCAACGATGGCGCGATGAGCGTCGCGTAGGCGCTGATGAAGACGATTCGCTGGGGCATCATCGGCTGCGGTGACGTAACCGAGGTGAAGAGCGGCCCCGCGCTCGCGAAGGCTTCGAATTCGACCGTCGTGGCGGTGATGCGGCGAAATGGCGCGCTAGCTGCCGACTACGCGCGTCGCCATGGCGTGGGGCGCTGGCACGACGATGCCGACGCCATACTTCGTGCGACGGATGTCGACGCCGTGTACGTTGCCACTCCGCCCGATTCGCATCACGACTACGTCATGCGGTGCGCGCGAGCCGGCAAGCCGGTGTTGGTCGAGAAGCCGATGGCGCGGAACGGTTCGCAATGCGACGAGATGATCGCCGCGTGCCAGCAGGCCATGGTGCCGCTGTGGGTTGCGTACTACCGGCGCGCGTTGCCGCGCTTTCTCGCCGTGCGCGACCTTGTCGCCGACGGTGCGATCGGCGAGCCTCGCGTCGTCATGAGCCGTCAGCTTCAGCCGTTACGAAAGACCGAGGAAGCGAGTCCGAATTCGCCGCCGTGGCGCACCGAAGCCGAGCGCTCCGGTGGCGGATTGTTCGTCGACATGATGACGCACACGCTCGACTTTCTCGATTTCCTGTTCGGTCCGATCGAATCGGCGCGCGGACTCGCGACGAACGTCGGCGCCGCATATCGAGCTGAGGATGTCGTCGTCGCGACGTATCGATTCGCTTCCGGCGTGCACGGCAGCGGCACGTTCTGTTACGCCGCCGACCGCGACGAAGAATGGAACGAGATCATCGGCTCGCGCGGCCGCATTCGCTTCTCGACGACCCGGCCCGTCCCGATTCAGGTGACGCGTGGCGAGCGTTTGGAAGAAATCGCTGTGGACGACCCGCCGCACGTCCACCAGCCGCTCATTCAAACGATCATCGACGAGTTGAATGGCGGCGCGCCATGTCCAAGCACGGGTCGATCGGCGGCGCGGACGACGCGCGCCGTCGATGCGATCCTCGACGAGTATCGTCGCGCAACTTCACATTGAAACGATCGAAGGAGAAGAAATGGCAGGCGAGTTCGAGGACAAGGTGATCATCGTTTCGGGCGGCAGCCGCGGGATTGGGCGCGGCATCGCGACGGCCTTCGCGAAGGAAGGCGCGCGCACGGTGCTCGCGGCATCGTCACAGCAGAATCTTGACGCCGCTGCCGATGCGATGGCGCGCGACGCGGAGGAACGCCCGGATGTCTGCGCGGCGGATTTGCGAACGCCGCGTGGTTGCGAGCAGGTTTTCGAGTTCGTGACAAAACGGCACGGGCGTTGCGACATTCTCGTCAATTCTGCCGGGGCGACGCGCGCAGGTGCGTTCGTCGATCTTCCCGATGACGTGTGGCAGGACGGGTTTGCGTTGAAGTTCTTCGGCTGCGTGCGACTGTGCCGGTTGTTCTGGCCGATGCTCAAGAGCGCGCATGGCCACGTCGTCAACATCATCGGCGGCGCTGCACGAACGCCCGATTCGGAGTTCCTGATTGGCGGCTCGGTCAACGCGGCGATGCACAATTTCACGAAGGGTCTGTCGGTGCTCGGTAAGCGTGACCGCGTGAACGTCAACGCGATTCTTCCCGGCATGACCGAAACCGAGCGTGTCGGCCAGTTGCTCACGCAGCGTGCCGCGGCCACCGGTCAGTCGATCGACGAGGTGCGCAGCGCATTGATGGCGAAGGATGGCGTCGCGCGGCTTGGCCAGCCGGAGGACGTCGCAGCATTGGCGCTCTTCCTCTGCACCGAGCGTGCGCGGCACATCCAGGGGACGGCGATCGCCGTCGATGGCGGTGCGACGCCGGGTGTTTACTGACGGAGCCGCGACGTGGCGAAGAAAGCGTGCGTGATGGGATGGCCGGTCAAGCACTCGCGTGCGCCAATCATCCATGGCTACTGGATCGAGAAGCACGGGCTCGATGCGACGTTCGAGCACGCCGAAGTGCGGCCTGAGGACTTTCCGGCGTTTCTGGCGGAACTCGGCACGCGGGGTTTCGTCGGCGGCTCGGCCACGATGCCGCACAAAGAGATGGCGCTCGCGCTGACCGAACCGGACGAACGCGCGACGGCAATCGGCGCCGCCAACGTCATCTGGCTCGACAACGGCAAGCTGCGCTCGACCAATTCGGACGTCGCCGGATTCGTGGCGGCGCTCGACGAGTCGGCGCCCGGGTGGGATCGGAATGCCGACAAGGCCGTCGTGTTCGGCGCAGGTGGTGCGGCGCGATCGGTCGTTTACGGTCTGCTCGAGCGCGGTGTCGAGCGTATTCACGTTCATAACCGCACACCGGCAAAGGCGCAGGCGCTGCGCGAGCGCTTCGGTGCGAATGTCGTGCCAACGGATGACGCGCAGCTTGATACGGCGATGTCGCGCGCGGCACTCGTCATCAATGCAGCATCGTTCGGCATGCACGGGACACCGGACCTCGACGTCGACCTTACGACCGTTCGCGATGACGCCGTCGTCGCCGATGTCGTGTATGTGCCATTGGAGACCGGACTGTTGCGCCGCGCGCGAGCGCGCGGGCTGCGCGTTTCCGACGGACTCGGCATGCTGCTGCACCAGGGGCCCGGGTGCTTCGAGAAATGGTTCGGCGTGCGACCGGTCGTCACGCGCGAGCTGCGCGAGCGCGTCGAACGGACGTTGCGCGGCGGATGAGATCGTGATCCTTTCGAACGTTCCGCCTGTCACCCGAGCGGCGATTCCGTGATGGGTGGAGGTGACGTACCCATCGGATTCGGCGTCGTCGGCGCAGGGACGATCGGGCGCGTGCACGTGCGCAACGTTGCTGCACGCAGCGACGCGAGGTTGTGCTGGGTCGTCGACGTCGATCGCTCGCGCGCGTCGGCGCTCGGCGAGGCGCATGGCGCGCGCATTGCGACAACACTCGACGACATGCTCGCCGATCCGGCGGTGCACGTCGTCGTCATCGCCTCGTCGACCGACGCGCACGAGGAGAACGTTCTCGCGACGGTCCACGCGCGCAAGGCAATCCTGTGCGAGAAGCCGATTGGCAACAGCCTCGATGGCGCGCGTCGCTGTGTCGACGCGGCGCAGCAGCAAGGAACGATCGCCGCGATCGGTTTCAACCGTCGCTTCGACGCGAGTCACCGTGCCGTTCACGACCGTATTCGCGCCGGCGATATCGGCGGCGTCGAGAGCGTTCATATCGTTTCGCGGAGCTATGAAGCGACGCCACCCGCGGCCGCGCACCGCGCCGGCGGCCTGTTGCGGGAGAAGGGCACGCATTTCTACGACCTGGCGTGCTGGCTTGCGGCATCCGACCCGGTCGAGGTATACGCAGCCGGGGATTGCCTGTTCGATTGCGGGTACGCCGACTACGGCGACGTCGATACGGCGGCGCTGACGCTGCGCCTCGCGTCGGGTGCGCTAGCGACGTTCAGCTTCAGCCGTCGCACCGCTTACGGCTATGACGAGACGATCGAGGTTTTCGGCGCGCGCGGCATGTTGCAATCGGAACGCTTGCGGCCGCGCGGCGTATCGCTATACCGGGGGCCAAGGGTCACTGCCGATGGCATCGATGCCAACTGGTACGACCGGTTCGCGCCGACGTACGCCGCCGAGCTCGACGCGCTGATCGCCGCCGTGCGCACGCAATCACCCGGCGACCCGTCACTCGTCGATGGGCTGCGCGCGCAGGCGGTTGCCGAAGCGGCGATCGAATCGCTCGCGCAGCGCGCACCGGTCACGATTCGCGAGGTCTGGCGCTAGGCGGCAGGCCGAAACTTCGCGCGCACCGGGCGGTCTATTGTTCCCTCGAACCTGCTGAGCAATTTCGGTATGTCACGAGCCTTTTGCGATACGTCTCACGCCGCGAACGTTCCCCGTTATCGCGGCTTGATGTCGGCGTGCGTCGTGGCGATGGCACTGGGGGTTTCGGCCGCGAGCGTTGCGCAAACGCCGCAAGCCCCGGCGGGTACCAATGCTCCCGATCGCGAGCGTGCGGCGAACGATCGCCAAACGGTCGATCCGCAGACGCTGTCGTGCAGCGCGTTGAAGGCCGAGCTCGGCAAGCGCGGTGAGCTTGGCATCCTGTCCGGGCCAAGGGGCGCGTGGAGCGATACGTTCTACGGACCCGCGGCGCCGCGCTGCGAATTCTGGCAAATCCCCGAGTTCACGTACGTGCGAGCGCGCGACGGCCTTTGCGGCGTTGGTTACATCTGCATCGAGAAGCCGACGGTCTACTGAGTCGCGCCGGGCGACGCCATGCGCGAGCTAAGCAATGGCGTCGGCGATCGTGTCGGCGGCACCGTGGTGCGCCATGTGACCGACACCCGGGAGCAGATGCAACTCGCTCCCCGGAAGCTCGCGATGCAGCCTGAACGAATGCGCTACGGGATCGACGACGCGGTCGGCGTCGCCGGCGAAAATCGTCGTCGGTACGTTCAAGGCCCGATAGCGGTCGCGCAGACGCGCAGCACCCGGAACCATGAACAGCGCATCCTCCGAATTCGCCCGGAGTTGCGACGGCCGCACCAGCATCTCGCGCGATAACGTCGATACGTAGTCGACGGGGACTGCTCGCGGCGCGAACATCGTCTTGACCGTGCGATCGAGCGTCGCTCGAGCGATGAGCGGCGACAGCGTGTAGCGGACGAGATCGCCCAGCAGTGGAATTGCCTGCGGCGCTGCGAGCAGCGCGTCCGCCCGCGCGGTCGGAAAATAATAGCCGGACACGAGCGCGAGCCTGCGGACGTCAGCGTCCGGCTGCAACGCCATCTCGAGCGCGACCAGCGTGCCCCACGAGTGGCCGAGTACCGCTGGATTGACGATGCCAAGCCGGTCGAGCGCCTGACGAACCAGCGCGGCTTGCGCCGCGGCTGTCCACAGACGATCGCGCGGCCGTGCGCTGTGGCCGAAGCCGGGGCGATCGAATGCGATCACGCGATGTTTGCGCGCGAGACGGCTCAGCAATCCGCTTGCGGTGAAGTCCATCGCGTGCACGGCATTGCCGTGCAACAGCACGACGGGCGAGCCGCTGCCGATGTCCAGGTAGTGCAGCCGCACGTCGTCCACGGTGACAAACTCTCCGTGCGGACGATGCGTGCGCTCGGCGCGGTTGGCCTTGTGAGCGACCCATGCAGCAAGCGTGCCGAGAACGAGCGTCGCGGCACTGCCTGCAATGAGGGCAGGATGACGGGCTACGCGTTCGACAGATGCCATGGGATAGTCCTTGAGAATGCTTTGCTTAACCGCGCTCGCATTGCAATCCGATGGCGACAGGATGTCAACGCGCGCGACGCCGAACGCAGATGATGCGAGACGCGACGATAGCGCTGCTCGCGATCGGACTACTGTCGGCATGGATCGTGAATCGGCGTACGCATCCTCCTACGTGTCTGCGGGACGAATGACCGTTGCACGCGTGGGAACCGCTGCGGATCATGCACGAAGTGGCGTGGATCATCGGACGGCGCTGAACGTTGGCATCGATAACAACGAGATCCTCAGGATTGACTGACCGCGAAGACGACACACGCCCGTCGCTGCTGTTGCTGAGCGGGCTTTTGTGCGACGAGGCTGCGTGGGACGATGTCCGTGAAGCGCTCGGACCCGTGGAGGCTCGCGCGATCGCGTTTCCGGGTTTCGATTCGATTGCGGCGATGGCTGAATCGGTTCTCGCCGCGGCACCCCCGCGTTTCGCGCTCGCCGGGCACTCGATGGGCGGCCGCGTCGCCCTGGCGATCGTCGCGGAGGCGCCAGAGCGCGTCGAGCGGTTGGCGCTGCTGAACACAGGCGTGCACCCGAGGCGTCCAGGCGAAGCCGAGAAGCGCCAGGAACTGGTCGATCTCGCCTATTCAGCGGGGATGGCCGCCGTCGCCGAACGCTGGCTGCTGCCAATGCTTGCGCCGCGTCGCGTCGACGATCGATTGCTGATCGACCGGCTGACGGAAATGATATGCCGGCAAACACCCGACAGCTTCGCCGGTCAGACGCGGGCGCTGCTGGGTCGACCCGAGGCCGAGAGAGGCTTGTCCGCGATCGAGTGCCCAACGCTGTTGCTGAGCGGCCGACAGGATGGATGGAGCCCCCTTGCCCAGCATGAATCGATGGCAGCGCGGATACGCGACAGCCGCGTCGTCGCGATCGATGACAGCGGACACATGTCGATTGCCGAGCAGCCGATCGCCGTCGCAGCGGCCCTGCGACAATGGCTCGCTTGAGATCACCCCAACCGTATCAGTCACCGCCGCCATCGAGCAGTGAACGAATGAATCGACCACCAGGTGATTGGGGCATTCCGGGAACCTACGTTTTCGACCTGCGGCTGTCGCGCCGTGGCTACGCGCTAAACAAGATGTGCCGGTCGCTGACCAGCAGCGAGAATCGCGATGCTTTCATCGCTGACGAAGAGGCTTACATGGCGCGCTATGGTCTCAGTGACGAGCAGAAGCAGGCGGTGCGCGCGCGCGACTGGCTGCAGATGACCAAACTGGGCGGCAACCTGTTCTTCTTTCTCAAACTGGGCGCGACACTCGGCCATGGGCTCTACCGGATCGGCGCGCAGATGCGCGGCGAGACTTACGACGAGTTCATGGCAACGCGGAACGAGCCAGGAGCCGTTTGACGATGGGCAGGATCGTCGCGGGGATCGGATCGTCGCACGTGCCGTCGATCGGTCGCGCCTACGATCAAGGGAAGATTGACGATCCGGCATGGAAGCCGCTCTTCGATGGCTACAAGCCGGTCAAGCAATGGCTGGCCAACGACGTCAAGCCGGACGTGGCGATCGTCGTCTACAACGATCACGGCACCGAAATCTTCCTCGACAAGTATCCGACGTTTGCGCTCGGCGTTGCGGATCGCTACGAAGTCGCCGACGAAGGTTACGGTCAGCGTCCGCTGCCGGCATTTCCGGGAGATGTCGATCTATCGATTCACCTTGCGGAGAGCCTCGTTGCCGATGAGTTCGACTTGACGATCTGCCAGGAGCTCGCACTCGACCATGGGTTCCTGACGGTGATGCCTCTCCTGTGGTCGTATCAGCCAACATGGGCCGTTCGTGTCATTCCGTTGTTCGTCAACGTGATCCAGCATCCGCTCCCGACGGGATTGCGCTGCTACAAGCTCGGGCAGGCGATTCGCCGCGCCGTCGAATCGTACCCAGTGGATGTGCGCGTCGCGGTGGTGGGAACGGGCGGCCTCTCGCATCAACTGAATGGCGAGCGGTTCGGCCATCTGAATCCCAAGTGGGACGAGGAGTGGCTCGACCGTATCGAGACTGACGCCGAATCGTTGGCGTGCTTAAGCCACAGGGAAGTGATGGAAGCGGCCGGCGCCGAAGGCGGCGAAGTGATCATGTGGCTCATCATGCGCGGTGCGCTGAGTCCTAGCGTGCGGCGCCTGCATCGCAATTACTATGCGCCGATGACGACGGGAATGGCGCTTCTGACGCTGCACGATGCTGAGTGAGCGTGTTCACCGCGTCGCATGGGCCTTCCAATGAATCGCGACCCGCTGATTGACTTCGCACTGTGGAGCGCACTGCAATGCAGAAATCGCACGAGCTGACGATGACGGTGCTGATGACGCCTGACATGGCGAACTTCACCGGTTACGTCCACGGCGGAACGATCTTGAAGTTGCTCGACCAGGTCGCCTACGCTTGCGCGAGTCGGTATGCGGCAAGTTATGTGGTGACGGCCAGTGTCGATCAGGTGACGTTCCGGCAACGAATCCACGTCGGCGAACTCGTCACGTTTCTTGCCGCCGTCAATCACACCGGCCGCTCGTCGATGGAGGTCGGTATCAAGGTTCTCGCCGAGGATATTCGGTCGCAGGCGCAGCGGCACGTGAACAGCTGCTACTTCACGATGGTCGCCATCAACGAGGAAGGAAAACCCGTCGCAGTCGATGCGCTCGATCCTGCGACGACGGAAGAGAAACGGCGACACGCACAAGCCGTGTTGCGCAAGAAGATGCGCCTGGAGCTCAGCAAGAGGCTTACGTAGAGCGACAACTGCTCGCGACACGCGCCGCGAGCAGTCATTCGTGTTGTTTTTCAGCTTGCCGGTAGCGCAGGCGATCGTCGCCCCGACCGAGCATTGGCCGGCGGTCCATTCCCGTTGAGCGGCCAACGATTTCGCTCATCAGTTGATCGACATACCATCGTCGGTCGAGGCGGCAACGTTGATCTTGTCGGCGGGGAGCCGATATTTCGAGCCGAGCGAATTCGCGCGGTGATCTCATCGACGCCGGCAAGGGGAGAACAAATGAGAAGACTCGCCGTCGCTGCGTGCGTTGCCGCGCTATGCGTCGTCGTCGTGGCCACCGCGCAGGAAAGCGCTCGCCGCGCGCCGTACTGGCCGCAAACGAGTGGTCACGCCGAGGTCAGCGAATGGTATTCGGACATTCCCTGGCACCAGAAGCTCGGCACGTTCGCCGGTAACGAAATCGACGAGGCGCTGGTCCTTCCTTACGAAGCGCTGGGCGAGAAGGAGCGCGCCGCGTGCACGAGCCGCAAGCTGACGCCGTCAGCCTGCATGATCGAGTACGGCATCAACAACATCCTGGGAACGCTGCGCACCGACACGCTGTACTCGCCCCACGACGCGAGGATCCGAGCTGCGCGCGAATGCCGCGATCCATCATTGCCGTGCATCGAGGTGATGCTCGAGCTGTCGAGCTTCTGGACGCGGAGCACAGGCTCCGGGGCCGCGTTGCAACCGCGTCCGTTCGGCAGGGAGCCCGACGTCGACGGCTTCTACGATGGATACACGATCACGGATGGCAGCACCTACGCGCCGCAGATGCCGTGGTACATGACGCATTACTGTGACTCATTCTTCGCGCCGTCGGCAGCCGACGTCCAGGATCCCGTTTGCTACGGCGATTACTTCTCGCCGATGAACAACGGCTTCAATCCCACCAACGGTCCGGTCGACGCGTGGCCGAATTCGTCGCCGTGGTCGGTGTTTCCCGCAAGCGCTGCGCCGACGAATCATTGCGCAGCGGGCGAGACCCGATGCACGCTGGTGATGGCAGGTTTCGACCTGAGCATCGTGCCGCCGAAGATCGAGGATCTGCAATACCGGAAATACAACGAGCACTTGCTTGCGTGGTTCAACGCTGCACTCCGAAGCTTTCCCGCCAATACCGGCAGGCTCGAGTTCGAACGCCATTTTCCGTGGACTGGCGCTTCGATCGATTGGGAAACGTTCCTCTACCCGCGTTTGTCACTGAACCCGTTCGTCGGCCAATTCACCGACACGCACGTGGCAGACGCGAATCCTCTGGGTTGCGATGTGACGCTCGATGGACCCACGGGAGTTCCGTGCTTCAACACCGAGATTCGCCGCGCCGGTCATAACGTTTACCCCAGACGATGCACGCTCGACGACGTGGCCGGCGCGTCCACGGGCAGTGTCGCGCACGTCGAACGTCTGCGCCAGTGCGGGCTCAACTACGAGCTCCATCACAACGGCTATCTCGAGCAATGGCCGGAAGAATTCTGGCCAGCGGTTCGCGAGGCGGGAATGGTCGCGAACCAGTATGGCCGGACATCGTTCCTGTTCGCCGGCGTTCCAGGCATGCAGCTCC
>Ga0070664_100005227_pt1 | contig 10412 bp, 10 predicted proteins | sample KBSC73metaG_FD_65863 | JGI IMG/M metagenome (GOLD analysis project Ga0070664, IMG submission 65863) | Corn rhizosphere microbial communities from Kellogg Biological Station, Michigan, USA - KBS C7-3 metaG | ecosystem: Host-associated > Plants > Roots > Rhizosphere > Soil ... | reverse complement strand
GGCGCGCGCCCCGGCGAGTTGCCGTTCGAGCAGCCGACGAAGTTCGACCTGACGGTCAACCTGAGGACGGCGAAGGCGCTCGGCATCGTCGTGCCGCGCGCGATGCGATCGAGTGCGCAGTCGCTGATCGAGTGACGGCGGCGAACGAGCGCGAACGACCGCATCGACGTTGCGCGAAGTACTTCGACAGGCACTCCCGAACGCGGCACGCCGGGCTGGCTCGGCCGCGAGACGGTCTGCCGCGCGTGGCTCGGCGCGAGCGCCGATCAGCCCGCCGAGCTCGCCGCGGGTGCGTGCGTCGTCGCGCGCGAGCCGTGCTGGCGGCGTTTCTTCGCCGCAGCGCGGATGTCCTTCTCGCACGCGGTGCGTTCGTCGCCGGTCATCTGCTTGCATTTCGTCGCGATGTCCGAGCCGACCGTCGGACCGTGCGGCTGCGACGCGGCGGCGTCGGACGAAGGAGCGCCGAGAACGGCGAAAGGCAGCGAGCAGGCGAGAGCCGCGCCGGCGGCGCGGCGAACGAAGGAAGACGACAGCGAGGGCATGGTCACGTCTCCGAAGCGCGTGCGAATGGTTGCATTCGGCAAGCGACGTGCCGGTCGCCATTGCGGTCGCCGACGCGATCTGTCCAGCCGGCCAGACGGTGCCGCGTTCCGGTGACGACGTTCGACCGCTCGCGCGTCACCAACGTCGACTGGGCGAGCTACCGGCTGCTGCGCTTCCCGCAGGTGCCGCGGCTCGAGATCGCGCTGATCGATCGCCCCGAGCTGCCGCCGCTCGGCGCCGGCGAGGCGGCGTCGACTCCGGTGCCGGCGGCGCTCGCCAACGCCGTGTTCGACGCGACCGGCGTGCGGCTGCGCAGCGTTGCGTTCACTGCCGCCGAGGTCAAGGCGCTCCTCGCCTGAGCTCGCGGTCTTCCCCCCGGCCGCCCGGCATCGCCGCCTCGACGATGTCGTGCTCCTGCGCGGTCGCGGGCAGCTCGGCGACGATGCGCGCGGCGCGCACGACGAGGACGCGGTGCGAGAGTGCGAGCAGCTCCTTCAGGTCGGAAGAGACGACGACGACCGCGACGCCGGCGTCGGCGAGCGATGCGATGACGCGATAGATCTCCTCGCGTGCGCCGACGTCGACACCGCGCGTCGGCTCGTCGCAGACGAGAACGCGCGGCCGCGCGAGCAGCGCGCGCGCGAACAGCACCTTCTGCTGGTTGCCGCCGCTCAACGCGCGCACCGGCATGCGCAGCGACGCCGCGACGAGGCGAAGCCGTTCGAGCATCGGCGCGACGACTGCGCGCTCGCGCCGCGCCGAGACGACGCCGAGGCGGGCGATGCGGCCGAGCGACGCCGCGCTCGCGTTGCTCGCGACCGCAAGGTCGCGGAAGAGTCCGTCGCGCTTGCGGTCCTCGGTGAGGTAGACGATCCCGTGCACGATCGCCTGGCGAGGCGAGCGGACGGTGAACGGCGCTTCGTCGTCGATGCGATAGACCGCGCCCGTCGCCGCATCGAGCCCGCAGAGCCGCCGCGCCAGCCGCGTGCGGCCGCCGCCGACGAGGCCGCCGAGGCCGACGATCTCGCCGCGCCGCAGCTCGAGCGTGACGGGCGGTTCGGCGGCGGTACGCACCTCGACGACGACGCGGCTGCCGCGCGCAGCCGTCGCTGGCGCTGCCGACGCGCGGTCGTCGACCGCGTGCCCGACCATGTGCCGGACGAGCTCGCCCCGACCGACCTCGGCGGTCGTGCCCTCGAAGACCTTGCGGCCGTTGCGGAGGACGGTGACGCGGTCGGCGATCTCGAACACCTCCTCGAGGCGGTGCGTGACGAAGAGCATCAGCAGGCCCTTGCGCTTGAGGTGCCGCACGATCTCGAACAGGCGATCGCGCTCCTGGATCGAGAGCACCGCGCTCGGCTCGTCGAGCGCGAGGATCCGCGTCGACGCCGAGAGAGCGCGCGCGATCTCGACCAGCTGGCGACCGGCGACGCTGATCGATCCCGCGACCGCGTCGGGGTCGAGCGGCAGGCCGTAGCGCTCGAGCAGCTCGCTCGTCTGGCGGCGCATCTTCTGCCGGTCGAGACCGCCCCACGCCGTGCGCGGCTCCCGCGCGAGCCAGACGTTCTCGGCGACCGTCAGCTGCGGCAGCACGGCGAGCTCCTGGTGGACCGACGCGATGCCGGCGCGCGCGGCATCGGCCGGCGACGCGAACGCGACGGCACGGCCGTCGAGACGGATCTCGCCGGCGCTCGGCGCCACGATGCCGCCGAGCACGTGCAGCAGCGTCGACTTGCCGGCGCCGTTGGCGCCGAGCAGCGCGTGGACCTCGCCCGCGGGCGCCGCGAGGTCGACGTCCTCGAGCGCCCACGTCGCGCCGTAGCGCTTGCCGACGCCGCGCAGGTCGAGCAGCGGCGCGCTGCCCGAAGCGGCGTGGCCGTCGGGCGTCGCGTCAGGCATCTGGCGCGGGCGGGCGACGGATGTCAGGCCTTGGGCTTGAAGTTCGCCGGCAGGTTGCTCGCCCACCAGTCGTCGGGCTTGTCCATCTCGGCGTATTTCGCCGCCTCGGCAGGCGCGATGTATTGCGACGGGATGACGAGGCCGCGCGGAACCGGCTGGCCGGCGAGGATCCTGAGGCCGAGCTTGGTCGCCTCCTGGCCGGCGCGCGTCGGGAACGTGACCGCGCCGCCTTTCTTGTTCTTGACGACCCACTTCATCCAGCCGTTGTATTCGTCGCCGGGCGACATCACGAGGTTCTTGGCGCGCCCCGCTTCCTCGAACGCCTCGACGACGCCCATCGACATCTGGCCGGCGGGCGAGTAGACGCCGTCGATCTTCGGATAGCGCTGCAGCAGGTTCTCGGTGATCTGCTTGGCCTTGGCGCGGTTCCAGTCGCCGTGCTCGGCCGAGAGCAGCTCGATTCCCTTGTGCTTCGCCAGCACGTCCTTGAGCGCGGCGAGCTGGTCGACTGCGGCGGTCGTGCCGGCGATCGGCAGCATCGCGAACACCTTGCCCTTGCCGCCGAGGTCGGCCGCGAAGTGCTGCGCGACCATCTCGCCGAGCGCGTACTGGTCGATGAATGCGTTGGAGACGGTCCCGTTCGAATAGGTGAACCCGCCGCCGGCGTTGATCGTCGGAATCCCCTTCGCAACCGCCTTCTCGAGCGCCGGCTGGATCGCCTTCTCGTCGACCGGCCAGTAGATGATCAGGCTCACGTTCTTCGAGATCAGGTCCTCGATGTCGGCGACCTGCTTGCCGGGGTTGAACGAGGCGTCGGTGACGATCACGTCCTTGACGTCCTTGTGCTGCGACGCCTCCCAGCGGATGTGCTGCAGGCAGAAGACGACCCACGAGTTGCTCATGTAGCCGGCAGCGACGCCGATGGTGTACGGCCCGGCCTTCTTGAACTTCGCGGTGTCGACCGTCTCGGCCATCTGCTTCTTCTGCGCCGCCCGGTCGGTCGTCTGCGCGCGCGCCGCGAGCGGCGTGAGCAGCGTCGACGTGCCGCCGAGGGCGAGGGCGAGCGAGCCGCCGACGAATGTTCTGCGGGATGGTTCGTTGCGCATGGAGCCTCCTTGTCGATGTGCGCCGGTGAGACCGGACCTCAGCGATCGCGCCCCAGCCAGGCGTAGCCGGCCGAGGCGACGATGATGATCGTGCCTTTCAGCACCAACTGCAGGTTGTAGTTGAAGCCGAGGATGTTGACGAGATTGAACGCGATGAAGAGCACGAGCGTCCCCGCAACCGTGCCGACGACGGTGCCGCGGCCGCCGCGGAACACGGTGCCGCCGAGGACGATCGCGGCGAGCGCGTCGAACTCGAAGCCGCGGCCGACGAAGGTGCTCGAGACGCCCGAGCGCGCCAACACGGCGATGCCGCCGAGCCCGGCGAAGAGACCCGACACGACGTAGCACGCGAACGTCACCGCGGCGACCGGCAGGCCCGACAGCCGCGCCGCCTCGCGGTTGCTGCCGATGAGATAGATCTGGCGGCCGAACCGCGTGGTCCGCAGCACGAGCTCCATCACCGCCGCGATCGCCAGCATCGCGAGCGCGAGCACCGGCAGGACGTCGCCGAGCCGGTGGTTGAAGAACTCTCGAAAGCCGGGCGAGACGATGCCGCGCGCGGTGCCGCCCGAATAGAGCTGCGTCAACCCGTAGAGCGCGAGCGCCGAGCCGAGCGTGAGGATGAACGACGAGCCCGGGCTCGCGAGGTTGAGCGCGCCGTTGATCGCGCCGAAAGCCGCGGCGACGACAAGCGTCGCCGCCACCGCAATGCCGATGTTGCCGGCCTCGCCCTGCATCATCACCGCGCAGAAGACGGCGCTGAACGAGATGATCGCGCCGATCGAGAGGTCGACCGCGCCGAGGATCATGACGAGCGTCGTGCCGATCGCCGCGATGCCCACGGGCGCCGCCTGGCGCAGGATGTTGCCGACGTAGACCGGCTCGAGGAAGGCGTCGGAGAGGAGGACCGCGACGCCGTAGAGGAGGGCGAAGACGAGCACGATCGCCCAGCGGCCGAGCACGTCGCGCACCGTCGCGCCCATCGCTGTCAGCCCGCCGCGACCGCGCCGGGAGCGCGCGCCGCGACGACCGGCGCGCCGCGCGTCAACAGGATCGCGCCGACGACGATGAGCCCCTTGGCGAGCGTCTGCACGAACGCCGACACCTCGAGCAGGTTGAGGACATTGGCGATCACGCCGAGCAGCAGCACCGCGCCGATCGTGCCGACGATCGAGGCGCGGCCGCCGGCGAGCGAGGTGCCGCCGAGCACCGCGGCGACGATCGCGTCGAGCTCGAACCCCTGTCCGGCGTTCGGATAGCCGGTGCCGAGGCGGCCGGCCACGAGCAGCCCGCCGGCCGTCGCGCCGATCGCGGAGAGAACGAACGCGCCCCAGCGCACGCGCGCGACGTCGACGCCGGCGCGGCGCGCGCTCTCGCCGTCGTCGCCGGTCGCGAGCAGGCGCAGGCCGAAGCGCGTGTTGCGCAGCAGCGCGTGCGCGACCACGCCGAACACGACGAGCAGGACGCCGGCGACCGGAAAGCCGAGCACGCGCTCGTTCGCGATCCAGCGCAGCGCGTCGGGCGCGCGCCCGACGCTGCGATCGGTCATCGTGAAGATCACGCCCTGGAGGATGCTGAGCGAACCGAAGGTGAGGATGAGCGGCTCGATGCGCAGCCAGTTGACGAGCCAGCTGTGGACGCTGCCGACCACGGCGCCGAGCGCGACCATCGCGAGCGCGACCGGCACCAGCAGCTCGCCGCGGCCCTCGCTCAGCGCGCACGTGAGCACGACCGAGAGGCCGAGCAGCTGGCCGACCGAGAGGTCGATCATTCCGGCGGCGATCACGAAGGTCTGGCCGATCGCGACGAGGCCGAGCGCCGCCGATTGCGTGACCACGTTGCCGACGTTGGTCGGTGTCGCGAAGCCGGGGACGAACAGCGCCGCCAAAACGACGGCCGCGACCAGCAGCGCGTAGATGCCCGCGTTGCGTGCCGATCGCGCCGCGGCGACGGCGTCGAACGCCATGAGGTGGGCCGACCTAGCCGAGCTGGCGCAGCAGCGTCGCGCTGTCCTCGACCCAGCCGAACTTGCTCGCGAAGTTCTTCAGCGTCGCCGCGTGCAGGTCGGGCGCGAACGACGACACGGCGTCGCGCACGAGCGTCGTTCGGAAGCCGTGGTGGAACGACTGCCGCGCGGTCTCCTCGACGCAGATCTGTGTCACCGTGCCGGTGACGACGACCGACTCGACGCCGAGCGAGCGCAGCACCGGGTCGAGCGTCGTCGCGTGGAACGCGCCGTAGTTGAATTTTTCGATCTGGTGTTCGTCGGGGCGCGGCTCGAGCTCGTCGATCACCGCGGTGCATTCCTCCTCGCGGCCGATGTCGGGATAGAAGCGGCGGTGGCCCTTCCAGCAGCACTTGGTCGGCGGCAGCGCCTGCGGCGACCACTCCCAGAGCAGGACCGGCGCCGGGAAGGTGATGAACTTGGTGTAGACCACCGGCAGCTTGAGCGCGCGGAAGCGCTCGATCAGCGCCTGGTTCGCCGGGATCGTCGCGCGCGCGTCGGCGACCTCGAGCGCGGCACCGACGCGCACGAAGTCGTTCTGCATGTCGACGACGAGAAGGGCCGGATGGCGGATGCGTTCGCGGGGTTCGATCATGGCGATGCGTGGCGAAGGGCGGTTGCCGATGCTAGCGCCGCGCGCGCTCAGCGCACGGCTTCCCACCACGCCGCCGACGCGAACGCGGCGTCGGCGTCGACCCACTCGCCGACCCGCGGCGTGACGATCTCGACGCCGCTCTGCCGCGCCGCGGCGACGGCACGCCGGATCGGCTCGTCCCAGGCGTGGAAGGCGAGGTTGAAGGTCGACCAGTGGACCGGGAACATGCGCCTCGCGCGCAGCTCGCGGCTCGCCTGCACCGACTGCTCGGGCGGCATGTGGATGTCGCTCCACGCCGCGCCGGGGCCGTAGGCGCCGATCTTGACGAATGCGAGGTCGAACGGGCCGAGGCGCTCGCCGATCTTGCGGAAGTGCGTCGAGTAGCCGGTGTCGCCGCTGTAGACGAAGCGATGCCGCGGGCCGAGCACCGACCAGCTCGACCACAGCGTCGTGCTGCGATCGCGCAGGCCCCGACCCGAGTAGTGTCGCGTCGGCGTGCAGACGACCTCGAGGCCGCCGAGCGAGCGCTTCTGCCACCACTCCATCTCCTCGATCTGCGCCGGCGCGACGCCCCAGCGCTCGAGGTGCGCGCCGATGCCGAGCGGAACGAAGAAGCGCGTGCCGCGAGCCGCGAGCGCGTGCACCGTCGCCATGTCGAGGTGATCGTAGTGGTCATGCGACACGAGCACGGCGTCGATCGGCGGCAGGTCGGCGAGCGCGATCGGCGGCGGATGGAAGCGCTTCGGCCCGACGTCGAACGGCGACGCGTGCTCGGCGAAGACCGGGTCGAGCAGCATGCGCACGCCGTCGATCTCGACATAGACGCTGGCGTGGCCGATCCAGAACGCGCGCAGCCGGTGGGCCGCAGGCGCTTCGGCGAGCGCGGCCTTGTCGATCGCGAGCACCGGCAGCGGCGCCGGCGGAACGCGCACCTCGTCGCCCGAAAACTGGCGGACGGCGTACTCGCGCAGGTCGTCGAACGATGTCGGCGCCTCGGGAACGACGTTGACGAAGCGGCCGTCGCGGTAGTGCGGATTCGCCTGCGCGCGCGCGAGCCGCGCGCCGTGCATGCGGGCGCCGAACGGCGGCAGCGAGAGGACGATCCAGCCGGCGACCGCGAGGGCGCCGGCGACGAGCGCGAGCGCGACGACGCCGCGAACGAGCCAGCGCGACCGCCGCGCGCGCGCCGACACAGGGAGCGGCGACGTCACGTCGAAAGCTGCGGCACGGACATCGCTCAGCCGTGCGCCGGTGTCGTGGCAACGACGGCGCACGCCGCGACCGGACGGTGAAAGCCGCGCAGGTTGAGCGACCGCATCTCGCCGAACTGCGCCGCGTCGCCGACGATCGCGGCGACGCGCTGCGACACCAGGACCTCATCGCCGCCCGCCTCGGCACAGAGCCGTGCCGCCATGTTGGTCACCGTGCCGATCGCGCCGTAGTCCCACCGACCCTCGAAGCCGATCGCGCCGAGCGTCGCGTAGCCCTGCGCGATGCCGATGCCGTGGTGGAGGTCGAAGCCGCGCGTCGCCCAGCCGCGGCTCAGCTCGGCGATGCGGTCGCGGATCGCGACCGCCATGCGCACCGCGCGCAGCGGCGCGTCGGGCACCGGCACCGGGTCGTTGAAGAAGACCTTCATGCCGTCGCCGGTGAAGCGCTCGAGCGTGCCCTCGTACTCGAGGATCAGCGCGCCGGTGGCGGCGTGGTACTCGCGCAGCACCGCCATCACCTCTTCGGGCTCCGAGAGCTCGGCGAACGCGGTGAAGCCGCGCAGGTCGCAGAACACGACCGTCACCTCGCGTCGGTGGCTCCGCATCGGATCCTCGGCGCCGCCGCTCAGGATCGCCTCGGCGAGCTGCGGCGAGAAGAACCTGCGCAGCCGGCCCACGCGCTCGAGCTCGGCGACCTGCTCGGCGACGCGCGTCTCGAGCGACGCGTTCCAGCGCTCGAGCTCGCTCGTCAGCGCCTGCGCGCGGTCGTGCAGCTCCTTGATGCGCAGCATCGAGCGAACCCGCGCCAGCAGCGCGCCGTGGTCGATCGGCTTCGTCAGGTATTCGTCGCCGCCGGCATCGAGCCCGGCGACCATGTCCTTGGTCTCGCTGAGCGCGGTGACCAGGACGATCGGCGTGAACGGAAACTGCGGATCGGCGCGGAGCCTCCTGCAGACCTCGATGCCGTCGAGCCGCGGCATCATGACGTCGAGCAGGATGAGATCGGGCGTCGACTCCCGCGCGGCCACGAGCGCCTCCTCGCCGTCGGCGGCGGTGACGAGGTCGTAGCCGGCGCTGGCGAGCCGCGTTTGCAGGATCTTCACGTTCGTCGGGTTGTCGTCGACGACGAGGATGCGCGGCGGCGTTCTCAAGCATGACCTCCGGCGGCCGACGGCGAGTCGACCGATGCAGCGGTGTAGTATCCGACGAACATCGTCGGGCGGAGCAACCACATCCAACTCGAGCAGGTCGCCGCCTCAGTGCTCGCTCGCTCGCCGCTCGACGCGCTCGTGCGACGGGTGGCAGGGATCCGGGCCTCGCTGCACACCAAGCTGATGGCCGCGTTCGGGGTCGTCACCGTGCTCTTCGTCGCGATGGCGGCGTTCGGCGTCCACACCGTCCTGAAGACCACCCAGCAGGCCAAGCTCCTCGACGAGGCGCACGAGCGCGTCGGCTGGTCGCAGGAGGTCGAGCAGGCGCTGGCGCGGCAGATGCAGTTCTCGGTGCTGGCGCTGTTGTCGAAGGACGAGGCGGCGATCGCCAGGATCCTGCGCGAGAACAACCGCTTCAACGAGCTGCTGGCCAGGCTCGAGGCCGGCGAGTCGGCGGAGCAGCACGGCCTCGTCGAGCAGGTCCGCGTCTCGCAGGACGAGGCGATGGGCGTCGTCGCCGACATCGCCAACGCGATCCGCGACCGCACGCTCGGCAACGTGACTGCCGGGCTGCTCGCGCACCAGGAGCGCATCGATGCGGAGATCGGCGCCCGCGTCGGCAGGCTCGTCGACGCCGAGCAGCGCCGGATGGCCAAGCTCCGCGAAAACATCGCCAGCGCCAATCGCGAGCTGCTGGTGACGACCGGGATCCTCGCGGCCTCGGCGGTCGCGCTGGCGTGGCTGTGCGGCTTCGTGATCTCGTGGTCGGTGATCCTGCCGGTCCGCCAGGCGCAGGCCTTCCTCGACCACGTCGCGACCGGCTCGTTCGACCGACGCGTCGAGCTGCCCAATCGCGACGAGTTCGGCGCGCTCGCCGAGCGCATGAACCGCATGAGCCAGGAGCTGCACCGGCTCGACCGCATGAAGGTCGACGCCGCGTCCGAGCTGGCGCAGCTGAACACCAGGCTCGAGCGCGCAAGCCGGGCGAAGTCCGAGTTCCTCTCCAACATGAGCCATGAGCTGCGCACGCCGCTGAACGCCATCCTCGGCTTCACCGAGATGATCTCCGACGGCCTCTACGGCGACGTTCCCGACGAGCTCAAGGACCCGCTCAACGACGTCCAGGTCAATGGCCGCCATCTGCTGCGGCTCATCAACGAGGTGCTCGACCTGGCCAAGATCGAGGCCGGCCGGATGGAGCTCGCGCTCGACGACTACTCGGTCGCCGAGCTGGTCGGCTCGGTGCGCACGGCGATGCGCTCGCTCGCCGAAGAGAAGGGCCTGCGCTTCGTGACCGAGGTCGCCGACGACTTGCCGATGGCGCGCGGCGACAGCGGCCGGCTGACCCAATGCCTGATGAACCTGACCGGCAACGCGCTCAAGTTCACCCGCGCCGGCGAGGTCCTGATCGGCGCCGCGCGCGAGGGCGACGACATCGTCTACCGCGTCAGCGACACCGGGATCGGCATCCCGGCCGAAGAGATCGACAATGTCTTCGGCGAGTTTCGCCAAGTCGACGCGACGGTGACGCGCGAGTTCGGCGGCACGGGCCTCGGCCTCAGCATCACCAAGAAATTCATCGAGATGCACGGCGGCCGCATCTGGGTGGAAAGCTGGCTCGGCCTCGGCTCGACCTTCTTCTTCCGCGTGCCGCTCAGAGTCGAGGAATCGGCATGACCCAGCGCACCGTGCTCTACGTCGAGGACAACGAATACAACCGCAAGATCGTGCGCCAGCTGCTCGGCCGCACGACTTACCGCCTCGTCGAGGCGTTCGATGGCGAGGCGGGCGTCGCCGCCGCGTTCGCGGAAGCTCCCGACCTGATCCTGATGGACGTGCAGCTGCCGAAGATGTCGGGCCTCGACGCGACCCGGCTGCTGCGCGCCGACGAGCGCACGAAGG
>Ga0070664_100005220_pt1 | contig 10416 bp, 6 predicted proteins | sample KBSC73metaG_FD_65863 | JGI IMG/M metagenome (GOLD analysis project Ga0070664, IMG submission 65863) | Corn rhizosphere microbial communities from Kellogg Biological Station, Michigan, USA - KBS C7-3 metaG | ecosystem: Host-associated > Plants > Roots > Rhizosphere > Soil ... | reverse complement strand
AGCGGCACGTCGTGCTCCGCCGCGATCGGGATGCGGAGCCGCCCGCGGCGGATGACGAACGTGCCCTGCTCGATCACCGCCGCGATCCCCCCACGTGAGATGTGGTCCATCACCAGCTCGTTCTCGCCGAACTCGCGCGTCGAGAAGAGCACGATGTCCGCACCCGTCCGTTCGCGCATCGCGTACACGAGCGGGTCGTCCGCGTTCAGCACGGCGTGTCCTTCCCGCTTCGTCACCGCCGGCACCACGCTCTTCACGTCCGCCAGCTGCTCGATCGTGTGGATGCCGCGCAGGCCGAGATGGTCCGCCGACACGTTGAGTACGACGCCGACGTCCGCCTCGTCGAAGCCCAGGCCAGCACGGAGAATTCCTCCGCGCGCCGTCTCGAGCACCGCGACGTCCACGGTCGGGTTGGTGAGGATGATGTTCGCTGCGAAGGGGCCGGTCATGTCCCCTTCCATCACTAGACGGTTCTGGAGATAGACGCCGTCCGTCGTCGTGAAGCCTACGGTCCGCCCGGTGTTCCGGAACAGGTGCGCGATGAGCCGCGTCGTCGTCGTCTTCCCGTTGGTGCCGGTCACGGCGATCACCGGGATCGTCGACTCCACCCCGGGCGGATAGAGCATGTCGACGATCGGCGCGCCGACGCTACGCGGCGTCCCCTCCGTGGGATGCGTGTGCATCCGGATCCCCGGCCCCGCGTTCACCTCGATGATCACGGCGCCATTCTCGCGGAACGGCACGGAGATGTTTTCCGTGATGACGTCGACCCCCGCCACGTCGAGGCCGATCGCCGCCGCGGCCATCTCGCACGCCGTGGCGTTGTCGGGATGCATCTCCTCCGTGCGGTCGATCGACGTGCCTCCGGTCGAGAGGTTCGCCGTCTGGCGCAGGAACACCTGCTGCCCGTCCTCGGGCACACTGTCCATCGAGATCCCCTGCGCCTCGAGATAGCGGATCGTCTCGTCGTCCGTCGGTAGGTGCGTCAGGATCTTCGTGTGCCCGATGCCCCGGCGGGGATCGCGGTTCTCCTGCTCGATCAGTGCGCGCACGGTCTTCGTCCCGTCGCCGAACACACGCGCCGGCACTCGCTCGGCGCACGCGACGACCTTCCCGTTCACGACGAGCACGCGATGGTCGTTGCCGAGCGCGAACTGCTCGACCACGACGCGCTTGCAGAACGACTGCGCGACCTCGAATGCGCGACGCAACGACTCGTCGTCGTCCAGCCGCCGCGAGATGCCGCGCCCGTGGCTCGCGTCGAGCGGCTTGACGATCACCGGGAAGCCGATCTCCTGCGCGACGTCGATCGCGTCCTCCACCGTCCGCACGACGTCACCCTTCGGCACCGGCAGGCCGATGTTCCCGATCACGCGCTTCGTCTCGTCCTTGTCCTGCGCGACCTCCACCGCGATCGAGCTCGTGCGATCGGTGACCGTCGCCTGGATCCGGCGCAGGTTGCGGCCGAGGCCGAGCTGCACGAGCGAGCGGTTGTTGAGCCGCCGCACGGGGATCCCCCGCCGTCGCGCCTCCTCGACGATGGCGGAGGTGGAGGGCCCGAGCCGCACGGTCTCGTACATTCGCTGCAGATCGTGCACGAGCTGCGCGGCATCGATCTCCTCGCCCGCGATGGACGCGCGGACGAGGCGCGCTGCCTCGTGCATGCTCTCGACGCCGACGGCTTCCTCCTCGTAGGCGACGATCACCCACCAGACCCCTTCGTCACCCGACGGCACGACGCGGCCGAAGCTCACGTCGCTCCCCGCGAGCGTCTGCAGCTCGAGGGAGACGTGCTCGAGCACGTGCGGCAGTCGCGTGCCCTCCTCCAGCCGCTCGACGAATCCTCCCGCGCTCCCTCGGCTGCAGGGATGCTCGCGCAGCGTCGGGAGCGCATCGAGCAGGCGCTCGGTGAATCCGGGCAGCTCCGCGGTCGAGAGGTGCTCGAGCGCGCCAAGCCGTACGTCGCAGGCGATCACCGGCGCGAGGCGCCAATAGTTCGGTCCGCGCAGCGGACGCACGCGCGTGACGCGCAGCTCGTTGGCATCCACACGGGACGCGGCGGGCGGTGCGGACAGAGTGGTCGACATCGTCGGGAGAAAAGATGGGGGGGCGACGCCCGACTGCGAGCGCAAGACGCACGCCCGAGTGCGCTCCCGCCCGTCGCAAGAGCGCGGGCCGACGAGCTCGTCTAACCGTCGGAAGGACCGGCCTCGACTTTGCTATGCAGAGGCCAGAAGCCAGCCCTGACGGATTGCCTCACACCCTTTGCCGTACGGTGTTGCCCGAGCTGCGCCTCAAGCTCTTCATCGCAGGGGATTCGCCACGCGCCCGCGAGGCCGCGGCCAATCTCGCCCGTGTCTGCGACGAGTTCCTCGACGGGGCTGCCACCGTCGAGACGATCGACATTCTCGTCCATCCGGAAGCCGCGGATGAATATCGCATCCTGACGACACCGACTGTCGTGCGGGACCTGCCCCTCCCTCGCCGGCGCGCCACGGGGGATTTTCGGGACGCCACGCAGCTCCTCGCGGCGTTGGCGCTCTACCCTACCCGCACGCCGACATGACCTCCCCCATCGCGCCCGCGATCGAGAAGCAGCCCACGGGCATTCCCGGTTTCGATCGCATCGCCACCGGCGGGCTGCCGCGCGCCCGAGCCACCCTCGTCGCCGGCACCGCCGGCAGCGCGAAGACCGTCTTCGCGACGCAGTTCCTCGTGTCGGGCATCGTCAACCAGGGCGATGCCGGCGTCTTCGTCACCTTCGAGGATCGCGTGGAGGACATTCGCGCCAACATGCTCAGCTTCGGCTGGGACATCGCGCAATGGGAACGCGAGGGGAGGTGGGTCTTCGTGGACGCCGCGCCGGACCCCGAGGAGCCGGTGCAGGTGCTGGGGAGCTACGACCTGAGCGGATTGCTGGTGCGGATCGAACGTGCCGTGAAGCAGGTGAACGCCAAGCGGATCTCGCTCGACTCGCTGAACGCGTTGTTCGTCCAGCTCGACGATCCACCCATCCTGCGCGCCGAGCTGTTCCGCATCACCACGGCGTTGAAGCGCATGGGCGTCACGGTCGTCTTCACCGGCGAGCGCGTCGACGAGTACGGCGAGGTGACGCGGCACGGCATCGAGGAGTTCGTCGCCGACAACGTGATCATCCTGCGCAACCTGCTCGACAACGAGCGGCGGCGGCGCACGATCGAGATTCTCAAGCTGCGCGGCGCGCCACACCAGCGGGGCGAGTTTCCCTTCACCATCACGTCGCGCGACGGGATCATCGTCATCCCGCTCTCGGAGATCGAGTTGACCCAAAGCTCGTCGAGCATCCGGGTCACGTCGGGGATCGCTCGCCTGGACGAGATGTGCGGCGGAGGATTCTTCCGCGATTCGATCGTGCTCGCATCCGGCGCGACGGGCACGGGCAAGACGCTCCTCGTCACGCAGTTCATGGCCGGCGGCTGCGCCGCGGGGGAGCGATGTCTCCTCTTCGCCTTCGAGGAGAGCAAGGATCAGCTCTTCCGGAACGCGGCGTCCTGGGGACTCGACTTCGCGGCGATGGAGAAGTCGGGGCTGCTCATGGTCGTCAATCGCTATCCGCACGCCATGGCGATGGAGGACCATCTCGTCGAGATGCAGCAGACGATCTCCGACTTTCGCCCCAATCGCGTCGCGGTGGACAGTCTCTCGGCGCTGGAGCGCGTGTCGCCGCTGCGCAGCTTCCGCGAGTTCGTCATCAGTCTCACGTCGTTCCTCAAGCTGAAGGAGACGACGGGCCTCTTCACTTCCACCACCGCGTCGCTCCTCGGTGGCAGCTCGGTGACCGAGAAGCACATCTCGACCCTCACCGACTCGATCATCCTGCTGCGATACGTCGAGTCGTACGGCGAGATGCTCCGCAGTCTCGTGTTGCTCAAGATGCGCGGCTCCCGGCACGACTCGACGCTCCGCCAGTACACGATCGACGGCACCGGCATGCACATCGGCGAGCCGTTCCGCGACGTCGTCGGCATTCTCTCCGGGAACCCGCAGTTCGGCACCCATGGAGATCAGGAGGCCTGACGACCTGCCGGCCGAGCCGGTCGAGCAGGCGAAGGACCGGCGGCAGGGCGCAGACCGACGGGCGGCGTCGCGCCGTTCGCCGCAGGCGGCGTTGCGACAGATCGTCGAGCGCCTCGCCGACGGCGTCGTCATCGTCAGCCGCGAGGGGCTGATCCGGTTCGCGAACCCCGCCGCCGAACGGCTCTTCGGCCGCAACGCCGCGGAGCTGGTCGGGCAGGAGTTCGGCCATCCGTTGTCGTCGAGCGACGCCACCGAGATCGAGATCGTGCATCGCGACGGACGCCCGGTGTTGTCCGAGCTGCGCGTCGTCGACGCGACGTGGGAGGACGAGCCGGCGATGCTCGTCAGCCTGCGTGACGTCACCGACCGCAAGGTGGCGGAGGAGAAGACGCGACAGCTCGAGCGTGAGAAGGCGGCACGCGCCCAGGCGGAGGCGGCCAATCAGGCGAAGTCCGACTTCCTCGCCGTCATGAGCCACGAGCTGCGCACGCCCCTCAACGCCGTCATCGGCTACGCCGAGTTGCTCGACCTGGGCGTCGCCGGCACGCTCGGGGCGGAGCAGCGCCAGCAGGTGGGTCGCATCGTCGCGAGCGGACGGCATTTGCTCGGGCTCGTGAACGAGATCCTCGATCTCGCCAAGGTCGAGGCGGGGCGTCTCGTCGTCGAGCTGGCCCCGACGCGCGTGACCGAGGTCGTGGAGGCGGCGGTCGTGCTCGCGCAGCCACAGGCCGAGGCCCGCGGACTCGCGCTCGTCGTCCCCAGCGACGTTCCGTCCGATCTCCGTTTCCTCGGGGACCGCGAGCGCGCGCTGCAGATCCTGGCCAACCTCCTCTCGAATGCCGTCAAGTTCACACCGCCGGGCGGCACGATCCGGCTCGAGCTGGCGCACGGCGAGCAGCCGCCCGCGTCGCGCCAGCTCGTCGCCGCATCGGCGTGGGTCGGCATTCGCGTCGTCGATACGGGCATCGGCATCCCTGCGGAACACCTCGACCGGATCTTCTCGCCCTTCGTGCAGGGCGAGCAGGGGCATACGCGCCGCTCGGACGGCACCGGTCTCGGACTGACGATCAGCCGGCGACTCGCGCGCCTCATGCACGGCGACGTCGCCGTCCACAGCGAGCCGGGCGCCGGCTCGCGCTTCACCCTCTGGCTCCCCGCGGCGGAGCGCGACACGGGCGCCGCACCGGGCGAGTCGCGCACGCGGAGCGCGCCGGTGACCGCGTCACGCACGCGCGGGCTCGCCGCCGTCGGCGACACGCTCATGCAGGAGATCGAGCACATCATCGACGCGTTCGTCGCGCGGTTGCGCACCGAGCCGTCGATGCCGGCAGCGCCCTCGTTGAAATACTCGCAGCTCGCCGACCACATGGGGGCGACCCTCGCCGACATCGCCTCGGCGCTCGTCACGCTGGAAGACTCCGAAGGAGCGCCGACCATGCTCCTCACCGACGCCGCCGACCTGCAGCGCTTCATCGCCGATCGGCACGGCGTGCAGCGCGCGCGGCTCGGCTGGTCGATGCCGGCGCTCGCGCGCGAGTACGCCATCCTGCGCGAGGAGACGGAGCGCGCGATCCGTTGCTGCTTCACCGACCCGAGCACTCGCCCACAGGTGGACGAGGCCATCGGCGTGATCGACCGCTACCTCGAGCAGGGCGCCGAGACCAGCCGCCGCGCGCTCGAACGGGCGACACAGCGCCTCGCCGGCGGTCGCGCGACGGACTGAGGCGCTCCGCCGCGGCAGCAGCGCGCGCTCCTACTTCGCAGTCGCCGTGCCCTTCCCCTTCCGTGCGTTCACCGCGTCGGCGAAGCGCTTCGCATCGTCGGGCGAGAACGACGCGAGGAGCGGCTTGCCGTCGATCTTCGCCTGCTCGAAGACCTTCCGCGGCTCGCCGTTCCACTCGAACACGAGCTTCTCTCCGTCGTAGCGGACCTCTCGCACGGCGGAGGCGGGGAACGACACGCGTGTGCCGATCGCGCCCTGCACGGAGCCCTTCACCATCTTCTCGATCTGCGAGGCGAATCCGCTTCCGGTCACCCGCGCCGTGTCCGTCTCGCGCTTCACCTTGCGGAGTGCCTCGGGCGACAGACCACTGCTGATCGAATCGCCGATCAACGCCAGGTCGATCCCGCCGTTCGTCGTGACGATCCGGATGTCCCCGGCACCGAGCGTGTCCTCGCCGATCGCCGTGTTCGGCTTCGAGAGCGTCACGCCGCCGTCGGGCGCCTCGTCGCGCGCTCGCTTCTCGCTCCGATCCTCACTGCTGGAGCACGCGCTCGCGACGATCATTGCACCGAGGGTGAGCAGGATGCCAGCATGCCGCATGTCGTTCCTCCTTCCTCTGGTCGGGGTGAGCTCGATCGAACGATGCGACGCAAACCGCTGCACGGCTAGCCATCGCGTGGAGGCTCCCCCGCGATGAGCTCCGCGAGCAACAGCGCATTTCCCGTCGCCGCGCCGAGCGTCGTGTTGTCGAGCATGCACCACGCGTCGGCACCGCGCTGCTCCGCCTCGCACAGCGCGGCGGCGACGGATGTGAGACGCCCCGGCGCGTAGTCGGAGTAGTACATCTTCGGAGAGCCGTGCAGACGGAAGTAGACCAGACGGTCGTCGCCCCCCGGGTTGGCGGCCGCGGGAACACACGCCGGATCCGCGGCGACGCGCGCCACGTTGTGCGCGCGCATCAGCCCCTCCGCCGCCGGCGTGAACCAGCTCTCGTGTCGCGGCTCGCAGGCGACGGCGCCGGCATGGCGCTCGCGCAGCGTGACGAAGAACTCCTCGACCTGCTCGGCGTCGAATCCGAGCGAGGGCGGAAGCTGCACGAGCAACGGGCCCATTCGGTCGCCAAGGCCTCGGACCTCGTCGAGGAACACGTCGAGCAGCACGTCGCTCGCCACGAGCCGCTGATCGTGCGTGATCGCCCGCGGCAGCTTGACGGCGAAGCGAAAGTTCGGCGGCACAGTTGCAGCCCAGCGCTCGTACACCGCGCGCCGATGCGGCCGGTAGAACGACGAGTTGATCTCCACCGCGCCGAACCGCCCCGCGTATCGCTCGAGATAGCTCCCCTCGCCCGGGAAGCGATCCCGCCACTGTCTCGGTAATCCCCACCCCGCCGTCCCTACACGCGGCATCGAGTGTTCCGCACCTTTGCATCCCCCATCCCCGTATCTCCGTATCCCCGTATCTCCGTATCCCCGTATCCCCGCCCTTGAACGATCCTGCGCATGTGCAACGAACGTCGCCAGTGTCGTGCCGCGGCTCGCGGCATCGGCCCTTGCGCGCGTCGTGGCGCGATGCTGAGTTGTGTAGAGACCGTTGCACGCACACTCCCGCTGCCCACACGTCCCGTGTCGCTCTCGCCGCGCACTTCGCTGCTCGCCGCTTTCGCGCTCGTCGTCCTGCCGTTGCCCGCCCGCGCCCAGGCGCCACGCTCCACTTCACCGTCGAGCCCCGCGCGGACTGCCCTCCCCGACGCGCCCCTGCCCTTCGACTCCGCCGTACGCCGCGGCGTGCTGCCGAACGGCATCCACTTTCTCGTGCGGCGCAACACGAAGCCAGAGAATCGCGCCGAGCTCCGCCTCGTCGTCAACGCCGGCTCGATCCTCGAGAGCGACCGCCAGCTCGGCGTGGCGCACTTCGTGGAGCACATGGCGTTCAACGGCACGCGTCGCTTCCCCAAGGCGAGCCTCGTCAACTTCCTCGAGCGCGTCGGGGTGAAGTTCGGGCCCGACCTCAACGCGTACACGTCGTTCGACGAGACGGTGTACATGCTGCGCGTCCCCACCGACACGGCCGCCATCGTCAACACGGCGCTCGACATCCTCGAGGATTGGGCCACCGGCCTGGCGTTCGACAGCACGGAGATCCGCAAGGAGCGCGGCGTCGTGATCGAGGAGTGGCGCACCGGGCGTGGTGCGCAGATGCGGCTGCTCTACAAGCAGTTCCCCGTCCTGCTGCGCGGCTCGAAGTACGCCACGCGCCTCCCGATCGGCACGCGCGAGAACCTCGAGAGCTTTCCGGATACGCTGGCACACGCCTTCTACCGCGACTGGTACCGCCCCGACCTCATGACCGTCGTCGCCGTCGGCGACTTCGATCCGAAGGCGATGGAGGCGTCGATCCGCCAGCGCTTCTCGCGCGTTCCTCCCGCGAAGAGTCCGCGCGTGCGCGAGTACGCCGCGGTTCCGGACCACGCCGAGACGCTCGTCTCCATCGAGTCCGACAAGGAGTACCCGAACGCGACCGTCCAGCTCCTCTGGCTCGATTCGACGCGCCGCGTGCGCACCACGTCGCAGTTCCGTCGCGCCATCGTGAATGGGCTCTACGACCGGATGGTGAACGCCCGCCTCGGCGAGATCACCCAGCGCGCCGACGCCCCGTTCGCCTTCGCCAGCACGAGCCGCGGCGCGTTCACCCGCACCAAGGACGCGCACGTCTTCTTCGCCGCCATCAAGGGGAGCGAGTTCGAGCGCGCCGCCGCCGCCCTGCTGGCTGAGGCGGAGCGCGTGCGCCGGTTCGGCTTCACGCGCACCGAGCTGGATCGCGCCCGCACCGAGTACCTCCGCTCCCTCGAGCAGCGGTACGCCGAGCGGGACAAGACCAACTCCAACGTCTTCGCGTCGCAGTACGTGTCGAGCGCGCTGAATGGAACGCCCATCCTCGGCATCGCCGACGAGCAGGCGCTCGCGCAGCGCTTCGCCCCCACCGTCACGCTCGAGGAGATGAACGCCCTCGCGCATGCCTCGTTCCCGAAGACGAACCGCGTCGTCATCGTCGCCGCGCCCGACCGCCCGGAATTCAAGCTCCCCGAGAAGGCGGCGATGCTCGCCGTCTTCGACCGCGCCACCACCGATTCGACGGTCCGGGCGTACGTCGACTCCACCTCCGACGCACCGCTCATCGCCGCACTCCCGACGCCCGGCAAGGTCGTCGCGGAGCGCAAGCTTCCCGAGACGGGCATCCTCGAGTGGAAGCTCTCGAATGGCGCGCGCGTGCTGCTCAAGCCCACCGACTACAAGCGCGACGAGGTGCTGTTCGGCGCGCAGAGCCCGGGCGGGACGTCGCTCGTCTCCGATCAGGACCTGGGCCAGGCCGAGCTCGCGGCCATGGCGCTCGACGCCGGTGGACTCGGCAGCTTCAACGCCACCGCGCTCACCAAGAAGCTCGCCGGCAAGCGGGCCGACGTCAGCGCCTCGATCGACGACGAGAGCGAAGGCCTCAGCGGCGGCGCCTCGGCGAAGGACCTCGAGACCATGTTCCAGCTCGCATGGCTCCGCGTCACCCAGCCGCGCGTCGACTCGGGCGCCGTCGAGGCGTTGCGCAACCAGGCGCGCGCCGCGCTGCTCAATCGCCGGAACGATCCGTCGCAGATCTTCCGCGACACGGTCACACTGACGATGGCGCAGCACCATCCCCGCGTCCGGCTCTTCACGCCGGAGCTGTTCGACTCCGTCGACGTCCGCCGCGCGCTCGCCGTCTATCGGGAACGCTTCGCCGATGCGGGCGGCTTCACCTACTTCCTCGTCGGCGCCTTCTCTCCCGACTCGGTGCGGCCGTTCGTCGAACGCTACCTCGCGTCACTGCCGGGACCGTCGCGCACCGAGCAGGCGAAGGACGTCGGCATCCGTCCGCCGACGGGCGTCGTCGAGCGCACCGTCCACGCGGGCATCGAGCCCAAGGCGCAGAACCTGTTCGTCTTCACCGGCCCGTGCGAGTACAGCATGGAGAACCGCGCCGTCATGAGCGCGCTCCGGCAGCTGCTCGACATCCGGCTCCGCGAGGTGCTGCGAGAGGACAAGAGCGGCACCTACGGCGCCAGCGTCGGCGGCGGCTGCTCACACATCCCCTACCCGCACTACCAGGTCACCATCTCCTTCGGCAGCGCACCCGAACGCACCGACGAGCTGACGAAGGCGGTGTTCGGCGTGATCGACAGCATCAAGGCGGGCGTGGTCAGCGATTCCAACATGACCAAGATTCGCGAGCTCGCCGTTCGCGAGCACGAGACCGCGGTGAAGCAGAACAACAGCTGGCTCAACGCGATGATGGACGCCGACGAGGACGGCCGCGACCCGAGCGACTTCCTCCACGCCGCCGAGCGCACGCTGAAGGTGACGAAGGACCAGATCCGCGATGCGGCCCGCACCTACCTGCGCATGGAGCAGTACGCGCACTTCACGCTCTTGCCCGCCAACCAGCCGCCCAAACCAACGCCGTGACTGCGTGAGGGCCACAGCGGCGCGCTCCCGGGCGCCGAGTCCGAGCTCGAGCTCTACGGCGACAGCGGCTATGTCTTCGTCCTGCTCGCCAACATCGTCACCGGCGATGCCATCCGTCGCCGCGTGAACGCTCTCGTGGGGCGC
>Ga0070664_100005214_pt1 | contig 10419 bp, 8 predicted proteins | sample KBSC73metaG_FD_65863 | JGI IMG/M metagenome (GOLD analysis project Ga0070664, IMG submission 65863) | Corn rhizosphere microbial communities from Kellogg Biological Station, Michigan, USA - KBS C7-3 metaG | ecosystem: Host-associated > Plants > Roots > Rhizosphere > Soil ... | reverse complement strand
GATTAAGACAGTTACTTCCGCGAAGGATTCGAGCCACACTCGGCCCTGTGCGGCACGAATTATCGGGGCGCTCGGCGTCGCGGGAACCTGTTGGAAGCCTTGCTCGCAAGCGCGGCGCCCTCCACGTCCTGTTCCTCGTCGGCGTCATCGGCAAAGGTGTCGATGGTCTGCTCGAGACACTCGGCGGACTCACTCTCTTCTTCGTGACTCCAGGCCAGATTCAGTCATTCGTGCAAGCGCTGACATTGCACGAGCTCAGTAAGGACCCGAACGATGTCATCGCAACGTATATATCGAACAGTGCGGCGGGCTTAACTGCGGGCACCGAGCGATTCGCAGCGACGTATCTGCTCTGGCACGGCGCCGTGAAGATCGTGCTCGTCACGGCCCTCCTGCGAAAACGAGAGTGGGGCTACATCGCGGGCATCGCCGCGTTCTCACTGTTCGTCGTTTATCAGCTCTATCGTTACCTACACACTCGGTCGCTCGAACTGCTCGCGCTCTCGGTCGTCGACGCCTTCGTGATCGCTGTCACTTGGTTCGAGTACAAGCGGCTGCGCGCGACCAACGGCTTCGCGCGAACAGCTGCTCGCGGTAGGCCTCGGCACTCCTAGCGGTGATAGTTGCCGTACATGCAGTGCAGGAGCTCATGCCCGAGACTGAGCGTGCCTTCGTCATCGCCTTGGCGGGGTCGTTGCTGATTCGGTAAGTAAATCTCGCAAGTGTGGCGATGCCTCAGTGATCGAGCCTCACGAGCGGCTCAGCCGCAAACAATCTGCGGCTAAGGTCGTTTTCTTCTCGGCTCCGCGTGGACCAGTCGATGCCATCGGATTCCAATCTCGAGTCCGGGTGGCTGACAGTCCTAACCAACATCGACTCTAGCTCTTCCGCAAATCGCGGATCGTCCCTCGACAGTGTCAGAGTAGCGACCCCTCCACGGGAAATGAACCGGCGAAATCCCTCAAAATCTCGCCGCTCACGATGACCGGCTATGAGCACTTGGTTGTCGCCGACTCGCAGCACCTGAATGTGTCCTATTGTGCCCTCTCCGACCAATCGGAAGATGAAGCTCCAGTTCGCCTGTGCGCGGTGATACTTGTCGATGCGCAGGTTGTGCCGCTCGGCAAATGCCTGAAGCAAGGCAGCAAGCGGAGCAAAGAACCGCTCGAGCTCCGCCAACTTTGCCTCGGCAAGAAGCTCAGGGTCGTCGTACATCTCTTGGCCTAGTGGTCGCGTTTCGCGAGCGGCATAAGCTGGATCTTAATGGACTGGAGTCTCCCGTAAACGCGCCGCTGTAGCACACTCCTGCATCGCCCACCACTCAATCATGTCGTGCCGCGTGCGATACGGCTTGCGGTTGCACGCGCCCATCTCTTTCGAGGCGCGACACGAGCTCGGGCATGACGCGTCCGCCGGCCGCCGGCAATCCGAGCATCAGGCGCCAGCCGCTGATCTCGTAACCAAGCCCCAGCGGATCGTCGCCCGGGACGTTGGCGGGATCGGTGAACGTGCCAAACATCCGATCCCACAACGAGAAAATGAATCCATAGTTACTGTTCGCGACTTGCTCCCTCGCGCTGTGGTGCACGAAATGGAAGCGCGGCGTCACGAGCAAGCGCTCGAGCCGCGCGGCGAACGGCACTCTGAGATTCGAGTGAAGGTAGTGCTGGTTCGACGTATCGATCAGGAACAGCACGAGCGCTATCGCGCCGGCCTCGGGAACCGGAAATAGAGCGAACGCGAGGTAGTACGGAACGCTGATCACGAGCATGTGGATCGGCGATCCCCGCAGGCCCGCGATCCAATAGAGGTGCTGCGGCGAATGGTGCCAGGCGTGCGTCGGCCAGAGCCAACGCGTATGCAGAGCCCGATGCGCCCAGTACGCGCAAAAGTCGGCGAAAACGATGTACGCGAGAACAACGAGCCAGAACGGGACCTCGTGCAGCGCCGCATACCAACCGTCGAGCTGGCGCCTGAACGAGCCTTCGGGCATTTCGAGAAACAAGTCCGCTGCCACGGCGAACCCGACACTCGCGATCGCCGCGCCGATGTCTCGCAGCAGCGTTGGCCGAAACGAGGAACGGCGGAACGGGAACGCGAGCGCAAGCGCGCCGATGCAAAGGCCGAGCAGAGCGCCGCCCGCGATCTCGATGAGGTCTTCCATTCGCTTCGATTCTTGCACCGTCCGCGGGAAGCCAGTTATCGACCCCGCCGCACACTTGGAATGCGGCCGCTTTCGGGCCTAGTCAACGAGGCCTCGGCCATCGCCGTTATGTCGAATCTGGAGCCAATCGCTATTGAGCTGCGATGCCGCCAGGTACGATCCCGCGCGTTCCTCCACGACGCCGCGATGAAACAAACCCTGCAGTATCGGCTCTACAGGCAGCTTGCACGCGTCAAGGTCGCGGCGAGCGAGTATCGCGGCGACGCGCTGTGGATTGCCGGCAAGGAAAAACACAGCGGAGAGCCGCTCTCGTTGTTCTATTACGGCACGCTGCTCTGCTACGACTACCTCGTCGACTCGTTTTACGCCGAGCATTCGATCGTCAGAGAACGCGAGAGCGTCTCGGTGCGCCACGGCTCGCGCCTCCTGACAACGGAGTCCGAGAGCGACCTCGTCATCGGTGATATCGCGTGGCCGTATCACCTCGGCATGCCGAAGAACGGCTTCCTGCAACTGCCTCCACAGATCTCCCACAGGATCGCGTTGCCGGCCGAGTGGTCGTCGGTCGAGCAGCGATTCTCGGCTCGCAAGACCACGCGCGACGAGCTGCGCAAGGTGGAGAAGTTCGGCCTCACGTTTCGGACCACGCACGATGCCGCGACGATCGACCGCTTCTACGACACGATGTACCTGCCTTACGGGCGACGACGTCATGCCGACCTCGCCGACCTCGAGCCGCGCGACGTGATCCAGAAGACGGCCGCAAGAGGCGCGCTGATCGAAGTCTTGCATGGCGACTCCGTCGTCGGCGGAGGCGTCCTGCAGCGCGTCGATCGCGTGATGCAGTTCATGTGGCTCGGCGTCGTCGACGGGCTCGATGCCGCGCTCCAGAGCGCCGTCGGCGCGGCGCTCTATTGCTTCTCGATGAGGCACGCGATCGACGTCGGCTGCAGCGAGATCAATTTGATGTACGCGCCGGCGCAGCTGAACAACGGCATTCACCGCTACAAGCGCAAGCTCGGCGCGCGCATCGGCAACGATTGGCCGTATGGCCAGCTGCTCATGAAGGTCGCCCATCTCACACCCGCCGTCGTGAGCTTGTTCGCGAACACGCCGTTCGCGGCGATGGGCGCGCGTAGAGGCTTGCACGCGAGAATCATGGTGGCGCAAGACGACCTTTCGCCCGAAGACGTGCTCAAGATCGCCTCCTATTACGCGTGCGACGGATTCGAGAGCATCAAGATTCTCTCGATGCGCCCCGTCAGCGAGCAGGTCCTACGAGGGGACTACGCCGCCGAGGATGTTCCCATGCGAATCGAGGTGCGCGACCTCACGAGATCCGCGGACGCGGCTGCTGACTTCTGCCGCGTGTGAGCGCTAGGCGCGCGCCCGTTCCTCGACGTCCGTGAGCAGCTCGCGGAAGCGCTCGTCGAAGACGAGCTCCCGATACGACCCATCGGCCTGCGCGACGCCGTCCTGGATGATCACGATCCGCGACGCGCGGCGCGCGACCGACGCTTTGTGCGACACGAAGATAATCGTACGGCGCGGCTGCAAAGCGAGCAGGCCATCGATCACGCGGCGCTCCGTCACCGCGTCGAGCGCGTTGGTCACCTCGTCGAGAACGAGCACCGCGGGATCGCGATACAGCGCGCGCGCCAAGCCAATCCTCTGCCGCTGGCCGCTGCTGAGCTGCAGTCCCTTCTCGCCGAGCTTGGAATCGTAGCCATCCGGCAGCTCGCCGACGATGAAATCGTGGATCTGCGCCTGCCGAGCCGCTTCGCGGACGCGATCGAGATCCAGGTTCTGCGGCTGCACGCCGAACGCGATGTTCGCGGCCACCGAGTCGTGGATGAGATTCACCGCTTGCGGCGCGAACCCGGTCGACCTCCGCCACGCGTCGCCGTTCTCGCGGCCTAGCGGCACGCCATCGATCAAGACGCGCCCGGCGTCCGGCGGCAGCAGCCCGAGTAGGATGTCGAGCGCCGTCGACTTCCCCGCGCCCGTCGGTCCCATCATGCAGACGAAATCGCCGGCGGCTATATTCAGCGTGAGCCCATTCAGAGCCCTACCCCTCGCTCCGGGATAGGTGAACGAGACCGCGTCGATCTCGACGCCGCGCGTGAGGCCGCTCGGCTCGATCTTCGCGCGAGTCCCAGGGCGTACCGGGTCGAAGTCCTTGCAGATGATCGTGAGAGCGGGCGCGTTGTAGCGGATCGTGTCGACGCCATCGAGGATCAGCTTCAGCGTCGGGACGAGCCGGTACGCCGCGAACGTGTAGAGCGCGATGACGGCAAGCACGCTGCTCGAAGTGCCCGCGCTCAGGAGGTAATAGAGCGCGACCGCGATGATCACGCCGAATGCGATCACCTCGATCAGCCTGCTCGGCACGAGGTCGAGCGTGCTGTGGCGGATCGCGTTTCGAGCGAAATCGGAGCGCGGCGCGGCAAGGCGGCGCACGAACTCGTTCTCTCGGCCTGCCGCCCTGATCTCCTTGGCGTTTTCGAGCGCTTCCATGGCGCGCGCGGTGATCGCCGTATCGAGCACGACGAACTCCTCGCCGAGCTGTGTGATACGCCGGCGAATCGTCAGATGCAGCGCCAAGTAGCTCGCACCGAGCACCAGCAGCGTGGCGGTCGTGACGACGTGGTCGACGACGAACAGCAACGCCAAGATGAATGCGGCCGAAACGACGTCCGCGAAGACGCCCACGCCTGCCATCAAAGTGCCGACCACCACGCGGTCTACATCCGTCACGATGATCTTTTGCAGCTCCGCGCGATTGCGCTGGAGGAAGCCGAGATAAGGGTCATGCAGGTACTTCGCGAGCAACCGGACGCACAAAGACTGTGTCCGCGTGAAGCAAAAGCGGTACCTGAACCAGGCCTCGAATGCCGAGAACGAATTGCTTATGACGAGCGCGCCGATCGAGAGCACGCCGAGCGCCGCCTTGAAGTGGTTGTAGCTCGAGAAGCCGAAGAACGCATACGCCTTCCGCAGATAGAAGTTCGTCTCGATGATGTGATCGTCCATCAGCACGGCGATGAACGGCATGACCGAGGCGACCCCCGCCACATCGATGAGCGCGACCACGGTCGCGTTCGCCAGCAGCAAGTAGATTTGCAAGCGCTCGCGCTTCGTGAAGATCGAGAGCAGCATCAGGCACTGCCGAATCATGCCGCCCTCTTAGGCTTGAGGCGCCGCCACGCGCTGACCAAAAGCGGCCGCAGGTACGGCTTGATGAAGAAGTAGAAGGCGTCCAGCGCGAACGTGCGCACACGCCGCCGCAGGACGAGCACGTGCGAGCTCCTGGTCGCTGTTTCGGTGAAGCGCATCTTGTTGCTGAGAAACGAGCCCATCATGTCGTACGTGGCGAAACGGCCCTCGTTCATGAGCCCTTCGATCTCCATGGCCTCCAAAATCGTGCCCGGAGAGCAAGCGCCGAACTCCTCATCGTGGACGATTTGCGCCGAGTAATATGTGTCGCCGTCCAAGAATGCGACGGTCGCCGCCACGGGCACCGCGCCGCAGCGCAGCACGAGGATCCGGCAGCGGCCGAGCGACGCCATGTGGCGCACCCAATCCGTGAAGAAGCCCGTGTAGCCCTCGGAGCGGCTGTGCTCGACGCGCTTCGCGCGCTTCCAGCTACGAGCATGCAGCTCGCGCACGATATCCAAGGCCTCGACCACGCACGCCTCTGTGTCATGGCGCTCGAGAGCCACAGGGCCTCGCTGCTCGAGCTTGCGGCGCGACGCCTTCAGGTTCTTGCGCAGCTTCTGCGAGCGCCCGCGCAGGTACTCTTGCCAGGATTGACGCAAGTCGAGGTACGGGACGAGATGCGAGAACATTTGCCGAAAAACGCAGCCATGCTCGAGCGCGTAGTCTCGGAGCAGTGCGACCTCGCGGTCGTCCCAAGGCTTCTCGTCGATCCGCGCGACGTGCCAGTCGTTGTGCGAGCTCCAGATGGCGTCGAAGGCGCAACGATAAGCGTCTTCGGCTAGCGCCCCGAGACCGAGGCGCGGCCGGTTTACATCCATGATCATGCCGATCGGCTCGAGCATGCGCACGGGCAGCCCCGGCAAACGCTTCCACTGCGTTATTTGCATCGGTAAAGCGAGGCAGGGCACGCCGCCGCGCTCGACGACGAAGATCCGCAACTCCTGGTCGCCGCCGAAATACCGCCACCAAAGCGTGAGGAACGCGTAGCTCTGCCACGGCGTGCTGTCCGGCGATTCTGCGAGCAGCCGGTCCCACGAACGCCGCAGATCCGCCCAGCCGCGGAGGTCCTTTACCACGCGGCAGGTGAGCGGGCCGTCACGTGTCGGCGCGCAACGCTCGTCCGTCGGCGCGCGGTGCGGCTCGAAGTGCATCCAGAACATCGGCTGAGAGAGCCTCTTGTCCACGTACGGGTACTGCGCGACGAATTTGAAGCCGCTGCGGAGAACCCACCTCGCGCGCGTGCGCCACTTCGTCGCGTACTCGGCAGTGCTGAACGCGTCGACGGGCAGTTGCCGCGCCTCCTCGTCCGACGCGAAAACGCCGGCGAGCTTTGCGGCCATGAACTTGAATGCTCGGCGATGCGCGTGCTCTATCGTCCAATCCGCGATATAGATGGTGCGGCCGTCCGGATCCAATTGCTCCGGGATCGGGGCGTCGAAGAATTCCGCCATCTCGCGCCGGCTTCGCATCACGAAAGCGAGCACGAAGCCGACGAGCACCGGCCGCGACGAATCGGCGGCGAGGTGGTACAAACCGAGGCTCAAGTTTCGCGCGCCGGATTCCGTCGTGACCAGCTGCGCCGTAATGAGATCCTCTCCGGCGCGATGCTCGGCGACATGCGTTCTCGCCTCGAGCGCCGCGGCTTCGGCCGCGTCCTCGGGCAGCAACCAGCCGACGGTGTATTCGCTGCTCACGACGCTTCCAAGACTCGAACGAGTCCGCCGCGAACCGTGATGAGCTGACGGCCGTTGAGCCGCTCGAGCATCGGCCGGTGGCCGCGATCCACGGCGATGCCGAGCATCGGCTGCGGATAGCGCACCGCGCGAAGCCGTGCACCGAGCTTCTGCTTGTAGCGCACCACCCCGTCGGCGAGGCTCGGCCGCGAGTGGCCGAGCAGCACCGTACGCACGCCGTCGGCGTGCGCGCGCCGGATGCACGCGACATCGAGCACTTCGCTCGCGCCGTCCGGTGGCGGGCTGCGCGACGCGCCGAACCAGCGAAAGCGCAACTCGGCGCCGGATCGCTCGAGCAGCATCCCGGCCGCCCAGCGGCCGTCTTCGTGGAGGCGCGCGAGGGTGCAGCCGCGCGCGGCGCGAGCGAAATCTTCTTCCGCGACGACGATCGCGCCGTTGCCGAACCGCGCGAGCACATACGGCCGGTAAAGCTCTCCGTAGAACCGACGAACCGAATCGTCGTCGGTCACGAAGTCGAGCGAATATTCGTGGCGGCGAGCGAGGCGGGCCGCCTCGCGCTCGACCGCACGGGGCAATACCCATGGCGCGCCAGCCGGCGGCAGCGTGAGCTCTTGTCGCACCCAGGCGGCGAAGCGGTACTGCGCCCTACGCGGCGTGAGCATTCCCCAGAGCGCAGGCAAGTCGGTGAGCACCACGGCAACGTCGCCCGCCGCCGTTCCACGCTCGTCAGCGACAGCGCTAGGCACGTGCCGATAGCTCGGGAGCGAATGCCGCGCGCACTCGCACGGCTCGTCCATCACGAGGTTCACGAGATAGTCGCGATTGACGCCGCTGCCCACGTAGCGCGCGCGGACAGCAAGGCCCGCGCCGTCGAGTCGTCCCGTGAACTCCGCGACGATCGGCGGCTCGGCCCCGGCAAGCAAGCCAAGATGCTTCGCGAGGCCGGCCGTCACGGCGAAAGGCGCCTCGGGCGCCTAGATGACCAGACGGCGCTGAATCGCGGTGTCGGTCAGCGGCGCCGATGCAAACGCGGACCTGAACGCGTCCCGGTAGAGACCAGCGATCCGCGGCCAACGGAATTGGTCGGCCCGAGCACGCGCCACTTGTCCGAGCTGCTCGCAGCGCACCGGGTCCGCCATGAGCCCTCCGAGCGCGGTGCGAATCTGCTCTGCGTCGTCCTTGCGCACGACGATTCCCGCCCTACCGACAACCTCGCCGCATCCTTCCGCGTCGGTCGTGATCACGGCGCACCCAGCGTCCATCGCCTCGAGCAAGACCATCGGAAAGTTTTCGCGAATCGACGGGAATACGAGGATGCGCGCCTCCTCGTAATAGCCGCGCAACGTGTGCGCGTCGACGAAGCCGATGAAGCGCACGGGCACCTGTAAGCGTTCGGCCAGCTCCTTGAGCTTCGGCAGATACGGGCCGTCGCCGGCGATCACGTAGTCCCAATCGCGCGGCATGCCGGGGATCGCTTCGATGAACCGCTGCACGCCCTTGCGGGGGAAGAGCCTCGCGACCACGAGCACGAGGTTGCGCTTGTGCTTGCCGAGCGCCGCGGCGGGCGAATAGCCGTTCGGAATCACGCGAATCGGCAGGTCGACTTGGGCGCGGATCAAACCCGCCAAGAAGTTCGAAGGCGAGATCAGCAGCGACGCGTTGGCTACGATCTGCCTCCAGAACGGCTTGAGCAGTCGGTGCAGGAGCGCGAAGCGGTCGGGATTGTAGCCGGGGATATCCGAGCCGTGCGCCGTGATTACATACGGCACGTGAAAATGGCGCGCGAGACGCCACGCGATCACGCCCGACGGAAGAACGAAGTGCGTGTGCAGCAGATCGGGCTGGAACGCTTTGATTAGCCGGCAACCTTCGCGCCATGCCGGCAGCAGCGTGGTCGAGAGCTCCAACGCCGTCGTGTAATGCACGTCGCGACGCACACAGGCGCTGCGGTGAACCATCACGCCGCCGACGCTCTCGCGGCGCGAGAAGCCGGTCATGCGTGACGTCAACACCTCGACACGATCGCCGTTTCTCGCGAGCTCCTCGTTCAGCGCCGCGGCGACCCTGCCGCCGCCGCCGCCAATCGGAGGATATTCGTACGTTAAAGATAGAATTCTCACGCGCTCTGTCCCGCCAAGCATCGGACCGGCCGGAGCTTCCGGCCGTCCCAGCCCGTCGCAGCCATAGCTTTTACCTCGATCGACAGGGCCCCGTCGCAGACGTGGTTCACTGCCCGCCTCACTCCCTCGAAGATTGGCCGTGGATCGGCGGAGAGAGTCCGGATGAAGACCTCCACGGACAAGTCCTCGTGCTGGACGACCTCGTATTGGTCCAGCCCCTCGACCACCTCCAGACTTGTCGTAATGCGATAGGGAGAGATGCGGCGCCCACCCGGCAAGTGGAGGCAGTCGATCTCGCGGCCCGCGATCCGCATGATCGGCGCATCGGGCAGCGTGTGGTCGCGTCGCACGAGGTCGCCCGTCTCGTAACGGACCAGCGGCATCGCCCCGCCCGAGAGATCCGTCACGATCAGGCGCTCGAGCTCGGCGTCGGCGGCGCACGGCAGGAACTCGAGCAGCAGATTCGCGGCGGGCAACCGATAGGGTTGCTCGAGGCCGGAACGCCACGCGACCAGCCCGAGCTCGGTCATGCCGTAGAAGTCCGCGATAGTCGAAACGAAAGCCCGCTCGAGCGTCGCGCGCTGCGCGGCCGTAACCTCTTCTGCCGTCGTCACGACGAGCCTCGGCCGATGGTGGCGACGGCGGCCGCTCATCAACCGGTCCGCAAGCGCGAGCAGCGAGCTCAGCGGTCCGTACAGCACGTTGGGCTGCACGCGCCAGTACTCCGCTGCGAGCGCGTCTTCGCCTTCCTTCAGGCTCGCGTAGGTCCAACCGAGTATTCGCGCGCCCAGCGGCGCCGCATGACGCGACGCGACGAGCATCAACCTCTCACCTGGCCGATAGCCTACGCTCACGAGCGCGCGCAGAAAGCGCAGCTGCCGGCGTCGAACCGCCAGCCGATCGAGCAAGATCTCGAGCGGCTCGCCGGACGAGCCGCTCGTCGTCTCCGCGACGAGATGCGATCGGCGCCGCCGGTCGTCGAGCCGCGCCTTCACTCTCGCCGCGAGCAGGTCGCTCTTGCGGATGACGGGTAGGCGAGTCAAATCGTGCGGCAACGAGAGCCCGTCGATGTCGACGCCCGCGGAAGTCCAAAGCGCGCGATAGAACGGCACGTGGCGAGCCGTTTCCTTCACGAGGCGCTCGAGCTTATCCATCTCTCGCCGCCCTCAGTGCAACAGCGCCGCCGTGTGTGCGCGAACGCGTTGCGCGAGCGCGGCCGTCC
>Ga0070664_100005211_pt1 | contig 10422 bp, 4 predicted proteins | sample KBSC73metaG_FD_65863 | JGI IMG/M metagenome (GOLD analysis project Ga0070664, IMG submission 65863) | Corn rhizosphere microbial communities from Kellogg Biological Station, Michigan, USA - KBS C7-3 metaG | ecosystem: Host-associated > Plants > Roots > Rhizosphere > Soil ... | reverse complement strand
CGCTTCGGCCACACGCCGGTGAGGAAGCCGGCGGCGCTCACGGCGTGGTCGCCCACCTGGCTGCCCGGATGCGAGCGCGTCAGGTTGGTGGTGACCACCATCTGGTCCTTGAACTTCTCGATCGGCTTGAGGATCGGCTTGAAGTCGAACCCGGCGCCCACCGTGTCCGGGATCCACTGCTCCATGATGGCGCCGTTCGGCACGTAGATGGCCCCGAAGCGCGTGCGCGGGCGCGCCTGCGCGCGGGCCAGCGCCGTGAAGGCCGGCACCATCGCGTCGAGGAAGGGCAGCGACACCGCCACGCCCATGCCCTGGAGAAACGTGCGCCGCGGCAGGAACTTCTTGGTCACGAACATCGGGGCTCCCTCTATTGGGCGCGACCCGCGCCCGGGTTCGCGTTCTGTGCCGTCTGGATCGTCCCGGTGTCGACGCCGGGTGTGGTGCGCATACGGAAGGGCACGCTCTTCGCGATGCCGATGACGAGCGACGAGAACCGGTAGTCGTTCTTCGCCGCGCCGCGCATGATCTCGCGCACCGCCGGCATGTCGCGCGCGTCCACGCCGCGGCCGAGCGCGTAGGTCAGGAGCTTCTCGGTGAGCGTCCCGACGAACAGACCTGGCCGGTCGAGAATCGCCTTCCGCAGCGTCACGACGCCGTCGATCTTGGTGCCATCGGCCAGCTGTCCCGAGGCGTCGATCGGGCCGCCCGGCTCGGTCGTGCGCCAGGCGCCGACGGCGTCGAAGTTCTCGAGCGCGAAGCCCACCGGATCCATCACGCGATGGCAGCTGGCGCACACGGGCTCGGTGCGGTGCTCGGCCATCTGCTCGCGCAGCGTCTTCGGCTTCTGCCCCTCGGGGTTGCCCTTGAGCGTCGGGACGTCGGGGGGCGGCGGCGGCACCGGCAGCCCGAGCAGGTTCTCGAGCACCCACTTGCCGCGCAGCACCGGCGACGTGCGCTCGGCGTGCGACGTCACCGCCAGCATGCTGCCCTGGCCGAGGATGCCGCGGCGCGCCTCCTGCGTGACGGGCACGCGCCGGAACCGGCTGCCGTACACGTTGGGGATGCCGTAATGGCGTGCCAGGCGCTCGTTGACGAACGTGTAGTCGGCGCGCAGCAGGTCGAGCACGTTGCGGTCTTCCTTCACGATGCTGCCGAAGAGGAGCTCGGTTTCGCGGCGGAAGGACTGACGCAGGTTGTCGTCGAAGTCCGGGAACTCGTCCGAGTTGGGCTGCACGCTGCGGACGTTGCGCAGCTGCAGCCACTGCCCGGCGAAGTTGGACACCAGGGCCTCGGCACGTGGATCCGCCAGCATCCGGCGCACCTGCTGCTCGAGCACGGCCGGCTGCGACAACGTCCCCTGCGCCGCCGCGCGCAGCAGCGGCTCGTCGGGGATGCTGCTCCACAGGAAGAACGACAGGCGCGATGCGAGCTCGACGCCGCTCACCGGGTGAATCGTGCCGGGCGTGCTGCCCGCGGCGTCGCGCTCGACGCGGAAGGCAAAGCGCGGACTGGCGAGGATGCGTTGCAGCCCGCGCTGGATGCCGGCTTCGAAGCTGCCGCCGCTGCGCGCGGCGTCGTAGAACTCGAGAATCGGCGCCAGTTCCGCCGCGCCCACCGGCTGGCGGTAGGCGCGCCGCGCCAGACGGCCAAGGATCTGGGACGCGCACACGCGCTCGGCCGCTTTCGTCGCGGCATCTCCGCGCTGGCCCCCGGACGCCGAAGGCGGCCGGCAGGTAAACACCGAGCGGCGGCTCGGGGTGTCGCCCGGTCCGGTCGGATCGAACGGTCCGGTGATCGCCAGGGTCTGAATGTGCGGCGCTCCCGCCCACTCGAAATTGTCGGCGGAGCTGCGCAGGAACGGCTGCACGCGCACGGTGTCCTTCACCGCCATGTTCTCGATGAAGGCCACGCTCACTTCGTGCGGCCCTGCCGGCACCTTCACCTTCACGCGCATCCGGGCTTCCACCGCGTCGCCCGTATCGTGCGGCGCCTCGAACAGCTTCGCGAGGTCGGCGTTGCCGCCGATCGTGACGTGGTGCACGGCCTTGCCGTCCACCGACACCTCGAACTCGCTGGCATACTCGAGGCCGCGGACCATGTCGAGATTGGTGCGATAGAGCTTGGTCTGGAAGTCGTACTCGCCGTCGAGCGGGAAGAAGTGCCGCACCTTCAGGCCGCCGATCGTGCCGAGCGGCAGCCCTTCCACGTGCTGGTTCTGCGAGAGATCCTGCGGCACGCGGTAAGTGTCGCTGCCGGGGCGCAGGGCGGGGTCGCCGACCGCCAGCGCGCTGATGCGCCCCGCGGCCGCGAGATAGCGCTCCTGGAGCGACGGCGAAACGCCGAGGACGTCGGAGATGTTGTCGAAGCCGTAGGCCGAGTCGTCCGGCGGCAGCAGCGACGCCACGTCCACGTCGAGCGCCAGCAGATCGCGAATGGCGTTCTTGTATTCGGCGCGGTTCAAGCGATGCAGCATCGGGCGCCCGGCGTTGGGGTGCACCTTCGCATCGCGATCGAGCCCGTCTTCCACCCACGAGACGAAGCTTTCGAGCGCGGCGGGCTCGGGACGCCGAACGCCTTGCGGCGGCATCACGCCCGCGCGCACCTTGCGCACGACCTTCTCCCACACCTCGGCGTGGTCGGGCAGCCTGGCGAGGTCCAGCCCGTCGAGCTCCAGTCCGCCCGTCTTGAGCCGGGCGTTGTGACAGGTCACGCAGTACTGCTTGAGGAGCGCTTGCGACGCCTCCTGTCCTGCACCGCCAGGGCCCGCTGGGACGGATGCCGCGGCCGGAGACGGCCGGACAGCGCCGCTCTGAGCGGCCGACAAAACGGCCGCAGCGCCCCAAAGGGCGGTGCCCGCGACAAGGGTGACGGTAAGGACAGGGTTTCGCATCGGGGACAGCGTCGGGTGATCTTGCTAAATATGCCAGATTTCACGGCTTCTAGCTCTCCCCTATTCGGGATATGCCGTGCCCGTATTACTCTCCGTTTGCGTGGTTTCGCCGCTGTGCTTCACGAGCGCCCGGGCGCTCGCCTCCCTGATCGCCCGGCGCGAGCTGTCGGCGCGCGAGCTCATGGCCGCCCACCTCGACCAGATCGCCCGGCTCAATCCTCAGATCAACGCCATCGTCGCCAAGCTGCCCGACGACGCCTGCCTGGCGCTGGCTGATGCGGCCGACGCCCGCCAGGCGGCCGGCGAGCCGCTGGGGCCGCTGCACGGCCTGCCAACCGCCTTCAAGGATCTGCAGGATGCCCGCGGGTTCGTCACCACCCGCGGCTCGCGGATCTATCGCGACCACGTGTCGGCGAGCGACGCGGTGCTGGTGGAGCGCGTGCGGAGAGCCGGCGCGCTGGCCATCGGCAAGACCAACGTGCCCGAATTCGGCCTCGGCTCGCACACCTACAACGAGGTCTACGGCACCACCCGCAACCCGTACGACCTGTCCAAGAGCGCCGGCGGCTCGAGCGGCGGGGCCGGCGCGGCGCTGGCAGCGGGGCTGCTGCCCATCGCCGACGGCAGCGACCTCGGCGGCTCACTGCGCAACCCCGCCAACTTCAACAACGTGGCCGCACTGCGGCCGTCGGTGGGGCTGGTGCCGACGGCGCCCGATCCGTTCCCACGCCTCGGCTTCGGGGTCAACGGACCGATGGCGCGCTCGGTGGATGACGTCGCCTTCCTGCTGCGGGTGATGGCCGGCCCCGATCCTCGCGACCCGGGATGCGAGCCGATGGACCCGTCGAGTCTGGCTGGCGAGCTGAGGCGGGACCTGCGCGGCCTGCGCGTCGCCTGGGCGCCGGACCTCGGTGGACTGCCGCTCGACCGCCGCGTGCGCGCCGTGCTCGACGCGCAGCGGGCGACGTTCGAAGCGCTGGGCTGCGTCGTCGAGGACGTCGGTCCGGATCTCACCGCCGCCGACGACATCTTCCTCACCATCCGCCGGTGGCGCACCGCCGCGATCTACGAGCCGCTCGTCCGCTCGCATCGCGCGCTGATAAAGCCGGAACTGCTCGAGGAGATCGAGGCCGGGCTGGCGCTGCGCGGCAGCGACCTCGCGGCCGCGATGTTGCGGCACGGGCAGCTGATGGAGCGGGTGCGCCGCTTCTTCGATGGCCATGCCGTACTCGTGTGCGCCGTCAACCAGGTGCCGCCGTTCGACGCGTCGCTGACGTGGCCGGCGGAGGTGGCGGGCGTGCGCATGGAGCACTACGTGGCGTGGATGCGGACGGCCTACTGGATCACCGCGACCTTCGGGCCCGCGCTCTCGGTGCCGGCGGGTTTCACGGCCGACGGCCTGCCGGTGGGCCTCCAGATCGTCGGACGCTTCCGCGACGACTGGACCGTGCTGCAGGTCGGCTACGCGTTCGAACAGGCGACGCGCGTCGGCGAGCGCCGGCCAGCGTTGGCACTCTAGGCGGGTCTGAAGACCCGCAACTACGTACGTGGCTGCAGGCCTTCAGACCTGCTTCAGGAATCGCTGCGCCGCCTCGAGACGGCGCGCCGTCGAGGGGTGCGAGTGCAGGAGCCGCTCGACCCAGGCGGGCGGCGTCTCTTCCGCCAGGTTCTGGGACGACAGGCGTCGGATGGCGCTCATGAACGCCGCGGCGTTGCCGGTGCGTTCGATCGCGAAGCGGTCGGCGCGCCGTTCGTGCGCGCGCGACAGCGCGTGCGCGACCGGCGACAGCACCAACGCCACCGCGCCCGAGACGAGCGCCAGCGCCGGCAGCTGTTCGACCGCCGTCGGCATCTCCGCGATACCAAATGAGCCGTGCAGGACGGCCAGCGCGCGGTGGGCGGCGTAGAGTCCGGCGGTGACGATCACCATCTGCACCCCGAGCCCCATCCACAGGTCGCCGTACACCTGGTGCGCGAGCTCGTGCGCCAGGATGACTTCGACCTCGTCGTCGGAGTGCGTCTCGAGCAGCGTGTCGGACAGCAGGATCCGCCGCGTATCGCCCAGGCCGACCAGCGCGGCGTTCGCCTTGCGCGTGCGATCACCGAGTCGCCATTCGAACACGCCGCTCACCGGCGTGCCGGCGCGGCGCGCCAGTTCGACGAGGCGCGACGCCAGCGCGGGACGGTTGAGCGGCCGGAACTCGTAGAAGATCGGGAACAGCCACACCGGCGCCGCCCACGCCAACACGACGATCAGTAATCCGAAGAGCGCCGAAGCGAGCAGCCACCATCGCCCAGGGCTCCACGCGATCAGCGCCGACAACACCACGGCGGCCGCGATCGTCAGCACGCCGCCGACGACCAGCGTCTTCGCGTGCGTGAGCCACCAGTGCGCCGGCGTCTCGGCGGACAGGCCGTAGCGGCGCTCCAGCGTGACGCCGCGGTAGTAGGTCAAAGGGAGCGCAAGCAGCTCGTGCGCCAGCAGGAGCACGGCAGCAAACGAGGCCGCGGCCAGCGCGCGCGACCCGAGCGCCGCTTCGAGCGACGCGCCGAGCAACGCGGCCGTGCCGGTGACGCTGATCACGACGAGAAAGCTGACGCCGAGCAGAGTGGCGGCGAGGGCAGCGCGGCGCTGGAGCCGGTGATAGAGAGTGGCTTTGTCCTCGTTCGCCACGTCGCTAGCGAGGCTCCGCCTCGACCCACCGTACCAGCAGGCTTCGCCTCGCCAGGACAGCATCTAAGTGCCCCGCCTTCGGCGGGGCGGGACGTTCTGAAGGTCCCTCGGATGCCTTCTTCAGCAACACGGATTCGCGACCTTCAGAACGTCTGCGGAGCCCCGCGGCCACGACGCCCGCCGCGCCGCCCGCGCTCATCGCCGTCGCCACCCCCGCCGGGCGCCGATACCCGCACGCCGCCATTGGTCGTCTGCAGCGAGACGCGCGGACCGCCCTTGTTCAGCCGGCCCCGGATGCTCGTGGCCGGTCCGAACGATCCGCGGTCGCGCGACACCTCAGCCAGCCCCAGCTTGTCGTCCACCGACACACCCCCGTTCACGGTGGCGGCGTCGAGATCGGCGTTGGCGGTAGGCGGCACTTCGAGCCGGATGGCGCCGTTGACGGTGGTGAGGCGCACGTCGCCGCTCACATCGTCGAGCGCCATCGACACGCTGCCGTTGACGGTCGAGCCCTGCAGCTCGCCCGACACCGCCGCGCCCGAGACGTTGCCGTTGGTGGTGGCCGCGCTGATTTTGCCGGCCACGTCGTCGAGGCGGACGCCGCCGTTCATGGTCTTCAGCGTGATCGTCAGCCCGGCCGGCACCTCCACCTGGTAGTGGATGCCCAGCCCCTTGCCGAAGCCCAGGTGGTCCATGCCGCCGGTCTGGGCCTGGATGAAGACGCGGTCCGACGACACGTCCTCGCGCATCTCGAGGTTCTTCAGGCGCTGCTGGGCGTCCTCGTCGCTGTTGCTCGTCAGCTCGCGGATCGCCGTCACCTTCACTGCCGAGCCCGGGGTGCCCCGGACGTCGATCTGGCCGTTCTCGTTGGCAATCTCGAACCGTCCGCCCTTGGCCAGCGTGTAGGAGCGGACCCACTCGTCGCTGGCGCGCCCGCGGGAGACGCCGAGCGACACCTTCCCGTCGTCCACTTTGATGTCGCAGCCCTGGAGCAGCGCGGCAACGGCCAGGCCAGCGAACAAAAGACGGAACGAGCTACGGGCCATTTGGAGTCCTCCTGCCACTGGACTGACGAGGGCGGCAGGTCCGATGTTCGGGACCGCCCTCGCGCCGGTCAGTGCAGCTGGACGGAAATGAGCTTGGATACCCCTGGCTCCTCCATCGTCACGCCGTACAGCCGGTTGGCGATCTCCATCGTACGGCGGTTGTGCGTGATGAGGATGAACTGGGTGTGGTCGAGCATGCCGCGCAGCATCTCGACGAACCGGCCCACGTTGGCGTCGTCGAGCGGCGCGTCGATCTCGTCGAGCAGGCAGAACGGGCTCGGCTTGTAGCGAAAGATGGCGAACATCAGCGCGATGGCCGTGAGCGCCTTCTCGCCGCCCGAGAGCAGCTGCACGCTCTGCAGTCGCTTGCCGGGGGGCGACGCCACGATGTCGATGCCGCTCTCGAGCGGATCGTTCTCGTCGAGCAGCGTCAGCCCGGCGCGCCCGCCGCCGAAGAGCGTGCTGAACGTCACCTGGAAATTCTGCTGGATGGCGGTGAACGCCTCGGTGAAGCGCGCGGACGTCGTTTCGTCGATGCGCTGGATCGCCTCGGAGGTCTGGGCGATCGAGTCCACCAGATCCGTGCGCTGCGTGGTGAGGAAGACGTGACGGGTTTCGAGCTCGTCGAACTGCTCGATCGCCATCATGTTCACCGGCCCGAGGCGATCGATCTTTTCGCGCAGGCGGGTGATGGCTTCTTCGGCCGACATCGACTCCGCCTTCGCGCTCTGCGCTTCGGCGCGACCGCCTTCGGCGGGCCCGGCCGCCGCGGCCGCCTCGCCCGCTGCCTCCCCTTCGTCATCGGCCTCGGGGTCGGGCTCCTCCGCCGTGATGGCCGCCGCGTCAGGCACGGCCTGCCCCGCCTGCTCCATCGCCTCGACGTCGGCCAGCACCTCGTCGAGGGTGGCCTGCACGGTATCGACGCACACTTGTGCCAGATGCGTGAGATCGCTTTCCGCCGTGGCACGCGCGATGTCGAACTCGCTCGCCTCGGCGCGGACCGCTTCAAGCGACTGGCGCGCGGCGCGGATGTCCACGTCCTTGGCGTCGACGCTGGCGCGGCGCTCGGTGGCGGCCTCGTCGGCTCGCACCAGCTCCTCACGCAACGCGGTCAGCGTCTGAATGTCGGCATCCAGAGCGCGCGCATTCTCCTCCATCGCGGTCAGCAGCGCCTCGCGGCGGTCGCGAGTGGAGGTCAGCTCGGTCTTGCGGGCATCCACGCGCTCCTCGAGATCGCGCGCGCTGTCTTCGAGCCGCGCCACTTCGGCCACGAGCGCGGCGGCGCGCTCGACCAGCCCGGCGTGGCTGGCGCCGGCCTCGGCCAACCGGACCGCCAGGCCCGACACGGCGTCGCGCGCCTCGGCGAGGCGCCGCTGCGCCTCGGCCAGACGCGTCTCGGCCTCGCGCTGCGTTTCCACCAGCCGCGCCGTTGCCGCCTCGGCTTCCTGACGGCGTGCGTCGGCGGCGCCACGCTCCTCTTCGGCGCGGCGGCGCTCGAGCCCGATCTGGTCCGCTTTGCGCAAGAGCCGAGCGGACTCGTCGACGGTGCGGGCCAGCTGCGCATCGAAGCCGACGAGCGCCTTCTCGTGCTCGTGCTGTTCGGCCTGCATCGCCGTCAGCGATCCAGCCGCGGTTGCAATCGCCGCTTCGAGCTGCGTCACCGCGTCGGCGGCCCGCAGCAGCACCTGACGCTCGGCGGCCGTACGCTCGCTCAACTCCTTGATCTCGCGCCGCGTGGCCAGGATGCCGCGCGCTTCCACGCGGGTGCCGCCCGACACCAGGTGCGCGCCGCGCAGCACGTCGCCTTCGAGCGTCGCCACCGGCGCGTCGCTGACGCGTGCAAACGCCACCGCCTGCTCGTAGGTGTCGGCGATATAGGCCTCGCCCAGCACGGCGCGCAGCGTATCGGCATAGGCCCCGGTGATACGGACGACCTCGGTGACGGCGGTGATCCCCGGCAGACGCGACCAGACCGGCACCGGCGATTCCACCGGCGTACCGCTCGCCACCACAAAGCCGCACCGCCCGGCGCCGCCCGCACGCACGAACGACAGGCCCGCGGCAGCATGTTCGTGACCGTCCACGAGGATGTACTGCAGCAAATCGCCCAGGCACGCCTCGACCGCGCGCTCGTAGCGGCGGTCCACGTCGAGGTAATCCGCCACCGCGCCGCGCGGGCTGACCGCGGCGTCGTTCTGCGCCAGGACGGCCCGGGCCGCGTCGCCGAAGTCGGCGTGGTTGGATGCCAGCTCCTGCAAGGAGGCGAGCCGCGCCTCGGCGGCGGCCGCTTCCTGCTCCAGCGTGCGAATCTCCCGCAGCCGGCCCTCGTGCTCGGCGCGCAGCGTCGCCAGCTCGAGCTCGCGCGCCTGGCGCGCCGCCATCACCTGCGCCAGCGATTCGCGCGTCCCGCCCGCAGCCTGCTGCGCCAGCGCGCGCTCGGCGTCAACGCCCTCGGTTTCACGGCGCAGGTCGTCGCGCTCGACGTCGAGCTCCGACAGCGTGGTGCCGACGCGGTCGATCTGATCGACGGCGTGCTGGATGGCGTGCCGCAGCGCCGTGGCCGTATTGGCGTGCGAGAACACTTCGGAGCGCACTCCGTCGACGTCGCCCTCGAGCGCCTCGATGCCGCGCTGCGCGTCGGCGTGCTCCTGCGTAGCCGCCATCAGGCGCGCGGCCGCGTCGTCGCGATCGTGCTCGGCGCCCGCCGCCGCGGCGCGCCGCGCCTCGAGCGCGATGCGCGCCGGCTCGCGCCGCGCCTCGAGATCGCGGATCTCGTCCTCGATATCGGTGGCGCGCCCGGCCAGGCTCCCAGCCTGCTGCCGGCTGAACTCCTGCTGCTGCTGGCGCGTGGTGAGGTCCAGCTCGCGCGCGTGCGCGTCCTCGCGCAGCGACAACGCACGCTGATCGGCTTCGGCCAGCTCGATGCGCAGCCGTGCGAGATCGGTTTCGAGCTCGGCGAGATGCGCCGCCGCGGCCGTTTCGCGCTCGCGCGCCTGCGCGAGGCGCGCGCGGGCGCCCTCGATGGCCGCCGCCAGCTCGCGGTAGCGGCGCGCGAACAGCACCTTCTCCCACCGGCGCAGCTCGTCGCGCAGCCGCTTGTAGCGGCGGGCCTTTGCCGCCTGCCGCTTCAGCGTGCCGCGCTGCTTCTCCACCTCGAAGACGATGTCGTCGATGCGGGTGAGGTTCTGCTGCGCCGCTTCGAGCTTGAGCTCGGCGGCACGCCGGCGCGACTTGTACTTGGTGATGCCCGCGGCTTCCTCGATCAGCTGCCGGCGATCAGCCGGCCGCGTGCTGAGGATCATGCCGATCTTGCCCTGTTCGATGATCGAGTAGGCCTTGGCGCCGAGCCCGGTGTCCATCAGCAGCTCGTGGACGTCGCGCAGCCGGCACACTTCGCCATCGATCAGGTACTCGCTGTCGCCCGACCGATAGAGCCGGCGCGTCACCTCGACGTCGCGCGTGAAGATGCGCGCGAAGTCCTCGAGCGCCTCCACGCCGAGCGTCGGGCTGGCGAGCACCGGCACCGGGACCGGCGCATGAGCGCTGCCGTTCCCATTGCCGTGCCCATTGCCATTCCCAGTGCCGTGTCCGATGCCGTGCCCGTTGGGGGCGGCGTCCTCGTGCCCGGGAACGGATTCGGGCGCGTCGAGGCGGAAGGGCTCGATGGCCGCCGGATGCGCCGGCGTCTCGGCGACCGGCTTGGGCGGGATGGGCAGGCCGCTCAGACGCAGCCTCACTTCGGCCGCGCCGCCCGGCTTGCGGGCGTCGCTGCCGGAGAAGATGACGTCCTCCATCTTGTCGCCGCGGAGGCT
>Ga0070664_100005210_pt1 | contig 10423 bp, 8 predicted proteins | sample KBSC73metaG_FD_65863 | JGI IMG/M metagenome (GOLD analysis project Ga0070664, IMG submission 65863) | Corn rhizosphere microbial communities from Kellogg Biological Station, Michigan, USA - KBS C7-3 metaG | ecosystem: Host-associated > Plants > Roots > Rhizosphere > Soil ... | reverse complement strand
AAGCGAGCGCCGTGACCCGCTTTTCGGGCGGGTAATAGTCGGCGATGATGGAATGGGAAGCCGGCACGGAACCCGCTTCTCCCAACGCGACGCCGATGCGGAACGCGACCAGGGAGCCAAAGCCGGTCGCCAGTCCCGAGAGAGCCGTCATGCCGCTCCAGGTGGCGAGCGACGCGGCGATGATGTTGCGGCGATTGAAGCGGTCCGCCAGACGCGCGATCGGAAGGGACAGCGTTGCGTAGAACAGTGCGAAGGCAAGGCCGGTGAGCAGTCCGAGCTGCCCGTCGCTCAACCCCAGTTCACGCTTGATCGGCTCCTGGAGCACCGACAGGACGGTGCGATCGATATAGTTGAACATCGACACCAGGCCCAGCATGACCAGCATCATGCGGCGCAACCCGGCCGCGGAGGTCGTCGGCGGGGCGGTAAGTCCGATGGGCTGGCTGGTCATGCGATTACCTCTTGAAAGGCGCCTGGATTGAAGGGAGGCCCGCCTTGGGCGAGCCTCCCTGGACTGTCGAACGTCCCTTGCGGGCAGTCCATGCGGCAATCCATCAGAACTTGAAACGGACCCCCGCCGTAAGCGTGCGCCCTGCGACATTGTAGAGCGTGAACAGCGTGGGGTAGAGAAGTCCCGGCGCGGCTGCCGCGGCAACCAAAGGCGGCTTGCGATCCAGCAGGTTCGTGGCGGTCACGAACAGCTCCGGCTCTCCGCGGACGTCGAATTTATAGGATGCCGTGGCGTCGGTATAGAAGACCGGCTTGATCGCCGGGACAGCATAAAAGGACGTCGGATCGTTTTTCAGGTTGCCGATGGTCACCTTGCCGATCATCGATTCCTGCACGAACAGGGTGAGGCCGCCATGGGAGTAATTGGCGCTGAGCGTGCCCCTGAACTTGGGATAGGCATAGGCCGTCTGGCTGTTGACGCCATGCCCGGCATAATCGATCACCGGCGCGATCGAGTTTGTCTGCGTCTTGTAGCGGTCCAGATAATTGCCGGAGGCGCGCAGCGCGAGTTCGCCATCGCCGAGCCTGGTGCGGTATGACATGGTGATGTCGAGGCCGCTGGTACGCAGGAAGCTGATATTCTGCGTGATGAGGCTCACCGAAATCGGATAGTTGGCGGGCGAGCGATCGCTGAACGGCAGCGGCCTTTCGATGAGGGCGCATGTCGGCGACGTGCCGTTCGACGTTTCGCACTCGTTGACGACATCGTTCAGCCCCTGCGTGGCGATGGCGCCCTTGATCTTGAGATCATAATAATCGACCGAAACGTCAAAGCCGGGCAGGAAACTCGGACTGAGGACCACGCCCGCGGCAAAGGTGTCGCCGGTTTCGGGATCAAGGTCGGGGTTGCCGCCACTGAACTGACGGATCGAACCTGGCGTGCCCGTGTGGGGATCGTTGAAGTTCACAGGCGCGGTCTGGACGCCGGCGAACAGTTCGAACAGCGAAGGCGCCCGAATATCGCGGGACCGCGTGACTCGGAACATGATGTCTTGGATCGGCTTGTAGACGGCGCCCACCTTCCAGGTCTTGACGCTTCCGCTGGTGCTGTAGTCGGTGAGGCGGAAGGCGCCGTTGAGGCTCAGTTCCTCGGCGAAGGGCTGGTTCTTGAATATCGGAACCTGCGCTTCGGCAAACACCTCCTTCACGTTCACCTTGCCGAAGGCGGAGCCGACATTGGTGTTGTTGAAACGGGTCATGCGATTGGCCGGGATGCCCCGCAGCCCGGTGAAGTCGACGGGCACCGCGGGATCGGAATTGGACGTCAGGTCCAGCTTCTGCTTGCGATATTGCCCGCCTATGGCGACCGTGACGGGCCCTGCCGGAAGCTCGAAAAGGTCTCCCCGCGCAGACAGGACGAAATCGTCGGTCGTGTTCATGGCGCGGTAGCGGGATACGCCTAGGACGGTTTGCAGATCGGCTGTGGAGGGCGTTCCCGCGCCGAAGACATTGAGCGGGACGCATCCAGGATAAAGGCCGGGGTTGGTCAGCGTGACGCGGCAGACGATCGAACCATTGGGGCCGCGAACCGCGTCCAGGGCTGCCGCAAGCTTGGGAATCTCGATCTGCGTCTGGGCGAATTTGGTGACGGACCTGCCATGGGTATAGTCGGCGGTGATGTTCCAGCCCCCCAGGTTCCACTCAAGCCCGCCGTTGATCAGATAGGCATTGGTCGCCTCGCGCGTCGGGATGGGACCCTGTTCGCCGATGAAGCGAAAGACGGTGAAGCTGTCGTTCGGGCCCATCTGCGCCTGGACCGCGGGGTTCAGGAAGGCGTTGCCACTGAAGAACCGGAAGCCGAGCACCGACTGGGCCTGCGTATCGTAGCGGGTGACGCTGCGCGAGTAGCTGCCCTGGACGTGCGCCGTCAGCGCGTCGCTAAGGTCGTACGACAGTCGGCCGAAGCCCTGGGTGGTCGTCAGCGGCGCGATCAACTGGTTGAAGCCTGGGATATAGAGGCCGTCGCCGCCCACATTGGTGCCCGGCGTGCCGGTGGCCGTCCCGCGCTGAATGGGCCGCACCGCGCCGCCGGGCAGGAAGATCGTGTTGGTGAGCGAGGGCACGGTGCTCGTCAGGATGATGCCGTTATTATAGTCGTTCGTCGTAAAACGCAGGTTCGGCAGGAAGATGAACGGGTTTGCCTGGCGACCCGGCGCGGCGGTCGATCCGGGGACCGAACCCACGGCCGCATAGGCATCGTCGCCGTAGATGCGCGCGCTGCGCTTGATCCCATCGCTTTGGAAGCGCTCGATCGAGGCGAGGACATGACCGCGATCGCCCGCAAAGCTGAGGCCGCCCGCAATGCCGATCCGGTAGTTGCCGAGGTCGCCGCGCGTCGACACACCGCGCTGCGCGACGCCTTTCACGCCCTCGAACTTCTTGTCGAGGACGAAGTTGACCGCGCCGCTGACCGCGTCGGAGCCGTAGACGGCCGAAGCGCCGCCGGTCACAACGTCGACACGCTGGATCAGCAGTTGCGGGATGGTGTTGACGTCCACCGCGCCACGGAAAGTCGTAGGCGGCACGCGGATGCCGTCGAGCAGGATCAGTGCCCGCGTCGGACCGACGCCGCGCAGGTTGAGCAGATTGCCATGCTCGCCGCTGTTGCCCTGCAACTGGCTGTTGGACTGCGGGCTGACCGAGTTGGCGAATTGCGGCAGCTTGTTGATCGCATCGGCGAGGTTGGTGGGGGTCGCCTTCTCCAGCTCCGTGGTCGGCGCGACGGTCACCGGCGTCGGCTGGTTATAGCCGTCGCGTACGACGCGCGTTCCGGTGACGATGATGTCTCGCGCGGACGACGCGCCGGCATCCTCCACCGGCTGCGGCTCGGTAGCCGCCGTCGCTGCGGTTTGCGCATGGGCCGGCACGATGATCCCGGCAATCGCGCATCCCGAAAGGAGCGCCAATCGGCCAAATTTGAATCTTGTCATCATCTCTCTCCCTCTGATTAGGGCTGTTATGTATTTCGCCCCGAAATCTCGTTTCATGCAGTGAGAAGGTCAGCGTGCGCCCGCCTCCTGCGCCGCCAGCCAGGCGGCCTTGGCGAGTGGCTCGATCCGTGTGACGATGTCGCCGGCATTTGTTGCGGTCTGCACGCCGTCCCGTGCCCGCCCCGCAATGCCTTGCAGGATGGCAGCGACGCGGAACAGGTTGAAGGCGCGGTAGAAGGGGTGCGTCGGATCGCAGCGAAGGCCGGTTCGCTCGCAATAGCGCCGGGCATAGTCTTCAGCCGTCGGTATCCCCAGCCCGGCAAGATCGGCGCCCCGCAAGGTTCCGCGAACGTCCACGCCCTCCGGCCTGAACCACTCCATCATATGATAGGTGAGGTCGCCCAGCGGATCGCCCAGGGTCGACAATTCCCAGTCTATGACGGCGCAGACGCGCGGCTCCGTCGGATGGACCAGAAGGTTGTGGAAGGAATAGTCGCCATGGATGATCGTGGTGCGCTCTTCGGTGTCGGGGATCGCATCCGGCAACCAGGCGACCAGCCGGTCCATCTCCGGGATGTCGCCTGTGCGCGACGCTTCATATTGCCGGGACCAGCGGGAAATCTGCCGCGCGAAATAATTGCCCGGCTTGCCATAGTCGGCGAGCCCCAATGCCGCGAAGTCGACCAGATGCAGGCGGGCAAGCGTTTCATTGGCGCTGTCATAGATCGCGGCGCGCTCCGCCCGGTCGAGGCCGGGCATGAGCGGGTCCCAGAAACTGCGCCCCGGGACATAGCGCATCACATAGAAGATGCTGCCGATGACATCCTCGTCCTCGCACAGCAGCAGCGGCTCGGCAACGGGCAGGCCGGCTTCGTGCAGCGCCTTGGTAATGCGATATTCGCGGTCCACCGCATGGGCGGACTTCAGCAAAATGCCCGCGGGCTTACGCCGCAGCACATAGCGGTGGTCCTGCGTCGACAGAAGATAGGTCGGGTTGGATTGTCCGCCCTCGAACCGCTGCACGCGCATGGGTCCGGAAAAATCGGCGAGCCGGCCCGCCAGATAAGCGGCAAGGCGGGTTTCGTCGAACGCACTGTTGGCGGCGACATCGATCGTCGCGCCGATCGTCGCGGCAGGCTGCGTGGCGCTCATGATGCTGCGCCCTCGGCATATTTGGCGAGTTCCATCCGGGCGAGCTGGCGTTCGTGGACTTCGTCCGGCCCATCCGTCAGCCGCACGATGCGGGTGTTCGCCCAAAGTTCGGCCAGGCCGAAATCGTCGCTGACGCCGCCGCCGCCATGCGCCTGGATGGCGTCGTCGACGATCTGTTGCGCCATTTTGGGGGCGGCGATCTTGATCATGGCGATCTCGGCGCGGGCGGCCTTGTTGCCGACCGTGTCCATCATATGCGCCGCCTTCAGGCAGAGCAGGCGCGCCATCTCGATCTCGCAACGGGCGCGGGCGATCCGTTCTTCCCAGACGGAATGTTCGGCAATCGCCTTGCCGAAGGCCCGTCGCGACAGGAGGCGGCGGCACATCTTCTCCAACGCGACTTCCATGGTCGCGATGTTGCGCATCGTGTGGTGGATGCGGCCGGGACCAAGGCGCCCCTGCGCGATCTCGAAGCCGCAGCCTTCGCCGAGCAGCATATTCTCCGCCGGCACGCGGACATCCTCCAGCGCCACCTCGAAATGCCCGTGCGGCGCATGATCATAACCGAAGACGGGGAGGTGGCGGACGAGCGTCACGCCCGGCGTGTCGCGCGGCACCAGGATCATCGATTGCTGCCGGTAGGGCGCGGCATCCGGGTCGCTCTTGCCCATGACGATGAAGAAGTCGCAACGCGGATGGCCAGCGCCCGACGACCACCATTTCCGGCCGTTGATGACATAGTCACTGCCGTCGCGGCGAATGTCCGTCCTGATGTTGCGCGCATCGGAGGAGGCGACGGCCGGTTCGGTCATCAGGAATGCGGACCGGGTCTTGCCGTCGCGCAACGGCACCATGAAACGCTGCTTCTGCTCGGCCGTGCCGTACCGATGCAGCACCTCGAAATTGCCGGTGTCCGGCGCCATGCAGTTGAACACCTCGGAGGCGAAGGAGATGCGGCCCATCAATTCGGCGATGGGGGCATATTCGACGTTGGTAAGGCCGACGCTGGTGAAAAATTCATCATCATGCTCAGATGGCGGCATGAAGATGTTCCACAGCCCCGCCTGCCGCGCCTTGTCCTTGAGTTCGTCGAACACCGGCGGGATTTCGGTCCAGCGGTCGATCGCGGCGGACTGCCGGTGATAGACGGGAACGGCAGGAACGATGTGCTCCTCCATGAAAGCGCGCACGCGCTCCATCCATTCCCTGGATTTTGCCGACTGTTCGAAATCCACGCATCCGCTCCACTTATGCCGCCGGATTCGAGCCGGCCCGCTCTTGCTATAAGACTCGCCCGACCGATCGGTCGAGCGTTAAATAGTCGACCGGTCGGTCGGCTGTCAAACTGGTCAGGAGAGAAATTTTTTATTGACGCCCGACCAGTCGGTCGATCATCTGAACGGCAGGAGAGCAAGCGATGACGAATAGCCCACTCATGGATGTTGCCCTGCTGCAGGGCCATGCGCCGTACACGCTTGCCGGCTACGACATTTTCCGGTCGGTGATCGAGTCGGACGGCGCGGTGCCCGCTCGTTTGAAAGCGCTGTTCGCGGCGGTGGCTGCCGTCGATCGCCGCCATTTGTCGCTTGCGCGCCGGGAACTGGAGCGTGGCGCATCGCTCGGCCTGACCTCGAAGGAGGCCACGGCCGGCCTCATCGTGCTGTCCAGCCTCCGTGGCGAGGCTGCGGCGCTCGATTTCGCGCAGATCATTGAAGAGAGTTTTGGCGACACCCAGGCGCCGGACCCGCAACCGCTGCCGACGGCGGCGGAGGGAGAAGCGGAGGCCAATTTCCGCGCCTATTGGGCGGGGAGCATCCCGGCGCCGCTCGGCGCGCTGATGCGCCTCGTGCCCGAAGCGGCGGACGCCTATTATCTCATGCGGCGGGGCAGCATCGATGCGAACCCGCTTTCCGCCAAATATGGCGAGCTGCTTCTGCTCACCATACTCGCGGCCGGATACAGCCCCATGGCGGCAACCCATGTGCGCGGTGCGCGCAATGCCGGCGCGAGCGACGAGGAAATTGCCGAAGCGGTGCTCTGCGCCGTCCCATCGGCGGGGATCGCCGCCTGGATGGCGGTGGGCGGGATGCTCGCCCCACCAGAAGACGGCGGCATCGTCCGCTGAAACGACCGATTTTTCACATCTTTGCCAAGGAGAGACTTACATGGAACCGGAAAAGGACGTCATCCAATATGAAGTGGCTGACAATGGTATCTGCACAATCTGGCTCAATCGCCCCCATGTGAAGAATTGCGTCAGCCCCCAGCTTCTGCGCGACCTGGAGGTCGCGGTGGACAAGGCGGCCGAGGACGATTCGGTCCTGGCGGTCGTGTTCCGCGGTCGCGGCAATACCTTCTGCGCCGGTGCGGACCTCGGGCAGCTCGTCGGGCCGGTGCTGCACGAAACCAGCACCTCGCTTCAGCTCGCGATCGATTCGGCGCGCACCTATGACAAGATCTACAACATGAAGAAGCCGACCATCGCCTGCGTCGAGGGCTATGCCGTCGCCGGCGGGTTCGAACTCTTCATCTCCTGCGACTTCGGCATTGCCGCCGACGACGCCAAGATCGGCGACTTCCACATCCGTCGTGCCTTGTTCGGCGGCGCCGGCCCGATCTATCGCCTGCCGCGCTATATCGGCATGCGCAAGTCGAAGGAGCTGATGCTGACCGGCAAGCTTCTGTCGGGCAAGGAATGCGTCGAATGGGGCCTGTGCAACGCGTCGGCGCCCAGTGAACAGCTTGAACAGCTGATCCAGGATTTCTGCGCGCCGCTGATCGACAAGAGCCCCTTCTGCATGTGGATGACCAAGATGGCGGTCAATCGCGGCATGGATGCCGACACCAACTCGCTCATCACGCTGGAAACGATGACCTGCAACGTCGTCCACCATTCCGCCGATGCGAAGGAGGGCGTCGCGGCGTTCCTCGAGAAGCGCCAGCCGGTCTGGACGGGCAAGTAAGCCATGGCGGTCAGCATGGTCGTCCTGGCCAGCCGGCCGCAGGACTGGACGCACGAGCAGTTCACCACCTGGTGGCGCGGCCCCCATGCCGACGCCGCCAGGGTCCTGCCCGGCCTTATGGCCTATCGGCACGGCGCGGTGACGAAGGATTATGACAATCCGGATGCACCGGGCTGGGACGGTCACGCCGTGCTGACTTTCGCTGATCAGGCGGCGCTCGACACCGCCTTCGCTTCGCCCGAATGGACGTCGGCCACCGCCCAGACCAAGGGTATGGGCGGTCGGCGCATCATCCTCATCACCGATGAGGTCGATTTGCTTGCCGGAGAAGATCATGGCTGACTGGAACCCTGGTTTCACCGCTGCTCAGTTCCGTCTCGACGGCAAGCGCGCGCTCATTACCGGCGGACGCGGTGCCCTGGCCGAAGCCATGGCCGCGACACTGGCCGACCTTGGCTGCGCGGTCGCCCTCGCGTCCCGCACGGAGGCCGACTGCGCCGATCTGGCGGCGGGCATGGCTGAACGGTTCCGGGTTCCGGCTGTCGGCCTTTCCTGCAACATCGCCGACGAGGCGTCGGTCGAGGCGGCGATCGCGACGACTGTCGATCGGCTGGGTGGCCTCGATATTCTCATCAACAATGCGGGCGCGTCCTGGTGGGGCCTGCCAGAGGATATCCCGCTCAAGGGCTGGCAGAAGGTGATGGACGTCAATGTGACTGGCACCTTCCTCGCCTGCCGGCACGCCGCGCGACACATGATCGCGGCGGGCGGCGGCGCGATCGTCAACATCGCCTCGGTTGGTGCATTCCTGTCCTATCAGCCGGACGATGGGCAGGTCGTTCCCTATACCACCAGCAAGGCGGCGATCGTTCACCTGACCAGCGATCTCGCCGCCCAATGGGCGAGGCACAACATACGCGTCAACGCCATCGCGCCCGGCTCGATCGAGACGGGGATGACAGAGACGCTCGACCCCGCCATCCAGGAAAAGACGCGGGCGGGCATATTGATGCGCCGCTTCGGCCGCCCGGACGAAGTGGCCGGCACGCTGGCCCTGCTGGCGTCCGAAGCGGGCAGCTTCATCACGGGTCAGACCTTCCTGGTCGATGGAGGCCAATCCCTTGCCTGAAGAGCAAAGCCATCCGGCGTTCGAATGGGATGCCGAGCGGCTCTGGCCGCAATTCCTCCGTCTTGCCGACGCCGCACCGGATGCCCTTGCCCTCGCGGATTGCGGCGACCGCCTGTGGAGCCGCGGGGCGTTGCGGGGGCAGGCGATCGAGATCGCGGCCTTGCTGAAGGCGGCGGGGGTCGGGCCGGGTGACCGCGTCCTCGTCACCGCGCACAAAAGCGCCGCGACGATCGCCACGGCGCTTGCCATATCTTCGTTGCAGGCGACCTTCTGTCCCGTGTCGCCAAAGCTTGGAGCGGGCGATCTTGCCCTGCTCGAATCCCTGCTCGGCCATGCCGCCAAGGTGAGCGGCACCGGCAGCACCTTGCCCGAAGTGACCGTAGCGGCCGGCGAACGGTCGGCCGACCCGCGCGATCGGAACGCCGTGCTCATCGGCTTCACCTCCGGCAGTACCGGCGTGCCCAAGGGGGTGATGCACGGCCCGGAAGCCCTGAATTATGCGACCCGTGCCTGCGCGGCCATCGCCGGACTGGAACCGGACGACGCGATCCTGGGCATCGTCCCGCTCGACAGCGCGCCCGGCTTCACCTTCACGGCGCATTTCGCGCTGTCATTGGGGCATCCGCTTGTGCTGGTCGACCCATGGGTGCCCGCCGAAGCGCTGCGGCGGGCGGAACATTATGGGTGCGGCTGGGCGATCGCGGTTCCGACGCATCTTTTCACGATGGTGGAGGCGGCCCGGCTCGGCGAATGGTCCGGTCGCCTTCCGCTTCGCGCCATGGCGGTGGGCGGCAGCGCGATGACGCCCGAACTGATCGAGGACGCCGACCGGCTGCTCGGCCTCAAGGCGCTGCGGATGTTCGGCATGTCCGAATGCATGGGCCATGCATCCACCCACCCGGCCCATTCGCTGGAGCGCCGCCAGCTTTTCGACGGCATCCCCTTTCCCGGCACGCAGGAAGAGGCGTTCGATGCCGAGCTGCGCGCCCTGCCACGCGGCAGCCGGGGGCAGGCGGGCGTGCGTGGTCCCTCGCTCTTCCTCGGCTATGCGCAGGGCATGGGGGCAGGGCAGGAGCGGATGACGCCCGACGGATTCTACCTGACCGGCGACGAGATCGTTCGCGATGAGGTCGGCTTCGTCCGCGTGGTCGGCCGCATCAAGGACCAGATCATTCGCGGTGGCTTCAACATCGACCCTGCCGAGGTGGAGGCGGCCCTGCTGCGCCATCCCGCCATCGCGGAGGCGGCGGTGGTTGCCGTGCCCGAACGTAAGCTTGGGGAGCAGGCCTGCGCCGTCTGCCGGCTGCGAACGGACGACGGGAGCATCGACCTGTCCATGTTGCTCGACCATCTCTCGCAGCAGGGCCTGTCCCGCAAGAAATGGCCCGAACATCTGGTGCTGGTCGATGCGATGGCCGTCACCGCCACCGGCAAGCTCGACAAGAAGGCGATGGCCGCCATCGCCGTGGAGGAGGTCGCCCGCAGGCGCGCGGCTGCTTCCACCAGACAGGACGCATGACATGAAGCAGACCGCAACCAGTGCCGTCGCCGACGGCGTCGCCCTCATCACGCTCGACAACCCCCCGGTGAACGCGCTCTCCGCGTCCCTCCGGCGGGGATTGCAGGCCGAACTTGAAAAGGCGTTTGACGATGAGGCGGTCGGCGCCATCGTCTTGATCTGCGCGGGACGGACCTTCATTGCCGGCGCGGACATCACCGAGTTCGGCCAGCCCTGGCAG
>Ga0070664_100005208_pt1 | contig 10427 bp, 8 predicted proteins | sample KBSC73metaG_FD_65863 | JGI IMG/M metagenome (GOLD analysis project Ga0070664, IMG submission 65863) | Corn rhizosphere microbial communities from Kellogg Biological Station, Michigan, USA - KBS C7-3 metaG | ecosystem: Host-associated > Plants > Roots > Rhizosphere > Soil ... | reverse complement strand
CACCGGTGGATCCGGGATTGGGCAGGAGCTCCGAGCCGCTTTTGCCAGATGGCGCTGAGTGTCCCGGAGGGGGGCCTGCGGCACCGCCTTCTAGGGCTTCTTTCAAGGCAGATGGTGAGACTGCTTCCGAGGAAGATGGAGGGACGCTCAAGGACGGAGCCACGCCGCCGGAGGAAGCAGAGTTGTTGGTGGACGTGAGGGGCTTCGGCTTCGGCTCGCGCGGAGGGGCTGCGACCGGGAGGTGGCTGCCTGACAGCGGGACGAGGACGTCGGCGGTCACCCAGACTGGGGAGCTTTCGAGGTTCGGGCCCTGGAGGAAGTAGCCCTCGTCGGTCTGCAGGTTCCGCATGTAGGTGAAGGAGCTCTTGCCGGTGCCGAAGCTGGCAGGGTCTTTGCCCGTCGCCAGCAGCCCCTCCGAGGCCCACGCGGTCGCCTGGGCGTTGGCGGAGAGGTTGTTGCCCGGCGCGAAGCCGCCGTTGGGGCGCTTCGACTTGCGCAGGTAGCCCAGCGCGTCCTCCGAAGCCTTCGAACCCGGAGTCAGGACCTGGAGGACGGCGCCGGTGATCTCCGGCGTGCTCTCGCTGTCGGGGGCGTTGCCCCAGCCGCCTTCGCGACCCTGGACCTTGCGCAGCCACTCGACCGTCGGGGCGGCGGCGTCGTTGGCTCCGGCCGCGCGCAGGGCGAGGACCGCATAGGCGCTGGTGCCGGGCCAGCGTTGATAGGAGCCGTTTCTCCTTCGCTGCCCGATCAGCCGGTCGACGAGGTCTTCGCCGGCGAAGTCGCGTGGGTCCACCCCGGCGGCGCCGAGGGCGAGGATCGTGCGGGCGACGTCGCCTGGGTCCTTGATTTCGTCGCGGTGGTTGCGGAGGAAGTCGACCGGCGATTTGCCGCCGCTGGTGACGTCAAGCGGGTTGCGACCGCTCGCCGCCAGCGCCAGCATCGCCCACGAGGTCATTTCGGCGCCGGCGTCGCGCTCGGCGGAGGGGCCGAAGCCCCCGCTCAGCCGCTGCTGCGCTTCGAGCCAGTGGGCAGCTTTGTCGACCGGGGAGGCAGCCTGGGCAGGGGCGGGGATGAGCGCGACGAGGGCGAGGACGAGCAGCGCCGCGACGCCCCCGCCGCGCAAGGCGCCGCCAAGCCGACCGGGTGCAGCCCCCCTCCCGGCAGCCGCACCGTGCTCCCACTCGAAGCGCTCGCGGAAGCGGGTCAGCATCCGCACCATCGCCGGCCCGGCGACCAGGGCCAGGACGACGTTGCCGAGCACGTGGGCGATTTCGAACGGGATCGCCCGCCCCTCGAGAACGAGGAAGTGCCGCAGCGTCAGGTCCCCACCGTAGGTCGCCATCAAGGAGAAGTTCAACAGAGCGCCGTAGAAAATGCCAGCAAAAGCGCAGATTGCAGCAAGGGTGAGTCGTCCCGCATTCCGGCTCCCGAGGGCCAGGAGGGCGCCGAGCACGCCGCAGAGCCCCCATCCCGCCATCTGCCAGGGCGTCCAGGGACCCTGCCCGAACCAGAAGTTGGAGACGAGCGCGGTGAGCGCGCCGACGGCGAAGCCGGGGGCGCCGCCGAGGGCGTAGCCGGCGAAGACGACGATGTCCGTCGTCGGCTTCACGTTCGGGAAGGCGGCGAAGGCGATGCGCCCCGCGATCGCCAGCGCCGCCAGCGCCGCGACCAGGGCGACGACCTGCGCCGGCGGCCGCGAGCGCTCGTACCAGGCGAAGCCGGCGAGGATCACCGCGCCGACGATGAGGAAGCTGGCGACCTCCCAGGTCATTGCCGCTCCTCCCCCGCCAGCGCTGCAGCGCCGTTCTCGGGGGTGACGACGCCGGGCAGGTCGAGCACGCGCGCGACCTCGGTCGCGAAGTACCAGCCGCCAGAGAGGACGTCGGCGCTCGGGCCGTCGGCGATGACGACGCCGTCGCCGAGGAGGACGACCCGCTCGGCGAACTCGGCGGCGAACTCGACGTCGTGGGTGGCAACGACCACGGCGGCGCCTGTCGAGTTATTCCCTCCCGTGGGGGACAAACTCGACACCTCCGCAAGGCGGCTGATCAGCGCAACGAGATCTGCCTTGCGGGCGCGGTCCATCCCGCGCGTAGGCTCGTCGAGGGCGACGACGCCGGGCAGCGTCTCCCCCTCCATCCGGCCCGCGAGCGCGATCGCCAGCGCCAGCCGCTGCCGCTCACCGCCGGAGAGGTCGCGCGGGTCGGCGTCGGCCTTGGCCTCGAGGCCGACGACACGCAGCGCCACCGCGCCCTCCTCGCCTGGAAGCTCGTCCCCCACTCGCTCCCGCACCAGGTAGTCGCCGGGGTTCTGGGTCAGCAAGGCGATCGAGTCCACGTCGACCTTCCCGGCGACCGGCTCATGCATCCCCGCCGCGGTCCGCAACAACGTGCTCTTGCCGGCGCCGTTGCGGCCCATGAGCGCGACTCTTTCGCCGCGGTTGATCGTCAGGTCGATCCCCTTCAGCACATCCCGCATCTCCTCGCCGCGGTCCAGCTCTACCCATAGACCCTTGCTCCTGAAGACGAACTCCCTAGCGGGGTCAGATGGATGGGGATCGCTCACCCTCCTACTTGCTCGATTTGGAGGGTGAGCGATCCCCATCCCTCGCAGCGTTTGGCGTGCCTCACGGACGCCCGTGGGGAGCGGGTCGATCCCTACCAGGGAGAAGAGGCGTGCGGCCGGCGTCTCCAGGGCCGGGTCGGCGTCGCGGGCCCAGGTGAGGAATGCGGAGGCGGCACCGTCGAAGGAGATGCGGCCCCCGTCCATCGCGACCACCCGGTCGGCGGCGGCAAGGCAGCGCTCGAGCCGGTGTTCGGCTAGCAGGACCGCCACCCCCCACTCCTCGTTGAGGCGGCGGAGGAGCCAGATCAGCTCGTCGCCGGCGACGGGATCGAGCTGCGAGGTCGGCTCGTCGAGGAGAATCAGACGTGGCCGGGTGACGAGGGCAGCCGCGAGGGCGACGCGCTGCAGCTCGCCGCCGGAGAGGGTGTCGACGGTGCGGTCGAGGAGGTGCGGTATCGCAAGGGCGAGGGCGACCTCCTCGACGGCGCGAGCGCGGTCCGCGGGCTCGTCGCCGCGCATCTCCAGCGGCAGCTCGATCTCGGCGGCGACCGTGGTCGAGACGACCTGGGTCTCCGGATCCTGAGCGACGTAGCCAACTGCGGCAGCGAGCTCTCCCGGGCCGGCGGCGATCGCGTCGAGGTCGGCAACGCGGACCTCGCCCTCGATCTCGCCACCGTGGAAGTGCGGGACGAGGCCGCAGGCGGCTTTCAGCAGCGTCGACTTGCCCGACGCGGAGCGGCCGGCGAGGAGGGCGAACTCGCCGGGCGCGACCTCGAGCGAGATGTCGGCGAGCGCCGATGAGGAGGCATGCGGGTAGGCGTAGCTCAGGCGCTCGACGGTAAGCGCCGGCGCGGCTCCGCGCCTGATCGCCATCTCAGACACGAGCAGCCTCCGGGTGTCGTTTTTGCTCGGCTATTCCGAACAAACTCGACACGCGTCCCCGCAGCGGGGCAAATCCGCTGACGGAGACCACGGCGGCGACGCCGACGGTCTCGGGACCGAACCCGATCTCGACCGCGGGGTAGGCCTGGAAGTCGTCGGCACCCATTGCCTTGCCGACGACAGCGGCGGAGAGCACCAGTGCGGAGACGGCGTAGAAGCGGCGGTCGTAGCGGGAGCGGCTGCGGCGGTTCCTCGCTCGCGGCGCGTCGAGGCTGTAGCCGCGCAGCTCCAGGGTCGCGGCGACGTCGACCGCGCGGTCGAGGGAGCCGGCGAGGAGGCGGCGGGCCAGCGGCGCCTTGCCGACCTCGGCCGCGCCGGGGCCGCGGAGGCGGGCGGCGTCGCGGAGGCGGCCGGCGTCGGCGGCGGTGACGGGGACCAGGCGCGAGACCAGCGTCGCCGTCAAAGCGGAGCGGCCGGCGAGCGGCCGCAAGACGCGCAGCACCCGGTCGGGGTCGACGCAGGCGGAGTAGACGGCGGCGGCGATCATCGCCACCGCGGCGCGGAGGCCGCCGGAGGCGCCGGCGACGATCGCCTCCAGGGTGATGTCGACCTTGCCGAGGAGCGGCCAGTCCCCCAGCCGCGCCAGCACGGTCTCGCCGCGGCTGACGACGAGGGCGTTGACGGCGACGATCAGGAGCGCCAGCGCCGCGCCCATCTTCAGGGCGACGCGGACGGCTCGCCGTGCCCCAGCCAGGAGACCGGCAGTGACGACAGCTGCTCCGGCCGCCAGGAGCACCAACGGGTTCGAATAGAGGAAGGCGATGGCGACGATGGCGCCGAGGTAGGCGACGGCCGCAGTCGGCGAGGCCATCTGCAGCGGCAGTGGGCGCGGCTGGTAGGCGAAGGGCGATTTCACGGCTTCTCCAGGGGCAGCGGCGTCGTCTCCCCATCCCTGAGAGTCACGGCGTAATGGTCGCGCAGCTGCTCGGAGTTCAAGGCTTCGGCGGCGGCGCGGACGGCTTCTTCGCTCCCTCCAGTCACCACCCAGACCGGCGGCCCGCCGTAACGGCTCGTCGCCGCGACAAGGCCGGCGTCCAAGCCGAGCCGATCGCCGATCGCCGCCGCTTCGTCGAGCGCCACAAGTTCGTATCCATCTCCCGTCGCCTCGAAGTCGGCGAAGACGCCGCTGTCGCCGGGCCCGTCCTCGATCAGCCTCGCGGTCGGGTCGGTTCGCACCCGCTCCCAGGGGCCGACGAGGACGCGGATCGCCCCCTTCGCTGCCGAGCCGGCGATCGCCACCCCTTCGCGCTCGAGCGCCGCGCGCGTCGTCTCGCAGTTCCGTGGTTCCTTGCGGTCGCCCTGCGTCCGCAAGGAACCACGGGATTCCATGCACTCGACGACCACCGGGTACGGCTTGCCTCCGATCCCGTCGACGAACGGGGCTGGCCAGGAGCCGACCACTGCCGGGGCGTGGTAGACCGCGGACCAGTCGCGGTGGTCCCACCAGACGCGCTCGCCTCCCTTCACCTCCACCTCTGCCGCGCCGATCGGCGATTCGGAGCCGTCGACGAAGAAGAACCAGTCGTAGGGGTCGCCGCCGCGCTGCTCCTCCGCGACCCCCTCGATCGAGTGGACGAAGCCGCCGCCGTAGCGGGTCTCGATCTCAGCCTCGCCTTCGAGCACCCGCATCACCGTGTCGGATTCCTTGGCGGCGACGGAGCCCTCCACCATCGGCACCGCGCCGAATTCCCGCGTCACCGTCAGCTCCACGGCGCCGACGTCGGCGCCGGGGCCAAGGCCGCAGCCGGCGGCCGCGAGCAGCACCAGAAGCGCGCTCGCAACCGCCGGGCCGCGGCGTCCCCTCATTTAGGGCACTTGCCTCCGACGCAGACCGGCTCGCGGGCCGAGGGGATCTCCCCCGCCGCGCGGGCGATCAGCTTCGCCGGCTTGCTCAGCGTCACCGTGGTGCGGCCGTCGGCGCCGGTCGGCTCCGCCGCGCCGGTCACCTTCGCTCCGGCGAGCGGCTTGCCGCGGCCTTTTTCGTCGTAGGCCATGACCCGGACCGTGAACGACATCCCGGCCTTGGCCGTGCTCGGCGCGGTCAGCACCAGCTCATCCGGGTAGGGGAACGACGGCGCCAGGGCCCAGAGCACTTCGTCCCCGGGCTTGATCTTTGCCGCGTCGCCGCCGACTTCCAGCGACTTGTGGTTGATCTTCAGGTACCAGGACGCCTTGCCCTTGGCGACGCTCGAGCCGACGCCGCAGAGCGCGAGCCCGAAGTCGAATGCGTCCGAGATCAGCAGCGGCCGCAGCGCCGGGATCGTCTTCGAGCCGCTGGCGAGCAGCCCCATCGCGGTGGTTCCCTTCAGCTGCACGCTGTCGCCGCTGCCACCCGAGCCCGGCCCGAAGCAGGTCGCCTTGGGACTGGTCTTGACGGAGGTGTTCGCCATTACGACCGGCTTTTCGGCCAGCACCTTGCCGCCGCCACCGACGACGCGGAGCTCGGCCAGCGGGCCCTTCGCCGCCGCGGTCGCGGCGAGGACGAACGTCAGGGACAGGGCCAGCGCGCAGACGGCAGCCAGCCGGAAACGAGTACTTCTTGGCATCTAAGCCACCCTTTCCTCGAGGGTTGAATTGGCAAAGGCCGGGGACAGGTCTCCTGGCTTCCGGGATCAGGGAGGTCGCGCCTTCCCGGGGACGAGGTGTCGTCTCCAGTGGCTGACGCAAATGCGCCTGCGAGCTCCTCCACCCGGTCACAGTGGCGGGACCACGCCGGACTTGCACCGGACTTCCCTTGACCACCGACCGATATGTACGCGCCGAGTCTATCCCGCCGCGGCGTCAAGGTAAGGGTGACGTGGAGGACCTGCACCACCAGCCGCGCCGCGGCCCCCACCGCACCCCCGGCCGCCACACCCACTGGCGCCTCGCCGGGCGGCGCCATCGGCTGCTGAAGACCGGCGGCCTGGCGGCGCTGCTGGCGGTGGTCGGCCCCGGCATCCTCGCCGGCCTCTCCGACGACGACCCGGCCGGGATCACCACCTACTCGATCCTCGGCGCCGAATACGGGTACGAGCTGCTCTGGGTCCTGGGGCTCTCGACCGCGGCGCTGATCGTCTTCCACGAGGTCGGCGTCCGGCTCGGGATCGTCACCGGCAAAGGGCTGCTGACGCTGGTTCGCGAGCGCTTCGGCCCCCGCGCCGCCCTTCTCGTCGCTTTGGCGCTGGTCGTCGCCAACACCGGGACGATGTGCGCCGAGTTCGCCGGCGTCGCGGCAGCGATGGACCTGCTGACCGGGACCAGCCGCTACCTGACCGTGCCGGCAGCGGCGATCGCGATCTCGCTGCTGGTCCTGCGCGAGAGCTTCCACCGGGTCGAGCACCTGCTGCTGGCGCTGAGCGCCGTCTTCGTCACCTACGTCGTCGCCGGCTTCCTCGCCCACCCCGATTGGGGCGAGGCCGGCAAGGGCCTCGTCGTCCCGAGCATCCCGCTCGACCGCGATGCGGTCCTGGTCGCGGTGGCGACGGTGGGGACGACGCTCGCGCCCTGGGGGCTCGCCTTCATCCAGTCCTACGCGGTCGACAAGCGCCTGCGGGTGAAGGACCTGCGCTACGAGCGCGTCGACGTCGTCGTCGGCGCCGTCCTCACCGGCGTCATCGGCCTCTTCGTCGTCGTCGCCTGCGCCGCCACCCTGCACGCGCAGGGGGTCGACGTCGACGACGCGGGCGACGCCGCCCGGGCGCTGGAGCCGGTCGCCGGCGACGCCGCCTCCACCCTCTTCGGGCTCGGCTTCCTCGGCGCCGCCCTGCTGGCCGCGGCGATCGTGCCGCTCTCCACCGCCTACTCGATCTCCGAGGCGCTCGGCCACCGCGCCGACCTCGACCGCGGCTTCGCCGAGGAGCCCGCCTTCTACCTCGGCTTCGCCTCCGTCACCGCGGTCGCGGCGGCGATCGTCCTCATCCCCGGCGCGCCGCTGATCGAGCTCCTCTTCCTCACCCAGGCGCTGAACGCGGTCCTGCTCCTGGTCCTGCTGCCGTTCATCCGCTCGCTCGCCAAGGACCGCGAGCTGATGGGAGAGAACGCGCTCGGGCGCTTCGACCGGGTGACGACGGGCGTTGCGCTCGCCCTCGTCGCGGCCTCGGTCCTCGCCCTCGGCGCCCTCGCGATCCTCTGACTCAGACGCCGAGGGCGAGGTCGAGGACCATCATCACCGCGGCGCCGAGAGCGAGGCCCACCGTCGGGCCGAGGAAGCGTCGGTCCTTATATGCCTCCGGCAGCAGCTCGATGACGATCAGGCTCAGCATCGCCCCGGCGGCGAAGGCGAAGGAGATGGGCAGCAGCGCATCCACCTGCTCGACCGCGAGGTAGGCGACGACGGCGCCGACCGGCTGCGGGGCGCTGGTCCCGACCGCGGCCCAGAACTGGCGCGCGCGGCCGTAACCAGCCGCCTCCATCGGAATCGCAACGCTCGTGCCCTCGGGGATGTTCTGGATCGCGATCGCGAGGATCACGAAGAGGCTGAGCCCCTCGCGCTCGGACGCATAGGCGGTGCCGATCGCCAGGCCCTCGGGCAGGCTGTGGACGAAGAGGACGGCGAAGACGAGGGCCGAGGTGCGGGCGCCGGCGCCGCTGCGGCCCATGAAGACGGCCTCGTGGTCGAGGCGGGAGCGGGCGACGCCGAGCAGACCGCCCCCCACGGCGAGCCCCAGCAGGAGCTCCCAGGCGGAGCCTTCCTCGGCCGCCGGCAGCAGCAGGCCGACGATCGATGCGACTCCCATCACGCCGGCGGCCACCCCGAGCAGGAACGGCGTCAGCGCCGCAGCGCGGGTACCGAGCAGCCAGACCGGGACTGCCCCCAGACCGGTTGCGACCATGGTCGCGCAGGCGGCGAGGAAGAGGACGAGCAGGTCGGGCACGCCGCCACGCTAACGGCAGCACCCCCGGTCAACTCAGGCCCCGGCGCTTTCACCGGCCCGCGTCGAAGGTGGCGACTCCGACGATCAGGGAGCCAAGCGGCTCCTCACCCTCCGCCGCCCGCTCGCGGCTCTGCTTCGCGATCAGCTCGTAGCCCTTCAGCACCGTTTCACCCAGCTCGATCGCCTTCTCGCGGCCGAGCCTGTCGACCGCCAGGGTCATCCAGTTGAAGATCGCGTCCTCGCTGTCGACCTTGCCGTCCTCAGCGGCGCTGCAGAAGGCCTTGTGGAACGAGCGCGCCGACATCTCGGTTGCGCCGCCGCGGATCGAAGGCGGCACATGGCGCAGGTCCGGATGGCCGAGAAAGGAGCGCGGAACCGCCCGGTAATAGTGCTTGACCGCCCCCCGCACCGGCTCGGTCTCGATCACCTCGACGCAGCCGCAGTCGACCAGCACTTTGAGGTGGTAGTTGATCCGGTTGAGGGTGCCGCCGAGCGCCCGCTTCATATCCACCGGGCTCGCCTGGCGTTCGTTCAAGAGCTCCAGGAGCTCAACCCGCAGCGGGTGCGAGAGCGCCCTCACGAACCAGCGGTCGGCCAGCTTCTCCTCGGGGTCCACGGAGGCGAGTCTCACCCTGCCTCAGATAGGTGTCAACCACTAATCGGTAAGCCACGGCTTACCGACGGGGCGGGAGCTTGAACAGAGCCAGGTCGGAGGAGATACGGAAGGCAGCGCTACCGTCGTCCTGCGTCCGTTCCGCACTGCGCCTCTCCACCTCGGCCATCGCCCACCTCGTGGCTTCGAAGATCTCGAGCCCTTCCTCGAGCCCCTGCTCGTCGAGCATCATCGGCGTTCGGCTGAGATGGAATTCACGGTCGCGGCCGATCGTCTGCGCGCGGTCGGCGGCGACAAGATCATCGATCAGCGCCTGCATCGAGATCGCGAGGAAGCCCTGGCGCTCGATCGGGTGCATCTCGTCCCACTCGGAGGTGTCGACCAGCGCCCGCTCGGTGGCGCGGTAGAAGTGCTTCATCGCCCCCTTCACCTTCTCTTCTCTGACCAGCTCGGCGCAATCGAGCTCAACCAGCCGCTTGCAGTGATGGGAGACGTTCTGCGTCGATTCCCCCAGCTCGCGCCCCATTTCCACCGGGCTCGCCACCCGTTCCACCAGGATCACCAGGATTTCCGCCCTCAGCTGGTTCGAAAGGGCGATCATTCGGTTTTGGCGCGCCGCTCGCCGTCCAGCTCGGTTCCCCAAGTGACTCCTCCCCGTGAGACTTCAGAAGCCCTGAGCACTTAACCTACCTCGGTTTTCGCCCGAAGCGTTTAGGTCTGGTCAGCCACTTTTCAGTGGCGATAGCTCAGACGAGTGGGATTAGGCTGAAGCCGGAGCCTTTGAGATGAAGCTGAGCACGCAACCCCCGGCAGCACCGATCGCCGGCATCTCGAAGGCGGCTTAGAAAGTTCGCTGAGGGCGCCGCGGACATCTGTCCAACGGCCATTTTCTGCTTCTAGGGTGCCGGGTCACTTAGGAACTCCCGTGTAATGGCGGGGGCTCTTTCACTCAATTCGAAGCAGGAGGACAACTGATGAGCAGGGGACTTCGTCGGCAGGCGCCGACGCTGGTGGTTGCTGGGCTGGCGTTGGTGGCGGCGTTGAGCGGGACCGTCTACGCGGCGGGGAAGATCAACGGCCGCACGATCAAGGTGAAGTCGCTGCCGGGCAACCGGTTGGCCCTCAGGTCGGTGCCGGGGAACCGGCTGAAGCCGGGGGCGCTGCGGGGCGATCTGCTGGCACCGGGTTCGATCACGGGGATCCAGATCGACGCTTCGACTCTGGGCCAGGTTCCCTCGGCGATCCACGCCGACACGGCGGAGTCGGCCCGCGATGCGGAGACGTCCCTGAACGCGGCCAACGCCGAGAACGCGCGCACCGTCAACGGCCACGAAGTCGGCTGCAGGAGCGGCACCCGCCCCTTCGCCGGAGCCTGCTGGCAGGTCCTCCCCAGCGACTCGGCGCTCAACGCTCCGGCGGCAGCTGGTGCTTGCGCCAGCCTCGGCGGCGAG
>Ga0070664_100005203_pt1 | contig 10429 bp, 14 predicted proteins | sample KBSC73metaG_FD_65863 | JGI IMG/M metagenome (GOLD analysis project Ga0070664, IMG submission 65863) | Corn rhizosphere microbial communities from Kellogg Biological Station, Michigan, USA - KBS C7-3 metaG | ecosystem: Host-associated > Plants > Roots > Rhizosphere > Soil ... | reverse complement strand
CGCCGCCGTCATCGCCCCCTCGCACGGAGTTCTGGTGACCAGCGCGACGCTGGCCGACTCCACGCTGGACGACCCGTTCGCGCTGGCCGAGATGCGCACGGGCGCCGCGCGGCTGCCGGATCGGCCGAAGACGCTGCGGCTGAGCTCGCCGTTCGACTACGCCGCCAACGCGCGGGCCTTCGTGGTCACCGACGTCGGGCGCGAGGATCCGCGCCAGGTGGCCGCCGCCATGCGCGAGCTCTTCCTGGCGGCGGGCGGCGGCGGGCTTGGCCTGTTCACCGCGATCCGGCGGCTCAAAGCCGTGCACGAGAAGATCGCAGCGCCGCTCGCCGAGCAGGGCATCGCGCTTTACGCGCAGCACGTCGATCCGCTGGAGGTCGGCGCGCTGGTCGACATCTTCCGCGCCGAGGAGGACGCTTGCCTGCTCGGCACCGATGCGGTGCGCGACGGGGTGGACGTGCCGGGCCGCTCGCTGCGGCTGCTCGTTTTCGATCGCATGCCCTGGCCGCGCCCCGACATCCTGCACAAGGCCCGCCGCGCGCGGTTCGGCGGCAAGACCTACGACGACGCCATAGCCCGGGCCCGCATCGCCCAGGCGTTCGGGCGTCTGATCCGGCGCGAGGACGACAAGGGCGTCTTCGTCATGCTCGACCCCGCCGCACCGACGCGCCTGTTTTCCGGCCTGCCGGAGGGGGTGGAATTGCAGCGCGTGGGCCTCGTCGAAGCCATCGAAGCGACGGCGAAATTCCTGGGTGCTTGACTAGCAACCAAAAGGTTGCCTATTCTGTTGACGATGGATACGGACGCGGTCTTTCGGGCGCTGGCGGATGAGAACCGCCGCGCGTTGCTGGACCGGTTATTTGAACGCAACGGCCAGAGCCTTGGCGAGCTCACCAAGGGCATGGCGATGAGCCGGCAGGCGGTGACCAAGCATCTGGCGGTGCTGGAGGCGGCGAACCTTGTCGCCACGGTGTGGCGCGGACGTGTGAAGCTGCACTTCCTAAACCCCGTGCCCATTGCAGAGATCGCCCAACGCTGGATCGGCAAGTTCGAGCGCCCGCGTGTTGATGCGCTGCTCGCTCTGAAGAGGGAACTGGAGACGGACAATGACTGACAAGCCTGAAGCCGTTCACATCATCCATATCGCCGCGCCCGCCCAGAAGGTGTGGGACGCGCTGACCGACAGCGCGCTGTCGCCGAGCTATTTCTTCGGCAACCGCTTCGAGTTCGGCGAGGCCGGCGGCGACTTCCGCGTCATCCAGCCGGATGGGCAGGTCAACAGCCAGGGTAAGGTGCTCGTCCGCGATGAGCCGCGCCTGCTGCGGGTGACCTGGGATGTGGTCATCTATTCCGACATGCGGGCCGAAACGCCGGGCCAGGTGGAGTTTCGGCTGGAGGACCTCGGCGGCGTGGTCCGCCTGACCGTCAGCGAGTTCAACCGCCCGGCCGGCGCAGTGAAATACGAGGACAGCGCGCGCGAAGGCTGGTCGCTGATCCTGTCGGGGCTGAAGTCGATCCTCGAGACCGGCAAGCCGATGCCGCAGGTGCAGCCGAAGGGACCTGAGCAATGAACCGCTTCGTCTACGTGACCTACATCCGCACGACGCGGCAGAAGCTGTGGGAGGCGTTGACGCAGCCTGAGTGGACCGAGCGGTACTGGTTCGGGGCGCGGCAGGAAAGCGACTGGACGGTCGGCTCTTCGTGGAAACTGTCGATGCCCACCGTCGGCCTGGCCGACAGCGGCGAGGTGCTGGAGGTGGAGCCCGGCAAGCGGCTGGTGCTGTCGTGGACCAACCAGTTCATGCCGGAGCTGAAGGCCGAAGGCGCCTCGCGGATGACTTACGACATCGAGGCCGAGGGCGAGCTGGTGAAGCTGACCGTCACCCACGAGAGCGAAGGCGAGAAGTTCATCGCCGCGGTCTCCGGCGGCTGGCCGAAGATCCTGTCGAGTCTGAAGAGTCTTCTGGAAACCGGCGAGCCGTTGCCAAGACCCGCCTAGGCCACCATCTGGGGCAGAACAATCTGCACCGGAGGAAGCCTGTGGCCCTGTCGCTCTATGACGTCTCTATCCCCGTTTACCTGAACAGCCTGCGCAATCTCGCCGCCATCCTCGACAAGGCCGAGGCGCACGCGAAGGCGAGCGGCGGCGATGTCGCCCGCTATCAGGAGGCGCGGCTGATCGAGGACATGCATCCGCTGACCCGCCAGATTCAGATGGTCAGTGATAGCGCGAAGGGCGGGGCCGCGCGGCTGGCCGGCGTCGAGCCGCCGTCGATGCCCGACACCGAGACCACATGGACCGAACTGAAGACGCGCCTTCAGAAGACCATCGACTTCGTGGCTTCCATCAAGCGCGAGGACGTCGACGGTCAGGAGGACCGCAAGATCGAACTCAAGTTCCCGCAGGGGACGATGACCTTCACCGGCAAGGACTTCCTGACCAACTTCTCTCTGCCGAACTTCTTCTTCCACGTGGTCACGGCCTACGGCCTGCTGCGCAGGGAAGGCGTGCCGCTTGGGAAGATGGACTACCTGGCGGGCGCTCAGCAGGCCGGATAGTCGGTGAGCTGGACCGGCCGATACCAGGGCGGCGCATACCGGTAGCCCACGATAGCCGGTACGCCGTCGGGCTGGGTCTTCAGGTAGATCAGCATCGTGTCGAGCGGGATCGGATCGGTTTCCACGATCGTGCGCGCCCAGAAGGCTTTGGGCAGCGTGGCGCCCCCGACCTGCGTCTGAGTCTGGACCAGCGCATCAGCCCGCACGCGCGGCACGATGCCGGTGGCGGGCACGGGGATGTTGTCGATGAGCCGGTCGTTGGTATGGCCCATCAGCCAGCCGACGACCGCCGCGTCGTAACAGGCCGGAGGCTCGGCAGCCGCGGCCGACGACGCCATCCCAAGCGCCGCCGCGGCGGCAATCATCATGGCTCGCATGGCTCGAACGTCTCCCTTTAACGGAGCACGAGTGTCGCTAACTCTGGTGAAGAGGTCGTGAAGTCCGGCCCTAGTGCTTCCCGCGGTCCCGGCCGAAGTTCGGCTCCGGCGACTCCTGGCCCAGCGCGATGATCCCTCGGCGGATTTCACGAGTCCTCGTGAAGATGTCGTGGAGCTTGTCGGCTTCTTCCCAACGGATGGCGCGCGACAGCGCCTGGAGGTCCTCGGTGAAGCGGCCGAGCATCTCCAGGACGGCGTCCTTGTTGGCCAGGAAGATGTCGCGCCACATCGTCGGGTCCGACGCGGCGATGCGGGTGAAGTCGCGGAAGCCGCCGGCGGAATACTTCATCACCTCGGCCTGGGTGACGTTCTCCAGGTCGGCGGCGGTGCCGACGATGTTGTAGGCGATCAGGTGGGGCAGGTGCGAGGTGACGGCCAGCACCAGGTCGTGGTGCTTGACGTCCATCGTCTCCACCTGCGAGCCCAGCGCGCGCCAGAAGGCCGACAGCGTCTCGACCGCCGCCGCATACTCGGGCGAGGCGTCGTCGTTGGGCGTCAGGATCACCCAGCGGTTCTCGAACAGCTCGGCCAGACCGGCGTCGGGGCCCGAGCGCTCGGTCCCGGCGATGGGGTGGCCGGGAATGACGAAGACGCCCTTGGGCGCCGCGTCGTGCAACGCCTCGGCGATCGCGCCCTTGGCCGAGCCGACGTCGGTGATGGTTGCGCCGGGCGCGAGCGATGAGGCGGCGGCCTTGAAGGCTTCGCCGACAGCCAGCACGGGCGTGGCGAACAGGACGAGGTCGGCGTCCTTCACGGCGTCGGCGGGGTCCAAGGCCACACGGTCGGCGAGGCCCAGTTCACGGACGCGCTCGCGCACGTCCTCCCCGGCGTCGAACACCACGATCTCGCCCACGGCGCCCACCTCGCGCGCGGCGCGCACGACCGAGGAGCCGATCAGGCCGCAGCCGATGACGGCCATTCGTTCATAGATCCTGGCCATCAGCGGCTCATGAACTCGCTCAGCGCCTCGACCACGGCGCGGTTGTGCTCTTCGAGCCCGATGGTGATGCGCAGGTGGTCGGGCAGGTTGTAGCCGCCCACCGCGCGGACGATCAGGCCCTTGCTCGCCATGAAGGCGTCGGCGTCGGCGGCCGTCTTGCCCGGCGTCTTCGGAAAACCGACCAGCACGAAGTTGGCCGCGCTTGGCACCGGCTCCAGCCCTATGCCGCCGAGCTGCTGGACCAGATACGGCCGCCAACGCTCGACCAGCTCGACCGAACGGCGCTGGAAATCCTCATCGCCGAGCGCGGCGACCGCTGCCTCGATCGCCGGAATGCCGACGTTGAAGGGCGGCCGGATGCGCTCCAGCGCGTCGGCTATATGGGCCGGCGCGTAAGCCCAGCCCACGCGCAGCGCCGCCAGCCCGTGGATCTTCGAGAAGGTCCGGGTGACGACGACGTTCTCGCTCTCGCGGGCGAGCTCGACGCCGTCCTCATAGGCTGGATCGGTGGCGAACTCGGCGTAGGCGCCGTCCAGCACCAGCAACACCGACGGCGGCAGGGCCTCGTGCAGGCGGCGGACTTCGTCACCGGGAATCCAGGTGCCGGTCGGGTTGGCGGGGTTGGCGATGAAGACGATCCGGGTGCGCTCATCGATCAGCTTCAGAATCTCGTCCACGTCGATGGCGTAGCGGGTCTCCTTGGCCAGCCGCACCTCGCCCTGGCAGGCGCGCGCGCCGATGGCGTAAGCGGCAAAGCCGTGCTCGCCTTGGATGATGTTGTCGCCGGGCTCCAGGAACACCTGGTTCAGCATGGCGAAGATCTCGTCCGACCCGCAGCCGAACACCAGCCGTCCCGGCTCCAGGCCATAGCGGGCCGCGATGGCCTCGCGCAGCGCCGTGGCCTTGCCGTCCGGATAGATCTGCAGGCGGGCCGAGGCCTCGGCATAGGCGGCCTTGGCCGCCTCCGACGAACCAAGGATGTTCTCGTTCGACGACAGCTTCACCGGGTGCGCGATGCCTTCGATCTTCGATTTGCCGCCCACGTACTGGGCGATGTCGAGAATGCCGGCCTTGGGGGTCGGTCGCGCGGCGGCGAAACGGTCGGCGGGTGAGGCAGTCATCTTGAAGCGAACCTTGAGCGAAGGTGCGCCTCTTACACGTCGAACGGCTCGGGCGCAGCCCCGATCACGCCGGATAGCTGGCCGGGCGCGCGGGCGAGCCGCGCGTCATCGGCCTGGTAGAAGCCCGCCAGGGCGAACAGCCGAAGGCCGCCGGCTTCCGTTAGCAGCCGCCCGGCGACGCCGTCGCGGCTCAGGGCGTCGAGGATGGCGGGCACGGGTCCCGACGCATCGGTGACCCAGAAGGTGATGTCCGCCCCGGTGGGCTCGACCTCGACCTCGGCCACGGCCAGCGCCGAAAGCGGTCCCCATTGCACGAGGCAGGGCAGGGTGGAGAAGACCCGCAAGGTCGGCTGGGCCAGCAGGCGGCCCCACCAGGCGCTGTCGGGTGTGAGCGCCAGCACTGCGACACCGCCCGGCGTGCGCGCGGCGGCAAGCGCGTCCTCCGACTTGGCGGCGAGCTCCAGCCTCGGCGCGCCGCCAAAGCGCAGGCGGGCGAGCTCGACGGTGCGGGCCTCGGCCTTGCCGCCCCAGACAGCGAGATGGAACGGCCCCTGCCGCGAAAGGCTGTCGGCCATCAGCTCGCGCCAGATGCGCACTACCAGCGAGGTATCGGCCGCCATCCGCGTGCGGGTCAGGAGCTTGCGCAGCACCTGCGCCTCGCGGCCGGGACGCAGGCCGAACCTAGCGCCGTCGCCCGCCGCCTTCTTGGCCGCGGCCACCTGGGCGGCCAGCGCCGCGCGCTCGTCGATGAGACGCAGCAGCTCGCCGTCCACCGCGTCGATGCGCGCGCGGACCTCTTCCAGCGACGGCGTTGCAGGCGGGACCTCGGCGCCCATTTTCATCCCCCGAAACGGAGCGCGCGGACCATAAGCATTGCAGGCGGGCGCGCAATAGCCCGGCTAATAGAGCCGCGGCGCGGGTGCGATGCGCATGGGGCCGAGCCTGGCCTCGCCCTCGCGGAAGGTGAGCGAGGCGCCGCCGAAGCCGGCCTCGGGTGGGATGGCGCCGCCGCTCATGTCGCTGAGCGCGGGACCGGCCTTGCGCAGGTCGACGTCGAGCTTGCCCTGCACACGGCCGTCCGCGCCGGCGGTCAGGCCCTCCCCGTGGGCGGCGAGTTCGGCCCCGCCGGCGGTCAGGCTGGCGTTCCTGACCTGAGCGGTCCCGCCGGCCGCGGCCCAGTTGCGCGCCATCGCACGCCAGTCACCCCCCTCGAAAGCGCTCATCTTCGAGAGGATGATCTCCAGGTCGATGCCGACCGGCTGGTCCGCCGCGATGCGCGCCATCAGGCCGGGCAGCCTGGCTTTCGCGCCGTCGACCTTCAGCAACACCGCGCCCTGATCGTTTGGACCGGGGCGAAGGTGCAGGTCGAGGTGATCGGCCGACTGAAGCAGGAAGTCCTGCGCGTTCGGCGCGGGGGTGAAGGTCAGATTCGCGCCCTCGATGGCGACGCGGGGCGTGTCCTGCTCAAGGTCCGAGACGCTGGCGCGCAGGGCCGAGCCGTTGACGGCCAACGGTCCGCCGATGGGCCTGTCCAGCACCACGCCGCCCGGCGCATAGGCGACCCAATGGCCAAGCGCATAGATGTAGGCCTCGGTGCGCAGCTTCGGCGCGGCAAGGCCCCAGCCGGACGGCTCGGCGATACGGAAATCGGTGAAGTCCGCGTCCAGCCGGAAGGGAAACCCCCCGATGGTCCGCTCGCGCCAGGCGACCGTGTAGCCCGCCTGCCGCAACGCCGTCGCGCCGGCGTCCATCCGCTTCACCGCCTGGTCGCGCAGCCAGAACCAGCCGGCGCTCCAGGCGACGACGACCACGGCCAACAGCACGAAAGGGATATACAGACCCCAGCGGCTGTGTTTGCGGGGCGGCGCTTGATCGTGCAGGGTCATCGGGTTGGGGCGCTCGTCGGGATCATCGATGCAAGAGGAAGCGGGCGGCGGCCGCTGGGTGTTCGGTTACGGCTCGCTGATGTGGCGGCCGGGGTTCGCCTTCATAGAACGTCGTTCAGCCGTACTCCATGGGCGGCGGCGGGCCTTCTGCATCTATTCGGTCCACCATCGCGGAACGTACGAACGGCCCGGTTTGGTCCTTGGCCTGGCGCCCGGCGGTTCGGTGCGCGGCGCGGCCTATCGGGTGGCGGAGCGGGATTGGGCGGACGTCTACGCCTATCTGCGCGAACGCGAGCAGCCGACGGAGACCTACTTCGAGGCCTGGCGCGAGGTGAGGATCGACGGGAACGGCCGGGCGCGGGCGCTGACCTTCCTCTCCGACACCGCCCATCCGCAGTGGGCCGGCGCGCTCACCCTGGAGCAACAGGCCCACCTGATCGCCGGCGCCACGGGCCTGTCCGGCCGCAACATCGACTACCTTCGCGACCTCGTCATGCACCTCCACGAGGATGGTGTTCGCGATCACGGGATGGAGCGACTGCTGGCGATGGTGGAGGAGCGGGAGGCTGCGAACCCTTCACGGCTATCGTGAGCGGGTTACCCCTGCTATTGGGATAACTCGAAGTAGAAGGGGGCTATCTTGCGCCTGCTACATCTCCTGCTGGGGACTGCGCTAGCGTTGGCCGCCGCCGTTCCAACAGTTGCCGCAGAATTCCGATTGGTTAAAGCAACCGATGGAGTGCTTGCGCCGCTGAATGGCATCCCTCTTTGGCAGGCGCACCTAGGATGTTCACTGATGAACGCGGCGCTGGCGAACGCTGTAATGACCGACATGACACCTGAGACTTTGGGCGCCGCCAAACAGGACCTTTCAGCGTGGGAAAATCTGCCTCGTGAAAAGAGATTCCCGATCGTCAAAAAACAAGCTGAAGATGTGATACGGGATCGCTCGCTCTCATCCCATCAAGCCGCCGACCGGATCATGTATAACGCCTACGAATTCGAGCTTCTTAATTGGGTAGACTCTGCCGCCAAGCTATATTCTCAAGACTCATCCCTTTCTTTTCCGGACGCGTTGAGAGCGGTTACTACGGATACCGGACCGCCGACTAAGGTGTCCGCTGACCAGTGCAAGGCGCTCACCCAAAGCTAACGCTAGAGCCCCTCCGCCAGCAGGGCGTTCGTTGCCGTCTCGATGCGGTCCTGCAGCTCGCGCATGAACTCGCCGCGCTTCAGGCCGGCCGGGATCGGCTCGAGGAATTGGAACACGATCGTCCCCGGCCGCCGCAGGAATCCATGCGCCGGCCAGTGAACGCCGGAGTTGGTGGCCAGCGGCGTGCAGGGGAGGTCGAGGTCGCGGTACAGCGCCGCGACTCCCGGTTTGTAGTCGGGCTCGGCGCCGGGATCCTTCCTCGTGCCTTCGGGGAAGATGATCACCTGGCGGTTTTCGGAGAGGCGCTCGCGGGTGTCCCTGACCAGCTTTTTCAGCGCCGAGGCGTGGCCCTCCCGATCGACGGCGATCATGCCGCCCTTGATCGAGTACCAGCCGTAGAAGGGGATCACGAGCAACTCCTTCTTCAGCACGAAGCACGCGTCGTGCAGGAAGGAAAACGGGCCGATGGTGTCGAACATACCCTGATGCTTGGCCGCGATCAGGGCCGGTCCGGTGGGCATGTGCTCGCGCCCGCGGATCTCGACCCTGACGCCGCAGATGAGGCGCAGCGCCGCCGTCATCACCGCCGCCCAGACGCCGATCGCCTGCACCACCCAGCGACGCTTGCCCAGCAGCAGCGGCGTCATCAGCAGCGCCGCGATGGTCGAGCCCACATAAAAGAAGGCCATGAACAGCAACGAGCGGAGCCGGATCACGCGGGGGCCTCTTGGTTGACTGCCTTGTCCTTCGGCCCGAGCTTGAGCAGGGCCTCGCGGCCGAGGATGGCGAGGTATTTGGTGTATTCGAGCGCCATCAGGCGAACGCTGCCGTTGCTGTGCGTCCAGCGCGGCGTGTCCAGCGTCTCGGTCAGCACCGGGTAGGGGATGATCTGCGCCTCCGGCATGGCGGCATGCAGCTCCAGGAGCGCGCGCGGCATATGGAAGTCGGCGGTGACGAGGATCAGCTTCTTGTAGCCCTTGGTGCGGGCCCAGTCGGCCGATTCCTCGGCGTTGCCGACGGTGTCGGCGGCCATGAAGCCGAGGTCCACGCAGCAGTCATAGACCTTCTTGCCGGCCTTGGTGACGTCCAGGATGTCGGCGCGGCTGGCCTGGCGGTTGACGCCGGAGACCAGCAGGCGCTTGCCCTTGCCCTCTTCCAGCAGCTTGGTCGCCGCCTCCAGCCGGATCACCGAGGCGCCCGTCAACGCTACGATCCCGTCGGCGACCGGCGGCTCGGGCGCTGGGGTCGAATGTTCAACCCGCGTGGCGAAGGCCAGCAGCCCCACGGTCCAGATCATGACCAGGATCACCAGGGCGGCCAGGCTCTTCATCCCATCTCCTTCAGGAGCCCGACCGCCGCCTGCCGCACGGCGAACGCCGCGACAGCGGCCGCCAGCAGCGGCGCCGGGGCAAGCGCGATCAGATCGCTCCACGCCACCGGCAGCACCGGCGTCAGGCCCTCTCCCCCTCCAGCGAGTCGGGCGACGGCGCCGATGATGGCGGCCCCTCCCGCCCCCAGCAAGCCCGCCAGCGCGGCGGTGCGGGCAAACCGAAGCTGGAACATCTGCGTGATGAAGGACCGGGTTGCGCCCGAAAGGTGCAGCACCTCGATGACCTCGCAGTGGGCGGCAATCCCCGCGCGGGTGGCGAACGCGATCACCGCCGCCGCCGCCGCAGCGATCAGCAGGAAGACGGCGATGGCCGCCCAGCGGGCGATGGAGGCGGAGCGCTCGATGTCGGCGATCCACAGGTGGTGGTCATCCACGGTCGCATCGACGCCGGCCGCCCCCAGCGCGGCGGTCAGCGAAGCGGCGGTGGCCGGCGCCTTGCGGGCCAACTCGACGGTGACGAGGCGCGGCACGGGCAGGTCGTCGCTCAGCGCCGCCTTGCCGATCCAGGGCTCGAGCAGGGCTTGGGCCTTTTCCTTCTCCATGGCGCGGGCCTCGGTCACGCCCTTGACGCCCGAAAGCGCCTCGGCGGCGCGGGCGGCGGCGGTGTCGACGCTCTCGATGCCGCTGGCGCGGACGACGACGGTGGCCGAGCCTTGCAGTTGGCTCGTCCACCCGTGCGCCGCGCGGTTGGCCGCCAGCGCGCCCAGACAGGTGATCGAGGCCAGGAACACCAGCACCGCGATCACGAAGGTCAGGGCGAAGTCCCGCACGTCGGGCCTGGCCAGCAACGGTCCCGGCTTCCAGCGCCTGGCGTCGAAGGCGCTCATAGCTCGGCTCCCGTGCCGCCATAGGCCATCAGCCGCCCGGCCTCCAGATGCAGCACCGGCTGGCCGGCGCGGGCGACCAGTTCCTCGTCGTGGCTGGCGATCAGCACGGTCATGCC
>Ga0070664_100005199_pt1 | contig 10431 bp, 9 predicted proteins | sample KBSC73metaG_FD_65863 | JGI IMG/M metagenome (GOLD analysis project Ga0070664, IMG submission 65863) | Corn rhizosphere microbial communities from Kellogg Biological Station, Michigan, USA - KBS C7-3 metaG | ecosystem: Host-associated > Plants > Roots > Rhizosphere > Soil ... | reverse complement strand
CCAGGACCGTCGCCCCGCGGGGCAGCAGGGCATCAGCGAGGCGCGCCTCGCCCTCGATGTCGGCCCCGGCCTCGATCAGCTCGGCGAAGTGGACGGCGAACCCGCCGTTGTCCCCGGTCTCCCACCGGGTCACGGGTACGTCGCTCATGCGGCGCCCGTGAACGGCAACGTGCTCATCTGGAGGGCCATCCTCGGATGCTCGTCCGCTCCCCGGGTTGCGTCAATGCTCACAGCTTGCGCAGGCGCACCCAGCGCACCGAGTGGTCGTGGTCCTTGCGGAGGACCAGCGTGGCGCGCGACCGGGTGGGCGCGACGTTGCGCGTGAGGTTCGGGCCGTTGATCTCGTCCCAGATCCGCTTGGACTCGGAGACGGCGTCGTCGTGGGAGAGGCCAGCGTACTTGGCGAAGTACGACGCCGGGTCGCGGAAGGCGGTCTCCCGGAGCCGCAGGAACCGCTCCGAGTACCACTGCCGGATGTCGCTCGTCGCGGCGTCGACGTAGATGGTGAAGTCGAAGAAGTCGCTGACCGCGAGGCCGGTGCGCCCGTCGGGGCGCGCCTGGGGCGGCTGCAGCACGTTCAGCCCCTCGACGATCACGATGTCCGGGCTCTTGATGGTCAGCTTCTCGTCGGTGACGTCGTAGGTCAGGTGGGAGTACACCGGCGCCTCGACCTCGTCCTTGCCGGACTTGATGTCGATGACGAATTTGAGCAGCGACTTGCGGTCGTAGGACTCCGGGAAGCCCTTGCGGTGCATGAGGCCGCGACGCTCGAGCTCGGCGTTGGGGTGGAGGAAGCCGTCGGTGGTGACCAGGGCGACCTCGGGATGGGCGGGCCAGTGCGCCAGCATCTGCTGCAGCACACGCGCGGTGGTGGACTTGCCCACCGCCACCGAGCCGGCCAGGCCGATGACGAACGGCGTCCGGGGCGGCTGCGGCTGTCCGAGGAAGCGCTCCTGGGCGCGGTGCAGGGCGCCGGACCCCTCGACGTACAGGCTCAGGAGGCGGGACAGCGGCAGGTAGATCTGCTGCACCTCGTCGAGGTCGAGCTGGTCACCGAGACCCCGCACCCGCTCGATCTCGAGCTCGGACAGCGGCTGGTCGGTGCTCGCGCCCAGCTCGGCCCACGCGTCACGGTCGAGCTCGACGTACGGCGACGTCTCGCTGGTGTGTGGCTCTCGCGAGCCGCCGTTCGCCATGCCGGCGATTGTTCCAGCACCGCCGCCGGGCAGCGTGCGGGGTCGGGGCGAACCTCGCCGGCCCGTAGACTGCGGCGCATGTGCGGCATCGTGGGCTACGTCGGGGAGCGTCAGGCGTGCGACGTCGTGATCGAGGGTCTGCGCCGCCTGGAGTACCGCGGTTACGACTCGGCCGGCATTGCCGTGATCGACGGCGCTGCGCTCGCCGTGGACAAGCGCGCGGGCAAGCTCAGCAACCTCGAGAAGGCAATCGAGGAGAGCCCGCTGCCGCCCTCGACGACCGGTATCGGGCACACCCGATGGGCCACGCACGGCGCCCCCACCGACGTCAACGCCCACCCGCACCTCGGCGGGCAGGGCCGGGTCGCGGTCGTCCACAACGGGATCATCGAGAACTTCGCCCGGCTCCGCGACGAGCTCGAGCGCGCGGGTCACGACCTGGTCTCGGAGACCGACACCGAGGTGACGGCGCACCTGCTGGAGAACGAGGTGGAGGCCGGTCGCGACCTCACCGAGGCGATGCAGGTGGTCTGCCGCCGGCTCGAAGGAGCGTTCACCCTGGTCGCCGTCGATGCGCAGGACCCGTCCCGCGTGGTCGCCGCGCGCCGCAACTCGCCGCTCGTCGTGGGGCTCGGCGACGGCGAGAACTTCATCGGCTCCGACGTGGCGGCGTTCATCGAGCACACCCGCGAAGCACTCGAGCTCGGCCAGGACCAGGTCGTGACGATCACGCGCGAGGGCGCGCAGGTCACCGACTTCGACGGCAACCCCGGCGAGGGTCGTCGCTACCACGTCGACTGGGACCTCGCCGCCGCCGAGAAGGGCGGCTTCGACTGGTTCATGCGCAAGGAGATCTTCGAGCAGCCGCGTGCGATCGCCGACGCCCTGCTCGGGCGGCACGACGAGGACGGCCAGCTCCAGCTCGACGAGGTCCGGATCAGCGACGACGAGCTCCGCGACATCGACAAGATCATCATCATCGGCTGCGGCACCGCCCACTACGCGGGCCTGGTCGCGAAGTACGCCATCGAGCACTGGACCCGGATCCCGTGCGAGGTCGAGCTCGCGCACGAGTTCCGCTACCGCGACCCGATCCTGACGCGGAACACCCTCGTGGTCGCGATCAGCCAGTCAGGGGAGACCGCGGACACGCTGATGGCCATCCGGCACGCGGTGAAGCAGCGCGCGAAGGTCCTCGCCATCTGCAACACCAACGGTTCGACGATCCCGCGGGAGTCCGACGCCGTCATCTACACGCACGCCGGCCCGGAGATCGGGGTCGCCTCGACCAAGGGGTTCCTCACCCAGCTGATCGCCTGCTACCTGCTCGGGCTCTACCTCGCGCAGGTGCGCGGCACGAAGTTCGGCGACGAGATCGCCTCGGTCGTGCGTGAGCTCGCCCAGATGCCTGCGAACGTGCAGGCGGTGCTGGACAACGCCGACGCCGTCTACGCGCTCGCCGAGCGCTTCCAGGACACCCGGTCGGTGCTGTTCCTCGGCCGCCACGCGGGCTACCCGGTGGCGCTCGAAGGAGCGTTGAAGCTCAAGGAGCTCGCCTACATCCACGCCGAGGGGTTCGCCGCGGGCGAGCTCAAGCACGGTCCGATCGCGCTGATCGAGCAAGGTCTCCCGGTCCTGTGTGTCGTCCCTCCCCGGGGGCGCGACCAGCTCCACGACAAGATGATCAGCGCGATCCAGGAGGTGCGCGCCCGGGGCGCGTTGACCGTGGTGCTGGCCGAGGCAGGGGACACCGAGGTCGAGCCGTACGCCGACGTACTGATCGGCCTGCCGACGGTGCCGACCTTGCTCCAGCCCGTGGTGGCCACGGTGCCGCTCCAGCTCTTCGCCTGCGAGCTGGCGACCCTGATGGGCCACGACGTCGACCAGCCGCGCAACCTGGCCAAGTCCGTCACCGTCGAATGACCGCGGGTCGATGATCATCGGCGTCGGGATCGACGTGGTCGAGCTGGTGCGGTTCGAGGCCTCGCTGGCCCGCACACCCGCGCTGCGCGACAAGCTGTTCACCCCGGCCGAGGGAAGCCTGCCGCTGCAGTCGCTGGCCGCTCGCTTCGCCGCGAAGGAGGCACTCGCCAAGGCGCTCGGCGCCCCCGCGGGCCTGCACTGGCACGACGCCGAGGTGATCTCGCTCGACTCCGGCGACCCCACCTTCGAGCTCCGCGGCACCGTCCTGTCCCGCGCCCACCAGCTCGGCGCCACCAGCACCCACCTGTCGCTCAGCCACGACGGTGGCCTGGCGAGCGCGGTCGTCATCCTGGAGCGTTGAGTCGTGTGCCTATGGACGCGCTCGAGCGCGTCGTCAGGCACACAACCCGTGCATCTCGAGGTCGGCCAGTACGCCGGCTGGGTTGTCGCGCAGCTCGCGCGCGGTGCACCGGACGATGATCCGACCGCGGCTGGAGAGGCGCCGCTGGCGCGCGAGGTCGTCCTCCCAGTGCTCGACCTCCATGTGGAACGACCCGTCGATCTCGAGGACCAGGACCGTGCCGTCGGGGAGATCCCATTCGCAGTCGGTGAATCGCAGCCTGCCAGTGGCATCACGGCGCCTCTTCTGACGCCTCGGCGGCGGTAGGTCCCTGCGGCGGCACAGCCGACCCATGTCGATCTCGGCCAGCGACTGAGCGCCGCCGGCGATGTCGACCAGCGCGGTCCGGAATGTCCTGGCGCGTCGCAGCGGTCGCAGCCGCTCGAGCTCCACGAGCAGGCGGTCGGCCGTGGTCAGACGTTGCTGGACCACAGCAGCGAGGAGACCGACCGCGCTTCGGGACGATCGCTCGTACCCGGCGAACAGCAGGGCTGCTGGCTCGACCCGGCACAACGGGAGCGACGCGCGTGGTGATCGCCAGTCGCGAAGAGCGCGTCGGGTCCGGAAGAAGCGAAGTCCGGGCACCGGGTCGAAAGCCAGTTCGTCGTCGACCAGGATGGTGACCTCATCGCGGTGCCAGCCCCGCAGCCCGTGCCATTCCAGTGCGGTGAGCCCGCCGACCAAGGCGGTGCCGCCAGCGTGCAACGCGCCGAGCCACACGCGCTCCTGCCAACCGAGGGGGCCGGTGAAGGTGCTCACCACGAGCGGACTCCGAAGTGCCCAGCGCCCGGCGAGGAGCTGGTTTCGAACCCGGTCTGCGTCGATGCCCAGGGCGTTGAGCTGGCGACGCGCGAGCAGCCCGTGCTGGCGGCGCGCGAGCGGCTCCCATGGCTCCTCCATCGCACGATGGTGGATCCCCGAGCCGCTCAGCCGCCGAGAACATCCACAGTGCTCCAGTTGTGTGCCCTTGGACGCGCTGGAGCGCGTCGTGGGGCACACAACCCGTTACCGTCGGGGGATGCGAGCGGCACACAGCGTCGAGGAGGTGCGGGCGGCGGAGGGGGCGCTGATGGCGCAGCTTCCGGAGGGGACGCTGATGCAGCGGGCGGCGTACGGGCTGGCGACGGTGGTGGCCGACCTGCTGGGCGGGGTGTACGGCGCTCGCGTGCTGCTGCTGGTCGGGTCGGGCGACAACGGCGGCGACGCGTTGTACGCCGGGGCGCTCCTCGCCCGGCGAGGAGCCCGCGTCGAGGCGGTGCTGCTGTCCGACCGCGCGCACCAGCGCGGGCTCGCCGAGCTGCGGGCGCGGGGCGGCCGCGTGGTCGACCTGGCCGCCGCGCACGAACCCGACGTCGTGGTCGACGGCATCGTCGGCATCGGCGGGAAGCCCGGGCTGCGTCCCGCGGCAGCGGAGGCGGTCGCACGGTTCCCGGACGCCGCGGTGGTTTCTGTCGACGTACCGTCCGGCGTCGAGGTGGACAGCGGTGCGCTCGACGGCCCGCACGTCCGGGCGGACGTGACGGTCACGTTCGGCACGCACAAGGGCTGTCACCTGCTCGACCCGGCAGCGGAGGCGGCCGGAGTGGTGACCCTCGTGGACCTCGGGCTGGACCTGCCGACGCCGACGCTCACCGCACTCCAGGCCGACGACGTCGCGCGGCTGCTGCCGGTGCCCGAGCCGTTCGACCACAAGTACACCCGCGGCGTCGTCGGCGTGCGCGCGGGATCGGCGATGTACCCGGGCGCCGCGGTGCTCTGCACGTCCGGCGCCTCCTCGGGCCTGGCCGGCATGGTCCGCTACGTCGGCGAGGCAGCCGACGCGGTGCGCGCCCGGCACCCCGGCGTCGTCGCCGGCAGCGGCCGCGTCCAGGCGTGGGTGGTCGGCTCGGGCGGTGACGACGAAGCGGCCGAGGGCGTCAAGCAGGCTCTCGCCGACGGTGTGCCGACCGTGGTCGACGCCGACGGCCTCGAGCACGTGCCGCGCGCCGCCGGCACCCCGAACGAGCGCAGCCCGCTGGTCCTCACGCCCCACGCCGGCGAGCTCGCGGCCATGCTCGGCGTCGACCGCGAGGCCGTCGAGGCGCATCAGCTCGAGCACGCGCGCCGCGCGGCCCGGGAGTACGACGCCGTGGTGCTGCTCAAGGGGCGGCGCTCCCTCACGGCCACGCCCGACGGCGCGGTGAGGGTCACCACCAGCGGACTGCCCTGGCTCGCGGTCGCGGGCGCCGGCGACGTGCTCGCGGGTGTGGTCGGCTCACTCCTCGCGACCGGGATGTCACCGTTCGACGCGGCATCGGTGGGCTCGTGGCTGCACGGCGCGGCGGCCACCCTGGCGGGCCACGGCGGGCCGCTCACCCCCGAGGCCGTCGCCGACGCGATTCCGACCGTCGTGCGCGAGCTGCTCGGGTGACTGGGAGGATGGGGCGGCCATGACCCCGCTGCCCGACTCCGCCGCGCGCGCCGAGATCGTCGTCGACCTCGGCGCGATCCGGCACAACGTGCGCCGGCTGCGGGAGCTCGTCTCGGCAGGCTCGACCACCGAGGGGCCAGGCGCCAAGCCTCCGGCCCTGATGATCGTGGTCAAGGCCGACGGCTACGGGCACGGCATGGTCGAGGTGGCGCGCGCGGCTCGCGACGCCGGGGCGGAGTGGCTGGGCGTCGCCACGGCCGAGGAGGCGCTCGCGCTGCGTGCGGCCGGCGACGAGGGCCGGATCCTCAGCTGGCTGGCGGTGCCGGGTGACGACTACCGGGACGCCCTCGCCGCGGACATCGACGTGACGGCGTACTCCGTCAGCCAGCTCGACGAGATCGTCGCCGCCGCTGGCCTGACGAGCAGGGTCGCGCGGGTGCAGCTCAAGGTGGACACCGGGCTGTCCCGCGGCGGAGCGCCCCGCGACCAGTGGGTGCCGTTGTTCGAGGCGGCGCGGAAGGCCGAGGTCGCCGGCGCGGTGGCGATCGTCGGCATCTGGTCGCACCTGGCCTGCTCCGACGAGCCGGACCACCCAGCGAACGTCCAGCAGCAGGACGCCTTCCGCGCGGCGCTGGACCTGGCCGCCGATGCCGGGCTGGCCCCCGAGGTCCGGCACCTCTCGAACTCCGCGGGTGCGCTGCTGCTGCCGAGCGCGCGGTTCGACGTCGTGCGCCTGGGCATCGCGACGTACGGGCTCACGCCGGCTCCCGAGGTCGTCAGCAGCGAGGAGCTCGGCCTGGTGCCCGCGATGACCGTGCGCGCCACCGCGGCGATGGCGAAGGACATCGAGGCCGGCGCCGGGGTGTCCTACGGGCACACGTTCGTGGCCGATCACCCGACGCACCTGGCACTGGTGCCGATGGGGTACGGCGACGGCATCCCGCGGCACGCCTCGTCACGGGCGGCGGTGCAGGTGCTCGGCGCCGACAGTTCCGTGCGGGCCCCGGTGCTGGGCCGGATCTGCATGGACCAGTTCGTGGTCGCCGCGCCGGGTGCCCGGGCAGGCGACGAGGTCCTCGTGTTCGGGCCGGGGCGGGACGGCGAGCCGACCGCGCAGGACTGGGCGGAGTGGTGCGACACGATCAACTACGAGATCGTCACGCGCATCGGCGGGCGCCAGCGCCGCCGGTGGGTGGACACCGGAGAGGACGCATGACCGAGATCCTCCAGGTCGACGCCTCACGCGCCGACGACGTGCTCGCCGTGATCCACGAGGCGTTCGCGGGACGACCGGTGCTCGACCCGCCCTCCACGGCGCTCGCAGAGACCGTCGAGTCGGTCGGCAAGGCGCTCGCCGAGCAGGGCGGCCTGCTGGCGACGTACGCCGGCGAACCGGTCGGCGCGCTGCTCTTCTCCGACGAGGGGCGGCTGCTCGGGCTGCACCGGGTCGGCGTGCTGGAGCGCGCCCGCCACCACGGCATCGCCCGGATGCTCGCCGACGCGGCTGCGGTCGCCGCCGCCGAGCGCGGGAAGGACGGACTCGTGCTGGAGGCGCGCGCCGAGCTGCCCGCCACGATCGCGTTCTGGGAGAAGAACGGCTACGTCGAGGTCGACCGTGAGGGGCCCCGGCTGCGGATGATCCGGCTGCTCCCGGTGCGCCGCACGCTGCCGTCCGCGGAGGACACCCGGCAGGCAGGGGAGCGGCTCGCACCGCTGCTGCGCGCCGGCGACCTGCTGATCCTCACCGGCGACCTCGGTGCGGGGAAGACCACGTTGACCCAGGGCCTCGGGGCCGGCCTGGACGTGCGCGGCTCGGTCACCTCGCCGACGTTCGTGATCGCGCGGGTCCATCCCTCGCTGCGCAGCGGGCCGGCGCTCGTGCACGTCGATGCCTACCGGCTCGGCGACGCGGCCGAGCTCGACGACCTCGACCTCGACACCGACCTCGACCTGGCGGTCACGGTGGTCGAGTGGGGCTCCGGCCTGGCGGAGGCCCTGAGTGCCGACCGGCTCGAGCTGCGGCTCGAGCGTGCCGACGACGACGTGCGCACGCTGACCGTGACCCCGGTCGGTGCCCGCTGGCAGGACACCGAGCTGCGCGCCGCGATCGGCGCTGCGCCGCTGGCGTGATCGTCGCTCCGCTCCTCAACGCTCGCTCGCTCGGCACAAGGACGAGCAAGCTCGCTTTGGCCTCGCTCACTTCGCGTAACCTCGGGCCCGTGCTGCTCGCGTTCGACACCGCCACCCCCGAGGTCACTGTCGCCCTCCACGACGGCGACCGCGTCGTGGCGGAGTACTCCGCCAGCGAGGCGATGCGTCACGGCGAGATGCTCGCGCCCGGCATCGCGCAGGTCCTCGAGCGCGCCGGCGCGATCAGCCAGGACGTCACCGCGGTGGCCGTGGGGGTCGGACCGGGCCCGTTCACAGGTCTGCGGGTCGGCCTGGTCACCGCCCGCACGATGGCCCTCGCGCTGGACATCCCCGTGTACGGCGTGTGCTCGCTGGACATCCTGGCCGCGGAGGCCGTCGACGCCGGGCTCTCGGACTTCCTCGTCGCCACCGATGCACGGCGCAAGGAGGTCTACCTGGCGTCGTACGTCGACGGCCAGCGGGTCTCGGGCCCCGACGTCGTGAAGCCGGCGGACGCACGCACCGATCGGCTCGTGGTCGGCCGGGGCGCCCAGCTCTACCCCGAGGCGTTCCCGAGCTCGCGTGGACCCGCCGGCCCCAGCGCCGCCGTGCTCTGCGACGTGGTGGTCCGCGAGCGGTACGAACTGCTGGACCCCGAGCCGCTCTACCTCCGCCGGCCCGACGCGGCCACTCTCCACCAGCCCAAGCGGGTTTCATGATCCGCCCTGCGGTCGCCGACGACGTCGACGTGATCGTCGGCCTCGAAGCGGCCTGCCAGGGTGTCGACGCGTGGAGCGCCTGGCTGGTCCGCGACGGCGTGGAAGGTGGCCTGCCCACGGTGCGCTACCTCGTCGCCGAGTCCGACTCCGACGAGTGCATCGTCGGTTACGCGGTCGCCTCGTTCGCAGGCGACATCGCCGAGCTCCAGCGGATCGGCGTGAGCGAAGACCGGCGGCGCGCCGGCATCGCGACCGCCCTCCTCGACGAGGTCGTCGCCGAGGCCCCGGCCACCGGCGCGAACCGGCTGCTGCTCGAGGTCCGCGAGGACAACGCCGCGGCGCTGGCGTTCTACGCCGCCCGCGGCTTCATCGAGATCGACCGCCGGCCGCGCTACTACCGCGACGGCGCCACCGCGGTGGTGCTCCGCCTGCCCCTCGTGAAGGGCTGCGGCTGAACGCCGCAGCCCTTCACGTCGCGTCACGGCAGGTAGTACGTCGGGTTCGGCAGCTTCACCGTCCGGTCGGCGTATCCGCCGATCAGGTCGGAGAACTGGTCGCCGAAGTTCGCGACGATGTCATAGCCCTGGCTCTCGACGTAGCGGCGCACGGCGGACTTGTACTGGATCGTCGTGCAGCTCGGGTTGCTGGCGCACGGCGTGCCGCCGAAGATCGTCGGGTCCGGGGTCGCCCCGCTCGCCCACTTGGTGAAGTAGTGCGCCTCGGCGAAGTAGTCGTAGCCGACTTTCGCCAGGTTGCCGAGCGTGGCCGCCCGCTGCGGGTCGCGGCGACCCGTCAGGCCGACCACGGTGCAGCCCGCCTTGCCCACGGCGTTGACGAGGTTGACCATGCCGGGCGTCGCGGGGAAACGCTGGGGCTGCACCCACTGGGTGTCCTGCACCACCGGGTCGAAGTTGAAGTGCATGGCGTTGTCTTCCATGTCGTAGGTCCACAACGTCGTGTCGTCGGCGTCGAACACCACGGCCGGGTTGTCGCCCTTGCGCACCTCGCGCCGGCACTGGTTCACGAGCCGGTGGGTGTTGGCGCGAGCGATCCGGCTCACCTCGGAGATGTACGGCGAGCTGGTCTTGTCCGCGATGCCCGACGAGCTCGCGTGGTAGTAGGTACGGATCGTGGCCTTGACGGAGTCCATGTTCGGGATGCCCTCGCCGCCCTCGGTGAGGCCGCTCGACCCGTCGGGCAGCATGTCGAACTCCGTGCGTGGTGCGAGGTCCGGCTCGTCGACGCCCGGGAGGTTCGGGCTCGGCAGGTAGTACGTCGGGTTGGGCAGCTTCAGCGCCTCGTCGGCGTACCCGCCCTGCAGATCGGACCACTGGTCGCCCACGTTGAGCACGATGTCGTAGCCGAGGTCCTGCTCGATGTGCTTGCGGGTGTTCGCCTTGTACTCGACCGTCGTGCAGGCGGCCACACAGGTGACGTAGGACGGCTTGTTCGCGTCGGGGCCGTCCCACTTGGTGTAGAAGTTGTCGGCGTTGAAGGCGGTGTAGCCGACCTTCTCGAGGTTGCCGACCGTGGCGGCTTCCTGGGCGAACCGGCGCCCGGTGATCCCGAAGATCGCGTATCCCTTGGCCTCCGCGGCGGCGACGAAGTCGACCATGCCAGGGGTGGCCGGGAACTTCTGCGGGAACACCCAGT
>Ga0070664_100005198_pt1 | contig 10431 bp, 11 predicted proteins | sample KBSC73metaG_FD_65863 | JGI IMG/M metagenome (GOLD analysis project Ga0070664, IMG submission 65863) | Corn rhizosphere microbial communities from Kellogg Biological Station, Michigan, USA - KBS C7-3 metaG | ecosystem: Host-associated > Plants > Roots > Rhizosphere > Soil ... | reverse complement strand
GTCACCGGAGCCTTCTTTGCGAACGCCGTGGCGAGTGGCGCGGCAGAGCTTGTTGCGCCCGCAGATACGTTTGACGGCGATCGCCGTGGAACACTGACCGACCCTTTCGGCCACGTGTGGCTGCTCGCGACCAAGCAGGAAGATATCTCCTACGACGAGTTGAGAAGGCGATTTGCACGCCTGATCGCGCAAGGCTCGGCCTAGTACCACTCCGACATTACTCAGCCTCGCGAAGTGTCATCGGGGTCCAGCGCGAGAGGCGGCGTTGGATACGCTCCTCGACAGTTTCGCCCTCGAGGCTCGCAAGCGCCGCCGGTTCGTCCTTGAGCTCCGCGATCGCAAGACCCACGACATTGACCACGCCTACGGGACCGCGCGGACCCACCATTTGAGTCGCTACGTATGTACCGCATTGTGGGCAGATCAGGAAATCCGCGGTCTTGTGTCCGAAGCGATAGCGAATGAGCCTACGTTGCGAGACGACCGCGAGCCGCCCTTTCGGGTCGCTCGCCGACTTCACGCCGCGGCTTGAACAAAAGCCACAGCCGTCCTGCCTAAGACGCACGGGCGCGTCCGTCTCATACTCCGCGCTGATTGCGCCGCAGTGACATGAGCCGCGATAGATCATGAGTTGAGGTACCGATGAATCGACTGATGGTGCCGGCGCCAGGAATCGAACCCGGGACCTGAGGTTTACAAAACCCCTGCTCTACCAACTGAGCTACACCGGCACGGTGCGCATTATAAAAAGAAAAGGGGCCGGACGAGCCGACCCCTTTCCGAGCGAACGGGCTACCTACTTCTTCGCGCGGATCATGAACTGATCCGTGTGTCCCTGCACCGACGGATCGCGCACACCCTTCGTGTGGTCGTCCTTCGGGTTCTTGAGCAGGTCCGACTCGGCGTCGATCTTGAACCCGGCCTTCGTGAGCACGGCCTTGGCCTGCGAGAGCTCGATGCGGTGGAACATCTTGTTGTCCTGACCCGCGATGCCGACGTGGTCGATCACGATGAACGTTCCGCCCGGCTTGAGATCCTCGTACACGCCCTTGAAGAGCGCGACGGCCGCGTCTTCGCCCTGGCTGTTATAGATGTCGTGCAGGTTTTGCGCGGTGAGCGCGACGTCCGCCTTGCCCTTGAGGTTCGGATCAGGCAGGTCGCCATGGATCGGCGTCACGTTCTTCAAGCGATCGTCCTGCGCCTTCTCCGCCTCGGCGAAACCGGGCCGGCCGGTGAAGAACGTTGGGTTCTGCGCGTACACCTTGCCCGTCGGGCCGACGGCCGCCGACAGCACCTCGGTGAACCAGCCGCCGACCGCGATCACTTCGAGCACGGTCTGGCCCGTCTTGATGCCCGCGAACTGAACCGTCTCGATCGGCTTGCGCGCCGCGTCGCGGTCCTTGTCTTTAGCGGGTCGGTCCGGCGACGCGAGCGCCGCCTTCATGCGCGTGACCTGCTCGTTCTGCGCGTTCGCGACCGAGCTCAGTGCGCCGCCGAGAACGCAGAGCGCGAGCGCCCACGACGTTTGTTTCACGAATCTCATAGCTGAAGCTCCTTGACGGTTTGGTGTTGTGGCTCGCGCACTGGAGCGTGCGTCTCGTTATAGAGGCGAGGAACATAACCGAAACGGGTAACAGTGCCAACGTCGCGCGCCGACTAGTTTCAGTGGCGAGCGCACTCAGCATGCCGAAGCAGCTGCTGTCTTAAGAAAGCTCAATTCTGAACGGCAGAGCCCGACCGCAGCGCTCAGCGTGCAGGCGCCTCGCAGGCGCGCTGCTCGAGGCGCTGGATCTTGCCCGGCGTCTGCAGCTTGTCGAGATCGACGGTCTGGTCGCCCGCCAGCACGACATCGACCCAATAGACCGTCGCGCGCCGAGTCCGGTCGACGACTTTCGGATCGTAGCCGAGCGAGCGCACCTGCTCGCGCCGCCGCGTGACGTTGCTGATCTCTCCGAACACGCCGAGCGATACGAGGTTGCCGCTGTCGCTGTTCGGAATGACGTACGACTCGGTGATGCCCTGACCGCGCACCTTCGCGAGGATCGCGTTCGCCTCGGCCTCCGTCGGAATCGCGTCGATGTAGATCCAATATCCGATCCAGATCTCGCCGTCGGCGACACGCTGCATCGGTTGATAGCCCGCACCGCGCAATGTCGAGGCCGCCGTCGCGGCTTGCGCGAGCTCGCGGAAAGGCCCGACGCTCGTGCAACGCGTCGCGCCCGCGGTCGCGGGCGTCGGGGCTGGTGCGGCGGGCTTCTGAATCGACGTCGCGCTCGGCGCGGCCGACGTTGCTGAGCTGTTGCTCGCTGCAGCGGACGGCGGCGCGCTGCCGCCCAACCGCGCGACACTTCCGCTCGCCGCGCCGGACGGCGGCGCGCCTTGCGCTGCGCCGGCCGGCGGCGCAGTGCCCTTCGCATCGGCCGGCCGCGGCGTGCCGCCGACCGCCGCCGCCTCTTCGGGCAAATGCACGTCGGGCGCGGCGGCGTTTGCCTTGCGCCGATCGGCGATCTCGGGCGGCAACTCGCTCACGAGCGTGAGCTTCGGCAGATCGGTGTCGACGGAATGCGCCACGCGCACCGGCGAGTACCAGCTGTGCCACGCGGCAAAGCCGAGATTCGCTAGCACGAGCAGAAAAAAGACGTTACGCATGCGTGGCCTTCGGCTGTAGATGCGCGCCGGGCGGCGCGTCGGAGAAGAGCGCCAAGCCTTCGAGCACCAAGTCTCGCCGTAAATCGACGTCGGATTCCAGCCAGCCTTGCAACGCGTGGGCATCGCCGCCCGTGAGATAGACCTTCGGGCGCTCCTCGAGCGAGCTCTCGACGGCGGCGATCGCGCGCTCGAGCGCGCCGGTCAGCGCGAGCATCGCGCCGTTGCCGACGGCGGCGTCCGTGCTCTTGCCGAGCAGATCGAGACCCTGCGGCCGCACACCGGGCGCCTGCGTCGCACCGATGCCGTTCGTGTTGCGGTCGAGCGTGGACGCGAGCAAGCGCGTTCCCGGCAGGATCAAGCCGCCGAGGTGCATCCCGCGCGCGTCGACCGCATCGAACGTCACCGCCGTGCCCGCGTCGATCACGCACGCGGCGCCCGGCGCGAGATGGTGCGCCGCGAGCACCGCGATCCAACGGTCGACGCCGAGCCGCGACGGATCGGCGTACGCGCAGCGAACGCCGAACTGCTCCGCTCGCACCACGACGAACTCGGGCGTGATTCGCGCGCGAATCCGGAGGAGCTCCTTGAGGTCATGGCCGATCGCGTCGCCCGCGACGTTCGCGACGATCGCACGCGTGACTTGTTTCGGGAGCGCGGCCGCGAAGCTCGCGAGTGCGCGCTCGCGCGAGTCGCGGTGCACGGCGTTGCCGACGTCCGCTAGGCGGCCGTCTTCGACTTGGGCCCATTTGATCCGCGTGTTGCCGACGTCGACCAAGATCTGCATCAGGCGCTCCGCATGCTCACGTCGCCCGATATCACGCGCCGGCGCGCGCCGCTCGCGGTCTCGATCAGCAACGCGCCGTCGGCGTCGATGCCGCGCGCGGTGCCGCTCGCGGGCGCTGCCGGATCGTCGAGCTTGACGCGCCGGCCGTTCAAGTAATCCGCCGCCTGCCATTCGGCGCGATACGGCGCGAAACCCGTCTCGGCGTACGAGGCGAACAGATCGGCGAGACCGTCGAGCAAGCGCGCCGCTACGTCCAAGCGCGGCGGCGGCGAGCCGCGCATCGCGGTCCTGAGATCGATCGCACCGCGCGGCCAATCGCTGAGTGCGCCAAGCGACTCGGGCGGCAGCGCGAAGTTGATGCCGATGCCCGCTACGACGTAGCAGCGGCCCTGCGCTTCGGCCGCGAGCTCGAGCAGCATTCCACCGAGCTTGCGCTCGTCAATCGCGAGGTCGTTCGGCCACTTGAGCGCGACGTCGAGCGCCGCCGCACTCGCGAGCGCGCGGCGCGCGATGACGCCTACCGCGAGCGTGAGCGCCGACAAATCGCGTGGCGCGCCCTCGAACTGCCAGCCGGCCGAAAGGCAGAGGCCCGCGCCGAGCGGAGCGAGCCAGCGGCGGCCGCGCCGACCGCGGCCCGCGGTCTGATATTCGGCGAGGCACGCGGCGAGCTCGCCTCGCCGCGGCGGCTCGCTCGCGAGCAACCGGCGATTCGTCGAATCGAGCTCCGTGAACACCTCGAGCCGCGCGAGCCTGCGAACGGTTTGCGGCGCGAGCGTGCGGCGCAGCTCGCGCGCGTCGAGCAAATCGATCGGTCGCGCGAGGCGATAGCCGACGCCGGGCACGGCGCCCACGTCGAGCCCCCAGTGCGCGAGCTTCTGCATCGTCTTCCAGATCGCCGCACGCGTGACGCCGAACTCGCGCGCGAGCTCCGCGCCCGAGTGCGGCTCACCGTCGGCGAGCTCGCGGAGCAACGCTTCCGGCTCGACGCGCATTCACTTGCCGCCGAGCAAGCGGCTGACGATGGGGCGCGAAACGCGCGGCTCCGTGCCGTTCGACATCCGGCGGATGTTGCCGCGATGCGTGTAAACAAGGAGCGCAGCCGTGCAAACCGCGAACGCAAACAGGCCCGGCTCCGCCGGCAGCAGCGTCGAGCCGACCACTACGACGGACGCGAGGCCGCCGCTGATCGTCGCGAGACCGACGAAGCCCGTCAACGCCACGACGAGGACCCAGACGCCGATTACGGCGATGCCGACGGCCGGCGCGAGATAGAGCACCAGGCCCGCGGCGGTCGCGCCGCCCTTGCCGCCGCGGAACCCGAACCAGATCGGAAACACGTGGCCCACGATCGCGGCGAACGCCACGCCATAGAGCACGAGACCGCGATCGATCTCGGGGTCGAAGCCGACGCCAGGCACTTCGAGATCGGGAATCACGGCCGCCGCGAGGATGCCCTTGCCGATATCGATGACCATGACCCAGAACGCGAATGCCTTGCCCTGCGTACGTAGCGCGTTCGTGCCGCCCGCGTTGCCGCTACCGACCGTGCGGATATCGATGCCGCCTCGGAAATAGCCGACGACGAGGCTGCCGATCACGGAGCCGATCAGGTATGCCAGCGTGAGCTTGAGCCCGAGCTCGACCATGGTTGCTTGTACCCTCAGCCGAGTGCGCGCGTCATGCGGGCGGCGGCTGCGAGCGAATTCTACGGCTCGATCCCCCGCCGAGCCATGCGCGGCGGGGCTGCGCGGCCTCGGGCCCAGCCTGCGTGTCGCCTCCGTGACGTCCTTGACGCCGTCGAACGGGTTCGCCTATGGTCCATTGAAAACGACGATCTCGACGGGGAGGGGGGATGCTCCGGCTTCGATCGGCGATTCGATTGGCCATCCTGGCAGCCGCCGTCCTGCTCACTGCAGCGTCGTTCGCACGCGAGCAGGAAGAAAACGCGAGCTGGACTTTCGATACGTACACGCCCGGCCCGTGCTCGGCGAACGGCTCGAAGCACGGCGGTTGCCCGTCCGGCGAGCTCGTTCGAATTCACGTCGTCACGGTCGCGTACGGGCTCGTGCGGCCGTGGCACCTGACGTTTCTACCGGGCGGCAGTGACCTGCTCGTGACGGAGCTACCCGGAAATCTCCGGATCGTCCGCGGCGGCAAGCTCGATCCGACCCCCATCGCGGGCTGGCCCGCCGATCGGCTCGACGCGCGCAGCATGAACTCGGTGGTGCTGCACCCCGACTTCGCGCGCAACGGGCTGCTCTACTTCTCGTACGTCAAAGGCCGCGCGGGCGGCGACACGACGGTTGCGCTCGCACGGGGCCGCTTCGACGGCAAATCACTCACGGGCGTCGAGGAGCTCTTCGTCGCCGACGCGTGGGGCACCGGAGCGACCGCGGGCCGGCTCGAGGTCGGGCCAGACAGGCTCTTCTATCTCACGGTCGGCGACCGCGACGCAGGCAATACGACCGACGATCCAAGCTGGCGAATGAAGGCGCAAGACTTGAGCTCGCACGTCGGGAAGGTGCTGCGTCTGCGCGACGACGGGACCGCGGCCGCGGATAACCCGTTCGTCGGCCGCAAAGACGCTAAGCCCGAGATCTACACCTACGGGCACCGCAACGTGCAGGGGCTCGCGTGGCATCCGCGCACCGGCCAGCTCTGGGCGACCGAAATCGGTCCGATGGGCGGCGACGAGCTCAACATGCTGGTTGCGGGGCACAACTACGGCTGGCCGCTCGTTTCGCTCGGCAAGATCTACACCGGCCACCTCGCGTCCGATCAGTCTTGGTCGCGCCCCGGCATGGACATGCCCGCGATGTTCTGGGTCCCCGCGATCAGCCCGTCGAGCCTCATGATCTACGACGGCGACAAGTTTCCGCTCTGGCGAGGGCATTACTTCATCGGCGCGCTGAGCGGCCAGCAGCTGCAACGAGTCGCATTCGACCAGCCGCCGCCGCAGCTCGAACGGCGCGAGTCGATGTTGCTCGAGCTCGACGTGCGCGTGCGCGACGTCCGGCAAGGCCCGGACGGCGACCTCTATCTTGCGATCGAGCGCGACCAGCAGTCCGGGCCTGGCAGCGCAAAGCTCTCGCCGAACGGATCCATACTCCGAATCGAGCCTGCAAAGCACTGAGAGCCGACGACGATGCGATTTACCCTTCCCCTACTCGCGACCTGCGCGCTGCTCGCCCTACATGCCCGCGCGCAAGGCGCACACGAGACGGACGTTCCGCGGCTCTCGAACGGCAAGCCCAACTTCAGCGGCGTCTGGCAGGCACTCACGACGGCGAACTGGAATCTTCTGACGCACGGCGCGAGCGCGGGACCGCCCGAGTATGGCGCGCTGCTGTCGACGCCGCCCGGATACGGCATCGTCGACGGCGACGAGATCCCTTACCTACCAGCCGCTGCCGAGCAGCAACAGCGCAACTACGAAAACCGCTTCAAGGACGACCCGGAGCTCAAGTGCTACATGCCGGGCGTACCGCGCGCGAACTACATGCCCTACCCGCTGCAGATCTTTCATTCCGACGACCGAATGCTCGTCGCGTATCAGTTCGCCGGCGCAGCGCGCATCGTGAACCTCGGCAAGCCGCAGCCGTCGGCGATCGACAGCTGGATGGGCGTGTCGAACGCGCACTGGGACGGCGACACGCTCGTCGTCGAAGTGATCGGGTTCAACGGGCAGGCGTGGCTCGATCGCGCCGGCAATCACGCGAGCTCCGCGCTGCGCGTCGTCGAGCGCTACAAGCTCGCGGCCTCGGATGCGATCGACTATTCGGCGACACTCGAAGACCCGAAGACGTTCTCTCGGCCTTGGACGATGCACTTTCGCCTGGTGCGCAACCCCGACCGGCGCGCGCATCTGATGGAATTCAAATGCGTGCCGTTCACCGAGCAGCTGCTCTATGGCGAGTTCTACAAGCGGACTGCGAAGTGACAAGGAGCGGAACATGAAATCGTACCTTGTCGTTTCGATCGCGCTGCCGCTGGCTTTGACGGGCTTCCTTGCCGATGCGCAAACCGCGCGCACGCCGTGGGGAGCTCCGGACCTCCAAGGCACGTGGTCCAACGCGACACTCACCCCACTGCAGCGGCCTGCCGAGCTCAAAGACAAGGAGTTCTTCACGCCGGAAGAGGCCAAGGCGTACGTGCGGCAACGGCTTTCTGCCGTGAGCGGCGACGAGAACATCCAAGCGGACAAGCAAAGCGGAAACGTCGGCTCGTACAACGACGCGTGGATGGATCGCGGCAACGACGTCGTCCCGACGCGGCGCACCTCGCTGATCGTCGATCCGAAGAACGGCCGCGTGCCGCCGTTCACGCCCGACGCGCAGCGCCAGTTCGAGCGCGATCAGGCGCATGCCAAGGAGCATCCGGCCGATACTCCCGAGGATCGCTATCTCACCGAGCGCTGCATCGTATTCGGCGGCGGCAAGGCGCCTATGTTTCCGGAGCCGTACAACAACAATTACTACATCGTGCAAACGCCGGACTACGTCACGATCATGGCCGAGCTCAACCACGAGGTCCGGATCATTCCGATCGACGGCCGCCCCCACTTCCCGAGCCAAGTGACGCAATGGGTCGGCGATTCGCGCGGGCACTGGGAAGGCGACACGCTCGTCGTCGAGACCACGAACCAGAAGACGAACCGGCACTTCTACGGCGTGCAGATGCTCGACTCGCTGATGAGCGACAAGTTCAGGGTCGTGGAGCAGTTCACGCGGACCGCGCCAGACCAGATTCGCTATCGCGCGACCGTGTACGACCCGGTGTTCACGGCGCCGTGGACCGTCGAGCTCTTCATGCATCCGCAAACCGGGGATCTCGTCGAGTACGCGTGCCACGAAGGCAACTACGGGCTCAAAGGACTCCTGTCGGCAGTTCGCGAAGACGAAAAGCACGCGGCGGAGGGCAAGAAGTGAGCATGAAGGAGCAAGCTAAGGTCGTGCTCTGTGCGACGCTCGCGATCGCCTGGTGGAGCTTCGCCGGAACGGCCGACGCGCACCACGCATTCTCCACCGAGTTTGACGCGAGCAAGCCCGTCACACTGCGCGGCACGATCACGACCGTCGAGTGGATCAACCCGCACGCGTTCATTCATTTGGACGTGAAACGCGACGACGGCGTCGTCGAGAGCTGGATGATCGAAGCGGGCAGCCCGAACACGCTCGTGCGCCGCGGCTTGACGCGCGATTCGATCCCGCCCGGCACGCAAGTCGTGGTGTTCGGCTATCGGCACCGCAACGGGTCGAACACCGCCAACGGCCGCGACGTGACGTTGCCCGACGGCCGGCGGCTGTTCATCACGTCGCCGGGCACCGGCGCGCCCGCGGCGCCCGATTCGGCGCAGTAGCGAACCGATCATTCCCCGCTAGCCGGCCGGCTCGATGCGGGAGACGACGCCGCTCGTCGCGTCGCCGGGCTCGGGCCCGCCCCCGAGCGTGCGCTTCTCCGTGAGCGCGTAGAGATAACCGTCCGGGCCCTGCACGACGTGGCGCCAGCGCCGGCCGAGCGTCATGAACAGCGAGTCGCGCCGCTCCGCCTGGGGCATCGGCTGATGGAACGCCACGCGCAAGAGCGTCTGCCCGTTCAGCGCACCGACGAAGAGCTGGCCCTTCCACGGCGCGAGCTTGTCGCCCGTGTACCAGACGAGCGTCGACGGGCTGATCGACGGCGTCCAGAACATCACCGGCATGTCCATGCCGGGCCGATACCAGTGGTCGTCGTTCATCTCCTTCTCGTTGTAATTCTTGCCGAGCGAGACGAGCGGCCAACCGTAGTTGTGCCCTGCGTGCAGCACGTTGATCTCGTCGCCTCCCATGGGCGCGATCTCGGTCGTCCAGAGCTCGCCCGACTCGGGATGCCACGAGAAGTCGGTCACGTTGCGCTGTCCGTACGTGAAGATCTCTGGTCTAGCGTCCTTGCGACCGACAAACGGGTTGTCGCCCGGGATGCCGCCGTCGTCGCGCACGCGCAGGACCTTGCCGACGTCGTTGTCGAGTTGCTGCGCGAGCAGCGGCTCGCCGCCGCCGTTCTTCCCGTCGTGCTCGACGTGATCGTTCACCGTCAGATAGATCGCGCCGTCCGGCCCGAATACCGCGCGGCCGGCCATCGGCCCGCCCGGGATCCAGGCGTCGGCGACGAACAGCTCCTGCACGTCCCGCAGCGAAGTGCCGTCGAGGCGCGCGCGAGCGAGCGCGCGCGTCAACATCCCGTCCGCGCCTTTCTTCACGTAGTAGAGGTACACGAAGTGGTTCGCCGCGAACTGCGGGTGCACCGCGATCGACCACAGAGCCCCCGCGTCGATGCTCGACGTCGGCCAGCCCGACAGCGGCGCCGCCGCGAGCACGCCGTCGTGCACGATGCGCACGTGGCCGGGCTTTCCTTGCACGGCCTGGTTGCCGCCGCCCGGATCTCCGGCCGGCTCGGCGAGCTCGGTGATCAGCAAGTCGCCGTCGGGCGTGAACGCGATGTGGCGCGGGCTGCGCAACCCTTCTGCGACCGGCACGAGCCGAACGCGGAACAGCTCGCCGGGCGGGCACTGGCCTTGCGGCTGGCCGTTCGGCGAGCACGGCCCGGGGACCCACGTGTCGAACACGAGCGCGTCGGCTGTCGCCGGCGGCTCTGCCGCGGAGGCGGAGCCGGCTGGCGAGCCCGGTGCGCAGCCTTGCGTGCACGCGAGCAACAGCAGCGGCAATGCCGGACGCAGCAATCGGTGGTTCATCATCGTGCCCCCTTTTTTATCGTTTCCAACCATCGTAGCAACGAGCCCGACCGGCGTCCCGCCTTGCTGCCGAAAAGCCCGAAAAAAGCGGAAACACTGCGGCGTCTCTTGCGCCGAAATGACTTCGCCCGCGTCCTTGACGCGGCCGGGCGGGTGCGCCTATGGTCCATCGCAAACGACGATCTCGACGGGGAGGGGGGATGCTCCGACTTCGATCGGCGATTCGACCGGCAATGTTCGCCGCCGCGCTACTCGCGCTTCGCGCGCT
>Ga0070664_100005194_pt1 | contig 10433 bp, 9 predicted proteins | sample KBSC73metaG_FD_65863 | JGI IMG/M metagenome (GOLD analysis project Ga0070664, IMG submission 65863) | Corn rhizosphere microbial communities from Kellogg Biological Station, Michigan, USA - KBS C7-3 metaG | ecosystem: Host-associated > Plants > Roots > Rhizosphere > Soil ... | reverse complement strand
GCATTAAATAAAACCTGGTTCAGTTGATTCTGTTTTTCAACAGGCAACTGTGTTCCGTTGTTATAAATCTTTTGATAATCTTCTGCTAACGTTTTTAATTGAACTAAAGAATTTTCAAGTGCACTGAAATTCAAATAAGGCACTGCATCTTTTGCCCCAGATGCATTATATGTTTTAGTTGGATCTTTGGCAAGATTGAACAAATTATCCTTCACCATTTTATTTTCGGTTTCCGTCTCAGCCCTTTGGTTATCTAATAAAGTTTTTACTTCAGTCGCATAATCGTTCAGGGTTTTGTAAAAACTATTGAAGTCGAAGGGAAGCACATCTGCATTGGCCAGTCGCATCATCATTCTTCCTGCTGTTTTTGAAAGTGCCACGCCATATTTAAATCCGGGATCGCCAAACCGCGTATAGTGATCATAAGAATCATAAATAGAATGATAATCTCCGCCATTGTCTTCTCCACCAAAACCCAGATTCATAGAGGCAATGCCCATGTGTTGAATAAATGGAGAGTAATCCGATCCTGCACCCAATGCCCCAATTTTATAATATTTATTTCCAATCAATTTTGCTCTTGTTGTTTTATCTGCATCTACTAAAGTTTTTGCATACCGACGGTCTTTGATAGTAACCCCGGTTTGAGGATCTACAACTTCTTCAATTACCTGGTTAAAGAATGGTTCCAAAGTGTGTGAACCACTGGCTCCAATAAAGCCTCTCCCGGTATTATCGGTATTAATGTATACAACCGCTTTTTTGATTAATTCCTGCTGATGGTCTTCCGCCCATTCGGTGGATCCCAGCAATGCAGGCTCTTCACCATCCCACGCACAATACACCAGTGTTCTTCTTGGTTTAAAACCTTTTTTCGCCAATTCGCCTATTGACCTGGCTTCCTCCAGTTCAGATACCATTCCACTTAAAGGATCAGAAGCGCCATTTACCCATGCATCATGATGGTTGCCACGAATGATCCACTGATCAGGAAATTCACTGCCGGTCAGTTTAGCCACAACATTGTATAGGGGTTTGATATCCCAGTTGAATTCAAGCTTTAAATGAACCTTGTCTTTGCTGGGACCAACATGATAGGTAATTGGCAACCCTCCTCTCCATGCTGCTGGAACAACCTGTCCACTTAATGATTGCAATAAAGGCAATGCATCTTCGTAAGAAATTGGCAGCACCGGAATCTTCATAATCGTGATGGCGTCTTTTCTATCCAAACGTTTGGCATCTTTGGTTGATCCTGTTCCCGGAGTCAAAGGATCGCCGGGATATACAGGCATATCCATTACAGAACCACGTTGTATACCATCCTTTGGACGAAAAGCTCCCTCCGGGTAAACATCTCCCTGCACATAACCATCATCTGCAGGATCGGAGTAAATAATACAACCAATAGCGCCATGTTCATAAGCAACTTTGGGCTTAATACCACGCCACGAGCCGCCATATTTTGCAATTACAATTTTACCTTTCACATCCACTCCCATTTTTTCCAGTTCTTCATAATCGGTAGGCACCCCACGGTTCACAAAAACCAGTTCCGCGGTAATATCTCCATCGGCCGAATAAGCATTGTAGCCTGGTAATTGCTCTGCCTTCTGTCCTGATGTTTTATCCTGTGCTAATGTTCCTTCTTCAAGCTTTGCTTTGTAAGGTTTTGATCCTTGTAATTCAAGCACCCTCGTTTTGGGCGTGGGAAATAAAACATAATAGGTGTCGATCTGCGTTTGATAGCCCCATTGCTTAAAAAGGTTAGCCATATAATCAGCATTGAGTTTATCCTGTGGAGAGCCGACATGATGTGGATGAGAGGAAAGATATTTCATCCAGGTATCGAGATTTTTTGCATCTAACTGCGCATCAAATTGTTTCTCCCAACTAACTTGTTTTGTTGCATTGGCTTCAGTAAAACCCATTAATTTTTGTTGGGCATCACTAAACAAAAAAAGAAATAAGGTTGAAAAGAGTAAGGTTTGCTTCATTACATTTTGTTTGTGCTTCTAAAATTAGGGGAGAAAACACTGACTTATCGAACAAAAAAGCAATTAGCCTAATTTGGCTATAAATAAATAAATTCGCCTTTTTAGGCTATAATTAAATAAATTCGCCTTTTTAGGCTATATTAGTGGAAACAAACCGAATGATCTTAAGCGCTGTCATTACAGCTGATATTGTCAATTCAACAAGGCTTTCGAAAACCGAATATAAAAAGCTGGTGAAAAGTTTAGAGGAAATACTGGAGCCCTACCAGCATGAATTTTTTAGAGGCGATAGCTTCCAGGTATTTGTAAAATCGCCAAATGAAGCTTTGAGAGTAGTGTTACAGGCAAGAACAGTAGCCATGAAATTATCAGAAACTTCTCCCTCTGATATCAGGGCAAGCATAGGAATTGGACAGGTGAAGTTGCCCGTAAAATCATTTCAAACAGCTTCTGGCGATGTATTTATACTCTCCGGACGATCATTTGATAAAATGATAAAGGACGAAAGACTGATCATCGTCAGCGATGAAAAAAATAAAGCTGTGAATTTGGGACTGAAACTCATTTCCCAATTTATTGATTATCTTTTTCAGCGATTGACATTTAAGCAAGCAGCTGTAGTTTATGAATTACTGATGGACCGTACACAAATAGATACGGCCAAACGATTGAAAAAATCGCAGGCCACTATTCATAAGCACATACAGGCAGCAGGCTGGCCGCAAACAGAAAAGTTATTGTCTGATTACAAAGACTTAATTGCCCTAATACAACCATAGCATGTACATCATCTGGCTAATAAAATTGATCCTGGCGCACCTGCTCACTGATTTTGTTTTTCAACCGGGCCGGTGGATAGAAAGCAGGAACAGAAAACATTTTCAATCAGCCTATTTATATCTACATGGATTAATTACAGCAGTAGTAGCATTATTGCTAATTGGGTTTCATTATTGGTGGGTAGCACTCATTATCCTTGCCACACATATTCTTATTGACGGATGGAAATCATACAGGCCAATCCAAACAAAATATTTTTTGATTGATCAATGCCTGCATTTGATTGTGATACTGGTTTGTTGGTATTTTATTTTCCTCAACAAAGAAGATTTGATAGCTGCATGGGATATCATCAATACGCCGAAAACCCTGGTTGGTATTACGGCATATGTATTCGTCAGCTTTCCTGCAGGAATATTAATTGGTCAATTAACCAAAAAATGGAGAGAGCAAATTGCCGATGCACCAGCCCTGGGCAATGCTGGAAAATGGATAGGAATAATTGAGCGAATTGTGATCCTTACTCTTGTGTTCAATCATCAATACGAGGCCATCGGATTATTGATCGCTGCTAAAAGTTTATTACGGTTCAGCGAAGCGAATCGTCCGGAAATAAAAACAGAGTACCTTTTAATTGGCACCCTGATCAGTATTACAATCGCTATTTTAACCGGCTTAGTTGCTTTGAAGCTTTTATCAATTGACTTTTGATTTTCAGGATTAAAGTCTTTTTATAAGTTCTTAATCTCTCCAATCAGGTCCTGCAAAACTTTTTTAGCATCACCAAACAACATAGAAGTTTTAGGCTGGAAGAAAAGATCATTTTCAATGCCTGCATATCCGGGCTTCATACTTCTTTTATTCACGATGACTGTCTTTGCTAATTCTACATCAAGGATAGGCATTCCATAAATTGGAGAAGCGGGATCATTTTTTGCTGCGGGGTTTACTACGTCATTTGCTCCAAGAATCAATACAACATCTGTTGTCGGAAATTCTGCATTGGCTTCTTCCATCTCCAGCAATTTTTCGTAGTTGACATCTGCTTCTGCAAGCAACACATTCATATGTCCCGGCATACGACCGGCAACCGGATGAATTGCATATTTAACTTCAACCCCTTTTTCCGTCAATAATTTTTCGAGTTCATGACAGGCATGTTGTGCCTGTGCAACTGCCAGGCCATAACCGGGAACAATCATTACCTTATTAGCATAGGCCATTACTACCGAAGCATCACTTAAAGTAATTTCTTTGTAGGCGCCATGTTCCCTTGCTATGGTATCACCAGTTTTGCTTCCACCAAATGACCCGATCAAAACATTACCTAATGAGCGGTTCATGGCTTTACACATCAATATCGTAAGCAAAGTACCAGCCGCACCTACCAGGATACCTCCCGTTAACATTACTTTGTTGCCATACAAAAACCCGCCGCAAGCTGCAGCTACACCGGTAAATGAATTCAACAAAGAGATCACCACCGGCATATCAGCACCACCAATGGGCGCAACAAAGAATACTCCATAAAGCAATGCCAGAAAAAAAATAAGATAAAATATAACATACACTGATGTATGAATATTTACCAATGGACCATGAATGGAAACTTTGTTCGCTGTATTTGTCAAAAAGCCATTATCAATTTCGTAGGAGGAGTTAATTGTTGAAATCAAAAATATAGTCAACCCTATTACGAATGCCAGAACAATAAGGTTTACAATATGCTGCCCTTTAAAAGACCAGTCCTTAATTTTTCCATTCAATTTTCCCCAGGCAATCATAGAACCGGCAAATGATACCGAGCCAATAATCAATCCAAGAAAAATGGTGATCAGCATTCCATAATCAACACCAATACCCTGTCCTAAAACAGAATTATCCAGCGGATCATCAACCCTGATTACAAAGCTTTCTTTTAAAAAGTGATTAAATTCAATTATAGATATTAATGCAGCACAGGCACCTCCCATTCCATTAAACATGCTCACCATTTCGGGCATTGCTGTCATCTTCACTTTTTTTGCAGCAAGTACACCGATGATTCCACCAATGATTAAACCACCGAATATCCATCCATAATTATGTAGACGCTGCTCAGTAAATGGATCCTTGTAAATGAAAATCGTTCCAATCACAGCCAGTGTCATTCCTCCCGCAGCAATTAAATTTCCTTTTCTTGCCGTTTCTGGATGCGACAACATTTTCAATCCTAAAATGAATGTAACTGATGCAATGAGGTAAATAATCGTAAGTAAACCCGGTTCCATTAATTATTTCTTCTTTTTTGATTTAAACATTTCCAGCATACGGTCTGTCACTACAAAACCTCCTACAACATTTAATGTACCGAGGATAACAGCCAAAAAGCCGAGTACAAGAGCAAGATAGTTGTCTGCTTCCGCACGGCCCATTACAATGATGGCACCAATGATTACTACACCATGAATGGCATTAGCACCACTCATTAAAGGAGTATGCAATACGCTTGGTACGCGACCTATCACTTCAATTCCAACGAAGATCATGAGAATGACGATATAGATCATTTCGCGGTTAACAGATATCCAATTGACAAAACTATTCATGGTATTTATTACTATTTTATTAAAATGCGCATCTTAATGACGCTTCTCTCCAATCAATTCATTGCAGTTTTTACCCGTTCATGCACTACTTCACCATTGTGAGTAATGCAAGTGCCTTTTACCAAATCATCGTCCCAATTCAAATTCAGCTGACCTTCTTTACTTGTAATTAATTGTAAGAAATTGAGAATATTTTTCCCATACAGCTTACTTGAATCGAAAGGCATTGAAGCCGGTAAGTTGCTATTCCCGACAATTGTCACTCCATTGTGAACAAGGGTTTCATTGTTTTTTGTAAAAGGTGTATTTCCCCCAGTAGCAGCTGCAATATCGATGATCACAGAGCCATTACGCATCCTACCCAACATTTCTTCAGTAATCAAAATAGGTGCTTTCTTTCCAGGAATTTGTGCAGTGGTAATTACAATATCAGCTTTAGCAATACTGTCAGCTATTTTTTGTTGTTGTTTTTGTTTGTACTCTTCTGTTTGTTCTACGGCATAGCCTCCGGCCTTAGATGCATCCGCAGCGCCTTCTACTTCTACAAACTTTGCCCCCAGGCTCATAACTTCTTCTTTCACTGCAGGCCGGGTATCAAAAACTTCAACCACGGCACCTAACCTCCTTGCCGTTGCAATTGCCTGCAACCCTGCTACACCCGCACCCAATATCAAAATTTTTGCAGGAGCAATGCTTCCTGCGGCAGTCATGAACATCGGGAAATATCTTGGATACAAATTAGCGGCGACTAAAACAGCTTTATAACCAGAAATATTTGCCTGTGAGCTCAACACATCCATACTTTGTGCACGGGTGGTTCGGGGCAGCATGTCCAGGCTAAAAACGGTCAACCCCTGGCTTGCCCACTGTTGCATGACAGGCTGGTTGTACAAGGGTTGATACACCCCCATTAATACTTTTGAACTGGCAACAGCCAACGAAGGTTGATGAATTGAAAGAATTACATCAGATGCTGAAACAACTTCCTGCGGGGTTGAAATTTTTGCGCCTGCTTTTTCATAATCAGCATCTGTTGCAGATGCTTTAACTCCGGCTGCTGTTTCAATCAGAACAACAATTCCTTTTTTAGTGAGCAGGGCCACGGCTTCAGGCAGTAACGAAACTCTTGTCTCATGTGAAGGCTCCTTCAAAATTCCTACAGTCATTCGGGCAATACTATTTAAAACAGATGCAAATGTAGGTGACTAAAGATATTTTCCTTCACGAGTCTAATCATATTTTCTTTTCGAAAATAACCAGTTCATTAAAGATGACTCGCTGAATGCATTTACCCAGCTGTTATGCTTCACTCCGCGGTATTCCGAATAAAGAACATCGGCTTTGAGTTTTTGAAGCCTTTTGAAGTAATCGCGGGAAAACTTCACAGGAACAACATCATCGGAATCGCCATGAAATAGCCACAAAGACGTTTTGCCCGCAAAGTTTTTTGTAGAGGCAACATTGCCGGCACCGCAAATTGAAAATGCTGCCGCGAAGACCATTGGATAACGGGCAATTAAGTCCAACACTCCCATTCCGCCCTGGGATAGTCCTCCAATATAAATCCTATGGGCATCGATTTCATCCGAATGCACTAAGGAATCAATCAATTTCATAAGAACCATCGAAGTTTCGGTGGGTTTTTTATTAAAGGGGAAATTAAGCTGTTCAACACTTCCTGCGGCAGCATCTGTCTTTATTTCAAAGAAAGCCCACAGATCTCTTTCAGGACATTGTGGGAAGAGCACATATGATGGATAATTTTCGCGGATAGAGTCGCGAAGGAAGAATCGACCACCGACATTAAGTTGTGCCTCGTTGTCAAAACCTTTGGCATTTGCACCGTGCAAAAAAATGACGAGCGGAAATCTGATTAACGAGTTAGAATCTTTCGGACGCAAATACCGGTAAGGCATATTTAATTCCGGTGCATTGAAATAATGTTTTTCATAATCGGAAAAATCCTGTGCAAGAGTGCAAAATGGTAAGCTGATAGCTATCCAGAAAAAATTCCATCGCATCAAAAACGAATTGAAAAATTCTGTTTCACCTTAAAGTCATGCCTGAAAAAAACAAAGCCAAGAAAAAAAATATCAATAGTGTATTGAACAGTTGGATGTGATTTAATTTCTTCCCATGCTTTTTCCATTCCTGCACTCCAGTGAATATCATCAAATACCAAAATAGTTCCATTGTGCGATTTGGATAAAAACTGGTGAAAGTAATTGATGGTTGGTTGGTATCGATGATTGCCGTCAATATATGCAAGATCAATAGCCGGGAACTTAGACAAAACAGAGGGAAGAAGATGATCAAAATTTCCTTGCTGCAATTGAATATTCTCACAACCCAATTTTTTAAAATTTTCTTTTGCAAGTGCTGCTGTAGGCCGATTGCCTTCTATTGTTATTATTGAAGCAGTTGGATTTGCCTTAGAAAGATAGATAGTAGTAATTCCAAAAGAAGTTCCTAATTCAACAATCGTTGAAGGCTGATAATGTTTTACAATTCGAAAGAGAACCTGCGCCAATCGCTTTGATTTTAGTGCTGCACCTGCAACCTGACTAACAGTCCGTTGTGTGGCAGAGGAAGTTCTGGAACCAGCTCCCATTTCCTCAATTTCAACAACTGTTTTATCCTTCAATAATTGCGTTCTTAAATGTTCAATTTCCGGAGGTGGCTGATAATGACTTTTGTTATTAAGTACATTTAAAATGAAATCAAAAACAAAGGGAGAATGCATACCATGTCCCCTACCATTGGATGCATTCAAATAGTAGCTAAGATATTTTTGAACCAGTTGAAATGAATTGTACACTTTTCAAAAGTAGAACGGAGAATGGAAAATTATTTACGCTCCCACACCTGAAAGGTATGTGGGTATTGATTTTTTTCGTCAGCATCGCAAAAACGGCTTTGCACAAGGGTCCATTCAGCATCTGAAACTTCAGGGAAATAAGCATCTCCGTCAAAATGATGATGGATTCTTGTCAAATAAATTCTGTTTGCAACAGGCATCGCTTCCTTAAATATTTCGGCGCCACCAATAATAAAAATTTCATTTACTCCTGTTTCTTTAGCCAGGTCAATCGCCTCATTTATTGAACGCGCCACTTCTGTTCCTTCCTGCTTCCAGTCTTTATTTCTTGTGACAACAATATTTTTCCGTCCCTGCAAGGGTTTGCCAAGTGATTCCAATGACTTTCTTCCCATGATGACTGTCATTCCCCAGGTTTGATTTTTAAAATATTTCATATCGCTCGGCAAATGCCACGGGAGCTGGTTATCTTTCCCAATAACATTATTTTCTGCAGCAGCAACAATAAAACTAATCATTAGTATAGTTTGGTTTAATTCAGGTTGCTAAACAGCAACAGGAGCTTTTATTGGAGGATGGAATTGGTAATTTTCCAAGGTGAAATCTTCGAACCTGAAATCAAAAATATTTTTAACTGCAGGATTCAATTTCATTATTGGCAAAGGAAATGGTTCTCGGCTCAATTGCAGGTTCACCTGTTCCAAATGGTTATTGTAAATATGCACATCTCCAAATGTATGAATGAATTCTCCTGGCTCCAGGTCACAAACCTGTGCTATCATCATTGTCAATAATGAATACGATGCTATATTAAATGGAACGCCCAAAAACACATCGGCACTTCGTTGATACAACTGGCAACTTAATTTTCCTTCAACCACATAAAATTGAAACAATACGTGACACGGCATTAAAGCCATTTTAGGCAGATCGTCAACATTCCATGCACTTACAATCAATCTTCTGCTGTCAGGATTTTTTTTGATTTGGTTGATCACATCCGTAACCTGGTCAATGGTTTCGCCACCAGCTCCCTCCCAGCTTCGCCATTGCTTTCCGTACACAGGACCTAGTTCTCCGTTTTCATCTGCCCATTCATCCCAGATGCGCACTCCATTCTGTTTCAAATAAGCAATGTTGGTTTGTCCTTTTAAAAACCATAAAAGCTCATGGATGATACTTTTTAAATGTAGCTTTTTAGTAGTCACCAATGGGAAACCTTCCTGTAAATCAAAACGCATTTGGTAACCAAAACAGCTGATGGTACCTGTACCTGTACGATCCGTTTTTTTAGCACCATTTTCCAAAATATGCTGAAGTAAATTCAAGTACTGTTGCATGGGCGCAAATTAAGCCAGAAGTATCTACCGGGTTGCCTTTGTGAATAAATTGAGGAAATTGGAAATCACATGGTTTTTTGAAAACCTTGCATTACTGTGAAAGGTTTATGATTAATCAAAAGAATTATTTTTATTTGCACCTATTATTTTGATCTGGTACCGTGCTTAAAAATAGTAGTTAGGTTGGTATCCTTGTACCATTATTAATGTGTAGATAAATTTTGGGAACGACTTCAAATTATAATTCTCCGCCAGTCATTCGCCCTGTTGAAGATACTGTAGATCGGCCACTATGGTCGGTGATGATTCCCGCTTACAATTGTTACAACACGCTTGGCGAAACCATTATGTCAGTATTAATGCAGGCTCCAGGTAAAGATCAAATGCAAATTGAAGTGGTGGATGATGGCAGCACCGATGGTGATGTAAAAGGGCTGGTCGATGAACTTGGAAAAGGGCGGGTTGAATATTTCCGCCATGAAAAAAATAAGGGCAGCCTTGCCTGTTTCCACACATGCCTTAACAGGGCAAGAGGCAAATTGATACACTTGCTACATGGAGATGACAAAGTGGCCATGGGTTATTATGCTAAAATAGGAGGCTTGTTTGAAACCTATCCCCTGGTTGGAGCAGCATTTTGTAGATTCCGAACAATCAATGAAGAAGGTAAAACACTTTGGCAACATGGAAAGGAAATGGATGAAGATGGCATATTAGATAACTGGCTCTATAAAATAGGTTCGCGTCAAAGGCTTCAATATTGTACCATTTCGGTTAAAAGAGAAGTATATGAAAGGCTGGGCGGTTTTTATGGAGTAACGTACGGTGAAGACTGGGAAATGTGGGTGCGTATTGCTGCACACTATCCCGTGGCATACACTCCCGAAATTTTAGCAGAGTACAGGTTACA
>Ga0070664_100005191_pt1 | contig 10439 bp, 7 predicted proteins | sample KBSC73metaG_FD_65863 | JGI IMG/M metagenome (GOLD analysis project Ga0070664, IMG submission 65863) | Corn rhizosphere microbial communities from Kellogg Biological Station, Michigan, USA - KBS C7-3 metaG | ecosystem: Host-associated > Plants > Roots > Rhizosphere > Soil ... | reverse complement strand
CGGGTCTCGATCACGCTGGAGAAGACTTCGACGTCGCGGAGCTCCCCGCCGCGAACCCGGTGCTGAAAGAGGAAGTGCGCCCGCTGGCCGGCCAGCACCCGCTCCACCGCCCGTGCGATCTCCTCCGGCGGCAGGGTGTTGATCTCGGCGAGCGGCCGGCCCGCCAGCTCCTCGCGGGGCCAGCCGTAGAACGCCTCCGCCGCGGCGTTCGCGTCCTCGATCGTGGCGGTCGCGGGGTCGATCAGGAGGGCGACGGTCGTCGTCTCGAACATCTGCCGGTGCCGCTCCTCGCTTCGCCGCAGGGCGGCGAGGCTTCGCCGCATGAGGAGGAAGAGCAGCAGCGCCGTGACGGCGACGTACAGGATGCCCTTCACCGTCTGCCACCGTGCCAGCTCTCCCGCCGGGAAGAGCAGCGTGAGGGCCCGGTCGGACAGGAAGATCCAGGCCGTCCCCACCAGCAGGTACGCGGCGGCGATGGTGAGTGGACTCAGGTAGCGCGGCGAGCGTGAGTGGCGCCTCGGGGCCATGCGCCTTCCGGCCGTGCCGGTGTTGCGGGGAATTGAAGTGCCGTGCGGCGGGTTGATGCCGGCCGGTCCGCCGGGCCGGCCCACCGTGCGGCATGCTCATCGCCGACGCACTTCGCGGCGTTCGATCCCTGCGGGACCTTCCCGCACTCGTCGCCGCGCTGGGACACGAGGCGTTGTGGGAGGATCTGGGCCCGACGCCCGTGCCGGCCGCCACGGTGGGGCGGGCCGGCGATTTCACCTGGCTCGCCATCGAGTCCGACGCGCCCGCCGCCGATGCCCGGCGGACCGCCCGGCGCTACGCCGCCGAAGGGCGCGCCATGGGTGTCCTCGCATTCTACCGCCGGAACCGCGAGTTGGCGATCGCCGCCTCGTCAGCCGGCGTCCCCGTCCTCCATCTGGCGCTCGATCATCCCGACGCGGTGGCCGTCGCCTGTCTCGAGCGGCTGCGGGGAGCGGCCGGCAGCGCGCTGTCGGTCGCCGCGCGGGTGGCGGACGCGCTGGGTGGCGAAGGGCTGGGGAACGCCTTCTTCCGCGCCTTCCGCGAACGCCTGGCCGCGATGGCGTCGCTCCTTCCACCGCGCGTCCCCGCCCCCGACCGCCACGCCGTCACGCTGGTACAGCTCACCCGGGTCCTGTTCCTCTACTTCGTCCAGTCCAAGGGCTGGCTCGATGGCCGCACCGATTTCCTCGCGCGGCAGGTGGACCGGGCGCTCTCCCGCCGCCGCCAGGTGCAGCGCGACTTCCTGCATCCGCTGTTCTTCGGCACCCTCAACCGGCCCGCGGCGGAGCGGAGCCGGGCCGCGACGTCGCTGGGGGCGGTCCCGTTCCTGAACGGCGGTCTCTTCGAGCCGCACCCGCTCGAGCGCCGGTGGCACGCGGTCTTTCCCAACGCCGCATGGCGCGAGGCGTTCGACGGCCTCTTCGAGCGCTTCCACTTCACCGTGTCGGAACAGCGGCGCGGCGCGGTGGCGCCCGACATGCTGGGCCGGGTCTTCGAAGGCGTCATGGATCCCGCGGAACGGCACGAGAGCGGAACCTTCTATACGCCCGCGGCGCTGGTCGCGCGCGTCGTGGACGCGGCCCTGGCCGCGGCGGTCGGCGCGCGGCTTGGCTGCGATGACGCGGAAGCCTGCGAGCGACTCCGGTTGCGGGAGCCGCGGGCAGTCGGCATCGCGAGCGGGCTCACCATCCTCGACCCGGCAGTGGGATCCGGGGCATTTCTCCTCGGTGCGCTCGAGCGACTGGCGCGTCTCCGCGCGCCCGACCGGCTGGCGCGCGCCAAGCGGGCCATCCTGCGGCGGAATCTCTTCGGCGTGGACCGGAACGCCATGGCCGTGAGACTGGCCGAGCTTCGGCTCTGGCTCGCGGTGGTGGCGGACGAGAGCGCCGACGCCGCCCACGTCCGACCACTTCCCAACCTCGATTGCCTGATCCGCCAGGGCGACAGCCTGGCCGATCCGCTCCCCACCAGCGGCGTTCCGGTCGACGCGCATCGAATCGGCCAGCTGCGGCGCCGCGCGGTGGCCGCCACCGGGCCGGCCAAGCGGGTGCACTTCCGCGACCTGGCCGCCGCCGAGCGCCGCGCAGCCGGGCACGCCATCGGCCAGTCCGAGGCACGGGTCGAGGCAGAGCTCCGCTCGGTCCTCGAGGGCGTCCGGGCGCCCACGCTCTTCGGCGACCGCCCACGCCTCTCCCCCGGAGGCCGGAAGGCGATCGACGGCCTCCGCGCGACGCTGCGGACCATCCGCGCGGGCCGCCGCCGGCTCGCGCGGGAAGGCGAGCTCCCCTGGTTCCACTATCAGGCACAGTTCCCCGACGTCTTCGCCACGGGGGGATTCGGGCTCGTGCTCGGCAATCCTCCCTGGGTGAGGGCCGAGGCACTCAGTCCGGCGGTACGGGAGCGGCTGTCCACCCGGTACCGCTGGTGGCGCGGTGAGGGCGGCAGCGGCTTCGCGCACCGGCCCGACCTGTCGGTCGCGTTCCTGGAGCGCGGCTTCGAGTTGACCGCGCCCGGCGGCACGGTCGCGCTGCTGGTCCCGGCCAAGCTCGCGAGCGCGGGGTACGCGGCGCGGGCCCGCGCGGCCCTCGCCGCGACCGCTACTCTGCATGCGGTCGCCGACCTGAGCGGCGACGCCGACGCCGGCTTCGAGGCCACCACGTATCCGATGGCGCTCATCGCGACCCGGCGCGCCCCCGCGCCGGAGCATCGGGTGCGCGGCACGCTGGCACCCTCCGGGCCAGGGGGCGCCGCGCAGTCCGGGCTCGAGGCCGGACCATGGATCGTGCGGCACGATCATGCCGCGCGCGTGAGCCGCGAGCTGGCGACGCGGCACCCGCCGCTCTCCGAACGATATCGCTGCCACCTGGGCGCGAAGACCGGGGCGGACCGGATCTTCCTCGATCCGCCGGATCCGATCGAGCCGGAGCTCCTCAGGTGGGCCGTGCGGGGCCGCGACGTCGCCGCGTTCGGCACGACGGGCCGGCGGCGGCTCCTGTGGACGCACGACGAGAGTGGCCGCCCGCTCGAAACGCTTCCGCCGCTGGCGCGGGCCTACCTCGCTCGCCACGAGCCGGCGCTGCGCGCGCGTGCCGACTACGCCGGCGGACCGCCGTGGTCGGTCTTTCGCGCCGGGCCCGCCTCGGCACGGCACCGCGTCGTGTGGCCCGACCTCGCGCGACGGCTCGCGGCCGCCGCGCTCACCGGCAGAGGAGCGCGAACGCTCATCCCGCTCAACACCTGCTACGTCGTCGCCACCCGCCGGCCGGCCGATGCGTCGCTGCTGGCGGCCTGGCTCAACACCACCTGGTGCCGGAACCTCGCGGCGCTCGTTGCCCAGCCCGCCGCCGGGGGATACCGACGCTTCGGCGCGGCGCCCGTCGGGTCGCTGCCACTGCCCTCGTCGGTCACCGCCGACGCGGACTTCCTTCGGCTGGCCCACCGCATGGCGGCGGGCGAGCCGCTGCAGGAGGAGCTCGATGCTCTCGCCGCCCGGCATCTCGGTCTCGACGGGGCCGCGCGTGATGCGCTGGCCGCCGCCGGGCACGCCGACGATCGTCGCTGAGGCACTGCACGAGGTCCCGCACCCGGTCCGCACGGCACTCCGCGCCGGGCCGGAGGCGGCCGCCCCGGAGGTCGTGCGCGCCCTGGCGGCGGGAATCGCGCTTCCCGCCGCGCCCGATGCGCCGCCCGGCTGGCTGCTGCCCTCGCAGCAGCGTGCCTATGCCCGCGCGCTCGCCGCGCTGCGGACCTACCGCGGCGCGATCCTGGCCGAGCCGACGGGCTCGGGCAAGACGTACATCGCGCTCGCGGTGGCGCGGCGCTGGCAGCGCACGCCGGTCGCCTGCATCGTGCCGGCGCCGCTGGTGGACCAGTGGCGCGTCACAGCGGCGCGCCTGGGCCTCGCCGTGGTGGTGACGAGCCACGAGCAGGCGAGCCGCGGGAGGCTGCCGGCAGGGACTCGCGGACTCGTGCTGGTGGACGAGAGCCATCACTTCCGCCATCCCGACATCCTGCGCTACCGCCACGTCGCGGCGTTTCTCGCGGGCCGCGCGGCGCTGCTCCTCACCGCGACGCCGGTCGTGAACCGGGTGGAGGACGTCGCCCACCAGCTCCGGCTCGTGGTCCGCGATGACGCGCTCGCCCTCGAGGGTCTCGACTCGCTCGCGGCCGGGATCCGCGCGGCGCCTGCCGCCCTCGGCGCGGTGCTGATCGCCACCGACGCCGCGCGGGAACGCATCCCCCTCCGCGCCACGCGGCGCGTGGTCACTCCGCTCGCGAACGGCCTGCGGCCGATCCTCACGGCGATCGATGGCCTGGCGCTCTCGAGCGATCCCGGCGTGGCGCGGCTGGTCCGCGGGGTGCTCTGGCGCGCGATGGCGTCGAGTCCGGCGGCGCTCGCGGCCGCACTCCGGCGATACCACCTTCTGCTCTCGCAGGCCCGGGATGCGGCCGCTGCGGGCCATGCGCTGTCCCGGCGCACCCTGCGGCAGTGGGCGGGGGCCGGCGGCGACCAGCTGGTGCTGTGGAGTGTGGTGCCGGGTGCCACCGACACCTGCGACCTCTCGGCCGCCGATGCCCCCGCTCTCCCCGCGCTCATCGAGGCGTCCCGGGCGACCGCGGCGACGGACGACCCGCGGCTCTCCCGGCTGCGCTCGTACCTGGCCGATGGAACGCGGACGCTGGTCTTCACCGGCTCGCGCGACACCGTGGCCTGGCTCCGGCGCAGGCTGGGCGGACCGGTCGGCTGGTGCACGAGCGACGCGGCGGGCATCGGCACGCTCAGGCTGAGCCGAGCCGCGCTTCTGGCCGCCTTTGCCGCGGAGGGCGACGGCCCGCGCGTCATCATCGCAAGCGATGTCGCAGCGGAGGGGCTCGACCTGCAGGCGGCCGCGCGGGTGGTGCACTACGACCTGCCGTGGACCGCGGCGCGCCTCCGGCAGCGGGAGGGGCGCGCCGCGCGCCTCGGCTCCCGGCACGCCGTGGTAGCGGTGATTCGCTTCGACCCCCCGGCGCCACTCGAGCGGCGCCTCCGCCAGTGCCGCGCGCTGCTGCGCTCGGCGCGCGCACCAGGGCTCGTCGGCATCGGCGCGGCGCAGGTATCGCAGTGGCGCGACCTGTTCGCCGAGCGTTTCGGCGGCGGCCCGGCCTTTGAAGGAACCGCCGCGGTGCGGTCGCCGCGGTGCGGAGCGCTCGCCGGCCTCGCGTTCGACGACGACCGCTGCGCCGCCCCGCCCGGTGCGGCGCTCCTCTGGCTGGACTCCGCCCGCGGCACCCATCGGTCCGATCCCGCCTGGCTCGGCGCCCGACTCGACGAGGCCATGACGGCGCCGCCGCGCGAGTATTCGGCGGCCGAGCGGGACGACGTGCTGGGGATGCTGGCCGGGCCGGCCGAGCTGCTGCTCCGTCGCCGTTCGCGGGCCCGCTGGGCGCCGGTGCAGGCGACGCCGGGAGTGAGGGCCGCGATCCGCCGCCTGACCACCGAATGTCGCGACGCGTCCCGCCGCCGCTCACTCGACGAGGTTGCGCTGCTCGAGCGGGCGCTCGCGGTGGCCGGCGGCGGCCTCACCGCCGGCGAGACCGCGATCGTCGAGCGGGCCGCCGTCACCGGCGACCGCGAGTCGGCGGCTGCGATCGCCGCACTCCCGCCGCGGTCCCGCCCGCCTGGCGCGATCGCCGTGCGGCTCACCGGGCTCATCCTCTTCGCGCCGGGATGATCCCACGCCGTTCCCGGCGTGGCCCACCCACGCTACGTTCCCGCCATGCCGAACCTCTCCACCGTCCTGTTCGATCTCGACGGCACCCTGATCGACTCGGTCCGCCTCATCCTCGACAGCTACCATCACACGCTTGCCGCCCACGGCATCCCGCCCCGGACAGACGATGAGTGGCTCCGGGGAGTCGGGACGCCGCTCACCGTGCAGTTCGCTCCCTGGAAGGATCATCCGGGGATCGAGGCGATGATCGCCACCTACCGGGACTACAACCTGGCCCACCACGACAGCTGCGTGACGCCCTACCCCGGCGTGGTCGAGGCGGTGCGGGCGGTGAAGGCCGCGGGGATGGCCACCGGGCTCGTCACCAGCAAGAACCGCGGGGGCGCCCTGCGCGGGCTCCGCCTCTGCGGCATCGAGGAGCTGATGGACGTGATCGTCGGCGCCGACGAGGTGGTGCACCCCAAACCCCACCCCGAGCCGGTCCTCAAGGCCCTCGGCCTGCTCGGCGCCGACCCCGGCACCGCTGTGTATGTCGGTGACAGCACGCATGATATGGAGTCGGGACGCGCCGCCGGCGTGTGGACGGCGGCCGCGCTCTGGGGACCCTTCGCCCGCGCGGCGCTGGAGCCGACCGAGCCCGACTTCTGGCTGGAGCGGCCCGCCGATCTCCCCCGCCTCGTCACCGACCCGTCTTGGCCACCTGCCGCGCGCGGGGTATCTTCCCGGCCCACCACCGAGTGACGAGGCCCTCCGCATGCGCCTGCTCCCCCGCGACGAGAAGTTCTTCGACCTCTTCTCGGCGGTCGCCAAGCTGAATGTGGAGGCCTCGCGCCTCCTGCAGGACCTGCTCCGGGCCGCGCCGTCCGCCCGCCGGCCGATCATCGACTCCATCAAGCGCCTGGAGCACCAGGCCGACCAGATCACGCACGACGTGGTCGGCCGCCTCGACCGCACCTTCATCACGCCCCTCGACCGCGAGGACATCCACATGCTGGCCTCGCGCCTCGACGACATCATGGACCTGATCGACGGCACCGCCCGGCGGATCCAGATGTTCCGGCCCGCGGATCCGCCGGCCGGCGCCGGCATGCTCGCCGACGTGATTCACCGCGCCACCGAGCAGCTCGCGATCGCCGTGAACACCCTGGAGAAGGACCGCAACGGGGCGGTGCTCGAAGCCTGCAAGCAGGTGAAGGCGCTCGAGGAGGAGGGAGACTCGGTCTATCACGAGTGGGTGGGCCGCCTCTTCGACGAGGGCGCCGACCCGCTCACGGTCATCAAGTGGAAGGAGATCTACGATACCCTCGAGCGCACCCTCGACCAGGCCGAGGATGTGTCCAACGTGCTCGAATCGGTCTCGATCAAGCACGCCTGATCCATGGACGGCACGGTCTCGTTCGTCCTCCTGATCATCGCCGTCGCGTTCGCCTTCGATTTCATCAACGGCTTCCACGACAGCGCCAATTCCATCGCCACCGTCGTTTCCACCCGGGTCCTCTCGCCCGGCGTGGCCGTCTTCTGGGCCGCCTTCTTCAATTTCGTCGCCGCGTTCACCGTCGGCACCGCCGTCGCGAAGACCATCGGCCACGGCCTGCTCGACCCGTCGGTGGTGGACGCCCACCTCATCCTCTCGGCCCTGCTGGGCGCCATCGTGTGGGACCTGCTCACCTGGTGGCTGGGGCTCCCGACCTCGTCGTCCCACGCGCTGCTCGGGGGCCTGGGCGGTGCCGCCATCGCCAAGGCGGGGTTCGGGGCGCTCATCCTGAGCGGCTGGGTCAAGCCCATCCTGTTCATCGTGATCTCGCCGGTGCTCGGCATGGCGCTGGCGCTCGGGCTCACCATCGCCCTCTCCTGGCTGCTCCGCTACCGGCGCCCCGGTCCGGTCGATCGCGCCTTCCGCCGCCTCCAGCTTCTCTCGGCCGCGCTCTATTCACTGAGCCACGGCGCCAACGACGCGCAGAAGACGATGGGCGTGGTGGTGAGCCTCCTGGTGGCCACGCAGGCTCACTTCGTCGGGCAGACGGGCTGGCTCTCGCACCTCTACCTCTCGACCACCGACCACATCCCGCTCTGGGTCGAGATGACCGCCTACACCGCCATCGCCCTCGGCACCGCGATGGGCGGGTGGCGCATCGTGAAGACGATGGGAAGCCGGATCACCAAGCTCCGGCCGTTCGGCGGGTTCTGCGCGGAGACCGCGGGCGGGATCAGCGTGCTCATCGCGTCGCACCTCGGCGTGCCGGTGAGCACGACGCACACCATCACCGGCGCCATCGTGGGTGTCGGCACGGCGCAGCGGGTGTCGGCGGTGCGGTGGGGGGTGGCGACGCGGATCGTGTGGGCCTGGGTGCTGACGATGCCGATGGCGGCGGTGATCGCCGCGCTGTCCTACCTGATCCTTCGCTAGCGCCATCCCCGCCGGCGGCGATCGCGCCTAGGCGGCGCGTCCCAGCGCCTTCCGGCCGGCCACGCGCCGGTAATCCTCGATCAGGGCGTCGTCGATCGCGTCCCAGCGGCGCTCGGCCGCGGTGCGGAGCGCGCCGGCGCCAAGCCGGCGCCGGAGCGCCTCGTCGTCCATCAGCCGGCCGATCCCGGCTGCGAGCGCGTCGCCGTCATTCGGCCCCACCAGCCAGGCGTTCTCCCCGTGGCGCGCGAATTCCATCACCCCGCCCGCGGCCGCGGCCACCGCCGGCAGTCCCGATGCCATCGCCTCGAGCAGGACGTTACCGAACGTTTCGGTGGTGGAGGGGAAGACGAAGAGGTCGGCGGAGGCGTATGCCGCCGAAAGCGCCGGCCCCTCGAGCAGGCCCGTGACGGTCACGCCCGGAATGCCGCGGCGGCGGATCGGGTCCGCGAGCGGTCCCCGTCCCACGACGGTGAGCCGGGCGCCGGGATGCCGCGCGGCGAGCGCGGGCCAGGCATCGAGCAGGAGATCGAGGTTCTTCTCGCGGGCGATGCGGCCGACGTAGGTCACCAGCAGGTCGCCGGGTCCCGCGCCGACCGACGCGCGCCAGGCATCGTCACGGTGGCGCGGGCTGAACGTGGCCGTGTCCACGCCGCGGGTCCAGAGCGCGGTCCGCGCCACGCCGCGCGCCTCGAGCCAGTCGCGATAGAACTGGGACGGACAGAGCACGAGGTCGGCCTGCCCGTAGAACCAGCGCAGGTAGCGCCAGCCCGGCCGCACCACCCAGTCCATCCCGTAGCGCGCCGCGTACTGCTCGTAGTTGGTGTGCGCCGAGGCGATGAGCGGCACGCCGAGCCGACGGGCGAGGCGGACGCCGGCCAGGCCCATCGAGAACTCGGTCGCGACGTGGATGACGTCGGGGCGGAACCCCTCGAGATCCTCGACCAGGGCCCCCATCCTCGGGAAGGCCCAGTGCACGTCGGGATAGAGGAAGAGCGGGAGGCTGGGGGAACGATGCGCCTCGGGCCGGTCCGCGCCGCCGGGGGGCAGCGCGTAGGTGGCCGAATAGACCCGCACGGCGTGACCGCGGGCCGTGAGCGAGTCCGCCAGCCGCCGGAGGGTGACGGCGACGCCGCTCACCATCGGCCAGTAGACCTCGCTGAAGAGGGCGATCCGCATCGGTTCAGTCGTCACGGCGGGGAAACATGCGGTGTAACTTACCTCGATGGCAAGCCGATCCCTGACGCTCGAGTTCTCCGGTGCCCCCGAGATCCGCGCGTCGCGCGATGAGGTGTGGCGGCGGCTCCTGGACCCCCATTTCATCGCGCGGTCGGCCCCCGGCGTCGAGTCGGTCGAGCCGATCGACGCGACCCGCTTCCGGATGATCCTGGGCTTCGGGGTCGCGCTCCTCAAGCTCAGGCTCGCCGTGGACGTGGAGATGTTCGACATCGTGGACGGCACGAGCGCCCGGATGCGGGCCCGCGGCCACGCGCCGGGCAGCGCGGTGGACATGGTCTCGGACATTCACGTGGAGGATGCGGCGCCGGGCCGGGTGCGGCTCCGCTGGCGGGCCGCCAGCAGCATCACCGGCGCGCTCACCGGCGTCGGGTCCCGCATCATGGAGGGCGTGGCGCGGCGCCTCACCTCCCAGTTCTGGGAGAACTTCGCCGCGCGGGTGGCCCGCGACGCGGCCTGACCCTGCCCCGCGGATCGGCGTCGCCGGCTGGACCATCCACAAGGCCGCGGCACCGCTGTTCCCGGCCGAGGGCAGCCACCTCGAACGGTTCAGCACGGTCTTCAACGCGGTCGAGATCAACTCCTCGTTCTACCGCGAGCATCGCATCTCGACCTGGGAGCGCTGGGGCCGGAGCGTGCCGGCAGGGTTCCGCTTTTCGGCCAAGGTGCCCAAGGTGATGACGCACGTGCGCCGGCTGATCGCGTGCGACCCCCTGATCGAGCGCTTCGTGCAGGGCCCCGCGGCGCTGGGCGAGCGGGCCGGGCCCCTCATCATCCAGCTGCCGCCCAGTCTCTCCTTCGATGCCGAGGTGGCCGTATCGTTCCTCGACGGGTTCCGCCGGCACTGGAGCGGCGCGCTGGTGCTGGAGCCGCGGCACCCGTCCTGGTTTGGCGCCGAGGGCGAGGCGGCGCTCACGCGGTTCGGCGTGGGACGGGTGGGAGCTGACCCCGCCGTCGTGGCTGACGCCGCTGTGCCTGGAGGGTCGGACCGTGTCGTCTACTGGCGGCTCCACGGCTCACCCCGGACCTACTACTCGGCCTACACCGATTCGTTCCTC
>Ga0070664_100005188_pt1 | contig 10447 bp, 11 predicted proteins | sample KBSC73metaG_FD_65863 | JGI IMG/M metagenome (GOLD analysis project Ga0070664, IMG submission 65863) | Corn rhizosphere microbial communities from Kellogg Biological Station, Michigan, USA - KBS C7-3 metaG | ecosystem: Host-associated > Plants > Roots > Rhizosphere > Soil ... | reverse complement strand
TCGACTATGAGGATCTGGCGTCTCTCCATTGCCCTTCCGCTTTCATCGATTCGCTATGGTGCGCGGCGGACCAACGTTCGATCTTGAGGCCGCCCGAGCCGATTTCGAGCCTGTACGGATGCGTCTCGTGTGCGGATCCCCGCATCTTCACCACCCGCATGGTGCGGTTCAATTCGTACGCGGCCGGCGAGTAATCGAGCGTGATGATCGCATCGGCAATCGTCGACAGGTACGGCGCGGTGTGCTCCGACGCTGTGCCCGCCATGACGGTTTGTGTGAGCAGCGCGCTGCGGCCGTGACCGCGCAGAATCGACGCCACGCCGATCATGAACTGCCGGAAGCCCTTCTCGGACGAGGCATGTTCGATCGATGAGATGCTGTCCATGACGACGAGCGACGGCTGGAACTCCTCGAGGCCAAGCCGGAGGTCCACGAGCAGATCCTCGAGGCTCGTCGCCTCCGGGTAGCGACACTGGAGTTTCAGATCTCCACCGCGCACGAGCTGCGCGATGCCGAGGCCGATTTCATCGAAATTCCGGATCAACGTCGGCCGCGGCTCCTCGAACCCGTAGTAGACGACGCGCTCACCGCGAAGCGCACCGGCGCGCGCGAACAGACCCGCGAGCATGGTCTTACCGCTGCCTGTCGGTCCCCGGACGAGCATGATCGAGTTGCGTAGAAAGCCGCCGTGTGTCATCTCGTCGAGTCCGGCAACACCGCTCGAGTAACGTTCGACCTTGTCGGTTTCCGGCCGATCGGGCGCGTCGAGCGGGAAGATCGCGAGGCCGCGCGTGGTGATGGTGCAGGGAAACTCTCCCTTGTAGTGCGCGCTGCGACGGTACTTGTTCACTTCGATTGAGCGGCGCCGACGGTCGCCGTCGACGACCAGCCGCAGGATGACCACCATGTCGCACACGTAATCCTCAACACCGAGCGTGGTCAGCTGCGCGTAATCGGATGGCGCTTCCGCCAGGATGATCGCGGTCAACCCGAGCCGACGGAAACAGTGAATCAGCTGAAAGAAATGACTGCGAAGCAGGTCCTGCGGCGGGCGCGGTGTGAACAAGGCTGTCGCCGAATCGAGCACGATCGCCTGCGCACCGGTCTGTGCGACGAGATGTTCGAGCCTGTGGACCAGGCCCATGATGTCGTAGTCACCGCTGATGATCGTCGGCTCGTCGAGCGCACGCATCATGTCCGCCACGTGCAGCAATTCCTGCGCTCGCAGTCCACTCAAGTTGAAGCCGAGCGTGTCGCCCGTGGCAACGAGATCGTCGGCGGTTTCCTCGATGCCGACCACGATGGTCTTCACGCCGGTTCGGCACAGGTGTGCGGCAGCCTGGAGGCCCAGGATCGTCTTGCCCGTGCCGCTTCGACCGACGACCAGCGTGGACCGGCCGGCGGGAAGGCCGCCGGCCGTCAACACGTCAAAGCCCGGAACGCCCGTGCGAATCTTTTTCAGCATGGTCATCGACAGGATCTACCCCACAGGAAACAAGAAGATCGACCAGCGCCGCCGTGTTGGACAGGTCGCCGAGGATATAGGTGCGCGGCAGCGGCTGTTTCTTGAGTAGCACAGGTGTGAAGCAGATGCCGTCGGTTTCCGCGCGGTCCGGGTGCTCGCTCACATCACAAATTTCCAGGCGCACCGCTCGCCGATCGAACCGGGCGAGCAGCGCTTCGCAATTACGGGTGGCCGACGCCGCATAAGACGACGCCGCACTGACGTACAGCACGAGCTGGACCGATGCCGTTGAAGCGCGCCGACTGGGTTGTGGCGACACGAGTCGGCAAGTATCTGACGGGGGCGAAGGGCAGCGCAAACTCAGCAGCGGTCAGTACAATCGCGGGGTGAGGGTCACGCTTGTGGGCGGCGGCATCATCGGGTGCGCGATCGCTCATGCACTGACGTCGCGCGGCGCTGCCGTTCGAATCGTCGATATGCGCGGCGCCGGGCGCGGTGCGACGCAGGCGTCGGCGGGGATCCTTGCTCCATACATCGAAGGGCACATCGACGCGCTCCTGCAGCTCGGCGTGAGCAGTCTGGCGCTCTACGACGAGTTCGTGACGCGAGTGTCCGCCGACGCGCAGCAGCCGATTGAGTATGAGCGGTCGGGTTCATTGCACGTCGCCAGAAACGATGCGGCCGCGATGGAACTGGCAATTGCGGCGCGCCGCTTTGCGCATGCAGGAGTCGCTCACGAATTGATGGGGCCTCACGAAGCGCAGCGTCTCGAGCCGTCGCTGTCACCGCGCATCATCTCGGCGCTTCTGATGCCCGAACATGGCTACGTGCGCGCCACCGAGCTGACGTCCGCTCTTTTGACCGCAGCGATCCGCCAAGGCGCCGAGATGATCGTCGGCAGTGTCGAGGAGGTCTGCGCTGGCAATGGCACCTGCATCGTCCAATCGTCGGCCGGTCGGCTCGAGAGTGATGCCGTCGTCGTCGCAGCCGGCAGTTGGAGTGGACGCGTGCGGCCGTTCACGCCGCCGGTGCGTCCAGTACGAGGCCAGCTCCTTCATCTTCATTTTGAACAGCGTCCGTTGTCGCGAGTCGTGTGGGGCACCGATTGCTACCTTGTCCCCTGGCGCGACGGTTCGCTCCTCGTCGGCGCCACCGTTGAAGAAGTGGGCTTCGATGAGACGGCGACGGCTGCGGGCGTGACGCGCTTGCTCGAGTCGAGTGCGGAACTGTTGACAACGATGCCCGAGGCGCGGTTCGACGCGGTTCGCATCGGGCTTCGCCCCGGAACTCCCGACGAGTTGCCTCTTATTGGCCCATCGTCAACAATGCCGGGCGTCTACTATGCGACGGGGCACTATCGAAACGGCGTCCTGCTGTCGCCGCTGACGGCGAAGTTGGTGGCAGATCTCGTGGTCGAGGGCAGGCGTGCTCCGGATCTGGAGCTGGTTCGTCCGGATCGATTTGGGCTGTAATGCAGTCACGGGCCGCAGAGACGCAGAGACGCAGAGGAATTTCCTGTTATGACACTCCTCTCGAACGCGGAGATTGACACGCAGTTGAAGACGCTCGAGGGTTGGTCGCGCGAGGGCGATGCCATCCGCAAGCAGTACACCTTCAAGGGATTTCCCGACGCGGTCGCCTTCGTCAACCGCCTCGTTCCCGATGCCGAGCGTGCGGATCATCATCCCGACATCACCATCAACTATCGACGCGTCACGCTGTCCTGGTCGACGCACGACGAAGGCGGCCTGACGCTCAAAGACATTGATGGGGCAAAGATGGCCGACCGGCACGCCCGCGAGCAGGTGTGAGGCTCAAGAAGTACTACTCGTCCCGTGAGGTCGCGTCGATGACCGGTCTCACCGCGCGACAGCTGCAATGGTGGGACGCGCGGCGGCTGTTTCTGCCGGCGATCGCGCCGCAGCGAACCGAGGCAGGCGGCTTTACCGAGCGACGATACACGCCTCTCGATGTGCTCGAACTCCAGGTGCTCGCCGACCTGCGGAGGCGGGGCTTCTCAGTACCGCGGCTGCGACGTCTTCTGGCCACGCTGCGGGAAGTTTTCAGCGTGCGGCTGTACGAAGCGATTGGCGACGGCGGCCCGCTGACGCTCTTCATCGGAGGCGATCAGCTCTTCGCCCGTACTGCGGACGGGCAGCTCTATAACCTCGATCGCCCGGCGCAGGCCTTGATGATGGTTGGGGAAGAGTTGCCTCTCCGTCCTCTGACGGCGAGGGAACGTCGTCGAAGAAAACCAGGGATCGGTCGGCTCAGCGGATCGGAAACACCTTCTCGAGGTCGTCGGCGGGTCGGGCAATGACGTGAACGCCGATCAGTTCGCCGACGCGGCGCGCCGCGGCGGCGCCTGCGTCGGTTGCCGCCTTGACGGAACCGACGTCGCCGCGAATCAACGCCGTCACCAGGCCTGCGTCAACCTTCTGCCAGCTCACGAGCACCACGTTTGCGGTTTTCAACATTGCGTCGGCTGCTTCGATCATGCCGATCAGTCCGCGCGTTTCGATCATGCCGAGCGCGTCGCCGATGTCGCGCTCCTCGCCCTGAGACGGTTTTTTCGAATCTGCCATTGGATGTAGGCGGGCCTCAAGGTCCGCCTCTACGAAGCGGACGCAGGGCTTTCAGGTCCGCCTAACTCTACCATCGTTCCCGTCCACGAAGACGCGTGATGTGCGCGACGTGATGGCGCGAGTGCCAACCGTAATGGTGCACCAGGTAATCGACGGTAATTTGACCAATCTCCGGGTGAACGAGCGGCCGCGCGAATTGATCAACGGTGAGCGCGCGCAGCACCGTTGTCCAGCGGGCGTGGAGTGCATCGAGCATCGACAGCGACACGGCGATCGGCAGCTGCTGATCCGGCAGCTGCGCAAATGCCTCCTGATCGTAGGGTTTGATCGTCGGGTTGTTCTCGGTAATGGCCAGCTTCACCCTGATGTAGGCATTGAGGTGACTGTCGGGCACATGATGCACGAGCTGCCGGACGGTCCATCCGCCCGGCCGGTATGGTGTGTCGAGCTGTGCTTCCGATAGCCCGTCCACGGCTGCCCGCATCCGTTCCGGGAGCGCGGCGATCGCTTCCATCGCATCGCTTCGCGTAGCCGTCGTCATCACGGCCGGCAGCTTGAATTCGCCGACTGGGTATCGCAAATCCGTCGTCATGCGCATCTTGTACAACGGAACGTTGGACTGCGAGCATTAGAATGCCAAGTTTCGGATGCAGTTAGTCGTGGCCGACGGGCCGATTCTGGAAGAGATTCTCGAGGCGACGTATCCCGTCTGGAATGAAGGACTGACGCGAGACGCGTACGCCCGCTGGAACGCGGCACAGCTGCGAACACGCTGGGGTGCGGACCATCTTCGGCGGTTTGCTCTGCTCGACGATCATGGCCGGTGGGTCGCAAGCGCGAAGCGTTACCTGTGGCCGATCCGTCTCGATCGTGTCGATGGCGTGATGTGCGGTGTCGGCGCGGTGTTCACGCGGCCTGAGGAACGAGGGCACGGCTACGCGGGAACCATCATCGAGCGTCTGATCGAGCAATCACGGCGCGAAGGCGCCGTGATCGCGGGACTGTTCTCGGAGATAGGCGAACAGTTCTACGAGCGGCTTGGATTCAGAACCGCTCCGCTCGCGGAAGTCGACGTGCAGGTCGAGCGAAGGCACGGCGCACCCGCGATGCTCGTCCGATCGGGCGAAGAACGCGACTTGCCGGCGCTTGCGGCGATGCACACCGCTCGCGCCGCCACTGTTTTTTTCGCATTACGACGCGACCCGTCGCTCATCGAATATGCGCTGTCGAAAAAGCGGCTGCTTGCCGGTTTTGGCCAGGGCGCGGCGCCTCGCGCCCAGCGTCAAACGGAATTCTTCGTCGCCGAGGAAGGGGCATCGGCGGTCGCCTACGTGGTTCTTACGGTGTCGCCTGCGGGATGGACTCTCGAGGAGGCGGGCGATCGCGATCCTGCCAGTGCCCGCCTTGGCGCCATCCTTCAGGTGCTGCTCGCGCGCGAACCCTCGCGTCCAGCGCCTTTGATTCGCGCGTGGTGGCCGCCGCGGATGGCCGTGCCGCCGCAGCTGCGCCTGGTCAACCAGGTTCCGGCGCGCGACGTCTTCATGCTCCGGCCGATCGGCGATGTTCGGATCCCGACAAGGGCGGAGGACGTCTTCTATTGGAGGTCGGATTATTTTTAGCCCCCGCGGCCGGCTCAGTCTCTTTAGGCCCGGCTAAAGCTTTAGGGCGGCTAAAAGCCGGCCCGTACGTAAACCCTGCGTAATAGGGGGGCGCTTAACCGGCCCTGTAGCGGCCTCTCGCCGGCCCGTCAGGCGGCAGCCGCGAGTCGGCAGCCTCCGATAAGATAAGCAGCATGTCCCAGGAAGTCCTGTCCGAGCTCGTCAAAGCACTTGAGCGAGGCGAGGAGGTGGCGCTTGTGACCATCGTCGCCGCGCAAGGATCGACTCCGCAGCGTGTCGGCGCGAAGATGCTCGTCTACCCCGATGGCCGCATTGCGGGAACGATCGGCGGCGGGTGCTATGAGAACGACGCGCTCGGCAAAGCACGGGAAGCGCTCATCGCGCGCAAGCCGCGCCTGGTCAAGTACGATCTCACCGATGACTTCGCTGAGGAATCCGGCCTCATTTGCGGGGGACAGATGACCGTGTACATCGAGCCCGTCGAAGCGGCCCCGCAGCTTTATATCGTTGGCGCGGGCCATGTCGGCCATCAGCTCGCGAAGATCGCTCGCCCCGCCGGCTTCCGCATCCACGTCCTCGACGACCGCGAGAAGTTCGCCAATGCCGAGCGATTCCCGGAGGCGGATGAAATCACGGTTGATTCAATTCCGGACTGGCTCCATAAAGCTGACGTTCCGCAGACGGCGTACGTCGTCGTCGTCACCCGCGGACACCGCCACGACCTTGACGCGCTGCGATCGCTTGCCGCGCGTGACCTGCGGTACCTGGGCCTCATCGGCAGCAAAGCCAAAGTCAAGAAGATCTACGACGCGCTCATTGAGGAAGGCATGCCGCTCGAGTGCCTTTCGCGGGTGCACGCGCCGATCGGCTTCGACATTGGGGCCGTGACCCCTGAAGAAATCGCCGTCAGCATCCTCGCCGAGCTCATCGCGGTGCGCCGTGGCCGCATGGAAGCCCCCCACGTCGCAGCGGCGTCGCTGCAGTGGAAAAAGCTGCCGGCCTCGCTCGCCAAGGAATGATCCCAGCCCTTGTGCTGGCCGCAGGAAAGTCTTCCCGCATGGGGCGCACGAAAGCGCTCCTGCCGCTCGGCTCTTCTGGCGAAACGTTTCTCCAACGCATCGTACGAGTCCTCCGCGACGGTGGCGCCGATGCCGTCGTCGTGGTGATCGGCGGCGACGGCGCGGCCGTGCGCGCGTCGCTGCCCCGCGACGATGCGCAGATCTCGGCGGTCGAAAATCCGCGTTACGAGGACGGGCAATTGTCGTCACTGCTCGTAGGTCTCGCAGCCGTCGAGCGGCGGTATGACAACGTCGAAGCCGTGATGATGACGCTGGTGGATCTGCCCCTCATTTCCGAGGCAACCGTCCGCGCTGTGCGGGAAGCGTTCCTCGCAAATCCTGGCGCGCCGCTCGTGCGGCCACGACGCGGCGGACGCTACGGTCATCCAGTGATCTTCAACCGCAGCATTTTCGGGGAACTGCGTCGCGCCGATCCATCAAAGGGCGCCAAACCCGTGGTTCACGCGCACGCAGCCGAGGAAGTGAATGTCGATGTCGACGATGAGGGCGCATTCATCGACATCGATACGCCGGAAGACTACGAGCGCTTCATCGCGCGCTCCTAGACGCTGACCTTGGGGTCGGCCCTACCGATTCACGATTTTGAGATCGAGAGACTTCGCCTCCCCCTCGGTAATCGTAAAGCGCGTCGCACGGCTCTTGATCTGCTCGAGGAACTGCGGATCGGTGCCCTCACCATCCTCGAGATAATCGACCGCCACAGCCAGGTATCGATCTTCCGGTGGCAGCGCCTTGATTCGGAACTGCCCCTGCTGGTCGGCTCGGGCGGTCTTCACATAGCGTGACGGGAACACCCACTTCACGGGATCGTCCGGGAACACGACCACGGTGTAGTCGCGCGTGATGTCGCCCTTCGCGGTGGTGACTTTACCGTTCAGATCGCTGACCTTGTCGGTCACGACGATCTGCAGTCCGGTGTTTTCGGTCGTGCCACGGAATTCGAGCGCTGAATCGGTCACGTCGACGCCATTGAAGATCACGGCCTTCAATGTCCACTCCTGCGGCAGCCCGTTCACACGAATGAATTTCTGTCCCGTCAACCCGGTGAGCACGAACGTTCCGTCGGCTTCGACGCGCGTTGGGCGGTTGCCGAGCGGGCCAGGCAGAAACTGGCCGTTGGCGCCCTGCGCCACAATCTGAATCTGATTCGTGTTCAGCTTCGCCACGGATCCTTCCGCGGCAACGACGCTGCCGCTGAGGCTTGCGCCGCGTGACGCCACAACCGTCAGGCCGGTAACGTCCTCGTTGCCGACGGTGAGCGGCAGCGTCGCCATCTCGATCTCGTCGAAGCCACCGCCGCCAGGACCGATCCGAATGGCGAAGCCACCGCCGCGTCCTCCGCCGGGACCGGCAACCGCCATCAACGTGTAGTTGCCCGGTGCGACATTCGCGATCGTGAAGGTACCGTCAGGACGGACGCGGCCGTTGCCTCCGCCGAACGCGAAAATCGCCGGCCCCCCACCCGGCCCGCCAGCGCCATCGGCCGGCATCAGCGTGACCATGCCGTTGGACAGCGCCGTACCCATCGAATTCAGCGCGGTGCCGGTGATCTTCACCGTTCTCACCGGCTGCAATGCGAAGTTCACATTCGGCTGTTCCTGGCCAACGCCAAGCGTCACCCGCTGCGCCTCCGCCACACTGCCGCTACCTGGGTAGTAGGTGGCAGCGTAGCTCGTCGTGTCGTTGTCGCTGTCGTCGATGAACGGCCCATTCCCACCACGAAGGGTCGCGCTGATGTAGTAGTCGCCAGGCGCGAGTCCATAGATGCGATACGAACCGGTGTCGTCAGTCTGGTCGCCGCCGCCGGCTGGCGTCAGTCGCCGTTGTCCCTGTACTGTCTGATAACGCAGCACCTGAACGCGGGCATTCGCGACTGCATCGCCGTACTCGTCGAAAATTCGTCCCGTAATCGCGGCGCCGCGCGGTAGCGCGAAGTCGGCGCGCTCCATGACTTGCGCATCCGCGATCTCGATAGGGGAGCCGGCCTCAAATGAACGCTTCTGACCGTAGCGAAGCGTCATGTAACCGGCTTTCGAGGCAGTCAGGTTCCACCGGCCCGCCGGCAGATCCTTGAACTCGAAGCGCCCCTGGGCGTCGGTGCTGGCGAGACGATTGGCACGCAGCTCACCGGCCTGGGCGCGGACTTGCGCGCGCCGGATCGGCGTCCCGTTGTCGGCGGAGACGACGCGGCCACGGATCACCGCAGTGCCTGCTGCCTGATCGCCGCCGGGATTTCCGCCGGTTGCGTCGCGCGTCGGTAGTTGTCCACGCCCCGCCTGGCCGAACGCGCCGCCCTGTGCTCCTGCGCCTGCGCCGCCCTGCCGTCCCTGTGCGACGAGGTCGGAGGACGGCAACCACGACGCGAAGGCGAATACGAGCAGAGGAGGAAGGAGCCGAACGGCTGCGTGTTTCATGGCGAAATTATGACGTGCGGGCCGCGCTGAAAGTTGTGAAGAGTTTAAGGCGGGGCCAGCGCGTGGGCGGCGCGGTCCAGAGCGGCGGCCAGCCGGCGCTCTTCTTCCGCCAGGTGTGCGGGAACACCTGCTTCGATTGCGTCGGAAATGCCGGGGAGGACCTGTGGCTGGTAGGTGAACGCCGGAGCGTAAATCAGATGGCGGTACCATGGCCGCCCGCGCAGGCCGGCACTGTCGAGGAAGGCGGGCTCGACATCCATCAGCGCCCGGTTCGCCAAATGGAGCGCAGACTCGTCATTGCGATCGAGCGCCTCGTGCGCAGCCATCGTGTGCCCGCGAGCGGCTGCCTGAAACCTGCGCAGTGCAGCGGCGACTCCGTCAAGCCGCACTCCCGGCGCGCCTGCGACTTCGTCCAGAAACTCTCCGATCCGAGCCGCATAGCGCACGGTATCGATCGGCAGCAGATCCGCGTTCGCAAGACGCAGCGCCAGCAGCGCCCAGATGCGTGTCAGTGCGGCGTGTCGAAGAAAGTCCGGGTCAGCGAAACGTGATACCCATTCGTGGGTGTCGTAGGCGGAGTGGTACACCCCGTAAGGACCTTGAAAGCGCATATCGACGACGGGGATCCCGACGAAATTGAGAAAGACCGTGTAGTCGGAGCCTGCGCCGATACGTGTGTCGATAGATGAGTCGGGCACGCCCGCGGACGCGGCAACGACGTGAGCGAGCGACGGAACGGCGCGCGCGAAGAAATCGGGCCCGGACACGGCTCCGTCGACGTTCAGATAGGCGATCGCCTTGTCGCGCAATTCGCGTTCGTGCTGTTCGCCCCATTCGGTCGAAGAGGTCAGCGCGAACTCTTCGGCGTCCCAGCTTGCGAGGATCACAGTCCGCCTCGGACGATTGCCGTTGCGGGCAAGCGATCCCAGCACACGCGCCATTTCCATCATCACCGCCGACCCGCTCGACGGATCGACGCCGCCGTACAACCAGGCATCGCGATGATTGCCGGCGATGACCCATTCGTCGGCAAACACCGAGCCGTTGATGCGCCCAATCACCGTCCAGACCGGCCGGATCGCATCGTCATTGACCACGCGTACGCGCAGTGTGACGTCGCCCGTGCGGAGCGTATCGACGATCGTGCGCGCGTCACGTGTCGAAATCGGGACGCTCATGATGGTCGGCGTCGAGCGGGCGTCACGCCTCGTCACACGTGAAATATCGGGTCGTGACGGCTGCCCCGGTGTCAACGGATCGCCTGGCGCGATGAAATCGAATCCGA
>Ga0070664_100005183_pt1 | contig 10458 bp, 9 predicted proteins | sample KBSC73metaG_FD_65863 | JGI IMG/M metagenome (GOLD analysis project Ga0070664, IMG submission 65863) | Corn rhizosphere microbial communities from Kellogg Biological Station, Michigan, USA - KBS C7-3 metaG | ecosystem: Host-associated > Plants > Roots > Rhizosphere > Soil ... | reverse complement strand
GCTCGGCGCCCTTGGGCACGGCGATCACGTTCTGGAACTTCCCCGACTTGCCCACCGGCGGGTCGACGAAGCCGAGCAGCTTGGCCTTGGTCGGCGAGCTGTACAGCCACACCGCGTAGGCGCCGTTCTTGGTCGACGGGGCGAGCTTCTGCCCCAGGATGGCCAGGCCGCGCTGCTGGCCGGTGGCCAGCACCTGAGCGACGCCCACGGCGCCCGAGCCGTTGGCCGCGTGGAGGTTGATCTGCGCGATCGGCGTGGGCTGCGCGCTGGTCTGGGCCTGCTGCTGCCGTTGCTGCGGGGTGGCCGTCGGGGTCGAGGCGGCCGTGGTCGTGGTGCTGGAGTCGTCGCCCCCGCCGGTGACGAGCAGGATGACGACGACGGCGGCGATCACGGCCACGCCGGCGAGCAGCAGGATGCCGCCCATGCGCGACGAGCGCCGGGGCCCGTCCTCGCGCAGCGGCTCGCCGCCGTCCTCGTCGGCGTCGTCGCGGTCGCGGCGGGCCTGGTCGGGGATCTCGGGCAGGTCGGTGCCGCCCAGGGGGCGCAGCTCGGCGGACACGCTGCGGGCCCACGCGCGTGCCGCGGCCGAGTCGGCCAGGTAGTCGTGCGTCTCGTCGGCCTCGGCGTCGCTCTGCTGGCCCAGGAGGTAGTCGGCCACCTCGGCGCGGCGGCTCGCCGTCAGGCCCGCGCTGGACGGGCCCAGGGCCTCCAGCGCGTCCACCGCGCGGGTGCGCACGGCACCGGATTCGAGGCCGAGCATGGCGGCGATCTCGTCGTAGCTCTTGCCCTGCTTGAGCACGAGCTGGATGACGGCGCGCTGGGTGGCGTCGAGCGTGTCGACCGAGGTCATGGACGGACCAAAGTATCGTCCTCCGCCGTGGATACGCGCAGCTTCACAGCCAGCGAGGGCACCTTCGACGCCCACTACGGGCTCGAGATCCTCGACTACGGCGAGGACGAGGTTCGGGGCCAGCTCGTCGTCCAGCCCCACCACAAGCAGGGCGCCGGGCTGCTGCACGGCGGCGTCCTGGCCTCGATGGCGGAGGCGCTGGCCTCGCTGGCCACGTTCGTGGCCGTCGCGCCCGAGGGCAAGGCGGCCATGGGCATGAGCAACACGACCACGTTCATGCGCCCGATCACCGAGGGCACGGTCCACGCGGTGGGCCGCCGGCGTCACCGCGGGCGCACCACCTGGGTGTGGGACGTGGACTTCACCGACGACGCCGGGCGCCTGTGCGCGACCACGCGGATGACGATCGCCGTCCGCGATCTGCCGGGCTAGCGGCCGCCGCCGAAACCGCGCCCGCCGCCGGAGCCGCCTTGGTGATGGTGGTGGCCGCCGAAGCCGGAGTTCTGGCCGTGGCCGCCGTGGCCGTCGAAGCCGCCGTGGCCGTGGCCGTAGTGGGCGCCGGCGGTGCCGACCGGCCCGGCCAGGGCGAGGGCGACGACGACGGCGAGCGCTGCGAGGGGCTTGTGCGTGATGGAGGTCATGGCCGCGAAGCTACGCCCGCGCCGCCCCGCCGTCGGTCGGATATCCGACAGGAAGGATCCCCCCCGCGGCGGTGTCCGGGGGCCTAGCCCGAGTACCGGTTGGTGATCGGCATGCGCCAGTCGCGCCCGAACGACTTCGTCGTGATCTTGATCCCGGGCGGGTTCTGGCGCCGCTTGTACTCGGACAGGTCGACGAGCCGGGTCACGCGCTCGACGGCGTCGCGGTCAAAGCCCATGCGCACGAGCTGGTCGCGGCCGACGTCCTCCTCCACGTAGGCCTCGAGGATCGGGTCGAGCACCTCGTAGGGCGGCAGGGAGTCCTCGTCGCGCTGGTCCGGGCGCAGCTCGGCGCTGGGCGCCCGCTCGATGATCGTGGGCGGCACCACCGGCCGGTCGCCGTGCTCGTTGCGGTAGCGCACGAGCTCGTAGACCAGCGTCTTGGGCACGTCCTTGATCACCGCGAAGCCGCCCGCGGTGTCGCCGTACAGGGTCGAGTAGCCCACCGAGAGCTCGGACTTGTTGCCGGTCGTCAGCACCAGCCAGCCGAACTTGTTCGACAGGGCCATGAGCAGGTTGCCCCGGATGCGCGCCTGCAGGTTCTCCTCGGTGATGTCGGGGTCGCGGCCGTCGAAGGTCCCGTGCAGCGCCCGCTCGTAGGCCTCCATGGTCGGCCCGATCGGCAGCTCGAGGACCTCGACGCCGAGGTTGCGGGCCAGCTCGCGCGCGTCGCGCTGGGTCTCCTTGGACGAGTAGGGCGAGGGCATGATCGTCACGCTCGCCCGCTCGGCCCCGAGGGCGTCGCAGGCCAGGCAGGCCACGAGGGCGGAGTCGATCCCGCCCGAGAGCCCGAGCACGACGTGGCGGAACCCGTTCTTGACCACGTAGTCGTGAAGGCCGAGCTTGAGCGCCTCGTAGACCTCGGCGTGGTGGGGCAGGAGCGGGGCGATCGGCCCTGAGCGGGGGTCGTCGTCGGTGGGCACGTTCGGGCGCGGGAGCGCAGCCAGCTCGTCGACCTCGGCCTGCATGCGCCGCGCCGCCGGGCGGTGGCGGGTGTCGCGCAGGCGGGAGGCGCGCGAGCCCTCCGGGTCGATCGTGGCCACGAGCAGCTCCTCGCGGAACTGGTGGGCGCGGGCGACCACGGTGCCGTCGTGATCGACGACCACCGAGTGGCCGTCGAAGACGAGCTCGTCCTGGCCGCCGACGAGGTTGCAGAACGCCACCGCGGCCAGGGAGTCGCGGGCGCGCTGCACGAGCATGTTCTCCCGCTCGCCGCCCTTGCCCGCGTAGTAGGGCGAGGCCGAGAGGTTGATGACCACGGTGGCGCCGGCCAGCGCCTCGTCGGACAGCGGCGGCCCGGGCTCCCAGATGTCCTCGCAGATGGTCAGGCCGACGACGGCGTCGCCGACCTCGATGAGGCCGCCGCGGGTGCCCTCCTGGAAGTAGCGCTCCTCGTCGAAGACGCCGTAGTTGGGCAGGTAGGTCTTGCGGTAGATCCCGCGGACCTTGCCGCCGGCCAGTACGGCGGCGGCGTTGTAGACGTCCTCGGCCCGCTCGGGGAAGCCGACCAGGGCGACGATGTCGTTGGTCTCGGCCGCCAGCCGCTCGACGGCGGCGCGGGCGTCGGTGAGGAAGTGCTCCTTGAGCAGCAGGTCCTCGGGCGGGTAGCCGGTGACCGCCAGCTCGGGGAACACGACGAGCTCCGCGCCCTGATGGCGGGCGCGCGCGATGTGCTCCTGGATCTTGGCCACGTTCCCGGCGATGTCGCCGACGGTGGTGTCGATCTGGGCCAGGGCGATGCGGAGCGGGGCTGCCACACCACGATTATGGCTAGGGGTCGGCGCCGCGCCCGATCCAGTAGTTGGCGAAGGCCAGCAGCTGCGGGTCGTTGGGCGACTTGACCGTGAGCAGGTGCCGCCACGACGCGGCGATCACGCCCTTGGTGCCGGGCCGGCGGTCGAGGATGAGCGCCCCGCCGGCCGCGCCCACGGCAGGCAGGTAGGGGCCGGTGAGCCGGCGCTGGAGCTTGCGCAGGCCCCGGCCGATGCGGGCGTCGTCGAAGAACACGACCACGTTGCCCCGCTCGAGCGCCTGCAGCTCCTGGTCCTGGGTCAGGCGGACGCCGTCGCGCAGGACCGGGTCGGGGATGTGGGGCCCGCTCGTCGGGGGGTCGGAGTTGAACTTGACCTTGGGCTCCTCGCCCAGGGCCAGGTGGTCCTTGCCCTGGTCCGGGTACTGCACGCCGGGCCCGTTGTTGCCGCCGCCCACCGAGGGGTCGTCGCGGCCGACGGCGAGGATGAGGACGCCGGCGAGCACCGCCAGGACGAGCGCGAGGACGCCGATGGCGATCCACAGCAGCCGGCGGTTGCGGGGCGCGCGCGGCTCGGGGCGCGGCGGTCCCACCTGTACCTCGCGCAGGGGCGAATCGATCCGCAAAGGCGCCTAGGTCGAGCGCCGCGCGCGGCCCGCGTCCCTGCGGGGGGAGCGCGTCCCGGGACGGGAGCGCGGCATCGAGAAGGCCATGGGCGGCGCGTCGGACGCGGGCTCGAGCTCCGGGGTGGGCGCGGGTGCGGTCGCCGCGGCCGCGCGGCGCGCCTGCTCTTCCTCCTCGGACGGCAGGCCCGCGGCTTCGGCCAGCGTCGCGATCGCCACGCGCAGGTCGGAGGCCAGATAGGCGATGTCGGCCATGGCCTCGTAGTCGCCGTTGAGGCCGAAGAACAGCTTGCCGTCGTAGCTCATGATCGCGATGCCCAGCGCCAGGTTCTCGGCCAGCGGGACCATCGGCTCGGTCGCCACCATGCGCCGCCCGAGCAGGTAGAGCGGGTACTGCGGGCCGGGCACGTTGGTGACCACGAGGTTGATGAAGCGCTGGCGCGACTGCAGCCGCGCGGCCTGGGACATGATCGTCGGCGGCGCGAAGTCCGAGAGGCCGGTGAGCACGGTCGCGCCCACGGCCTGGCCGGACTCCTTGAGCTCGCCCATCTCGGCGTGCACCAGCGCGAAGGTCTCGACCGGGTCCTCGCTCCACACCGGCAGCGAGGCCCACATGGCTGCGACCTTGTTGCCGAGGGCGCCGCGCTCGGCGTCGGCGCGCACGGAGACCGGCACCATGGCCTTGAGCGTGAGCTCGTCGGTCGGGAAGGCGCGATCGCGCAGCCAGCGGCCGAGCGCCAGCGAGACGACGCTGAGCACCACGTCGTTGATCGTGCCGCCGAGGACGTTCTTGATCGCCTTGAAGCGCTCGAGCTCGGCCTCGACCCAGTCGAAGCGCCGGTGGGGCGAGATCGACACGTTCAGCGGCGTGCTCGGGGCGGGGTTGATGCCGCCGGAGGCCAGCGCCCCCACGGCGGCGGCGTCGTCGACCACGCGGCGCAGCACCCGGCGCGGCCCGCGGAGCACCGCGCGCGCGCCGCGCACGATCTCGGTCGGCAGCGTGGCGCGCTCGATCAGCGCCTCGCCCAGCAGCTGGGCGTCGCTGGGCAGCGGCCGCGCCACCCACGGGCGCTCGGGCGGCATGGGTGGCGGCGCGTCGGGCGCCGCGTCGAACAGCACGGTGGTGATGTCGACCCCCGAGATGCCGTCCACGAGGGCGTGGTGGGTCTTGGCCAGCAGCGCGAAGCGGTCGCCCTCGAGCTTGTCCACGAGCCAGATCTCCCACAGCGGCCTCTCGCGGTCGAGCTGCTGCGAGAACACGCGCCCGGCCAGGTTCTTCAGCTGCTGCTCGGAGCCGGGGCGCGGCAGCGCCGTGTGGCGGACGTGGTAGCGGGCGTTGAAGTACGGGTCGTCGACCCAGACCGGCCGGCCCTGGTTCAACGGGACCGTGGCCAGACGCTGGCGGTAGCGGGGCACGACGTCGAGACGGCTCTCGATCGCCTCGAGGAACTCGTCGTAGGACGGGATCTCGCCCTCGAAGATCATCACCGAGGCGACGTGCATGGTCACCCCGTTGGCGCGCTCGAGGTGCAGGAAGGTCGCGTCGAGTGCGGTCAGGCGGTCGGGATTGGCCATGTCCGTTGATTCTGGCCATCCCTTGGTGGCGCCGCAAGCGATCTTGCGTGTGTGACGGCGCTCACAGTTGTGCGCGCAACCCTTCGTAGCCTCTCCGCGAACCGTTGTTCGCAACGCCGAATCGCCAGGCGGTCGGATTGCCGGCGAGCGGGGGATCCATGCAGCTCGGTCGCACGCGTCCGGGGCGGTCCTCGCAGGCACTTCGAAGGGAGCATTTCTCGTGCGACTCAATCCGAACCCGCGCACGCTCGCGGCTGCCGGCGCGCTGTCCCTCGTGGGGCTTGGCGCGCTTCCGCATGCCTCGGTCGGCGCGGACTCCGGCACTCCGGTCAAGATCACCAGACATCGCCTGCACGTCGTGTCCGGCCAGAAGGCCGCGATCGCGGGCGTGCTGGACGGCGGCCAGGGCCGCACGGCCCAGCTCGAGCGCCGCGCCGGCGGCGGCTGGCACATCGAGGACCGCGACCGCACCAACGCAAGCGGCCGCTTCTCACTGGCCTTCCGGCCGTCCGCACCCGGCAGCTCGAACCTGCGCGTACGCTTCCCGGCCGCGCAGGACGGCGTCGCCGCCGCCACGCCGGTCGTCGGGCCGGTGGTCCGGACCGTCGGCAAGCTCAACGTCTACCGCCGCAGCGTCGCGTCGGTCTACGGCCCCGGCCTCTACGGCAGCGCACTGGCCTGTGGCGGGCACCTGTCCGAGAGCACCCTCGGGGTCGCGTCCAAGACCGTGCCGTGCGGCGCGAAGGTCACCTTCCGCCACGGCAACCGGACCGTCCGCGTTCCCGTCGTGGACCGCGGCCCCTACGTCGGCGGCCGCGACTGGGACCTGACCATGGCCACGGCCAAGCGGCTCGGGTTCGGCTACGGCGTCGGGAGCGTGCTCTCGACCAAGTAACTCGACGCGTCTTGCGTCGACCTCCTGACACTGCGCATGCCCGCGGAGCCGCAAGCTCCGTGGCATGCGCACAGGAGCCCTCATCGCCACCGCCACGGCCGTGCTGGCCGGGGCGCTGGGCATCGCCCCCGCGGCCAACGCGGCCACGACCTGCAGCTTCGATCCGACGTTCCACGTCCTGTCGGTGGGCATGGACACCGACGGCGACCAGACGGTCCTCGCGGTCGGCCCGAGCGGCGACATCCAGGTGCGCGGCGGCGGCCCCGTGCTCGGCTGCAGCGGCGGCAACCCCACCGTCGGCAACACCGACTCGATCCAGGTCGTCGACAGCTCGGATGACCCGTCGACGCCCGCGGCCAACGACGGCGACACCCACGTCTCGATCATCCGCCCGGGCGACTTCCACGACGCCACCGGGCCGACCGGGTTCATCCTCAACCTCAACGCCGGGTCCTCCGACGAGCTCTTCATCGGCGACTCGGGGTCGACCGGGGACCACTGGACGCTAGGCGACGGCGGCATCAACACGAACGCGTTGACCTCGTCGAGCGAGAACATCCTCACCTCGACCCTCGACAAGATCGAGCTGGCGACCGGGTCGGGCAACAACGTCCTCAGCGCGCAGGGCGGAGCGGGCACCGGCGCCCCGTACGACCGCGCCGGCTCGTTCGTCGACCTCCAGGGCGGCGTCGGCGCCGACACCCTCGAGGGCAGCGAGAACGGCGACGTCCTCAACGCCGGCGATGGCGACGACGTGGTGCGCGGCTTCGGCGGCGACGACCTGCTCGAGCCCGGCCGCGGCAACGACGTCATCGACGGCGGGGCGGGGTCCGACAACCTCAGCTACGGGAACATCTTCACCGGCCCGGTCAAGGTCGACCTCAGCCAAACCGGGCCCCAGGACACGGGCGCGGGCACGCAGACGATCACGGCGATCGAGAACGTCAGCGGCACGCAGGGCAACGACACGCTGACCGGCAACGCCGGCCCGAACCGCCTGATGGGCGGCGGCGGGACCGGCGACACGCTCGACGGGGGCCCCGGCGACGACGTCCTCGAGGGCGACGGCCCCAACGTGACCGCCGACTACTCCCGCTCCCCCTCGGCCGAGATCGTGGACCTGGTTGCCCAAACGGCGACTGGCGGCGACGGCAACGACACGCTGCTGAACATCGCCAACATCGTCGGCACGCCGTTCGGCGACACGCTCGTGGGCAACGACAAGCCCAACAAGGTCACCGGCGGGGGCGGCACCGACACCGTCGCCACGCTGGAGGGCGCCGACACCATCGACGTCCGCGACGCCGGCCCCGACACGGTGGCCTGCGGCACCGAGACCGACAGCGTCACCGCCGACCGCCGCAGCGTCGACCAGGTCAACGCCGACTGCGAGAACGTCGACGCGCTGCCCGAGCCGCCGGCGCCGCCTCCCTCCACGACCACGTCGCCGACCACGACCACCGGTCCGGGGTCGACGGCCTCCGGCGCTCAGCCCGGCGGGCCCAACGACAACACGCTGCGGTTCTCGCTGCGCGCGGCGCACGCCCAGCGCGTGCTGCGCCAGAAGGGCCTGGTGCTCAAGGTGCGCTGCCCGGACGAGTCGTGCACCGCGATCGTGGGCACGACGGGGTCGCTGCGCGGCCTGCGCTCGGGCATCCGCCCCGCGACCTCGCGCGTGGCCCCGGGCGCGACCCAGACGCTGAAGGTGCGCCTGACCCGCCGTCAGCTGCGCGTGCTGCGCACGGCCCTGCGCCGGCACAAGCGAGCCGCCCTGACCATGACCGTCAACGCGGTCGACGCGGCCGGCAACGTCGTGACGCGCACGGTGCGGGTTCGGGTCGAGCGCTAGATCGCCAGATCGAGCTGCCCGGTGTCCGGGGCTGCGGACTCGCCTTCGGGCTCGAAGCCGGCCATGCGGACGCCGAGCAGGCGGACCGGGCGCGGCGGCCCGTAGGCGCGCAGGAGCTCGCGGGCGATGGCGCCCACCGTCGCGCCGTCGTCGACGGGCTGGGCGACGGTGCGGGCGCGGGTGATGGTGGTGAAATCGTCGAGGCGGACCTTGATCGAGATCGTGCGCCCGCGCGCCTCCTTGCGGCGCAGGGTCTCGCACAGCCCGTCGGCGAGGCGCTGCAGCACGCGCTCCATCTCGTCGCGGTCGGCGATGTCGGTGTCGAAGGTGCGCTCGTTGGAGCGGGAGACGGTCTCGCGGTGCTCGCTCAGCGTGGTCGAGCCCACGAAGCCGGCGCGGGCGACGAGGTCGTTGCCGTGGCGGGGGCCGAAGCGGGCGCGCAGGGCCTCGGGGTCGGCCTCGCGCAGCCCCTGCAGCGTGGTGATGCCGAGCGCACGCAGACGCTCGGCGGTCTTGGGGCCGATGCCGGGGACGAGGCTCGGCGGGGCCTGCGCGAAGCGGTCGCACGCCTGCTCGATGCTCATCGCCACGAGGCCACGCGGCTTCTCGAGGTCGCTGCACACCTTGGCCACGAGCTTGTTGGGGCCGATGCCGACCGAGACGCCGAGGCCGGTGGTGGCGTCGACGTCGTGCTGCAGGCGGCGCATGGCCGCCTTCGGCGCCACCAGGCCGGAGAGGTCGAGGTAGGCCTCGTCCAAGCCGACCTGCTCGACGACGGGCACGGCCTCGCGCACGAGCGCCATCACGCGGGCCGACATGTCGCGGTAGGCGGGGAAGTCGGGCGGGATGAGGATCGCGTCGGGGCACAGGCGGCGCGCCCGCGCGGTCGGCATGGCCGAGCCGACGCCGAACCGGCGCGCCTCGTAGGACGCGGTGGTGACCACCGCGCGCGGGCCCGATCCGGAGACGATGACCGGCTTGCCGCGCAGCTCGGGGCGGCGCAGGAGCTCGACGCTGGCGTAGAACGCGTCGACGTCCAGGTGGGCGATGACCGTGCGGGCCACTCGGAAGAGTGTCCCGCGCGTCCCGGCTAGTACAGCGCGGCCGCCAGCCGGCGGCGGTACTCGCGCGCCAGCGGGTTGTCGACCCCGAGCTCGTCGAGGATGCCGACGACGATGCGGCGCAGGTCGTCCTTGGCGCCGTCGGCGGACGGGAACGCGTCCAGGAGCGCGTCGAGGGCGGCCTCGCGGTCGCCGCGGTCCAGGGCGGCGAAGGCCTCGGTGAGGTCGGGGTCGCCGGACTGCTCGCGCCGGATGCGGGCGGCGAGGCCCTCGGCGGCGAAGGAGCCGGAGGCGGACTCGAGGAGCTCGAGCGCGTCCTCGTCCTCGCCGCGGTCGCGCAGAATGCGGGCGAGGGCCAGGCGGGCGTCGGCGCGAGCGGGCTCGAGCTCGAGGGCACGGCGCAGCGAGGCCTCGTCGCCGGACTCGATCAGGCCGTCGGCCTCGCTGGGCACGAGGGCGTCGTAGAAGGCCTCGACGCGAGCGGGCGGCTGGGCGCCGACGAACTCCGAGACCACGCGGCCGTCCTTGAACGCCTTGACGGCGGGGATGCCCTGAATGCCGAAGGCGGCGGAGATGCGCGGGCTGGCGTCGGTGTCGAGCTTGGCCAGGACGACCTGGCCCTCACGCGCGTTCGCGCCCTTCTCGAGCACCGGCCCGAGCTGTCGGCAGGGGGCGCACCACTCCGCCCAGAAGTCGACCACGACGGGGATGGACCGGGAGCGGTTGATGACCTCCTGCTCGAAGGTCTCCTCGGTGACGTCGATGACCATGCCTCTAGGGTAGGACGCCGTGCCAGAGGCCCAACGCACGGTCGACAGCGACGGGGTCGAGCTCGCCGTCTCCGTCGACGGCGAGGGGCCTGCGGTGGTGCTGCTACACGGGTTGACGGCGACGCACCGTTACGTGGTCATGGGGTCGAAGGCACTGCCCCGGGCCGGGTTCCAGACCGTCGCGTACGACGCTCGCGGGCACGGGGCGTCGTCGCCGGCGCCGGGCTACTCCTACGCCGCGCTCGCCGACGACCTGGGCGCGGTGCTGGACGCCCTGGGGCTCGACCGCGCCGTGCTCGCAGGCGCGTCGATGGGGGCGCACACGCTGCTGCGCTTCGCGCTCGAGGCGCCAACGCGCGTCGCCGGCCTCGTGGTGATCACGCCGGC
>Ga0070664_100005181_pt1 | contig 10463 bp, 11 predicted proteins | sample KBSC73metaG_FD_65863 | JGI IMG/M metagenome (GOLD analysis project Ga0070664, IMG submission 65863) | Corn rhizosphere microbial communities from Kellogg Biological Station, Michigan, USA - KBS C7-3 metaG | ecosystem: Host-associated > Plants > Roots > Rhizosphere > Soil ... | reverse complement strand
CGTAGCGGCATTACAAGGCAGAGATACGTTGCTGGGTCGTTCCACCCTTCAGGTTCTACCGTAGCCGCCCGCTCCGGGGCTTTGAAGGTGAGCTTCACTTCGTCGGTAGGGATATAGCGCAGGATCTCCAGCAGGTAGCTCGCGTTGAACCCGATATCGAGCTGATCTCCCGAATAGCGCACCGCCAATTCATCAGTCGCTTCACCAAGATCGGGCGTCTGCACGCTGAATCGGAGAAGGCCACTGTTGAACGACAGCCGGATCCGATGGGTCTGATCAGAAGCGATGACGGACATGCGTTTGAGCGCACTGGTCAGTGCGATCTTATCCGCAACGGCGACGCGGTCGTTGTCACGAGGAATTACCTGGTCGTAATTCGGATACGGTCCCTCGATCAGGCGTGTGAAGACCGCAGTAAAGGGTGAACGAAAGCCCAGATGATTCTCGCCGCGTGCGATCTCGAGTTCCTCGTCTGCTGGAAACAGTCGGCGAATCTGCTCGAGCGCCTTGGGCGGGACGATCAGGTCACTAGCCGGCGCCGCGGTTGCTTTGATGGGAACTTCCATCTTGGCCAGGCGATGACCATTGGTCGCTACCATGCGCATGGAGTCTGGCTTGAGCTCCCAAAGGACTCCATTGAGAATAGGTCGACTTTCCTCCGTGCTGACTGCAAAGGAGGTATGCGAGATCAGCTTCTGGAGATCGCCGGATCTTATGCGCCAACTTTCGTTGAACCGTACGGCAGGGAAGCTCGGAAATTCGTCCCGAGGGAGGCCGAGGATCTTGAAGTGTGAACGGCCGCAATCGAGGGTAACCCGTTGTTCGCCCGCAGCTGCGATCTTGACAGGGGACGGAGGAAGCTCTCGAGCTATCTCGCTGAGCTTCTTCGCCGGGATCGTGATGGCGCCACTGGCTTCCACATCCGCGGCAACTTCGGTACTGACCGCGATATCCAAGTCTGTGCCGGAGAGACGAATCCCCTTGTCTGTAGTCTCCACCAGGATATTGGCGAGAACTGGGAGAGTGGTCTTCGCTGGTATGCTGGCTGCCACCGCGGCGAGACCTTCCTGAAGCTTCTCCCGGGAAATCGTGAACCGCATCACCGCTCCTGTGTGGTGAGTATGTGCAATTCTGCTTGACGACTGTTCTACTCTCTTGAAGAGATTGAATCAGTAGTCGTCGTAGTAGCTGTGGACATGTGGGTGAACGATGGAAGTCTCAGCTGAGCCGTCAGTTAAGGGCTGATAGAGGCTCTGGACAAAATGTGGAAGCTGATCTCCGTTCACACGACCCTGATGGTGGCGCCTCTCCCTTGGTGGATAGAAGGGCTCTGGCAGCTCGAGAATGTGGATAAAGTGCCCGAATAGTTTCAGGTGGCAAGCCCCTCGAGGAGAACGCGGAGACGTGCAAGCCGTTGTGCAAAAGCTGGATCTTCGCGAATGGTTGCGGTGACCCGTTCGAGGCTGTGGATTACCGTGGAATGATCACGGCCGCCGAAGGCAGCTCCAATCTCAACCAGCTGTAAGCCGAGGAGCTCGCGCATCAGGTACATGGCCACCTGTCGGGGGGCCGTAAGCGCCTTGGTCCTGGTTTTGGACCGAAGACCCTCTGTTGTCACTCCCCATTCCTTCGCAACGGCTTGCTGAATGGTATCGCCGTTGAGACCCACTACAGACGCTACAGCAGCTTCGCCCGGCCGAAGCTTATCTCTCAGCGCTTCACGGGCTACGTCTACGGTTATTTCTCGATGCTTGAGCGAGGCATAGGCGAGCAGCTTGATGATCGAACCCTCGAGCTCGCGAACATTGGAGCGAACGTGTTCAGCGATGAACCGAATCACGTCCTCCGGGATCGTCATCTCGAGATGATCGATCAACGCCTTGTTGCGTAGGATCGCGATACGGTGCTCGAGGTCGGGAAGCTCGATATCCGCGACCATGCCCCACTGGAAACGGCTGACCAAACGAGCTTCCAAACCAGGAATTTCCGAGGGAGGACGATCGCTAGTCAGGATGATCTGACGGCCGGCCTCATACAGTGCATTGAACGTGTGGAAGAACTCCTCCTGGGTTGATTCCTTCCCCTTCAAGAACTGTACGTCATCAACGAGAAGGAGATCCGTCTCCCGATAACGCCGGCGAAACTCTTGTGTCGTCCGCTCTCGAATGGACCCGATCATCTCGTTCGTGAACTGCTCGGTACCGATGAAGGTGATGCGAATGTCCGGCTGTCGCTCCATGACGGTATGCGCGACGGCCTGCATCAGATGGGTTTTGCCGAGTCCCGTATCGCCATACAGAAAGAGCGGGTTGTAGACGCGCCCGGGCGCTTGCGAAACTGCATGAGCTGCCGCCGCGGCGAGCTCGTTCGACTTGCCAATGACAAAATTGTCGAACGTGTAGCGCTCGCTAAGCTGTGCGTTGATGCTGCCATGTTTCTGTCGCTGCTCTGGCGCTGCTGGTGGCGCGACGAAGAGATCCATCTGATTTCGCGTCTTTCTCTCCTCATGGACGCGAAATACCACGGATAGGGGGTGCCCTAGAGCAATCGGAGCGAGACTGCTCAACAAGGGTGCGTGCTTCGACTCGTTCCAATCCGCAGCAAACTGATCTGGCGAACCGACGATGATCGTATCTCCCTCGAGTGCGAGAGGCTCCGTCGGCTCCAACCAAGTCCGAAACGTTTGTTCCGGCAGCTCACGGCGGGCGCGGTCCAGAATGCGCGTCCATACTTCAATCGCCGAGAGCGTCATGATGATGTGGATAACTCGGGGAAGGCGGGGGTGCGAAGCTATCCGAGCCGTGTGGAAAAAGCAAACGACCGGGCAGCGTCTGAGCGGAGGCGTGCGATCCCGGCGCGGTTACTCAGGCGCTTGATGTAGGTTGACCTATCTATCGATACAAGATAACTTTACCTGTCTGTGCCTTAGTTCTGCATCGACCGTACGCAGGAGCAATCATGGGAAAGCCTACCTACCGTCCGCGAAACACGCGACGGCTCAAGACGCACGGATTTCGTGCGCGTATGGAGACCAAGTGGGGTCGCAAGACCCTCGCACGCCGCCGCAAGAAGGGACGGAAGCAGCTGACCGTCCGTATCCCGGACAAGTACGCAGGGGCCTGACGCTCCGAGGGCGTCGCATGGCTTTCCGCGACGCGCACGTATCACTCGAGGCGCGGAACTGCAGCATGTCGCGCGAGAGGGGAAGCGCATCCGAACTGGGTTTCTCGAGGTTCGGGTGATGGCTTCCCCTCTCGCGCGTTCCATGGCTCGGGAGACACGAGTCGGCCTGATCGTTCCCCGCCATCGGCAGACCGCCGTGGCGAGAAACCGGGTAAAGCGCCGCCTTCGTGAGCTCTCACGCACTCGCCTTCTGCCTCTCGATCTTGCAGCGGACGTGGTGATCCGGATTCGCCCGGAGGCATATGGCGCCTCGTTCCTGGAGCTGGCCTCAGACTTCGATCGTGCCATCATCCAACTGAACCGTTGGCATGATGCCGCGATAGCAGCGCCTCCTCAGCCATTCCGCACACCAACTCCGCCCAATACATCCGAGCTGTGATGCGGACACTGCTGGTGCTGTGTGTGCGGGGCTATCAGGTCACGCTTGGCCACCTACTTCCCTCGGCGTGCCGTTATTATCCGAGCTGTTCGGCATATGCCATCGAAGCGCTCGAACGTCATGGGGCGCTACGAGGTAGCTGGCTCGCAATCCGCCGCATCGGGCGGTGCCACCCATTCCGTCCCGGCGGATACGATCCGGTACCCTAAGGAGCTCAGCTCCTAGGCAGCCCCATTTATGGATAAGCGTTTCTTTCTCGCCTTGCTCCTCACGGCCATCGTCATCATCGCACCTCCTCTTTTCTTTCAACGAGGTGCGGTTCAACGAGCAACGTCCGGCATCGACACCAGTCGCACGCCGAATCGCGCGGACACGGTCAGTAGACAGGCCAACTCCGCAGCTGCAGCAACACCAAATGCCGGGGCCTCTGCCGTCCAGGCACCGAGCACTCCTCTGGTACAGAGTCCCGTCGAGACAACGACGGTAGAGACGAGACTGGCGCGCTATCGCTTCACTTCGCGAGGCGCCGCACCGATCTGGGTGGCGCTCGATAGCTATCCGTCCCGCCGACCTGGCGCCGCGAATACCACCGCGCAGCTTCTGCCGGCGAAAACGGCGCTGGCACATCTCCGACTCGCCCTCGGTGCCGACACGATCGCGCTCGATACGGTTTCGCTTCGCGGGCAAAGCACATCGGGAACGACGGGACCTACCGTCACATATACAGGTACCGTAGCGGGCCGACCGCTCACGCTGACCTACGCGGTCGTTGCCGACAGCTTCCTGCTCCGAGTTGCAGCCAACGTGACCGGGGCGCCGTCAGGGAGCGCACTCCTCCTCGCCCTGCCAAAGACGCTGCAATCCAACGAGGCGGATACGCTGGACGACATACGCCACCTCGCGGTGAGCTACCATCTCAAGTCCGGCGACATCGAGAGCATTGCTTTCTCGAAGCTCGATTCCGCCGAGATCCGGACCGAAGCGCGTCCCACCGACTGGGTAGCAACGCGCAACAAGTACTTCCTCATCGCGTATCGGGCGGCTGCCAAGACCCCCTTCAGCGGGGTGCTACTGCAGGGCGCGCCGCGCTCAGGGAAGGTGGCAAACGCCATCTCGGCGAACGTGGTGCTTCCACTGACTCCCGATGGTCATGCCGCGTTCGACATCTATGCAGGCCCTCAGGACTTCGAGCGCCTGCAGAAGCTCGGGGGGGATCTGGACCAGGTGAACCCGTACGGCGGATTTCTGCGCGGCCTCGTGCAGCCGTTCGCCGCCATCGTCATGCGCGTGCTCCTGTGGATCAAGCGCACGACGCATCTCAACTATGGGTGGGTGCTGGTCCTTTTCGGGGTCGGAATCCGCCTCGCGCTGTGGCCGCTCAATCAAGGCGCGATGCGGACGAGCCTGAAGATGCAACGGCTGCAGCCGGAGCTGCAGGCGCTGCAGAAGAAGCACAGCGATGATCCACGGAAGCAGCAGGAAGCGATCATGAAGGTGTACAAGGACCATGGCATGAGCCCTCTGAGTCCGCTCATGGGCTGCTTGCCGATGCTCCTGCCGATGCCCGTGCTCTTCGCGCTCTATTTCGTGTTCCAGAACACGATCGAATTCCGGGGCGTTCCCTTCCTGTGGCTGCCGGACATCTCGCTGCGGGACCCGTTCTTCATCACACCGATCCTGATGGGACTGTCGATGTTCCTCATGTCGTGGATCGGAATGCGGAATTCCCCACCGAATCCGCAGGCGAAGATGATGATGTTCATGATGCCGGTGATGCTCACCGCGTTCTTCCTCAACCTGGCATCGGGACTGAATCTCTACTACGCCGTCCAGAACATCGCGGCGATTCCCCAGCAGTGGCTCCTCGCGCGTGAGCGCGCGAAGGAGCCCGCGCCGGCGACGACGGTGATTCGGGGCGTGCCCGCTCCCGCGCAAAAGCGACGCAGCTAGCAAACGGATCGGAGGGTGGCGTGTGAAGATCACGTATATCGGCCATGCCACCCTGCTGTTGGAGATCGGTGACGTACGGGTTCTCACGGATCCCAACTTCGATCCACGTCTGGGGCGAATCCTCCCCCGGGTTGCTGCGCCAGGAATCGCGATCGATGCACTCCCGAAGCTCGACGCCATCCTCCTGACGCACGCGCATGCGGATCACCTGTCGTTCGAATCTCTCGATCGACTCCCGCGCGACATCCCGCTCTACGCGCCCCCTGCGGTCGCCCGATGGCTCCGCGGCAAGCGGTATCACCACGTCGAACCGCTGGCACCTGCCGGCTGCACGACCATCGCGAACGGATCAGTACGCGTCCATGCCGAGCGGGCGACGCACCAGGGCAATCGCTACGGAGTCGACCGGTGGCGGAGCGCCGCCAACATGTACCTCTGCGAGACGAACGAAGAGAGTCTCTTCTTCGCAGGGGATACCGCGCTGACGCCGGACACGCACGCCCTGGTGGAGCGCATCCTCTGGAGCACCGGCCGAGAGCTCGACGTAGCGCTGCTGCCCATCGGCTATGCTCCCCCGTGGAAACCTGGTTTCCGGCGCGGACACCTGACGCATGACGATGCGCTGACGCTCTTCGAAGCGCTCCGTGCGCGCGTGCTCATCCCCTATCACTGGGGAACGTTTCGCCACGTGACGGCGTCGGCGCACGACGCGATCGATCGTCTGCGCCGCAGCCTCACGGCGCACCGAGCGAGGGACAGGGTACACATCGTCGAACCAGGCCAATCGATCGTCGTGCCTCCAACCACCTCGACATGACCGTCGCAGACCCAGCACCTCGCCTGGATGCAAGCGTGCTGAGCGACGGACGGACGATCGCGGCGATCGCGACGGCCACGGGACGGGGAGCGCTTGCTACCGTTCGACTGTCGGGACCGGATGTCGAAGCCATTGCGCGGAAGATGCTTCGTGCGGGCGCTCTTCAACCACGTCGGGCCAGCTACACGCACGCCGTCGATCCCGACGATGGACAGATCCTCGACGAGGTCGTCGCTACCTTCTACCGTGCGCCGTACTCCTTCACTGGGGAAGACCTTCTCGAGATCTCGACCCACGGTGGCCTGCAGGTGCCGACCACCATCCTCACCGCAGCGATACGCGCCGGAGCACGCCAGGCAGCTCCGGGCGAATTCACCCGACGCGCGGTCCTGAACGGCAAACTCGATCTCCTCCAGGCGGAGGCGATCGGCGATCTGATCGACGCACGGTCGCACGCCGCCCACAGGCAAGCGCTGCGTCAACTCGATGGCGGTCTCTCGTTGCGCGTGCACGATCTGCGTACGCGGATCCTGCAACTCGAGGCGCTCCTCGCCTACGACATCGACTTTCCCGAGGAAGACGATGGCCCCATTCCGCAAGAACGCATCTTCCAGGCGACAGATTCCACCCTGCAGGAGGTGTCCGCGCTCCTCGCCACGGCCGACCGAGGGACGCTCGTACATGACGGCGCCCTGATCGTCTTCGCAGGGGCACCGAACGCCGGAAAGTCATCGCTGTTCAACGCTCTCCTCGGCGAAGCGCGCGCGATCGTCACGGAAATTCCCGGAACGACGAGAGATGCGATCGAGGCAGTACTCGACCGTCCGCGGTGGCCGCTGCGCCTGGTCGATACGGCTGGCCTGCGCGATACCACCGATCCTCTGGAGCGGCTCGGAATCGAGACGTCGGCCCGCTATACCGCGCGTGCGGCGATCGTATTGGCGTGCGCCGAAGACCCCAGCCAGCTCGATGCCGTGGCTCGGGCCATCGCGATGTCCACCGATGCACCCGTACTCCAGGTCCTGACGAAGTCAGATCTGGCGGCGAACGAGCAGTACGTCGGGCCGGCAATCCGTGTGAGTGCCCGAACGGGGGGTGGACTACCCGAACTCCTCGGCGCGATCGATGAACGCCTCATGGCAGAGCACGGAGTGGAGCACGACGATGCGCCGGGACTCACCCGAGCCCGGCATCAGGCAGCGGTCGCGGGCGCGGTCAAGGAGCTGGAACGCTTCCGCCAGGTGCTCCGGGAAGGCACGATTCCGATGAGCATTGCCGCGATCCACGTCCGCCGTGCCGCTGACCTCCTCGGCGAGTTGATCGGCGCGCTACACACGGACGACGTACTCGACGTGGTCTTCCGGCAGTTCTGCGTCGGCAAGTGAACTAGAGCGCCGGCCGATCAGGCCGTTGCCGCCGCTCCGCGCGCCAGCGCGGCCAGCTCACGCGCGCTCGCGCGCACCGACCAGGCCAGACCGCGTTCGGCCACCGCAGCATCGACCATCCGCGCGCCCAGGTAGTACCCACTGCGCTCCGGGAGCACATACCGATCGACCATGCGGGCCTCGTCGCTCATTCCTCCCGAGAGATAGCGCAACCGAAGGCCCAATCCTGCGCGATCGAGATCCTCGCTCACGGCGCGGGCGATCACAGATTCGAGCTCGCGGACGCGGGCGTACTGGCGCCGACCGAAACCGAAGTACTCCCACGCGGCATGGCCGGGGCTAATCACTTGGGACACTTGGACGGCGAGTCCCTCATTCACTAGGTGTTCGCGTAGGGAGGCGAGTCGCCCGGTCTCCCAGTAGGAGTAATATCCGCCCGCCTCTTCAATCAGCGTGCGCAACTCGCTCCGACTCGCCGGTGACGTATAGCGAATGGCATGAGCGAACTCATGGGCGAGCCAGAGCGGCAGCAGCTCGGGATCGAGACCGAGCCCCTGCGTATCAGGGTTTGCGACGGAGGTGAAATGCTCGAGGCACGCGAACGCGATTCCCTGTCCTTCGACGACCAACTCGCCGGCGTTCGCAGCGCCGACACCGACCATGAGCACGACCTGCACGTCGACATCCTGCTCAAGCAGTCGACTGCACTGTTGCTCGGTGGCTCGGGCGAGCGCAACCACATCGGTCCGCTCGAGCATCTCCTTCAGATCGGTGCGATCGGCGAGAGCGGTCGCGCGAACAACGTCGCTGAAATGTGGCCCTTCAGGATCGACGACGTAGTTCTGCCAGTACGGCTCGAGGAGACGACGGTTCGCTTCGAAGTAGCGGTGATAGGCGGAGACGCGGTCGGTGCTATTGAGTACAGCGAAGAAATCGGGCAGCAGGTTGATCAGCATTCGACCGGGGAACCACCTGCGAGGGAAGCCGCGCGAAGCCCATCAGCGACGGGAGCGCCGCATTGTGGGCGCGTCGGACGCGGTATGATAGCGGCGGCTGGTGGGTGGAACAAGAGACACATGTGGTGCACCGCCGTTGGTGGCCAAACGTCATCGTGCATCGCTCACAGGTTGCCATCGCGTGGCACCCGTGCGACTGGCACGAATTTTTCCTTTGCCACTGGTGAAGAAGAACGTCGCACGAAGTCGCTGGGGGATACGGAGTCATGACGACGCTTCAACAGATCGAACTGCGCTGCCCGATCTGCGATACGCGCTTCAAATCGCAGCAGGTGATCTCGACGAACTCGTTCGGTGGAAAGCGGACGGACTTTCACGAACGCGCTGCCGGGACTCAGCCCCTTCCTTTCCTGATCCACATGTGCAGTCGCTGTGGCTATTCGGGAGCGGAACGGGACTTCACCGAGGAGACCGACGTGAGTGCCGGACTGCGCGAGCATGTCTGGAACGAGCTCGCGCCACAGATCTCGACCGGTGCCGTCCTGGGCTCCGAGAAGTACGAAGCCGCAGCGAAGGTGGCCGAGTGGCAGGCGCTCGACGCGAGGCACATCGCCGACCTCCTGCTGCGAGCCGCCTGGTGCTGCGTCGACGAGTCGGATACCGAAGCGGAGCGCTTCTTCCGGCGCAAGGCCGCGTGGAAGTTCGAGGAGGCGCTGTCGAGCTTCGATGGCGTGGCGCGCGAGGAGCGTGCGGTGCTGACGTATCTCGTGGGCGAACTCTGGCGCCGCGTCGGCGACACGGCGCAGGCGACGGCATGGTTCAACCGGGTTCCTGCCGAGATCACGGACCTCGGGAGCCAGCAATGGGTGCTCGATGCCGCCCGCCAACAGCGCGACTGCCCGCGGGAGTGGTTTGGCTGATCGCACGCTGCGGCTCGAACGTCGTCCCATGAACAGGGTGCACCGCCACGGGCGATGCACCCTTCGCGTTTCAACGCAGGGCGTGCCCCGGGTGCGCGGCGATGAGACGACTCGCAGGCCGCGGTTCGCGACCAACGACCAGCGAGACCAGCTACCGCGTGCCGAAGAGCCGATCGCCGGCGTCGCCAAGTCCGGGGAGGATGTATCCCTGCGCATTGAGCTCCCGGTCGAGTGATGCGCAGTACACCACCACGTCCGGGTGGGCATCCGCGAGGCGCCGTACGCCCTCGGGCGCCGCGACGAGGCAGAGGAAGCGGATGCGCGTGGCGCCGGCACGCTTGAGCGAGGTGACGGCGGCGGCGGCGCTTCCGCCCGTCGCGAGCATCGGATCCAGCAGGAAGAAGTCCCGCTCCGCTGCATCGCCGGGGACTTTGAAGTAGTAGTCCACCGGCTCCAGGGTGTCGTGATCGCGGTAGAGACCGATGTGTCCGACGCGCGCCGAAGGAACGAGTCGGGCCACTCCCTCCACCATGCCGAGTCCTGCACGGAGAATGGGCACCAGCGTGAGCTTCTTGCCGCTCACGCGCATTCCCGTCGTCCGCTCGAGGGGCGTTTCCACCGGTGCCGCCTCGAGAGGCAGCTCGCTCGTCGCCTCGTACGCGATCAACGTCGCGATCTCGTCGACCAACTCCTTGAAGATCTTGGTCGGTGTCGTGCGCGCGCGAAGGAGCGAAACCTTGTGCTGCACGAGCGGATGCGAAACGATCCGCAGCGTTGGATACGCGGGGGTGGTGTCCATGGGGCAGAAGCTACTAACTTCGCGCCCATGAAAGAATACCAGGCTGTGATGCTGCGGCTGTCGCGACATGCGCG
>Ga0070664_100005176_pt1 | contig 10469 bp, 3 predicted proteins | sample KBSC73metaG_FD_65863 | JGI IMG/M metagenome (GOLD analysis project Ga0070664, IMG submission 65863) | Corn rhizosphere microbial communities from Kellogg Biological Station, Michigan, USA - KBS C7-3 metaG | ecosystem: Host-associated > Plants > Roots > Rhizosphere > Soil ... | reverse complement strand
AGGTTGAGGGGGGTGGGGAACCCTCCAGAACCACAAGGGGGGAAGTCAATGCGCTCTTCGCGATTCCGCACAATCCTGCTGGCTGGCTGCGCCGGTGTAGCGCTCTCGCCGGCCTTCGCGCTGGCCCAGACCGCGCCACAGACGCGCGCCACCTTCAATATTCCAGCGCAAGACCTCGGCACCGCGCTGACCCAGTTTGGCCAGCAGAGCGAACGCGAAATCGTCTTTTCCGCGGACCTGACGCGAAACCGCCACGCCCGCGCCGTCAGTGGCGAAATGACCGCGACCGAGGCGCTGGCCATGCTGCTCGGCGATTCCGGCCTGACATATCGCGCCTCGTCCAACGGCTCCATCATCGTGGAGGCCTCCGACCCCCAGTCCGGCAGCGCCGCGGGGGACGGCGCTGACTCCGGGACGGTCGCGGCGCTGGTGGTGACGGCGCAAAAGCGTGAAGAGAACATCCAGGACGTGCCGATCGCCATGTCGGCCTTTACCCAGGAAGACCTGACGCGCTCGCAGGTGGCGGGCGGCCCAGACCTGATGACTCAGGTGCCGAACTTCACCTTCACCAAGACAAACTTCAGCGGCTACTCGATCCAGATTCGTGGCATCGGCACCCAGGCCATTTCCGCGACAACCGACCCGGCCGTCGCCGTCGCCTTCAACAACACCCCCTTCATCCGTAACCGCTTCTTCGAGCAGGAATTCTACGACCTGGAGCGGGTCGAGGTGCTGCGCGGGCCGCAGGGCACTCTGTATGGCCGCAACGCCACCGCCGGCGTCGTCAACATCATCTCCGCCAAGCCCAAAAACCACTTCGAGGCCAAAGTTTCGGCAGATGTGGCGAACTACAATTCCACCCGCGTGGAAGGAATGATCAACCTGCCGCTGGTCGACGGCAAGGCGGCGCTGCGGATCGCCGGCGCTTGGACCAAGCGCGACGGTTACGTCAACAACCTGCTCACGGGCCAACAGATCGATGGCCGCGACCTGTGGTCGACGCGGGTGACGCTTGGCCTGACGCCCACCGACCGGCTGTCGGCCAATCTGATCTGGGAGCATTTCGAAGAAAACGACGACCGCCTGCGCTCGGGCAAACAGCTGTGCCGTCGCGACGTCGGGCCTAGCGAGATCAACGGCACGACCATCATCCCGTCTATGGGCTATCCCCTATATCCCAACCTCATCGGGTACTTCACCCAAGGTTGTTTGCCGGCCTCGCTGTATTCACCCGACTCGTTTGAGGTTCCGAACGGCTTTGCCCTGCCCTACGGGCCGGCGGCGATCCTGATCGGATCTCCGGTTGCGGATGTGGACACCTATGCGAACGCCACCCAGTCGAGGAACCTGCGGGAAATCGAGACCTACCTTAAGCCCGAATATACCGCCTCCAACGACACGGTGGAGCTGCAACTCAAATACGACCTTACCGACAATCTGACGCTCGCCTCGGAGACGGGTTTCAACCACGACCAGCTGTTTTCCTTTGAGGATTTCAACCGTTTCGCGACGAGGCCCCATACCATCCTCGATGGCAGCTACACGCCCGGCGGTATCGTCTGCAGTTACCAGCTGGGCTGCAGCGATCGGATGCAGGCGGGCGACCTTTCGACGGCCCGCTCCAAGCACTTCAGCCAGGAGTTCCGGCTGTCATCCAATTACGATGGCCGGTTTAATTTCAACCTCGGCGCTAATTTCCTTCGATACGACACAGAAGACAAATATTACGTCTTCATCAATACGCTCGCGTGGGGAGATGATCGACGCGACTGGTGCGATTATCCGGTCACGCCGGATGTCGATTGCAGGGACATGGTTATACAGGGCTATGAATGGGCGGACCCGAACCGCGCGTACAGCCTTTTCGGGTCCGTGGTCATGGACCGCGGCGACATCCATCACCTCAATGACCTGGGACGAAACTATTTCCTGAGCAAGAACCCGTACAACCTCCGCTCATATGCCGCGTTCGGCGAAGCCTATTATCAAATTCTCGACAACCTTAAACTCACGGCCGGGGTTCGTTGGACCGTCGACCGCAAGACGGCGCCGCAGATTCCGAGCTGGTACCTTACGGCCGGCTCGGTCTACGGGATCCCGACCCGCAAGACGATACGGCAAGAGTGGCGCGAACCCACAGGCCGTGTCGCCCTCGATTGGAAACCCGACCTCTCCTTCACAGACGAAACGCTGGTCTACGGCTCCTATGTTCGAGGCTACAAGGCGGGCGGCGCCAACCCGCCGCCGGCGATCGTGGTCGGGGCTCCCGTCAACGCGCCGTTCGACGAAGCCGCGGCCGCGTCACTCACGCACCCGCAGACATTCGAGCCGGAGTTCGTCGACGCCTATGAGGTAGGCACGAAGAACACCCTCATGGACGGGCGCCTGACGTTCAACCTGAACGCCTTCTACTACGACTACACCGGCTATCAGATTTCCCAGATCGTCGACCGCTCGGCGGTCAACCTCAACTTCGACGCCAAGATCTGGGGATCGGAACTTGAAGTCGATTATCGACCGCTGGAAAATCTGCGGCTCGGGTTCAAGGGCGGGTATGAAAACACCCGCCTCGCCGACGGTTCGAAGGCGATCGATCTGATAGACCGCGCCGCCGGTACGCCCGGCTGGATCGTGAAACGGCCCTTCCCGACGTTTACGTCCAATTGCGTTATGCCTTTGGATAATTTCCTGACAGCGTGCGAGAGTTATTTCCTTGGAAACCCATTCAATGCGCCCAACAACGGAGAAGGGTTTACCAAGGACCTGAGCGGCAACGAGTTGCCCAACGCGCCGCATTTCACCGCAACGCTGACAGCCGACTACACGCTGCCGTTGCCAAGCGACTGGCTGATGACGCTCCACAGCGACTTCTACTATCAGTCGGAAGCGTGGACGCGGATATTCAACACACCCGGCTACGACAAGCTGAAGGCCTACAACAACATCAACCTCGCAGCGATCTTCTCCAATGAGGACCGCGGCTGGACGGTGATGGCCTACGTCAAGAACGTACTGGACAAGGACAACATCACCGGCGCCTTCCTCAACTCCGATGACACGGGGTTGACCACCAACGTTTTCCTCAACGAGCCGAGGCTGTTTGGTCTGCGGGTGACGAAGGCCTGGACGGGCTCGGATTGGTGGAGCGCCCATGCCAACCACAGCGGCTTCTATCCCTTCCGGCTGGAGCTGGACGGCGACTATGGCCGCAGCAGCGGCGGTCGGGAAATCCTGCGGACGGCCACAACGGCGCTGTTCCCGAGCGACCGTCCGTATCCGCTTGGCGTCCAGAACGACCTGGATTGGGGCAGCGGTGGGGGGGTTAAGTTGACCTACCAGCCCCAGCCTGCCGGCTGGTCCGTATCGGGCAGCATGCGCTACGGCCGCGCGCGCGGGTCGGCGGAAGAACACCCCAAGTGGAGCGTTCCGGGGGGTTATAAGATAGGCCAGGCTCTTCTTAATCAGCTCATCCAAAAGTACCCGGAAGGCGAAGAAAACACCCGGCGAACCAGCTATTTCGACACCGCGGCTTACCAACTGAACAACTATGCGACGGCGACGGGACGCAATGAGGAATCGCATGTCCTGGCTGACTTCCAAATCGGTAAGGATGTGGGACTCGGCGCTTGGCAGGGCGCCCCTGCACGGGTGAACTTCGGCCTGGCATATGCGAAGTTCCGCTCCACCTCGAATGCTGATCTGCATGGCCGGCCGGATGCTTATTTTCCGCCCTACGGGATCCTGAAATATGGCGGTCACTGGCACCGGTTCTGGGGCACGCTCGATGCCCAGCGGGAGTTCGAAGGCGCCGGTCCGACGGCTTCATGGGAACAGGCGGTGCGGCTCGTCGGCGATGCCGACAAGGCGGGACGCGTGGACGTCGATGTCGGACTGGGCGGCTCAGTACTCTGGGGCAAGCAGAGCGCACGGGTGACCGGTCACCAGCAGGGCGACTACCATGAGGGCTTTCTCCGGTTCCCGAAGTATGGCGGCGAGCTGCTGGAGAACGCCTACAACACGCCCTTCTCATACCGCCGCTCGAAGTCGGCGACCGTGCCAAGCATCAACGCCAACCTGGGCCTTAGCTACACGCTCGGCGGCCTGAAGGTCTCCGGCGGCTACAAGATCGAGCGCTACTTCGACGCCATCGACGGCGGCATCGCCACTCGCAAGACCTACGACCGCCAGTTCGACGGGCCCTACGCAAAGATATCCATCGGCTTCGGCGGCTAGACTCCCCGGCTTCGGTCCCCTCTGAACCGGATCTACTGAGGCGGCAGGTTTCCACCTGTCGCCTCTTTCTTTGCGCGCCCAGGTGGGGAGCCGCGCGGCGTTTGCGTCGGTATCCAGTAGGGGCATTCCGTCCTACGCTCGCAGTCCATGTCGCCGACGTCCGCACCGCCGCCGAACCTGGCGCTCGCCGAAGAGGGCGAGGTGCGCGGCTGGCTGGCGCAATACGGGCCGGCGCTGCGCCGCTACTTCCGCCGTCGGGCCGGCGCGGTCGAGGCCGAGGACCTGGTGCAGGAGGTGTTCGTCCGCCTCGTCGCCCGCTCGCGCGGGGAGGCGGTCGAGGACGTCGAACGCTACCTGTTCCGCATCGCCAACAACGTGCTCATCAGCCGCCACCGGCACGCCAGCGCGCTGGTCCGCCGGGCCGACGAGGCGCCGCTCGAGCCCGCCGACGCGGCCGATGAGATCTCCCCTGAGCGGGCGCTGATCGGCAAACAGGCGCTGTCGGCGCTGGCGCTGGCCGTGCGCGATCTGCCGCCCCGCACCCGCGAGGCCTTCGTCTATCACCGCTTCGAGGAGCTCACCTACGCCGCCATCGCCGAACGCATGAGTATCTCCGCCAGCGGCGTGGAAAAGCACATCCAGCGGGCGATGGAGCATATCCTGATGAAGATGGGGCCGCGGACATGACCGGTCCCGCCGCCCTCCCCGAAACCGCCGAGGCCGCCGCCTCCCGCTGGTTCGCCCGCAAGCGCTCCGGCGAGATGACTCACGATGAGACCGCTGCGCTGGACGCCTGGCTCGCCGCCGATCCCGAGCACCGGGCCCTGTTCGACCAGGCCGAGTACTGGTGGGGCGCCGCCAGCGCCCTGCGCGGCGATCCGGATATCCTGAAGCTGCGGGAGGAGGTCACCGGCCGCCCCCGCCCCCGCCTGCGCATGCCGCCACGCCGGTTCGTCGGCGGCGCGATGGCGGCCAGCCTGCTGGCCGTGGTCTTCGGCGGCTGGCAGGCGATGGACGCCGGCCTGATCCCCACACCCGCGGCGCTGATCAAGGGCGAGCAGACCTTCCGCACCGGCGTCGGCCAGACGGCCACCGTGCGCCTGCGCGACGGCTCGGTCGTGACACTGGACACCGACACGGTGCTGCGCGCCCGCGAAACGAAGGACCGCCGGATGATCTGGCTGTCCCGCGGCCAGGCCTTCTTCAAGGTCGCCCACGACCGCTCGCGCCCGTTCACCGTCACCGCCGGGGACAAAATGGTCACCGCCGTCGGCACCGCCTTCTCCGTGCGGGTTCAGAAGCAAGCGGTCGAGGTCACGCTGGTCGAGGGCAGGGTGCGCGTGCAGGAGGCCTCCGCCCCGCCGCTCATCCCGACCGTGAAGCCGCCGGTGCGCGTGGCGCCGACCGAAATGACCGCCGGTTCAAAACTGGTCGCCGTGCAGGACAAGGGCTGGGTGCTGCGCCCCGTCGACACCGCCAAGGCCGAAAGCTGGCTGCAGGGCCAGCTGATCTTCGAGGACCGGCCGCTGGGCGAAGTGGCGGCCGAGCTAAACCGCTATTCGGACCGCAAGATCATCATCGCCGATCAGTCGGTCGCCTCCACGCCGATCACGGGCGCCTTTGCGACCGGCGACGTCGCCGCATTCGTATCGGCCGTGCGATCCTATCACCTGGCGGCGGTGACGTCGGAAAACGGAAAGGAGGTCTCGCTCGGCTCGCCTGAGTAAATAAATCGACAGGCCTGTAAATATGCAGGTGGGGAGCCCTGATCCGTTCGCGTCTGTCAAGTTAAGGGGCAGTGACGCTCCGGCGAAATCAGGGGGAGGAAACGATGTTCCACAAGGAGCACAAGTATACCGCGCGCCTGCTGTGCGGCGCGGCGGCGGGGGCGCTGGTGATATTCAGCGGCATCGCCCATGCCCAGGACCTGCCCAGCATCGAAATCGCTTCCCAGCCGCTGGCCAAGGCGCTCGGCGAATTCGCCTCCCAGACCAAGCGGGCCGTTCTGGTCACTCCTGAACTGACCAAGTCGCGCATCAGCCACTCGGTCTCGGGGGCGACCGATCCGGAGGAAGCCCTGCTCGCCATGCTCGACGGAACCGGCCTGACCTACCGGCGCGATGGCGACACCTTCCTGATCGTGAGGGCCTCCGACCCCCAGTCCGGGAGCGCCGCGGGGGACGGCGCTGAAGGCACGGTCCAGGCGCTGGTTGTCACGGCTCAGAAGCGAGAAGAGGACATTCAGGATGTCCCCATCGCCATCTCGGCTTTCACGCAAGAGGATCTGACGCGAAGCCAGGTCGCCGGCGGTCCCGACCTGATGACCCAGGTCCCGAATTTCACCTTCACCAAGACGAACTTCAGCGGTTACTCGATCCAGATTCGCGGCATCGGCACGCAGGCCATTTCGGCGACCACCGATCCGGCCGTGGCGGTCGCTTTCAACAACACGCCGTTCATCCGTAACCGCTTCTTTGAGCAGGAATTCTATGACCTGGCGCGCGTCGAGGTGCTGCGGGGGCCGCAAGGCACGCTTTACGGCCGCAACGCGACGGCCGGCGTCGTCAACATCATTTCGCAAAAACCCAAATTCACCTACGAGGCCAAGCTTTCCGCGGACGTCTCGAACTACAAGTCCAGCCGTCTCGAGGGGATGATCAACATCCCGCTGGTTGAGGACAAGGCCGCGCTCCGCATCGCCGGCGCCTGGACCAAGCGCGACGGGTACGTGAAAAACACCCTGACCGGCGCGCAGACGGACGGGCGGAACCTGTGGTCCAGCCGCGTGAGCCTGGGCCTGGAGCCCGCCGACTGGCTCAGAGCCGACCTGGTGTGGGAACATTTCAACGAGGACGACGATCGCCTGCGCACTGGCAAGCAGCTGTGCAACGCTGATCCGGGTCCGACGGAGGTGGATGGCGTTCCGGTCGAGCAGTCCGGCGCCCCGATCCAGCAGGCCCTGACCGCCATTTACGTGAGCCAGGGCTGCCGATCGGGATCGCTGTACTCGCCGGATTCGTTCGACACGCCGAACGGCTTTGCGCTGCCCTATTACGCCCCGTTCGGCCTGATCGGCTTGCCGGTCTATATGAATCTCAATCCGTATGTGAATACCTTCCAGTCCCAGAACCTCCGGGAGATCGAGACCCACCTGACGCCCGAGTACAAGGCGAAGTCGGATATCGTCGAACTGCAGTTGAACGTCGATCTTCCAAGACACCTGTCGTTGTCGTCCGAGACCGGCTTTGGCCGCGATTTCATCTTCTCGTTCTCGGACTACAACCGCTTCAACACAACGCCTGGCGTCTTCGTCCCGGGCGCCGATCAGCCGGTCTTCAATCCAAGCGATTACACCGGTCCTGGTCCCTGGACCGACATTGTCCACGAGGACGGGACCTTCTGCGACCCGCAGCTGGGCTGCACCAACCGCCTGGCGGCCGGCGACCTGTCGACGGCGAAGTCCACCCAGTTCAGCCAGGAATTCCGGCTGTCTTCGAATTTCGACGGCCCATTCAACTTCAACCTGGGCGCCAACTTCCTGCGCTATGACACCGAAGAAAAGTACTACGTCTTCATCAACACGCTTACGATGTGGGGCGCGCAGGCAACCAGACGAGCGCTTGGCCAAATGTGGCAGCCGGGCGTCACCGACAACGCCGCGTGCCTGATCCCGGACAATTTCTACGGCCCCCACATTGCCGATCCGTCGAAATACTGGAGCGTGTTCGGCTGCATCTATGTGGATCCCAACGACATCCACCACCTGAACGACCAGGGCCGCAACTACTTCCTGAGCAAGAATCCCTACCACCTGCTCTCCTACGCCGCCTTCGGCGAGGCCTATTACAACATCACCGACAACCTGAAGCTCACGGCGGGCCTGCGCTGGACGGTCGACAAGAAGACAGCGCCGGTTATCCCAAGCTGGCTGCTGGCCGGCCCCTACGGACCCAATCGGGAACTCGGCAGCAGCTACGGCACGCCGACCTACAAGGTGCTGGACCTGCAATGGGAAGAGCCCACCGGCCGCGTCGCGCTCGACTGGAAGCCCGACCTGTCGTTCACCGACGAGACACTGATCTATGGATCCTTTGTCCGCGGCTACAAGGCGGGCGGCGCCAATCCGCCGCCGCCGGTCCTGGTGCTCGCGACGGTTTGTCCGCCCGAATGCGGCAATACCGGCAACGACAACGGGCCGATCATCAACGGCCTCGTCCAGCACTACCTGACGCACCCCGAAACCTTCGAGGCGGAGTACGTCGACGCCTACGAGCTCGGCACGAAGAACACGCTGCTTGAGGGTCGGCTGACGGCAAATCTCGCCGCCTTCTATTACGACTACAAGAATTATCAGATTTCCGAGATCGTTGACCGCTCCGCCATCAACTTCAACTACGACGCCAAAGTCTGGGGAGGCGAAGTCGAACTGGACTGGCGGCCACTGGAAAACCTGCGGTTGGGCTTCAAGGGCGGCTACGAGAAGACAAGCGTCGCCGACGGCGAAGAAGCCATCGACCTGATGGACCGCACCGCCGGCAAGGAAGGCTGGATGGTGTTGCGGCCGTTCCCGACCCTGCCGTCAAACTGCGTGGTTCCCACCTGGCTGGCAACCGCTCACCTCGGCCAGGAGACCTGCGCGGCCTACCTTATCAACGTCGATCCGATCACCTATCTGCCCTACGTGCCAAATCCGACGGTCACGAACTTCCAGTTGCCGGACGGATATCCCGGGTATGACCCGGCCAGCGCCAACAACGGACAGGGCTTTACGAAGGATCTGGGCGGTCACCAGCTGCCGAACGCGCCAAAGTTTACCGCGACGATCACGGCCGACTACACGATCCCGCTGAGCACCCAATGGTTGATGACGCTGCACACCGACCTCTATTACCAGTCGGAGGCGTGGTGGCGCATCTTCAACGATCCCGGCTATGACAAGCTGAAGGCCTATAACAACATCAACCTGGCGGCTATCTTCAGTAACGATGAAGATGGCTGGCAGGTCATGGCCTACATCAAGAACGTTCAGAACAAGAACAATATCACCGGAGCCTTCCTGAATTCCGACGACACGGGCCTGACCACAAACGTCTTCCTAAACGAACCCCGGCTCTTCGGCCTGCGCGTGACGAAGAACTGGAGCGGCAGCTGGCGGGGGCCGCAGCATACCCCGGGCGCGCCCTACCTGCTGACCGTCGAAGCCGGCGCCCAGATGCAGCGGCAGGACACGCCGAACCAGGCGATCTTCCCGTTCGAGGCAAGCTTCCCCAAGGGCCTCGACCCGGTGCATGGGCAAACGGAGGATCTCGACTGGGCGCATTCCCCCGAGGTGAGCATCACCTATCGGCCGCCCGGCTCCGCCTGGAAGTTGTCAGCGGACGTACGCTACGGCCGGACCGTCAACCAGACCGGCCGCCTTCGCCAGGAGAAGGTCACAGGAGATGCGGTTTGCCAGTGGCCCACGCAGCCGGCCTATAGCCCCTACGTTCCGGGCGTGGACCTCAGTTTCGCCGGCAAACTCCGATGCGATCCCAACTATGGTCCAGTGGACAAGACGATCAACGGCTATCACTTCACATTCCAGAATAAGTACAACCCACAGTATCTGCTCGCCCCCACCGACAGACTGAGTTCGTCAACCAATCGGTCGGAGGAGCACGTCATTGTCGACTTCGCGGTCGGGAAAGAGGTAGGTCTGGGCGAGCTCGGCAGGGGTCGTTCGTCCCTGGGCGCGGGACTTCGTTACGCGGACTTCAAGTCCGCGACCAGCGGCGACTTGCGCGCCGTCCCGGACATGATGCTGCCGGACGATTTCTGGGCGAAGTATCCGACCACCTTCCACCAGTACATCGAAAGCTTCGACGCCAAGCGCGAGTTCAAGGGCGCCGGCCCCACCCTTTCGTGGGATGCGAGCCGGGAGCTGTTCGGAAACGATCAGTCTGGGAGTGTGAACGTCGATTGGACCGTGACCGGCGGCCTGCTGTACGGTCGGCAGAAGACCACCGTCGCCGGAAGCGCTGGAAGCAGCTATTTCAACGGAAAGTATCCGTCGAATCCCAATCAGTATGTCGTCAACGGCCTTCCGCCGCCGGCGCAGACGCCGCTGAACATTGCGCCGCGCGACAAGATGGCCGCCGTCCCGATGCTCGATCTCAGCCTCGGCCTTTCGGTCCAGGTATCCGGCGCCAAGCTCAGCACCGGCTATCGCTGGGAGCGCTACTTCAACGTCCTCGATG
>Ga0070664_100005174_pt1 | contig 10472 bp, 7 predicted proteins | sample KBSC73metaG_FD_65863 | JGI IMG/M metagenome (GOLD analysis project Ga0070664, IMG submission 65863) | Corn rhizosphere microbial communities from Kellogg Biological Station, Michigan, USA - KBS C7-3 metaG | ecosystem: Host-associated > Plants > Roots > Rhizosphere > Soil ... | reverse complement strand
GGTCTCGACCCGGTGATCGGGATCCCGATGCCGGCGTCTTCGCCGGGTGGCGCACCGCCGGGCGGAGCATCTGCGGCGACGAAGCCCCCCGAGCCGACGGGCGTCACCGTCCACGGCACGGTCAAGAATTTCGTGCCGGTCACCGATGCGACATTGCGCAGTCCGTCGGACAAAGACTGGCTCATGCTGCGCCACGATTACAGCGCGACGAGCTACAGCCCGCTCGCGCAGGTGAACGCGGACAACGCGAAGCTGCTCCAGCTCGCATGGATCTGGCCCATGCACGAGGGCGGCACGAACCAGCCGGCGCCGATCGTCTACAACGGCACGATGTACCTCGCGAACACGGGCGGCGTCATCCAGGCGCTCGACGGACGCACCGGTAACTTGATCTGGGAGCACCACCTCGGCGCGGAGATCGCGCCGCGCGGCATCGCGCTCTACGGCAACAAGCTGATCTTCCAGAGCAAGACCGAATGGGCCGTGCGGCCGCAGGAGGCGCATCTCGTCGCGCTCGACGCGCGCAATGGCGAGACGATCTGGGACGTGAAGATGCCGGACGTCTACGCGACCAACAGCGGACCGCTCGTCGCGAACGGTTTGCTGATCCAGGGCATGGGCACTTGCACGGTCTACGAGAACAACAAGTGCTTCATCAGCGCGTACGACCCCGACACCGGCGCGCAGAAGTGGCGCTTTCGCACCGTCGCGCTTACCGGTGAGCCCGGCGGCGACTCGTGGGGCGATCTGCCGGACCTTTATCGCGCGGGCGCGGAGAGTTGGATCACGGGCAGCTACGACCCCGATCTCAACATCACGTACTGGGGCACGACGCAGTCGAAGCCGTGGATGCCCGCGAGCCGCGGAATGAAGGGGACGGACGTCGCGCTCTACTCGAGCTCGACGCTCGCGCTCGACGCGTCGACCGGCAAGCTTCAGTGGTACTTCTCGCATGCGCCCGGCGAGGCGTTCGATCTCGACGTCGTGTTCGAGCGCGTGCTGATCGACGGGCCCGGCCGCGACAAGTGGGTGCTGTCGGTCGGCAAGGACGGAGTGCTCTGGAAGCACGACCGGAAGTCGGGCGCGTACCTGGACCACGTCGAGACCGTGTTCCAGAACGTTTGGGCGAGCTTCGACCGCGAAAAGGGCACGCCGCGCTATCGCCAGGACGTCATCGACGCGAAAGTCGGCGAGTGGGTCGACGCGTGCCCGAGCACCGCGGGTGGCAAGAACTGGCACCCGATGAGCTTTCACAGGCCATCACGCCAAGTGATCATCCCGTTGTCGCAGAGCTGCATGTCGCTGCGCGCGCAGCCGATCGAGCAGAAGGCGGGCGGCGGCAGCGGCGGCGGCGCGGATCGCCGCTTCTACACGATGCCGGGCACGAACGGCATGGTCGGCAAGCTCGGCGCGTTCGACGTCGACACGTTCAAGGAAACCTGGGCGCTCACGCAGCGCGCGTCGTTCTTGACGGGCGTGCTCTCGACGGGCGGCGGCGTCGCGTTCGTCGGCGACCTGGACCGAAGCTTCAAGGCGGTCGACGTGCGCACCGGCAAGGTGCTCTGGGAGACGCGGCTCGCGACCTCGGTGCAGGGCTTCCCCGTAACGTTCGAGGTCGACGGCCGCCAGTACGTCGCGGTCGGCACGGGGCTCGGCGGCGGAAGCCCGCGCGGCGTACCGTCGATCATCACGCCGGAGATCCAGCCGCCGAACCGCGGGCACGCGCTGTACGTGTTCGCGCTGCCGCAGTAGGGGCTCAGCGATTAGCGGGCTGCCGCGAGGCCGCGAGCTCGTCCCCGTTTCGGCGTTGTCGTTGTGGCGTTACTATCGCGACCGATGAGCCGAATATCTGTCCGGAGCGTTGTCGCCATCCTGTGCGCGCTCGCAGGGTTCATGGGTATCTCGTCGACGGCGTCCGCGCAGGCGACCTCCTCATCGACCGAGCCGACGCCGCCGCGTCTCGTATTCGCGTTCGAGCTGCGCGCGCGCGTCGGCGGTCCCGTCGAAGTCGGACAGGTCAAGCACGGGCGGCGGCGCATCGTGCCGATCGAGGGCGGGATGGTCAGCGGTCCGATGTTGAATGGCACCGTGACTGCCGGCGGAGCCGATTGGCAGGTGATTCAGCCCGACGGCTTCACCGAGCTCGATACGCGCTACACGATCCAAACTAGCAAGGGCGAGATCGTCTACGTGCAGAACCCGGGCATTCGGACTGCGGCACCCGACGTCATGCAGAAGCTGCTCGCAGGGCAGGCCGTCGATCCGAAGCTCGTCTACTTTCGCACGCAGCCGAAGTTCGAGACGTCGGCGGCCGAGCTCCAATGGCTCACGACGAGCCTTTTCGTCGGTGTCGGAGAGCGGTTCCCGAACGAGGTCGTGATTCGCTTCTTCAAGGTCGAGTAGAGGGAGTAGCCACGTTCGGAGCACGGCCTTCCAGGGCTCGTTTGCTGTGGCTAAGCTCCGCCTTCGATGGAGATTCATAAACCGAAGCCTGTGCACGGGTGGCGCGATCTTCTTTCCGAGATAGGCGTCATCGTGATCGGCGTCTCCGTCGCTTTGGGCGCCGAACAGCTGGTCGAAACCTTGCACTGGCGCGAGCAGGTGCACGGCGCTCACACGGCACTGGCGGCGGACATGGCGACCGTGCTCGGGATGGCAGCCGAACGAGAGCGCTTCTCGAGTTGTCTGGACGAACACCTCAACCATCTCGCAGACGATATCGACGAGGCGTCGCGCACCGGGCGTCTGCCGCCACAGGGCGCCATGCACCGAGCTCCGCGCCGCCTTTGGCGGCTGAACAGCTGGGATGGGCTGGTCGCGGCCGGAATCGGTCCCCACTTGCCGCGCGACGAGCTTCTCAAAATCTCACAGATGGCGTTCTACCTGAGCTTGGCCGAGCAGGCCGATGTCGACGAAAACATTCAGTGGACGCGACTCTATGCGATGGTCGGGCCGGGTCGAGCGGCGGAGAGCGGGGAGCTCAATGACCTGAGGGCCGCACTCTCGGCCGCTCGCGGCGACGCCAAGTGGCTGAAATTGGCGACCGCGCAAATCGCGCGCGTAATCGAAAACACGCGGCTCGTATCGAACGACGAGGAGCAGCAGGCGAAAGACGCCTACGTGACCGGCCCTAATCAGGCGCCTTGCATCGAAGACGAGCCCGTGCCGGCTCGCTATGGTGACGGGCCGCCCGCCGGCCTGCCTTTAGGGGTCCCCGGAGGACAATGAAGCCGGAGCCCAGCTACCGTCTTTGAGGCTGTATTCCAGCCCCGCTGTTCGGGTTCTGAGCCATTGCGGCGAGCTGGTCTGCCGTAAGAACCGCGAATCGGCGATATAGCGGTCCGAGAGCATTCTTGTGTGGATCATCGTCCGCAACGTTGTAGCGGGTCTCGGCCACGATTTTCGAGCTCGGCAGCTTCGCGCCGCCGCTGCTGCGGACCTGCAATTCGCCCGTGAGCATGCCTGCCATCGGCTGGAAACCGAATACGACGGCATTCACCGTGGGGTGCGTCGTCGCGCCTTCGATGAGAACTTCGGCCGTGCCGTCCGCGCTCGCGCTCTGCTCGTCGAGCAACTTGCGCGAGCGGAGCTCCGTCCGGATCGCATCCAGTAAGGCCGCCGCATCGACGCCCGAGACACTTGCCTGTGATTCAGGCGAGAGCTTGACGTCGACCGCGTGCAAGAGATGGCCCGAGCTGGAGACCGCGCCGACTGCGGCGTCGGGGGCGGCCAGCTCGGCCCCCGAGGACGCGTTGGCCGCGGCGGGCGCCGCCGACGTCTGAGCCGCCGCGGGCCCGGGCGTGACAGGAGCTGGTGCAGCAGCCTCCGCTGCCGGCTGCGAAGCCGCGGCTTCGGCGTTCGATGGGTTCTCCCGGACGACGTGCCCAAAAACGACCACCTCGCCGCAGCCCGTCAACGGGACGCAAAGAATCAGCGACGTCAAAAGCTTCATTACGAGCGCAGCAGCCGTTTGGACTTAGATGCTGTACCCCTCGACACTGAACGGCAGCGTGCGCGGCCGCTGCTTCGTCGCCGCGAAGATCGCGTTCGCGATCGCGGGTGCGACCGGCGGGAACGCCGGCTCGCCGCAGCCCGTCGGTGGGTAGTCGGTGTCGAGGAAGTGCACGTCGACTTCGGGCGCTTTGTCGATCCTGAGCAGCGGGTACTTGTCGAAGTTCGACTGCTCGACGCGTCCGTTCTCGAACGTGATCTTGAGCCCCGTCGCGGTCGAGACCGCGTCGACGACCGATCCCTGGCACTGATTCTCGGCGCTGCTCAGGTTCACGATCGGGCCGATGTCGGCGACCACCCAGACCTTGTGCACGGTGATCTTCTTGTTAGCGTCGACGCTCACGTCCGCCACCTCGGCGAAGTGCCCTTGGTGGCTAAAGTGGAATGCGAGCCCGAGCCCGCGGCCGGCCGGCATCTTTTTGCCCCAACCCGATCTCTCGGCGACCGACTTGATCACCGCGACCGCGCGGCCCGTGTTGAACACGCCGCCGAATGGATCCGGCGGCAGCTTGCGCGGCTCGCCCATGAGCTCGACGAGGAACTCGACGTGATCGCGGTTCGCGGCGACCGCGCACTCGTTCAAGAAGCTCTGCACACAGAACGCGATGACGTTGCTGCCCGGCGCGCGCCACGGCCCCGTCGGGATCTTCGACGCGATCAGCGACTGCACCATGCGCTGGTTCGCCGTCACGTTCGCCGGAAACTCGGCTTTGTCGATATTGCCGGAGGACACGGGCGTCGTGCCGTCCATCGAGAAGGTAATGAAGTGGTTTTGATAGGCCGACAGCTTGCCTTGCTTGTCGACCGCCGCTTTGAACGAATGGAAGCCGCCGGCGCGGTAATAATCGAACGCCATGTCGTCTTCACGCATCCACTGAACTTTGACCGGTAAGTTGCCGGCCTGCTTGGAAATAAGAACCGCCTCGCAAACGCTGTCATTCGCGAGCCGACGGCCGAACCCGCCGCCGCCGCGCAGCTGATGCAGCAGCACCTTTTCCTTCGGCAGCCCGGCGAGCTTCGCGATCGCGTCGACGGCCGCCTGCGGCGTTTGCGTCGGCGCCCAGATCTCGACGCTGTCGCCCTTGTGCCAGGCCGTGCAGTTCTGCGGCTCGAGGTCCGCGTGCGAGACGTAGTGGTAGCCGTACATGCCCTCGATCGTGCGGCCGGACGCGAATGCCGCGTCGACGTTCCCGCCTTGGCCGAGCACTTGAGCCGGCGGTTGTTTCGCGAGCCGCTGGGCCTCCGTGACCGCCGCTGTCCAACTGTCGTGCGACGCGTTGCTCTCGTCCCATTGAACTTGCAGCGCCTTCTTCGCCTGGAATGCGGCCCAGGTCGTGCTCGCGACGATGGCCACGCCCGACGCGACGGCCGGCGCACCCGAGAGATCGAAGAGGACCGGCGTGCCTTGCTCGCCGATGATGAACGCGTGCTTCACCCCGGGCAGCGTGCGGACGTGGTCGAGGTTCGCGGACACGGCGCGGCCGCCGATCGCGGGCGCCTTGGTGAACGTCGCGTAGAGCATCCCCGGTACGCGCTGGTCGATGCTGTAGAGCGGCTTGCCGCGCACGATCGTGTCGTTGTCGACGCCGGTGACGCGCTTGCCGAGCAAGCGGTATGCGGCCTTCGGCTTGAGCGAAATGCCGTCGGCAGCCGGCACCGGCATCGTCGCGGCCACCGCCGCCAGCTCGCCGTACGTTGCGCTGCGGCCCGTCTTCGCGTGCCGCACGACGCTCTTCTCGGTAGCGAGCTCGCCTACCGGCACGTTCCAAGTCTTTGCCGCGGCGGCGACGAGCATCGCGCGCGCGGTCGCCCCCGCGCGCCGCAGCGTGTCGAAATTCATCGGGATCGACGTGGATCCGCCCGCGAGTTGCAGGCCGTAGAGCTCCGCACTGATGATCGATTGGCGTACCTCGACCTTGTCCCAATCGGCGTCGAGCTCTTCCGCGACGATCAGCGGCAGCGACGTCTTAACGCCTTGGCCGACGTCGGGGTTCTTCGCGAACAGAATGACTTTGCCGTCGGCGCGGATCTGGACGTAGGGATTTAGATTCGCGTCCGGCGCGGGGTTGTCTTGAGCGAACACTTGCTCGACTGGTCCGAGCGACAACGCGAGCACGAACCCGCCGCCCGCGACGCCCGTGAGCTTGATGAAACCGCGCCGCGTGAGCTGCAGTGCTTCCTGACGCTGCTGCGTGTAGAGCTGTTGCATCGACTCCGGCAGATAGACGCTCATGGCTCGCTCCAGATCGTTACGGGGGTCCGCAGGACGTTTAGTCTACTTGCTCGCGTCGAGGTGCTGCGAGAAGAACGGCAGCACCTTGGCTGCGAACCGTTCCTTTACGCGATTGCCGTGGTCGCCCTCGTATAGCTCGAAGCCGTGCTCGATTCGCAGCCGGGTCAGCTCTGCGTCGAGCTTCACGTTGTCCGCGCCGAGCGGGTCCATGTTGCCGACGTCGAGGGCGATCGCGCGGTAGCGCTTCAGGCTCGGCACATATTGGTCCACGAGCAGCAGCGGCGAGTTCGCGAGCCACTTGCCGGCGATCAGCGGGTCGACCTCGCCGTTCTTGGTCGGTAGGTCGAAGTAATCCGGCGGATTGTCGGGATTCGGCGCCCAAGCGGCCGCCTGGGCCGCGAGAGCGTTCGCGAAGCCCGCGGCGGGCCCGCGCTGTTGCGGTTGCGCTGCTGGCGGTGGCGCCGCCGATGGCGGCGTTGCGCCGCTCGCACGTGACCGCGTGACGGGATCGCCGCCGCGCGCGGGGTCGATCAGCAGGCAGCACGAGCTCATCGCATAGAGAGCGCCGAACACGTCGGGCCGCTTCATGCCGATCCGCCAAGTGCCGTAGCCGCCCATCGAGTGACCCGAGAGCCCGCGGCTCTCGCGCTTCGCGATGGTTCGGTAGTGCGAGTCGACGTACACGACGAGGTCGTGCGCGACGTAGCTTTCCCAGTCGCCCGTCGTGACCGAGCTCGAGTACATGCTGCCGCTCCACTTCGTGAACGCGTCGGGCAGCACGATGATCATTTCGCGGCCGCCGGCCGCGATCGCGGCATCGGCCGCTTGCGGCAGGTCGACGAACTTCACGTAGGCTTGAGCGGTCGCCGTGTAGCCGTGCAGGAAGTACACGACGGGATAGCGGCGATTCGGCTCGCGCGCATAGCTCGGCGGGAGGTAGACGAATACGTCGCGGGTTGCGTCGTCGCCGCTCAAGTTGCCGTCGAGCGCCGCGCCGTGCACGCGGATCTGCTCGAGCTTGCCGGCGGCGGGTTGTGCGACGAGCGCTCGTGGGCAGAAGGCAAGAGCGCCCACTGCGACCGCGATGGCGACCGAGAAAGCGAAGTGAACGCGTGACGGTTGCATCGTGACCCCCACGAAACCACTGGCGGATCGGAGGGTAGTGGGCCAGACACCCACCGCGATCGCAAGGCCTCCCGGGCTTGCCGAGCCGCGCGCAAGCGACTACGTTGCGACAGTCGTCGGGGGGAGCTAAGCGATGTGGCAATCTCGGTCGGCGCGACAGGACTGCGGCGCGCTCGGGGCCGTCCTGGCCGCTCTGGCACTACTCGCATGCGCGAGCGCACACGCGCAGCCCGCGATGACGTGTGACGTGGCGAGCTTCGGAAAGCTCGTTCTCCCGAAGACGCGAATCGTGTCCGCCGCCGCCGTGAAAGATGACCCACGCGCGGGACCGCATTGCGCCGTGCGCGCCGCGGTCAACGAGCGCTTAGGATCGGACGGCAAGCCGTACGCGATCGGTTTCGAGATGCGGCTGCCCGAGCGCTGGAACGGCCGCTACTTCGATCAGGTGAACGGCGGCAACGACGGCGCGGTCGTGCCCGCATACGGCGGCCTCGGCGGCAATCAGCCCGACAACGCGCTCGCGCGCGGCTACGCGGTGTTGAGCTCCGATTCGGGTCACGACGGCCAAGCCAATCGCGACGCAGGCCTCGTCGGCGGCAACCTGTTCGGCTTCGACGAGCAAGCGCGCCTCGACTACGGCTACACCGCGAACGTCACGCTGACGCCGATCGCCAAAACCATCATCGAGCGCTACTACGGCCGCCGGCCCGAGTACTCGTACATGGTCGGCTGCTCGAACGGCGGCCGGCACGCGATGGTCGGCGCGACGAGGCTCGCGCGCGAGTTCGACGGTTTCCTCGCGGGCGACCCGGGCTTCAATTTGCCGCAGGCCGCGCTGCAACACGCGTGGGATATCCAGAGCTTCTCGCAGGCGGACAACGATCCCAAGCACGCGTTCTCGCGCGACGACATGAAGCTGGTCGCGAGCGCGGTGCTCGCGCAATGCGACGCGCTGGACGGCGCGAAGGACGGTATCGTCGGTGCGCTCGCGCAATGTCAAAAGACATTCGACGTCGACAAGCTCGCGTGCGGCACGGACAACGCGGGGCAGTGCCTGGCGCCGAAGCAGATCGCGGCGCTCGAGCGCTCGTTCGCTGGGCCCGCCGACAAAAGCGGACGACATCTCTATGCGTCGTGGCCGTTCGACGCGGGACTGGGCGGCAACGACTGGCGCGGCTGGAAGCTCGAGAGCCCGATTCCGGGCTTCGACGGGCTGCCGTTGATCGCGGTGCTCGGCGGGGGCTCGCTCGCCCAGGTCTTCACGACGCCGCCGACACAAGTCGCCGGCACTCCACAGGGTCTGGTCGACTACCTCCGCGGCTTCGACTTCGAGCGCGACCCGGCGAAGATCACGGCCACGACGAAGGCTTATCCAGTGTCGGCGATGGACTTCATGGCGCCGACCGACTGGCGTAAACCGAAGCTCGCCGAGCTCAAAGCCGCGGGCGGCAAGATCATCGTTTATCACGGCGCGAGCGATGGCGCATTCTCGGTCCAGGCGACGATCGACTGGTTCGACAAGCTGCGCGCGAACAACGGCGGTGACGCGAGCGGCTTCGCACGCTTCTACTCGGTGCCGAGCATGAACCATTGCAGCGGCGGCCCCGCGACCGATCGATTCGATCTGTTCAACGTGCTCGTCGATTGGGTGGAGCACAAGAAAGCGCCCGGCGCGGTCACCGCCGAGGCGCGCGCGAACAACGCCGAGCTTCCGGCGGACTGGAGCAAGACGCGCTCGCGGCCGCTCTGCGAGTGGCCGAAAGTCGCGCGCTATCGCGGCACGGGCGATCTCGAGTCCGCGGCGAGCTTCCAATGCGAATAGCCAGCGCGCTCGGAGCAGTACTTGCGCTCGCCGGCGCTGCGACCTGCTTCGGCCAGACGAGCAACGGCACGCCGCCGCCGGCGCCGCGTGTGGCTCAGGGCGCGCCGTTGATGGTGTTGTCGCCGAAGGCGAAGGCTCCCGGCTGGACCGGCGTGCATCGGCCTCACACGAAGCTCGCGGACGTGCTCGCGCGGCACGAGGGTAAGGCGGACTGGGCCGAGACCGTCGTCGATGACGAGAGCTTGTTCGCGCAGTGGATCTCGATGGGGCCGAAGCAGAAGACGCCGCGGCAAATGAACGGCGACACGCGCGAGTGGTGGATCGTGCAATCGGGCTCGCTGAAGTTCACGGTCGAAGGGCGCGAGCCCGTCGTCGCGACGAAAGGCTTCATGGTTCAGGTGCCGTTTCGAACGCTCTACCAGATCGAGAACGTCGGCGACGGGCCCGCGCTGCGGTTCGAGGTGAATGTGGCTCGCGCACGCAAGCTCTACCCGCTCGACGAGACGCCGGCACCGCTCTCGGGCTTCGACTACATCCCGACGCAAGTGCAGGGCGGGCGCGGCACGCTGGACGCCGACAACCGTCCGGTGGTCGATTTCGCGAAGGTGGTCGCGGGCCAGGAGCGCCCGGGCGCATTCGTGACCGACGACCGCAGCTTCGCGAACATCATCCTCGGCAACTATCAGGCGCCGCAGCCGGGCAGCAAGGGCCACTACCACGAGGAAGGCTCCGAGTTCTGGCTCATCATGCTCGGCAAGATCCGCTACAAGATCGAGGGCCTGCCCGAGTTCGAGGCCGAGCCCGGCGACGTCGTCTACGTGCCGCGGCAGACGTGGCACCTCGCGAGCTTCGGAGGCAGCCCTGGCCTGCGTTCTTGCCGCCTCGCGATGAACGGGTTTCCGTACCAGGCCCACATGTTCGAACCGGATTGATCGGAGTGACGACGATGCGAAATCGAATCAAGCTCGCGCGGCGCCCCGCCGCGGCGTTTCTGCTCCTTGCAACGGCGATCGCGGCCGCGCAGGCGCCTGCGCAACCGCCGCCGGCGCTGAGCGAGGCTGCGCAGCGGCAGATCGCCGAGAACAACAAGCTTCCGGATCCGCCCGGCACGGGCCGATTTGCCGCGATGAAGGAGGAGGTCGCGTCGCTGCCGAAGCACGTGATCTATCGCCCCGCGAACCTAGCCGCGCTGGGCGGCCAGAAGCTCGGCGTCGTCGCGTGGGGTAACGGCGGTTGCTCCGACGACGGCGCAAGCAGCCGGTTTCATCTGCTCGAGATCGC
>Ga0070664_100005167_pt1 | contig 10477 bp, 11 predicted proteins | sample KBSC73metaG_FD_65863 | JGI IMG/M metagenome (GOLD analysis project Ga0070664, IMG submission 65863) | Corn rhizosphere microbial communities from Kellogg Biological Station, Michigan, USA - KBS C7-3 metaG | ecosystem: Host-associated > Plants > Roots > Rhizosphere > Soil ... | reverse complement strand
GCCACAGACGTTCGTGAGGTCCAGAGCGATGGACACGTTCGTGGCGGCCATTGTTCAGGGAGCCGCGCTGGACGGACGGCGAGCGGAGGCGCATACGGTCCCCCGGCGGAGCAGGTGAAGGGGGAGTGGGCGTGCAGGGCGACGAAGCATCCAGGCGCGCAACCCTGGGATGGCTGGCGACCGTTCTCGTTGCGGCGATGGCGGTGGTGGTCGGCGTGGGTGCGTGGGCGGCGGACGCCAGCGGGCGCGCCGCGCAGGGGCTCTCCGTCAATGCCCTTCGATCGGTGGAGCTCGCCGAGGAGATGCGCTGGCAGCTCGCGCAGCTGAACCCGGGCTACTCCGGCTTCATCCTCCTCGATCCTTCCGCCGCGCAGGCGGTGCTCCGCCTGCAGCGCGACGTCCGGGCCTACGAGCAGCTGGCCACGTCGGACGAGGAGCGGCGGGAGTGGTCGAAGCTGTCCAGGCTCAGCCGGGAACTGGCGGACGCCTGGTCGCGTGCGGATGGCGAGGTGGCGTCACGGGCGGCGACGAGCGCGTCCGAATCCGCCGAGCGACTGATCGCCTTCAACCACGCCGAGGCGGACGCCCTGGGAAGCAAGATCGTCGATCTCGGAAGCTCCCAGGTCGTGCTCAACGCCCTCGCCGTTGCGGTGGCCTTCCTCGTCTTTGCCCAGCTGGCCCGCGCACGGCTCAGGTCCCTGGAGCGCGAGCGCTCGGCGATCGCCCGGACCCTGGGGAACGTCGAGGACAAGAATCGGGAGCTCGAGGCGTTCGCGGGAACGGTGGCTCACGATCTGCGGTCGCCGCTGACGCCGGTGCAGGCGCTCGCCTCGCTTCTGGCCCGCGGAGGGCAGGGTGACGGAGACGTGCGTCGCCTGGCGGGAAAGATCGTCGCGTCGACCTCGCGGATGTCGGATCTGATCGAGGCGATGCTCGCCTTCTCTCGCTCGGGTCGACCGCCTCCGGGAGAGTGCGCTGCGGCATCGGTCGTGGCCGAGGTCCTCGACGAGCTGCGGCCGGACTCCGAGCAAGCCGGGCTCCGGGTGGAGATGCCCGACGTCCGGGTGGGCTGTGCTCCCGAAGTGCTCGGGCAGATCGTCCGGAACCTCGTCGGAAACGCCTTGAAGTACCGCTCCGCCGAACGGCCCTGCCGGGTGCAGGTCACCGGAGCGCTCGGCGTGCAGACGCTGACCCTCACCGTGGAGGACAACGGCATCGGGATGGGCGCCAGGGCGGTGCGCCGCGCGTTCGAGCCGTTCTTCCGGTCGAGCACGGAACGTCCAGGCCATGGCCTGGGACTGGCGATCGTGGATCGGTACGTGCGCGCGCTCGGCGGCTCCATCTCGCTGACCTCGCGGCCGGGAGTGGGGACATGGGTCACGGTGGAGCTCCCCCGGGCATCGGCGGCGTCGGGTCCGGCGGCGGTGTCGAGCCTCCAGCTGGGGAGCGGCCCGGCCGGTGACCTCCGGCGCATGGGGTAGCCTCCGGGCCCGGTGGTCACGCAGCGAACGGCGCCCCTCTGTGCTACCTGGGGGAGCTCGATGCGCGTGGTCGTCGCCATGAGCGGCGGGGTCGACTCGTCGGCCGCCGCCGCGTTGCTGGTGGAGCAGGGACACGAGGTCCTGGGCATCACCCTGCGCGTCTGGTCCTACGAGGGCGCCGCCCGATGCGGGAGCTGCTGCAGCCCGGATGACATCGATGATGCTCGCGCGGTCGCGAGCACGCTCGGTATCCCCTTCTACGTCGCGGACGCCGAGGAGGTGTTCAGTCACCGGGTGGTCCAGCCCTTCGTCCGTTCCTACCTGGAGGGGAAGACGCCGGTGCCCTGCGTCGCGTGCAACCGCGACGTGAAGTTCGACTTCCTCCTCGCCAAGGCCCGCGCGCTCGGAGCCCGGCTCGCCACCGGGCACTACGCCCGCGTGGAGCGGACCTCCGACGGATTCCGTCTCCTCCGCGCCCGGGACCCGTCCAAGGACCAGAGCTACTTCCTCTTCACCCTGGGACAGGAGGCGCTCGCCGAGCTGGAGTTCCCGGTGGGAGCCCTCTCCAAGGCGGAGGTCCGGGCCATCGCCCAGCGCCACGGCCTGCCCACCAGCGAGAAGCCGGAGAGCATGGAGATCTGCTTCGTCCCCGACGGCGACTACGCCGCCTTCGTCGAGCGGGTCGCGGGTCCACAGCCCTCGGGAACGGTGGTGGATGGCCAGGGCCAGGTGCTGGCAAATCACCGGGGAGTGCACCGCTTCACCGTGGGCCAGCGGCGCGGGCTGGGGGTCGCTTCCGCGGAGGCGCTCTACGTCCAGCGCATCGAGGCCGGCACCGGGGCGGTGGTGGTCGGTCCGGCGAGCGGTCTGGAGCGGTCGGAGTTCACCGTGCTGCAGCCGTCCTGGGTGCAGGGCACGCCCTCGGCCGAGGAGCCGCTCCAGGTCCGGATCCGGCACCGTCACGCCGGTACGCGGGCACGGGTCGTGGCCGCGGATCGCACACGTCTCACCGTACGGACCGAGGAGCCGGTGCGGGCGGTCACCCCTGGACAGCCCGCGGTCTTCTACCGCGGAGACGAGGTGCTCGGGGGCGGGTGGATCGGCTAGAAGCGAGCGGCAGAATGGACCGCCGCGCCGCCTGGATCCTGGGCCTCGTCTTCGGAGGCCTCTTCCTTTGCCTCTTCGCCTTCATGGCCCTGGCCTGGATCGCCGTCCAGGGCGGGCGGGGAGGCAACGTCATGGCCCGCGCGGGGGGCGAGCGGGTGGGGGTGGTGGAGGTGACGGGCGTCATCACCGACTCCAAGACCGCCCTGAGGGAGCTGCGGGAGTTCGAGGAGGCTCCGCGGATCCGCGCGGTGGTGGTCCGGATCGACAGCCCCGGAGGTTCGGTCGGCCCCTCGCAGGAGATCCTGGAGGCCATGCAGCGGCTGCAGAAGAAGAAGCACGTGCTGGCCAGCATGGGCTCCATCGCCGCGTCCGGCGGCTTCTACGTCGCGATGGGAGGCGAGAAGATCTACGCCAACCCCGGCACCCTGACCGGGAGCATCGGCGTCATCTCTCAGTTCCCCAACGTCTCCGGGCTGCTCAAGTGGGCCGGAGTGGACATGCGCACCATCACCGCCGGAAAGCTGAAGGATGCGGGGAACCCATTTCGCGAGATGAGCGCCGAGGAGCGCTCGTACTTCCAGGCGATGCTGGACGACGTACACGCCCAGTTCATCGGTGCGGTGGTCGAGTCGCGGAAGCTCACCGAGGAGGAGGTCCGGAAGGTGGCCGACGGCCGCGTCTTCACCGGCCGGAAGGCGAAGGAGCTGAAGCTGGTGGACGAGCTCGGTGGCCTGGAGGACGCGGTCCGCGAGGCCGGGAAGCTGGCCGGGATCCGGGGAGAGCCGCGGATCGAGTACCCGACGAAGGATCGCCCGCTGTTCCGGGCGATGTTCGGCGACGACGCACAGTCGCTGGTCCATGCGCTCTCCACGCGGCTCGGCGAGGTGCTCTCGGCGCCCGGGCCCAGGCTGCTGATGCCCTCGCCCGCGGCGGGGGAGCCCTGATGGATCACCTCTGGGCTCCGTGGCGGCGCGAGTTCATCGACGCGCCGAAGGAGGAAGGGTGCATCTTCTGCCGCTACCCGGCGGAGACGGGCCGCGAGGCCGACCGGAAGAACCTCATCGTCGGACGAACGCCGAAGAGCTTCGCCATCCTCAACCGGTATCCGTACAACAACGGGCACCTGATGGTCGTCCCCCGGCGGCACACCGGCGACTACCCGTCGCTCGACCGCGAGGAGCTCGACGATCTGCAGCACCTGCTCCAGATCGCGGTGAAGGTCGTGGACGAGGTATATCGCCCGGCCGGGGCCAACCTGGGGATGAACATCGGCCGTGATGCCGGCGCCGGGATCGAGGCGCACCTGCACTGGCACCTGGTCCCGCGCTGGCGCGGAGACACCAACTTCATGCCAGTGGTGGCTGCGGCCAAGGTGATGATCGAGACGCTCGGCCAGACCTGGGACGCGCTGCAGCCGCGCTTCGAGGCCGCGCTCTCGGGCGGCTGAGGGCCGTTGCGGATGGAAGGCGTCGGTCTCCTGGTCCCCGTGCTCGCCGCCACCGCGCTGGTGGCGGTGCTGGGATTGCTCGCCGCGCTCTCGCGCAAGCGGAGCACCGAGGACGCGAGCCGGGCCTACCTCGCCGGGGTGCGCTACGTGCTCTCCGACGAGCCGGACGCGGCCATTGCCGAGCTGTCGCGGGCCGCGCAGCTGAACACCGGCACCACCGAGACCTACTTCGCGCTGGCCGCGCTGATGCGTCGCAAGGGTGAGCTGGCCTGGGCCATCCGGCTGGGCCAGAACATGCTGCTCAAGCCGCAGCTGCACCCGGACGTTCGCCGGCGAGCCCGGCTGGAGCTGGCGCTCGACTACCGCCGGGCGGGAATGCAGGACCGGGCCCGCGAGACCTTCGAGGCGCTGGTCGCCGACCCGCCGGCGGGGCCCGACGCTCTGGCGGCCTTCCGGCGGCTGCTGGAGGAGAGCCGCGAGTGGGCGCGGGCGGTGGAGATCCAGGAGCTGCTCCTCCAGCAGGTGGGGAGCGGGGACGACGTCCTGGCGCATCTGCTCGCCGAGCAGGCCCTGGCGACCCTGGCCTCGGACGCTCCCGCGGCCCGGGCGCTGGCCGAGCGGGCCACGTCGCTGGCTCCCGACGGAGTCCACGGGCTCCTGGCTCTGGGTCGCGCCCGGCTCGCCGCGGGTGATGCGGAGGGTGCGCAGGAAGCCGCCCGGCAGGCGGTGGTCCGCGAGCCGGAGACCGCCGCGCACGGTTACGCGCTGGCGCTGGACGCCGGTGCCAGACCCGAGGCGTGCGCGCGCTGGCTCGGCGAGCTGGAGGAGCCGCTGGGAGAGCGGGCATTGCCGGTCTCGCTCACGCGCGCCGAGGCGCTGATCCAGGCCGGACGACCGGAGGATGCGGTCGGGGTCCTGCAGGCCGCCGTGTCCCGGACGCCGCGCTCGGTGGAGGCTCGGCGCGCGCTCGGCGAGCTGCTCCTCGCCACCGGGCAGCTGGACTCGGTGCGCGATCAGTACCGCGAGGTGCTGCGCCGTCTCGGCGACCCGCTCCTCGCCTTCCGCTGCGGCAGCTGCGGCGCACGCTTCCGTACCTTCGACTTCCGCTGCCCCGGCTGCGGCGCGTGGGATGCACTGTCGCGGGAACGCGGCACCACCACCGGGGAATTTGACCCCCTCCGGAGCCGGGCGTAATCCTCTCCATGTCTTGATGCGCGACACCCACCGGATGCGGGAAAAGTACGACCTGTCGCTCGATAGCCGGCAGGTGGTCAGCCTGCTGATCGGCGGCATCGTGGTGCTCGGGGCGGTCTTCGTCCTCGGAGTGCTGGTGGGCAAGAAGCTCGCCGGCACGCCGCGAGCGGACCGCGCGCCGGACCTCCTGACCGCGCTGGACCACAAGTCCGACGCGCTGGAGCGTGCCCGGGCCGCTCCACCGCTCACCTTCCAGGAGGAGCTGACGAAGCCGGCGGCGCCCGCGCCGACCGTGGTCCGCGTTCCGGCGCCCGCCGCGGCCGCCACCCCGGCGAGCTCCGCCCCGACCGCGGTGGCCAAGCCCACCTTGCCCAGGCCTGCCGCCGTTCCTCCGCCCGCCACTGCCGAGCCGAAGGCCGAGCGGAAGGTCGAGCCGGAGAAGAAGGCGGAGCCGGAGAAGAAGGCCGAGCCAGCACGCCCGGCCGCAGCCGAGTCGGTGGCGACCCGGTCCGCGCCCGCCGCGGCGCATCCCGCTCCCAAGGTGCCCGAGGCCACCAGCGCCGCCGGCGCCTTCACGCTCCAGCTCGGCGCCAGTGCCAACCGGGACGACGCCGAGCGCCAGGCCTCCCGCTTGCGCGAGAAGGGCTACGCACCCTACATCGTGGCCGCGGAGGTTCCCGGAAAGGGGACCTGGTACCGGGTGCGGATGGGGAGCTTCCCCACCAAGGACGCAGCTACCCGGTACCTGCAGGACTTCAAGCGCGAGACGCAGGCCGAGGCGTTCGTCGCCTCGACCAGGTGAGCAACGAGCCGATGAGCGGGACGCGACGGGTGGAGAAGCCCTGGGGCTACGAGCTGATCTGGGCGCACACCGACCGGTACGTGGGCAAGCTCCTGCACATCGCCCAGGGCCACAAGCTCTCGCTGCAGTACCACAACAAGAAGGACGAGACGATCCACGTCCAGAGCGGTCGGCTCCTCTTCGTGGTCGACGAGGGCAACGGTCTCGTCGAGCGCGAGCTGAAGGCGGGCGAGAGCTACCACGTGAAGCCGCTGACCAGGCACCGGATGGTGGCGATCACCGACTGTGACGTCCTGGAGGTCAGCACCCCCGAGCTGGACGACGTGGTCCGCCTCGAGGACTCCTACGGGCGGGCCGGGACGTCGAATCCCTGATCGGGACGCTGCTGACGGTCACTTCCCCGCGGTGGCTGCGTCGCTGCCCTTCGTCCAGCGGTCCACCTGGCCGTCGCCGTCGAGGTCCTCGCCGATCCGGTCGATCGCTCCGTTCTCCCAGTACTCCCAGTAGTCGACCTTCCCGGTGCCCTTCACGTCGCGCTCCTTGCGGGAGAGCTTCTCGTCGGCGTCGTAGTAGCTCCAGGTGTCGATCCGTCCGTCGCCGTCGAGGTCCTTCTCCGAGCGGGTCTTCTTGCCCTTCTCGAAGTACAGCGTGGAGTCGACCTTCCCGTCGTAGTCGAGGTCCAGGGTCTCCCGGGTGACCTGCCCGGCCTCGTCGAAGTAGTCGACGATGTCCACCCGGCCGTCACCGTTGAGGTCGGCCTCCTTGCGGACCCGCCGCTCCACCGGTCGGCCCGAGGCGTCCTGGGTGGTGACGGAGTAGACCCAGACGTCCGGCTTGCCGGAGCGGTGCAGGTCGTAGGTCTGGACGTGCTCGTCCCCTGCCGGCTGGTGAATGGGGCTTCCCACCGCGCTGGAGGGGGCGGTGGCCCCGGCCGGCGTGGGCTTGTGAGCGCACCCCGCTGCGAGCAGGAGGCCGGCGGTCGACAGCACCCATCCCAGCATTTTCATGGGCATGCATTGTCTCCGAAGCCCGGACCGGCGCACCAGGGGTACATCCTGGGGGAGACGTGGCCGCAGGGTGACCCTTCATGTACCTTCACCGCTGGCCATGCCCAGGAAGAAGCTGTCCACCACCATCTACATCACCCCGGAGCAGAACGCGCAGCTGAAGCTCCTGAACGAGAAGACCAAGGTTCCGGTGGCGGAGTACATCCGGCAGGGGATCGACCTCGTCCTGGAGAAGTACCGCTCCCACCTTCCGGGGCAGGTCACCTTCGAGGACCTCTAGGCACTTGGACGGAATGAACGGAAAGCACGCGGCGGTCCTGGGGGGCGCCGGATTCCTGGGGTCTCACCTCTGCGAGCGGCTGCTCCAGGACGGCGCGGCCTCGGTGCTGTCGGTGGACAATCTGCTCACCGGCTCGGAGGCGAATCTGCGGGAACTCCGCAAGGACTCGCGCTTCCGGCACCTCACCCAGGACATCTGCGAGCCGTTCGACCTGGACGGCCCGCTGGACCACGTCTTCAACCTCGCCTCGCCGGCCTCCCCCATCGACTACGCGGAGCTCCCGCTGGAGACGCTGCGGGTGGGGGCACGGGGAACGGAGAACGCGCTCGAGCTGGCGAGGCGCAAGGGGGCGGTCCTCTTCCAGGCCTCGACCTCGGAGGTGTACGGCGACCCGCTCGAGCACCCCCAGCGGGAATCGTACTGGGGGAACGTGAACCCCGTCGGTCCGCGCTCGGTCTACGACGAGGCGAAGCGCTACGGCGAGGCGCTGGTGGCCGCCTATCGCCGCACCCATGGCCTCCCGGTGAGGATCGTCCGCATCTTCAACACCTACGGGCCGCGGATGCGGCTGGAGGACGGGCGGGTGGTGCCGGCCTTCATCGCCCAGGCGCTCGCGGGGAAGGACTTCACCGTCTTCGGTGACGGAAGCCAGACCCGCAGCTTCTGCTACGTCTCGGACCTGGTGGACGGCTTCGTTCGCCTGGCGCTCTCGGACGTGCAGGACCCGGTGAACCTCGGAAACCCGGAAGAGATGACCATCCTCCAGTTCGCCGAGGCGGTGCGGGCGGCGGCCGGCGGGGGAGGGCGGATCGTCCACCTGCCCCTGCCCAAGGACGACCCGCAGCGGCGCCGTCCGGACATCACGCGGGCGCGGCAGTTGCTCGGATGGGAGCCACGCACCAGCTTGAGCGATGGACTGAAGCAGACCATTGCCTCCTTCCGCGGGGTACCCGGAGTCGTGGCCCGCCCGGGAGAGGCCAGGAGAGCGCATCGGTGAAGGTCCTGGTCACCGGCGGAGCCGGGTTCATCGGCAGCCACGTCACCGACGTCTTCCTCGACGCGGGTCACGAGGTATGGGCGCTGGACGACCTGTCCAGCGGCCGGCGCGAGAACCTCCGACCCGAGGTGCGCCTGGTGGTGCTGGACATCCGCTCGCCGGACGCAGCGCGGCTGATGGAATCGGAGCGCTTCGAGGTGATGTGTCACCTCGCCGCCCAGATGGACGTGCGCCGCTCGGTGGCCGACCCACGGTTCGACGCCGAGGTGAACATCGCGGGCTTCCTCAACCTGCTCGAGGCGGCGCGGAAGTCGGGCGTGCGCAAGGTGGTGTTCAGCTCCACCGGGGGAGCCATCTACGGCGAGCAGGACGTCTACCCGGCCCCCGAATCGCACCCCACCCGGCCGGTGTCGCCGTACGGGGTCTCCAAGGCCTCCGGCGAGCTGTACCTCGGCTACTACCGCGCGCAGTACGGGCTGGCGTCGGTGGCGCTGCGGTACGCCAACGTGTACGGGCCCCGGCAGAACCCGCACGGCGAGGCGGGGGTGGTGGCCATCTTCTGCGAGCGGCTCCTGCGGGGGGAGACCTGCACCATCAACGGGACCGGGAAGCAGACCCGCGACTTCGTCTACGGCCCCGACGTGGCCCGGGCCAACCTCCTCGCCGCCAGCGGAGAGGTCGAGGGGCCCGTCAACATCGGCACCGGCATCGAGACCGACGTGAACCGGCTGTACGCCCTGCTGGCACGGGCTGCGGCCGTGGACCGGCCCGCGCAGCACGCGCCGGCCAAGCCAGGGGAGCAGATGCGCAGCTCGGTGGACCCGAGCCTCGCGGCGAAGGTCCTGGGCTGGCGTCCCGGGGTGGCGCTCGAAGAGGGGCTCCACAGAACCATCGGATGGTTCCGGGACTGAGAGACAAGCCCGATCGCTGGCGCGCCTGCGCGGTCGGCCGTCACCCGCCCGCCGGTGGCGCCCTGGCGCCCCGGGGTGTTAGGGAGCCGCCGCGACGTCAGAGACCCCAGAGATGCCGGCCGAGAACGCCCACCTTCGTAACTTCTGCATCATCGCCCACATCGATCACGGCAAGTCGACGCTGGCCGACCGCCTGCTCGACCGGACGGGGACGGTGAGCCAGCGGGAGGCGCAGGACCAGTTCCTGGACAACATGGAGCTGGAGCGGGAACGGGGCATCACCATCAAGGCCCAGTCGGTCCGGATGAACTACCGGGCGAAGGACGGGAAGGACTACGTCCTGAACCTCATCGATACCCCGGGGCACGTGGACTTCGCCTACGAGGTCAGCCGCTCGCTGGCCGCCTGCGAGGGCGCGCTCCTGGTGGTGGATGCCTCGCAGGGTGTGGAGGCGCAGACCCTGGCCAACGTCTACATGGCACTGGATCACGATCTGGAGATCATCCCGGTCATCAACAAGATCGACCTACCCTCGGCCGACGTGGCTCGCACCCGGGCGGAGATCGAGGACGTCATCGGGATCGACGCCTCCACTGCCGTTCCGGCCTCGGCCAAGGAGGCCGTCGGCATCGAGGAGATCCTCGAGGCGGTGGTCGCGCGCGTGCCGCCCCCCAAGGGAGACCCGGCCGCCCCGCTCAAGGCCCTGATCTTCGACAGCTGGTACGACAGCTACCGCGGAGTGGTGATGCTGGTCCGGGTGCTGGACGGGACCCTGGAGCTGAAGCAGCAGATCCTCCTGATGTCGAACGGGAAGAAGTTCGAGGTGCAGGAGCTGGGGGTCTACTCGCCCTTCAGCCGCCCGGCCTCGCGGCTCATCGCCGGCGAGGTGGGCATCCTGGTCGCCAACGTGAAGGAGATCCACGACGCGAAGGTGGGCGATACGGTGACCGAGGCGGCGCGGCCCACAACCGAGCCCTTCCCAGGCTTCCAGGAAGTGAAGCCGATGGTGTTCAGCGGCGTCTTCCCGATCGACTCGGCGGACTACGAGAACCTGCGGGACGCACTGGAGAAGCTGCAGCTGAACGACTCGGCCTTCACCTACGAGCCGGAGACCTCCACCGCGCTGGGCTTCGGGTTCCGCTGCGGCTACCTGGGCCTGCTGCACATGGAGATCGTCCAGGAGCGGCTGGAACGGGAGTACGGGCTGTCGCTCATCACCACCGCCCCCTCGGTGGTCTACAAGGTGTTCAC
>Ga0070664_100005165_pt1 | contig 10479 bp, 8 predicted proteins | sample KBSC73metaG_FD_65863 | JGI IMG/M metagenome (GOLD analysis project Ga0070664, IMG submission 65863) | Corn rhizosphere microbial communities from Kellogg Biological Station, Michigan, USA - KBS C7-3 metaG | ecosystem: Host-associated > Plants > Roots > Rhizosphere > Soil ... | reverse complement strand
CGCGACCGGAGCCAGCCCCGGCGACCTCTCCGCCGCGCGCGCGTAGAGCTCCCACGCGCGCACCGGCCGCTGCGCGCGCGCCTGCGCCTCGCCGCACGCGGTCAGGAGCGGTGTGGTCGCTTCGCCGTCGGAGAGCAGCGCGTCGCAGCGCGAGAGCGCGTCGTCGGCGTGGTCCATCATCACGAGCGCCTCGACCTCGCCGATCGCCGCCGCGCGGGACATGCGGCCGGCCGCCGGCTCCGCGAACGCGCGCACGGCGGTTCGAGGATCGTTCGCGGACAGCGCCCGCCAGCCGCGCGCGACGGATTCGTCGAACGGACCCGCGAGGTCTCCGCGCGGATCGAGCGGGAACGCGACGCGCGCAACATCCGGCGGCGGGTTGCTCGCGCAGCGCAGGGTCAACGCGATGAGGGCCGCGAGGAGGCCGAGCGCGCCGAGCGGCCGCGGCCGTCCGCGCTCGACGATCTCGGGCGGGGCGAGGACCGCGGACAACCTCGAACCGCAGTCAGCCGGCGAGAGGAAGCTCGTCCGGCGACGTCATGAGCCGGCGGGCGACTCGGGGCGAATCGACGCGATCGCGTGCTTGTAGATCATCTCCTCACGGCCGTCGACCTCGAGGACCAGCGCGAACTTGTCGAACCTCCGCAGTCTGCCCATGCGCTCCTCGCCCGACGTCAGCCGCACCGTGACCGGCACGTTGTCCTTGCGCAGGTTGTAGAAGAACGAATCCTGGACGTTGATGGGGGCCTTGTTCATTGCGTCTCCCCGTCGCCGGAGCCCGCGATGCGCGGCAGCGCCCACGAGACCGCTCGATCCGGCGAGACCCGGTGCGCGTCCTTCTCCCGCGCGAGCCAGGTCAACTGCCGTTTCGCGAGCGCGCGTGTCGCGGCCACGATCCGCTCCTGCGCTTCCTCCCTCGTCACGAGGCCGAGCACCCAGTCGGCCACGTCGCCGTATCCGGTCGCCTGAAATGCATTCGAATCCCGGGAAAGTCCGCGATCGAGCAGCCGCCGCACTTCCTCGTGCCAGCCCCCCTGGAGCATGCGGTGGACTCGATCTTCAATCCTAGCATGGAGTTGCGCGCGCTCCAGCGCGAGGACGAGCCGGACCGGCCGGAACCGCGACGGCCACGAATCCCCCTGGGGCCGGCGCTGCGACGCCGGCGCCCCCGTCACGAGCAGGATCTCGAGCGCCCGCAGGGTCGCCTTCCGGTTGGGAACGGCGATCCGGGCGGCCGAGAGCGGGTCGTTCGCCGCCAGGAACCGGTGCGCCGCGGCCGGGCCGCGCCGCTCCGACCACTCCGCGAGACCGCGGCGCACCGCGTCGTCGCGGGCCTCGCCCGCGGGCAGCGCGCCCATCAGGGCCGCGAGGTAGAAGCCGCTGCCGCCGGCCACGACCGGAACGCGGCCCCGCGCCGCGATCGCGTCGACCGCCTCCCGCGCGAGCGCCGCCCAGCGTCCCGCCGAGAACTTCTCCTCCGGCTCGGCGACGTCCACGAGGTGGTAGGCGACCTCCGCGCGCTGCTCCGCTGTCGGCTTCGCGGTGCCGACGTCGAGGCCGCGGTAGACCGCGAACGCGTCCGCGGAGACGACCTCCCCGCCCGCGCGGCGCGCGATCTCGTGGGCGACCTCCGTCTTCCCGGAACCGGTCGGCCCGAGGACGAGCACGAGGGGCGGCGCGGAGCCGCTCACGGCCTCTCCAGGCCTCGCCACCACAGGCGCGTCGCGTCGGGCGCGAGCTCGACGCGCGCGTCGGAGCGGCGGTCCGTGCGCAGCAGCGCGAGCCGCGCGTCGCGCGCCCGCGCGAGCACGTCGGGAGCGGGATGACCGAAGCGGTTGCGCCGTCCGCACGAGAGGAGCCCGACCCGCGGCCGCGCGGCGGCGAGCAGCTCGGCGCTCGTCGACGTGCGGCTGCCGTGATGCCCCACCTTCAGCAGGTCGACCGGCGGGAGCCTCCCGTCGGCGGCGAGCTCGCGCTCGACGGGAGCGCCGGCGTCGCCGGTGAGCAGCGCCGAGCGTCCGTCGCGCTCGACGCGCAGGACGACCGACTGGTTGTTGACCGCGTCCGTCTTGCGAGGGAACCCTCCGGAGTGCAGCACGGCGAGGCGCGCGCCTTCGATGGAGAGGCGGTCGCCCGTCTCGAGGCGGCGCACGGGCACGCCGCGGCGGCCGGCCGCGGCGCCGAGCCGCTCGAGAAAGCCGTTCTCGTCCGCGCCGCTCGACGTCCACAGCTCTCCGACGGGCAGGTCCTCCAGGACGGAGAACAGCCCCAGCGCGTGGTCGGGGTGGGGATGCGTCACCAGGACCGCGTCGAGGCGCGTCACGCCGCGGTCGAGGAGCTTCGGGACGACGCGCGTGCGCCCGAAGTCGGCCGCCGTCACGTCGAACGTTCCTCCCCCGTCCACGAGCACCGCCCTCCTCCTCCAGCGCACGAGTATGGCGTCTCCCTGCCCCACGTCGAGCGCCTCGACCGAGAGGCCGCGGTCGGGGCCGGCGGGCCCGCGCCGCAGCGCCAGCCCCGCGAAGAGGAGGACGGCCGCCGCGAGCGACACGGGGCGCGCGCGGCGAGGGCCGAGCGCGGCTCCGAGGAGCAGCGCCTCGACGGCGACGACGGCGGCGAGCGGGGGCGTCGGCCGGAGGAACGCGGCGCCGGCCGCTCGGTCCGCGCACAGCTCGAGCGCGCGGCTGCCCGCCGCGAAGAGCGACGGCAGCGGTCCCGCGGGGATCCCCACCGCGTAGAGCGCGAGGAGCGCCGCGCCGCCCGCGATCAGCGCGCCGGACAGCGGCACGGTGACGGGCGCCGTCAGCCACGCGCCGGCCGCCACGACGTTGAATCGCCAGAGGAGGATCGGCGCCGTCGCGCACTCCGCGGCGAGCGCGGCCGCGATCGCGGGCCAGAGCCACCGCGGCCGCTCCGGCAGCCGCTCGCGAAGCGGACGGGCGAACAGGGCCATGCCGCTCACCGCGGCGAACGTCAGGACGGTTCCGACCGAGAAGAGCTCGCGCGGCGCCGCGGCGAGGAGGAGGATCGCCGAGAGACCGAGCGCCTGCGCCGCGGCGACCGGAGCCTCGACGAGGCGCGTCGCGAGGAGGATCGAGACGACGAGGCCGGCGCGGACGGCCGGCGGGTTCCCGCCCGCGCACGCGACGAACAGCCACACGGAGGCGAGCAGGATCGCGTCCCGCGCTTTGCCCTCGATGCGCAGCGCGGCGAGACCGGCGAGGATCAGCGCCGCGGCGAGGACCACATGCAGCCCGGAGACGACGAGCAGGTGGTAGAGACCGCCGCGGCGATATCGCGCGACCATCCCGGCGTCGAGCTCCGACGTCCGCCCGAGGAGCAGCGCCGCGAGCGGGCCGCGCACGTCCCGCTCGAAGCCCGGATCGAGCGCGCCGGGATCGGCCCGCTCGAGCGCGGCGAAGAGCTTGCGGTTCGGCCACGCCACGGCGCTCCTCCACGTGCCGCCCAACCGCTCGAGCATCAGCGCGCTCTTGCACGACATGCGCAGGCGGGTCCAGGGACGAGGGACCTCGCGGTCCGAGGCCGGGACGTCCTCCGGCTCGAGACGGCCCGTGACGCGCACCCGGTCTCCGCGGCCGGCGACTCCCTCGACGGGGCTCTGACCGGAGACGAAGACCACGACCTCCGCCGGGAGCTCCACCCACGCCGAGCCGCGGCGCAGGCGCTCGGCGCGCATGGTCGTCCGCGCGCGCGGCGGGCGTCCCGTCCAGAAGTCGTCGAGCCTTCCCTCGAGCACGTCGACGCGGCGGGGCGAGTCCTCGAGCCCGCGCCACGCGTCGCGCACGCGGCGCTCGGGCGCGGCGATCCCGAGCGCTCCAGCGGCGAAGCCCACGGCCACCCAGAGCGCCGCGAAGGATGCGCGGCGCACCGCGCGCGACCGGCCGACGCACAGGCCCGCGGCCCCGCACGCGCACATCGCGGCGGCGCACGCGGCGCCGGAGTCGGACCAGGCGCCCGCGAAAATCCCTCCGGCCAGCAGCACGGCCGCCGGGACGGCGGGGGCGCTCCCCCGCTCGAGGACGGGTCGAATCACGCCGCGCGATCGAGCGAAACGACGGCCTCGACGCGATGCGTGAACGCGAAGAGGTCGAAGAGCGCGCACGAGCGCACCGCGAATCCGCGCGCGAGGATCGCGGCCAGGTCGCGCGCGAGCGTCGCCGGGTCGCACGAGACGTAGACGAGCCGGCCTTCGCAGCGGTCCGCGAGCTCCGCGGCGACGACCTTGCCGAGGCCCGCGCGCGGGGGATCGGCGACGACGCACGCGAAGCGCTGCGGCTCGCGCTCGAGGAAGCCGGCGACGTCCTCCTCCGCGATCGTCCAGCGATCTCCGTCGGTCCACCGCCGTCGCGCCTCGCGCGCGCAGTCGGCGGCCTCCGCGCCGCCCTCGACGGTCGTGACGCGCCTGCCGGCCGAGAGGAGCGCGCCGGCGAAGAGTCCCGCCCCGCCGAACGCGTCGAGGGCGTCTCCGGGCGGCGCGCCCGCGGCCTCGGCCGCGACCGACTCGTAGAGCGGCGCGAGGAGGTGGCGGTTGCCCTGGAAGAACGCGCCCGGCGAGGCGAGCAGCGCGCGGCCGCCCACCTCGATCGGGAGCCTTCTCGCCCCGCGGCGCGCCAGTCGCCCCGATTCCGAACGGACCGACGCGCCGTCCGCGAGCGGCGCCAGCGCGTCGGCGAGGCGCTCGGCCTCCGGGCGCCCAGACGCCGTGGACGCGAGCAGCAGCCGCCGCGAGGGATCGAGCGCCTCGAGAATCGCGAGCTCGGCGACCTCCGCGCCCGACGACGCCACGGCGTGCCGCAGCCGGGGCAGCAGCTCGCGCGTCTCGCGGGAGAGCGCCTCGCAGCCTTCGGCGGACACGACCCGGTGCGAGTGCGGCGAGTAGTAGCCGAGCGAGACGTCCGCCCCGCGGACCGCAACGTGCAGCCGGCTTCGGAGGCGGTAGCCGGGGCCGGACGACGCCACCTCGCCCGCCGGGACCGCCGCCGCGTCGATGCCGCCGATGCGCCGGAGCGTCTCGAGGAAGAGCTCGCGCTTGGCGCGGCGGGCCGCGGCAGGATCGAAATGCGCCCAGTCGCAGCCGGCGCAGTCCGCGTGCGGCCCGGAAAGCCGGCCGGGCGAGGGCTCGAGCACCGCGCGGACGGCGCCGCGCCAGAACGACTTCTTCACCTGATACACATTTGTCTCGACGAGCTCGCCGGGCAGGGCGCGCTCGACGAAGCCGACCCCGTCCTCGCCGCGAACGACGCCTTCGCCCGTCGGCGCCAGGCGGTCGATGCGGCAGGTCCGGACCTCCCCGGGACGCGTCACAGGAGCGAGAGCCGCGGCAGGGCGAGCCGCTCCCGGACGATCCGCCGCGTCAGGGCGCGGCGCGTCTTCTCGAGCGCTGTCTCGTCCATGCGGCCGCCGGTTCCGGCCGCCCCGAGGAGCCTCGCGACCTCGGCGTCGAGGCTCTCCCTCTCCGGCCCGCTCAGCGCCTCCGCGAGCTCCTTCGCCAGCCGCTTGTCGAGCCGCGCGAGCGACGCCTCGATCTCGGCGCCCGTCTTCTCGGACGCGCCCATGCGCGCGATCGCCCGCACCGCAGCGTCCAGGGGATCGCCCAGGTCCGGGCGCCTCGCGCGCGCCTCCGCGAGCCGGCGCGCGAGCTCGACGAGGATCTTGCGCGCGTCGGGATCGTCCGGACTCGCCGCGGCGCCTCGCCCGCGCGAGGTCTCCATCCGCCGCTCCCACGCCTCGAGGACCGCGTCGCGGCAGTAGGAGAGCGAGTTGACGCGCCCCACCGCGGAGCGCTCCTCGCGCCGCGAGAACGCCTCGTCGATCCCCGCCTCGATCGCCTCGAGCGGCACGCCGAGGGCGCGCCACTCCTTGAGCAGGGCGAAGTCGCGGGGAGAGAGCAGGAACGGGGTCCCCCGGCGGCGGATGAAGGCCGCCTCCGCCGCCGCGTAGTAGGCCCTATCCTCCCCGGTTTCGCTCATCGATGATCCGCAGGCCCTGGAGCGTCAGGAGCGGATCGGTCTCCGTGATGCGTTCCGAGCCGCCTCCGAAGAGCTCCGCGAGCCCGCCCGTGGCGATGACGCGCGGCTTCGCGCCGATCTCGGCGGAGATGCGGTCGATCATCCCGTCGACGAGCGACAGGTAGCCGAAGTAGAGGCCCGACTGGATCGAGCCCGCCGTCGTCTTGCCGACGACGCGCTCGGGCCGCCGGATCTCGACGCGCCAGAGTCTCGCCGCCTTCTCGAAGAGCGCCTCGGCGGAGATCTGGATGCCCGGCACGATGACGCCGCCGGCGTACTCGCCCTTCGCGGTCACGACGTCGAACGTCGTCGCGGTGCCGAAGTCCACGACGACGCAGGGCCCGCCGAGCCGCTCGTGCGCCGCGACGGCGTTGACGATCCGGTCCGCGCCGACCTCCTGGGGAACCTCGTAGAGGATCGGCATCCCCGTCTTGACGCCGGGCTCGACGAAGAGCGGCTCGCGCCCGAGGACCTGCCGGAGCGCCTGGCGCATCGGGAATCGGAGCGACGGGACGACGCTCGCCACGATCACGCGCATCGCCTCGAGCGGCTCGGGCTCGGGCCCGGCGGCGAAGAGCCCGCGAACCGACAGCGCGATCTCGTCGGCCGTCGCGTCGCGGCGCGTCGTCAGGCGCCAGTTCCGGGCGAGGCGGTCGCCGCGCCAGAGACCGAGGACCGTGTTCGTGTTGCCGATGTCGACCGCGAGCAGCGCCGGCGAGCCCGCGCCGCCCGGCGCGGTCCCGGTCACCACGAGGCGACCTCTCCCGAGGAGACGACCGCCTCCCCGCTCTCCGTGCGCAGCCGCAGGAAGCCGGACGGGTCGAGGCCGAGATACTGGCCCGTCACCTCCTCGCCGTTGCGCCGCACCGTGATCTTGTCGCCCGGCCGGTGCAGCGACGCGCGCTCCCACTCGCGCACCTCGTCGGCCCACCTGGGCGCGGCGAGCTCGCGGTCGAACCGGTCGAGGAGCGCCTGGAGGAGCGCGGTGCGGTCGATGGGCCGGCCCGCCTCCTGCTCGAGCGTCGTCGCGTTCTCGACGCCGAGGTCTCCCCCCGAGCCGAGCACGTTGATTCCGATCCCCAGCGCCACGAACGTCGCGTCGCCCTGCGTCCGCGACTCGGCGATCACACCCGCGAGCTTGCGGCGGCCGCAGTAGAGGTCGTTGGGCCACTTGAGCTCGACCTCGACCCCGCACTGCTCGCGGAGCACCTCGCGCGCCCACCGCGCCGCGGCGATCGGCACCAGCGACAGCGGCTCGCCCTCCGCGACCGCGCGCATGATCGTCAGGTAGACCCCGCGCCCCTCGGGCGCCGCCCAGGCGCGGCCGGCGCGGCCGTACGCCTCCCCCTGGCCCTCCGTGAGGAGCACCGTGGTGCGGAGCGTCTGGTCCTCGTCGAAGTACAGCTCGATCAGCTCGCGGCCGAGCGCGTTCGACGACGGGATGACGTGGAACGAGACGACGTTCTCGAGGACCGCCCAGCGGTCCGGGTCGACGAAGCCCTCTCCGTACGCGATCACGGCGTGGCGAGCGCGGCGCGCTTCTGCTCGAGCTCGCGCAGCCGCAGCCGCGCCTTCTCGACGACCGGCGCCGGCGCCTTCTCGAGGTACGCCGGGTTCTGGAGCTTGGCGGAGAGCGCCGCGATCTCGTCCGACACCTCCGCGAGCGCCTTCTCGATGCGCGCGCCCGAACCCGCCGCGGGCTCCGGCAGCGCGACCGCGATCGCGACGCCCTCGACGACGTCGCGGAAGGCCCCCTCGGGCGCGGGGCCGACGCGCAGCGACGACAGCCTCGCGAGGTGGGTCAGCAGCGGGGCGAGTCCCTCGAGCACCGGCACGAGCGCGCGCCGGGGCGAGGAGGGCTCGATCGTGAGGGGGAGCGGCTCCGTCGGGGAGAGGCCTCGCTCCGCGCGGAGCTTGCGCACGCGGGTCACGATCGCGGTCAGCGGCCCGATCGCCTCCTCGGCGGCCTGGTCCCGCGCCGCCGGGTCTCCCTGGGGATAGGGCGAGACGATGAGCGTGCCGGGTCGGTCGGTGAGCTTCTCCCAGATCTCTTCGGTCAGGAACGGCATGAACGGGTGGAGAAGGGCGACCGAGTCCGCGAGGCAGCGGCGGAGCACCGCCCGCGCCGCGGCGGCCGCCGGCGCGTCCGCGCCCGCGAGCACGGGCTTGACCATCTCGAGGTAGTGGTCGCAGAGCTCGTGCCACAAGAAGTCGTAGATCCGCGCCGCGGCCTCGTCGAAGCGGAACTCGGCGAGGTGCCGGTTGACGTCGGCGGCCGCCGCCTCGAGGCGCGAGAGGATCCATCGATCGGGCAGCGACATGTCCGATCGCTCGGGCGAGCCGGCGCCGGAGCCGCCCGCCGCCTCGAGCTGCGCGAGCGTGAAACGAGCCGCGTTCCAGAGCTTCGTCGCGAAGCGCTTCGACCCGTCCATCCGGGAGCGCTCGACCGAAACCGTCGGACCCGACGAGGCGGCGGACGCCAGCGTGAACCGCACCGCGTCGGCGCCGAACTCCTCGATCGCCTCCAGCGGGTCGATCACGTTGCCCTTCGTCTTCGACATCTTCTCGCCGCCCACGCGCACGAGCCCGTGCAGGTGCACCGTCGAGAACGGCGCCTCGCCGGTGAACCGGAGGCCGGCCATGATCATCCGGGCGACCCAGAAGAAGAGGATGTCGTAGCCCGTGACGAGCACGTCGGTCGGGTAGAAGTCCTCCATGTCCGGCGTCTTCTCGGGCCAGCCCATGACGGAGAACGGCCAGAGCTGCGACGAGAACCACGTGTCGAGCACGTCGGGGTCCTGCTTCGGTTCCGCCGCTCCGCAGGTCGGGCACGCCGCGGGGTCCTCCTCGGAGACGGTGACGTGCCCGTTCGTGCACGTGAACGCCGGTATGCGGTGGCCCCACCAGAGCTGGCGCGAGATGCACCAGTCGTGGATGTTGCGCATCCACTCGAAGTAGGTCTTCGCCCAGGACTCGGGCGCGAAGCGCACGTCCCCGCGCTCCACGGCCGCGATCGCCGGCTCCGCGAGCGGGCCGATCTTCACGAACCACTGCTGCGAGAGGTAGGGCTCGATGACCGTGTCGCACCGCTGGCAATGGCCCAGCGCGTGGCGGTGCCGCTCGACCTTCACGAGCCTTCCCTGCTCCTCGAGCCGCGCGAGCACGCGCTTGCGCGCCTCGAAACGGTCGAGGCCCGCGTACTCCCCCGCCTCGGCGGTCATCTTCCCGTCGGGACCGATGACGACCACGGCGGGCAGGCCGTGGCGCTGCGCGGACTCGAAGTCGTTCGCGTCGTGCGCGGGAGTGACCTTGACGACGCCCGTGCCGAACTCGCGGTCGACCAGGATCGGGTCCTCGACGACCGGAATCTCGCGATTCATGAGCGGCAGGATCGCGGTCTTTCCGCGCAGGGCGGCCGTCCTCGGGTCCTCCGGGTGGATCGCGAGGGCGGTGTCGCCGAGCATCGTCTCGGGGCGCGTGGTCGCGACGACCGCGCCCTCCTCGACGCCCGGAACGTCGTACCGGACGTGGTACAGCGAGCCGTCGACCTCGCGGTGCACGACCTCGAGGTCGGAGACCGCCGTGCCGCAGCGGGGGCACCAGTTCACGACGTACCGGCCGCGGTAGATCAGCCCGTCCTCGTAGAGCCGCACGAAGGCGTGCCGCACCGCGCGCGAGAGGTCCGGATCCATCGTGAAGCGCGTGCGCGTCCAGTCGAGCGAACAGCCGAGCCGCCGCAGCTGGCCGAGGATCGCGTCCCCCGACTCGCGCCGCCACGCCCAGACCCGCTCGATGAACTTCTCGCGTCCGAGCTCCGCGCGGCGGACCCCCTCCCGGGCGAGCTGGCGCTCGACGACCATCTGCGTCGCGATTCCCGCGTGGTCGGTGCCCGGGACCCAGAGCACGCGCAGGCCGCTCATGCGCTTCCAGCGCGCGAGGATGTCTTCGATCGTGCGCCCGTACGCGTGGCCGATGTGGAGGCGGCCCGTCACGTTCGGCGGCGGGATCACCATGACGAAGCGCGGCGAGCCCGCGGGTCCGCGCGGCTGGAAGCGGCCGTCCGCCTCCCAGCGGGCGTACCACCGCTCCTCGAAGTGCGCGGGATCGAACGTCTTCTCGAGGCCCTTCCCCGGCGCCGCGGCGGACGCAGAGGGAGCCGGGTCGAGCACCGGTTTATCGGACATGAGCAGGGGATTTCATATCAGAACGGGGCGGTGTGCCGTGAGCCGTGAGCCGTTCGGCGTAAGAGTCGTGGCGGAAGTTCGCACGGCCGAGCGCACGAGCGGGATGACCGGAACGAAACGCCGACGTATTAGCTGCGGCTAATATCTTCGGCTTACGGTTACGGCTTACGGCTTAGCGCTCGCCGGCCGCGCTACTCGACGCCCGACTCGAGCTCCTTGATGCGCTGCTTGATGACGAGCTCGGCGACGTCGGGGATGACCTCCCA